>Ga0256839_1000293_pt1 | contig 64107 bp, 58 predicted proteins | sample 354166metaG_FD_185968 | JGI IMG/M metagenome (GOLD analysis project Ga0256839, IMG submission 185968) | Hydrothermal vent microbial communities from Mid Atlantic Ridge, Atlantic Ocean - 354-166 | ecosystem: Environmental > Aquatic > Marine > Hydrothermal vents | place: Atlantic Ocean: Mid...
TATCCTTTGCCACACTGAGAGCAGTCTGACCATCTTCGTCACGCGCCGCCGGATCAGCGCCTTGTGCCAGCAACACCTTGGCCACTTCAGGCCGGTCAAAGGCCGCAGCGGCCATCAACGGGGTACGTTGTTTCAATCCACGGCCATTGACATCAATACCCGCTTCTACCATATGATTCACGATGTCGGCATGCCCCAGTCCGGCACCCAGCATCAGTAATTCTTCGCCATCGCGCTTGTCCAGCCCGGTCGTTTTATCCTGCTGTAAATTATCCAACAACAATTGCACGGTTTCGACATGACCAAAATAAACAGCATTAACCAGCGGCGCGCCACCGCTGTCATCACGCGCTTGTACGTTTGCACCACTGCCCAGTAACAATTTCACCACTTCATGGTGCCCGGCCGTTGCCGCAACGATTAACGCGGTTGTGCCATAATTATCTGCTGTATTAACATCAACACCTTGCTCAATCAGCCACTGCACCACCTCACGATGATTTTCAGAAGCGGCAAACATCAAGGCATTTTTACCCTTGTTACTGCGTTCATTAACATCGGCTCCACGTTGCGCGGCAGCCTGTACAAATTTTAAACTGCCATCCTTGGCGGCATTCATCATTTCAGTTGTGTATTCACGCGAGCAGGCACTGAGTAAAACTATACTTAATGCCGCAATGCACAATGCTGCGCACTTTATCCATCTGTTATCCATTGCTTAAGCCTTCGGGGAATATTAACCAGAAATATAAAACCGACCTGTCATTTTTAACCTAAAATGAATCCATTGAATCATAGCGAGAACGATAAAAATCTTTTAGATTCTGCACCATAAATTATTCGCTGTGGATTCAACGGATTAATTTAGGTTTAACGCCTCATCGACGCATAAAATTCAGTGTTCACTTTTGTATCTTTCAGACGATCCAACAAAAACTCAATGGCCGCCAGTTCATCCATGGGGTGCAACAGTTTGCGCAAAATCCAAATTTTCTGCAATTCATCAGGCTTGGTAAGGCGTTCCTCACGACGTGTGCCGGAACGATTGATATCAATGGCAGGATAAATACGTTTTTCAGCGATACGCCTATCCAGATGCACCTCCATGTTACCGGTGCCTTTGAACTCTTCATAAATCACATCATCCATGCGCGACCCGGTATCCACCAGGGCGGTGGCCAGAATCGTGAGACTGCCACCTTCTTCGATATTACGTGCCGCACCAAAAAAACGCTTGGGACGATGCAGAGCGTTAGCGTCCACGCCACCTGTCAGCACCTTACCGGAAGAAGGAATTACCGTATTGTAAGCACGCGCCAGGCGTGTAATCGAGTCCAGCAAAATAACCACGTCTTTTTTGTGTTCCACCAAACGTTTAGCTTTTTCAATGACCATTTCTGCCACTTGCACATGGCGACTGGCGGGTTCATCGAAGGTGCTGGATACCACTTCACCGCGTACCGAACGTGCCATTTCGGTGACTTCTTCAGGACGTTCATCAATGAGCAACACAATAAGAATACATTCAGGATGATTAGCCGCGATACTTTGGGCTATGTACTGCAACATCATAGTTTTACCCGATTTGGGTGGAGAAACAATCAGTCCGCGCTGGCCCTTGCCTACAGGTGAGGCCATGTCGATAACACGCGCCGTTAAATCCTCTGTGCTGCCGTTGCCTATTTCCAGGGTCAGGCGTTCATTAGCAAATAATGGCGTAAGATTTTCAAACGGTACCTTGTTTTTGGCATTTTCCGGTCGGTCAAAATTGATTTCGCCCACCTTGAGCAGCGCAAAATACCTTTCACCATCTTTCGGTGGACGAATTTTGCCGGAAATAGTGTCACCCGTGCGCAAGCTAAAACGTCGAATCTGGCTAGGTGACACGTAGATGTCATCCGGCCCGGCCAAATAAGAGCTGTCCGCCGATCTTAAAAACCCGAAGCCATCCTGTAATATTTCCAACACACCATCGCCATAAATATCTTCACCATTTTTAGCATGCGCTTTGAGCAAGGCAAAAATAATGTCTTGCTTGCGAGCCCGGGCCATACCCTCCACGCCGGCACTTCTGGCAAGCTCGGTAAGTTCGGAAGCGGTTTTTTGTTTCAGTTCGGTCAGGTTCATAGGCATAGGATCACTGGAATGGTTAAGGGATAGAAGTTTGGGGGATTTATCACCAGCGCCATAAATCTGGCATCTGGCATATTCAGAATTTGAAATTCTGTTCACAAACAAAAATGAGTAATGAAAAGGGTGCTCTAAAAGGAATTAATTAGGAACTTTAGTTTTTTTAAGGACTTACCAGAAAATCAGTTCGTTCGCTTGAGTTTAGCTTGTTTACGCGGAAAGAATACTGGGGCACGGCGTGAAGCAAACACTTTGAGAGATTGGTTTGGCGATAACCTACCACGAAGACAGAGTGCCGTCTAGCCCTCTATCCAAATATCGGCCGGTCACCTTCCGTTGAAAGGCAACCGGCAAAACCATAATCAGGCTCACAGCTCAAACATTGCTGTCAATAAATGCTGTCAATTGTGACTTGGACACGGCACCTACTTTGGTCGCTTCCACGTTTCCACCTTTGAACAACATAAGGGTGGGAATGCCGCGAATGCCATATTTGGGTGGCGTGCCAGGGTTTTCGTCGATATTCAGCTTGGCGATTTTAACCTTGTCTTTGTATTCCTCTGCGATTTCATCAAGAATTGGCGCAATCATTTTACAAGGACCGCACCAGTCAGCCCAATAATCGACCAACACCGGACCTTCCGCTTTCACAACTTCATCTTCAAAAGAATCGTCTGTGAGATAAACGATGTTTCCACTCACTGATAGGCCTCCATCAGGGATTTAACCTGTGTAATTGTTATGTGTCATTGTTGTCTGCCGTATGTTTGACTCACATACTCAACAGTAGTTACAGCTTAGATGAACCATTTCAGCCTAATCGCCCGCATATTTCAAGCACAATATCGCCACATTCCTGTTATTCTTTAGCAGACATGACTGATACACACACCACAAACATCACTTTTCGCGAGCTGAAACTTGCCGAACCTCTGCTTCAAGGCATAAACGCTGCGGGCTTTTCCCACTGCACACCAATACAGGCACAAACCTTGCCATTGACTCTGGATGGGCAAGATATTTTAGGCCAAGCACAAACCGGCACAGGCAAAACCGCCGCATTTTTACTTGCTGTTCTCCATCGATTGCTCACTTCTCCTGCCGATCTCCAGCGAAAAAAAAATCAACCGCGCGCTATTATCATTGCTCCGACGCGAGAGTTGGCCATCCAAATCCACAAAGATGCTCTGCCTCTGGCCAAAAATAGTGGCATGCAACTTCGTGTCGTTTACGGCGGCACCGGCTACGAGCAACAACGTAACGACATTGAAAAAGGTGTCGATATTCTCATTGGCACCCCCGGTCGACTCATCGACTATTTCAAACAACACGTTTATGACCTCAAAGCAATCCAGGCCATGGTACTGGACGAAGCCGACCGCATGTTCGATCTAGGTTTCATCAAAGACATCCGTTACATGTTGCGTCACATGCCACCACCCAGCGAACGTCTCAATATGTGCTTTTCCGCCACCCTACCATTGCGCGTAACCGAGCTGGCCTACGAACACATGCACAACGCTGTCACAGTGCGAATTGATACCAATAAAGTCACCGCCGACAAAGTGAAAGAAATTGTTTACGGGCCCTCCAATGATGAAAAAATTCCTCTGCTTATCGGTCTGCTTCGGCACACAAACCCGACTCGTACTATCATTTTTGTTAACACTAAGCGCGCAGCAGAAAAAATTTGGGGTTTTTTGGAAAGCAATGGCTTCAATTCTGCCCTGCTTTCCGGTGATGTGCCACAGAAAAAGCGCCTGCATCTGCTAAACAAATTCCAGGAAGGTGGCCTCGCCATTATGGTTGCCACCGACGTGGCAGCTCGCGGGCTACACATCCCCGAAATCAGCCATGTGATTAATTACGATTTACCGCAGGACAGTGAGGATTACGTGCATCGAATTGGCCGGACAGCACGCGCAGGTGCCAGCGGTGATGCCATCAGCTTTGCTTGTGAGGATTACGCCTTTTCCCTGGCCGATATCCAGGAGTTTATTGGTTACGAAATCCCACGAGGCCGGATCAACAACGAATTGATCGCCACCGATTTAACGCCGCCCATACGCATCGAACGCAAACCCCGCCCCCACAACAAAGGGCAACGCTCCGGTAAAAAAAGGCATTCAGGTAATAACATAAGGCATCCGCGCGACCGCTAAGATAAATAACATCCAGCTAAGAAGCCCTTAACCATTACCTGCGGAAGCGGGTTCTGAGACATTTTTTGTGCTGGCAAGGCGTAGTGAGGCGTAATAATCGTTCTATTGTAACGAACCACAACGCTGCGAGCGCAAACACTTGTAGGGCTTAACTTGCTATGCAACCAATTGTCTTGCCATTGTATCCAGCTCTTCGCGACTTTCTACTGTGCATTCCAATACTGTTGCCACCTGTTCAGCATTAAGGCCGATGCTGTCCAGCAAACCAGCAGGTAGTTCATCACTCTCCGCATCCCCCATATCCAGCCCTTTGAGCAGCCGATCCGCCAACGCTACTACACGCACATAATTAGCATGCAATCCGTCGTACACCGGATTGTGGTGTTCTTGTTGCACCACAATAATTTCTTTCGGCATATTCCACGCCTCCATCAACCAGGCTCCCATTTCCATATGCGTACTGCCAATTAAGCGCTTTTCCAATTCAACCACAGGCGTCTGCGGCTCTTTGCTCATCGCACGCTGTAGCACCGCAAACTCTTTTGGAAATAAATGACCCAGCAATAAAAAACCAAAATTGTGCAGTAAGCCTGCCAAATACGCCGTACCCGGGCGCGGGCGCTGTTCACGCGGCACTTTACTACACAGCGCCTGGGTCAGTGCTGCGCTGTAAGTTGCATCACGCCAGAAAGTGTTGAGGCCCAACGGGCCTTCCGGCGGCACTTTAAAAGGCCGCGCAGCGGCCACACCCAACGAGATATTCATCACCATGTCATAACCCAGCACACGGGAAATTGCTTGGCGCACCGAAGCCACTTTGCCTTGATAAGCATAAAGCGGCGACTGCGCATACCGCACAATCTGTGCTGATAGGCTGGGGTCTTTTTCCACCAGCTTGGCCAAATCCTCAGCATGGGCATAAGGATTGGAATTAAGCTGAATAATTTTTTGCGCCAAGGTCGGCATAGCCGGTAACTGCGTGATGCGCTCAATACGCTGGCGCATACTGGATACTGGCGCTATTTCAACTTCTTCCACATCAGCCCCCTTTTCAGTTTGTCTGATTTCTGCTTTTTTTACATCCTGCCGTACTGCGCACTGTTCTGCGATTTGTGAAAAAGTATTGCCATACCAAGCATTGCTGTGCAGCAATTGGAAATCCTGCCCGGTGATGCACATCAATTCTCCCGCATTACCTGAGGCCACATACACAAAATCCTGATTCAGCAGCGAGTCATCAATCACTGTTTCAAAATTATAGGCTTCACCCAGTGCTGGTAAAATGCCCGATGAGCAATCAGCAAACACTCCTCGATAATCACGCTTCTCCGCAGGAATAAGCTGACGATGTAGCTGACGATTCAGTGCATCTAGCTTCAATCGATGGGTAATGGGTAATACCGCCATTACCATGCCGCTGATATCTTTTAAAATCATCGCCCGTGCAACCTGAAACGGTGAAACATCACCAATATCCCCTTGCCACTTGCCTTGCACATCCACTGGACACTGAATAATGGAATACTGCACATCCTGTTTGTCGAGGTAACGTCGAACGGTAATCGAAGTAGACATATCAACCTTTTGCTTTAAGTGGATTTTGAGTAGCTTCAGCAAATATCGGCTGAAATACGGGAAAGTATAGTCATGATCCCGGTAAAACCCTGAATCGTTCACCTATTTAGTAACAGGAGCCTCTTGCAAAACTATTTCATGACAATCAACAATCAATGGGTTACACCCGATACATCACCGTAAGCCATTGATATTTGCCTCGTGTTTGGAGTTTTGCAAGAGGCTCACAGGTGATCTCATAAATTCTGATATTAGCAATTGGTTAACAGCAGGTACTTGTAGGAACCCTATACTTCTAGGTATTTTTTAACCAGATAAAACAGACAGGACTGTGAACAGTTTGGCAAGATATATTCTGGCGTTTTCAGGAAGGCTAGGGCAAATCGGTCACTGATTCCACCGGGGCTTTGAGAGGCTTTTTCAATATTTGCCGAAAAGTATCCAGCGTGATGTTTTTCTTTCCCGGGGCAGTAAGTTGCAATTTGAGCGCATTGGGTAATATTTGACGCTGACCTTCCCGCCCCACCGCCAGCAGATGGTATTCGCCTCGTGGCAGTTTGGCGGGAATCTGTACTGACAGCTCTTTTTCATTTTTCACGGTGACAGTCAATGTCGGTAACAAGTTTACTGAAGCCAGTTTCGCCTCTCCAGCCAAAAAAGCTGCGTCACGAGCAATCACGAACCGGGTATGATTACCGGTAGCCGGATAGACTGTCACCAGCCGTGCTGCTTCCGGTTGACGAATCTCCACGACCTGAAGGCCATCACGCGGCCCCAGCACATATAGCAGATTTCCGTCCAGTTGCAGACCCGTGGCAGCATCACTGCTGACATACTGTCCAAGCACATCCAGCCCCTGCGAAGTTCGTCGCCACAAGCTGACTACCCCGGCTCGGGTCGCTGCAACCACTAAATCACCTTGTGCCCGTACCGCGAAAAACTCACCGGGAACCGTGATTTTTTGGTTCAAGCGACCATCTTCAATCACCTCCCATCCTGATAAGCCCGCATCAGTTACCACCCACAAAGTTTGTTCGTGCAACCACATAGCTTGTGCTGATACTGCATACCCTGCCACCTCTATGGGTCGCTGCGGGTTACTCACGTCAACCACCTGCAAACCCGCCTGATCATCAGCAATGTACAAATAACCATTGCCCGCAGTCACGGCCGTGGCCACACCGGGAGTATCCACATGACCTATTTGACGCGCATAAAACGGATCATGTATATCGACAATAACCACCCCATCGTCACCTGCCGCAACATAAACATGCTCGCCTTCGATCCATAGCCCATATGCCTGATCTTCTACATCCAATCCTGTTACCCAGATAGGGTTGAGCGGATTTTTGATATCATATACTTGCAATCCCCCGATACCACTGGCCGCATACAAATACGCATCCTTACTCCGCAGCTGCTGCAAAGTGCCACGCGCCTGATAACGACCCACGTAAGTTGGCCACGAGGGCTGCCCTACATCCACTACTTTGATGCCGCCCCACCAGTCCAACACGTAGGCATACCCATCTTTAACTTTCACGCCCCAAGCGGCACCGTCGGTATCAAAGCTGCCGATAATACGCGGTACAACAGAATCCTGCGTATCCACAATCTGTAAGCCAGCTTCCCAACTGGCCACATAAACCAACCCATCACCCAGTTCAAGGCCACGAGCGTTGCCAGGTATGGGAGTATGGCCAATGACTCTGGCTTGGTGAGGATCACGGATATCCAGTGTGTACAGCCCCTTGTCGAAAAATGCCACGTAGGCACGACCATTCTGTAAGGCCACGGCTTCTGCTTGGCCGCCGGGATTAAATTGGGCAAAAGGTTCGGGATTGCTGGAATCACTAACATTAAACATCAGCAAACCCGCACGATCATCAGCAACAAAAGCCACATCATTTGCAACGTCGATATCCCATGCCTTACCCGGTGTGTCGTAACCACCCAGCCGCTGCGGATCCGTGATATCGCTGAGATCAATAATATGAAATCCCCCGCGATGGTCAGCCAGATACAGCGTCTTACCCACCAGTTTCATGGTATAAGCCAGTCCCAGTCCAGCCATGGCTTCGGGTGGCAATTCAGCAATCCAGCGTGGCCGATGCGGATCTTCGATGTCGATGATCTGCAAACCTCGGTCATCATCACCCACCAGTGCATAGCTACCCAGTAAAGTCACACCCTTACTCGACCCCGGCGTATGATAATTAGAAAGGTGGCGTAGTTGACGCGGGTTGCTGATGTCGTACAAGTGCAACCCAGAGAACCAGTCGGCCACATAAAGGATATTCTCCTTACTTCCCGTACCAAAGGCTCCCCGGCGACTACCTCCCAGATTTAATCCTTCAGACGAAATAGCGCCATCACCACCGCCCAACATCATCACCCGTTGCAAACCGTTTTCCGTGGCCAGCAACGCGACATTATCCTGTAAAATACCAAGCGTTAGCGGCACATTTGTGTGAAACGCAGCGCCACTGCCGGGTAGCTCGGGATTACTCAGGCTTAGTTGCAACACACCGCCATTCCGCAAAACCAGCAAAGCATTTTTATCATCCACTGAAAAACCACGAATCGCACCGCGCTTGTTGAAGCTGCCCTGCCACTGTAAAACAGTCGGCTCACTAATATCGAACAGCACCAAACCACCACGCCCATCAGCAACCAGAGCGAATTGATCCTGTAATTGCACATCATCAGAAATACCAGAGGTGGCCTGGGCATCTTTCAGCAGAGCCTGTTCACCACTGATATCCATCACTGCAATACCCCGTGAGTCTACTGTCCACAAATGCTGGCCACGCACAGTAAAAGCATCGGCTGCCACGGGTAACAACCATTCTCGATCAAACCGGGGCGACATAGCTGAGGCAGAGGCCAATTTCCAACGCTGTAATTGTGCCATGCCTGCGCCAACGTCTAATAACAAATAAACATTCCTGGCATCTGCCTGCACATCCAGCAATTTGCCTGGTGCATCTAGCGTCGCCAGTATTACAGGTGCAGCAGGCCGCGATACATCCCACCACTGTAGGCTACCATTGGCCAATACTGCCAGTAGTTGCTGATTGATGATATGCAATTGTGTTGCCGGGGCAACGAGGGTAAACCGCCCCAAAGTGCGGGCAAGGTTGGTTTGTGATGGAAAATCCACAATGAATAACTGCCGGTCGTTCATTGCCAAATAAGCTCGTGAACCGTCTGTGGCCATGCTTTGTGGCACCGCAGGTAACGTCAGTTGATGAGTAACGTATGGTCCGGCAGGCATCAACACTAACTGTGTATCAGGCGTCCATTGCTCGACCTGCACCGTAACGTGAGCCACCTTGCCTTGCTGTAAAACACTGGGGCTAAGTGCCATGATACGGGAATCAACAGAGACTGCTGCGCATCCCGCTAATAGTACGATAACAAACAAACACAGCGCAGCCTTCACAACAGCGGTCATTCGTCGTGATGAGCGTATCCTTCTGGTAAAATACATCGTTGGTGGTTATCTCGTCTTAGGCAGTGGTTTTTTCTGTCTGAAAAGATCTTCCGGCATCGTCGGGGGTAAATTTTTAACCGCGCTGGCTGGCGGAGCATTTACTTCGGTGAGCTTATCGATGGGCATGCTCCGTGCGGCACCAGAAGGGCTGGTATTACCAAAACGACCCAGGCCCGGCACGATCAGTCGCTTAGCCTCTAGCAAATCAACAGGTTGTGGCTCATAAAATATGCCGCGAAACTCCTCATCAATTTGCCGTACATGGATAAAATACGTCTTGCCTGCGATAAACTTGTATGCTCGTGAACGCCATACGTCTATCGCGGCACGTTGATCAGCATACAATGTTTTGGAATGAACCTTTACCGTTCCCCTGCTGGGTTTAAGATATACCAGCGTATAAGTACCTTCACTCTGTGTCAGTAAAGTTTTCCCCTGAAACTCAACACGCACCTCACCATCCGACAAACCTTTGCTTTTGTATAACTTGGGACGAATAAAATATACTGCGGCCAATTGCGCCTTTGACTCCTCTGTGAGGTTATCAGACACGACGCTCGGGTGTTTACTGTTAACCATCGCACAAGCCGTCAATAATAATACGACACCGATAACCACTGCACCGGTTTTAACCCACTGGCTATTCCTCATTATTCCCCCCCTATACTGCTGGCCTGAAATATTTTCCGCCACAACCTCACTGTTCCAACATTAAACAACGACGCCCTGAACACTTTCAGGGTGCCGGATTGGGCTGATTCTGATGGATAGCGTCAATGCCGTCGATAACATCCTCACTCAAATCCAGTTCTGCACTGGCCAGATTACTTTGCAATTGCGCCATGCTGGTGGCACCGATGATATTGCTGGTCAAAAACGGTCGGCTGGTGACATAAGCCAGTGCCATTTGTGCAGGATCCAGTTCATGCTCATGCGCCAGGGCCACATAAGCCTCCGTTGCAGCCACTGCCTGAACATTCGAGTATCGTGAAAAACGTTCGTAGAGGGTGACGCGCGCATTCGCAGGTTGCTGACCCTGTAAATATTTGCCACTCAGCACCCCAAAACCCAGCGGCGAATAAGCCAACAGACCACACTCTTCGCGGTGTGCTATCTCGGCCAACCCCACTTCAAAGCTGCGATTGAGCAGACTGTACGGGTTTTGCACGCTGACTGCACGCGGCAGACCACATTGTTCCGCTAGGCGCAAAAACTCCATCACCCCCCACGGGGTTTCGTTGGACAAACCCACATGACGAATTTTCCCCGCCTGCACCAAATCAGCCAAGACCCGCAAACTCTCTTCGATGGGCACACTGTGTTCTGATATGTGCGTATATCCCAGCTCGCCAAAAAAATTGGTGCTACGATCCGGCCAGTGCAATTGATACAGGTCAAGATAGTCCGTTTGCAGGCGCTCAAGACTGCCATGCAAAGCTTGCTCGATATTGGCACGATCAAGACAAATTTGGCCATCGCGCATATAGTCCAGCCAGTCTGCTCGCCCCACCACTTTACTGGCCAGCACAATATCGTCACGCCGACCACGGTGCTTAAGCCAACTGCCAATGTACTGTTCAGTGAGCGTATAAGTCTCCTCTTTCGGCGGCACCGGATATAATTCGGCAGTATCAACAAAATTCACTCCTGCCGCCAAGGCCGCATCCAGCTGCGCATGTGCCTCAGTTTCAGTATTTTGCTCACCCCAAGTCATGGTTCCCAGACACAGCACACTAACATCAATATCTGTGCGGCCCAGTTTCCGGTATTCCATCTCACTGCCTCTCTGCAATTGTTAAAATGCTGACCGGCATCATACCGCCACTTCTGCCTAGGCAACAATACACTTAACTTGATTCGACGTTTACAGCAATCGATGGTTGTATTAACGAACCCCGTGGTCAACCACTCAAGTGGATGTGCTTACCTGACACCGTACACTTATTGATTATAATCACGCCAAGGGGTCAAACGCTGTTCGAGAAAGTTAAGCATTAGAGAGAAAACCAGTCCCAAAGCACCAATCACAAAAATTCCTGCATACATAGCCTTGATGGAAAAGGTTTCCCACGACTGCCAAATCAAATAACCAATACCCGCATCGGCACCAGAAAACTCCGCAGCCACAACGATAACCAGACTATAACCAATAGCCAATTTCAAACCGGTAAAAATAGCGGGTAACGCGCCAGGCAAAATCACTCGTAGTACAAAATTATGTTTTTTAATGTGATAAACCTGCGCGATGTCGTGGTAAATTTTTGCCACGCCGTCTACACCATGCAAGGTGTTGATCAGCACTAAAAAAAAGCTGCCTATAGCAACAACAACAATTTTGGACATTTCACCAATACCGAAAATAAGCATAATCAACGGCAAAATGGCAATCTTAGGTATGGGATAAAGCAAAGCTACTAATGGATAAATTATCGTGCGAACCGTGCGATTAAGTCCCATGCTCACACCCAGGGCAATGCCACTAATACAACCTGCCAGATATCCCCAAAAAATACGATAAAGACTGGCGTTGATGTCTGTCCACAAACCCTCACCAGGGCTGATAAAAATCAGATAATAAAAAATGCTACTCGGTGCGGGGAAAAATCGAGCATCAAGCAAATTACTGCGGGTGCTTATTTCCCAAAACAACAAAATGCCCAACGGTGATGCAAATAACCAAAAATAACGGTGTTTGAGCATTAGGCAGGCTGTTTGTTATTGCGGGTAAAAGGCTCACATTCTTCACGCAACAACTCCATAAGTTCGCTAACTTTGTCTTGATAAACCGGTAATTTTCGCAGGGTTAAAAATTCCCGTGGCCGTAACAGATTAATATCCACAATGGTTTTTACGGTGCCGGGATGTGCGCTCATCACCAATACCCGGTCAGCCAAAAATACGGCTTCTTCGATGTCGTGAGTGACAAATACCACCGTCTTCTTTTTGCGTTGCCAAATTTCCAATAACAGGCCATGCAATGCGCAACGTGTCTGATAATCAAGAAACACAAACGGTTCGTCCATTAACAGGAGATCAGGCTCATTGGCAAAGCTGCGTGCAATACTGACACGCTGACGCATACCGCCAGACAATTGATGCGGGAAATAATCCGCAAATGTTGTTAATCCAACCAGCTTAATAAACTCATTAACGATGGCATCAAGATCACGGTTAACCATATGCACATTGTTTTCCAGTAGAAAACGAATATTGTTACGTATCGTCATCCATGGAAATAAACCATGCTCCTGAAATACCATGCCAATAGTGCCTGGTTTGGCAGAGCCCAGTGGTTGAATATTCAATTCACCAGATGTTGCGCTTTCCAGGCCAGCAATAGTACGCAGCAGACTGGTTTTGCCACAACCGCTGGGGCCGAGGATGCAAAAAAACTCACCTTGTCTAATTTGAAAGTTCAAGTTTTCATAGGCAATGGTTCGTTGTTCTTTTCGGAAAAAAGTTTTGTTTAGGTGGGCAATGGAAATTTGCATGGAAATTTTGTGCGGTTTGCTATGGATAGCGTCCCAGTTTGTCAACCGCAGCGCGCGCATAACCGAGATCAACAATGGTATCAATATCCGGCATAGCTTTCAGATAACCCTGTTGATAATACCACTTCGCATCGTCTTTCAAGCTTTGCACATTGACCAAGCCGTCCGGACTCAGGCCAACCGGCACCACCGCCTGATAGACAGAGGTGTCCTTAATGCGCGTGGCTTGTATGAGAATGCGAATAATGTCCTGTTTGCCTTCTCCTTTTTCAAAAGCATCATTATAGTCACGCAAACCACGCACATAGGCATTCATGAAGCCTTGCGCCTGTTTTGGATGTTGTTCCATAAATATGGGCGAATAATAAATGACGGCGCTTTGTTGATCAGGATAAATCTCATCATTGCCTACAACACGCACCGCAAAGCCATGTTTAATTGCAACGGCAACAAAGGGTTCAATTTGCACAGTAGCATCAATAGATTTGTTAGCCAGAGCAATATTCATGTCCGCATAAGCCAGCGTGACGAGTTTGATATCTTTCGATGTTAACCCGGCTTTGCGCAGATATTTTTCAATCACTATTTGCTGGGACACGCCTTTGGCGGTAACTGCCAGAGTCATACCTTTCAGATCTTTGAGGTCACGATAACGACCGCTGTCCAGGTGATCCTTACGCACAATTAACGCGAGATAACCATGGCCGGGACTCACCGTACCTTTGTCTGCAACAATTTTGATGGGGATATCCTGAGCAATGGCATTATACATACCCGCATTAACATTACCGCCAGCAACGAATAATTGTCCCGTCGCTAAAAAAGGCACCATTTTTGCGCCGGAGGCTTTGAAGGGGTTAATCATCACATCTATGCCTTCTTCACGAAAATATCCCCGTTCTTTGGCGATAAACATGGCGGCAGAACTCATGACGGGAGAAATGCCAACAGGCACTTCCAATAGTTCATCGGCAATGCTGCTGCCCGCTATCAAGCCAGCCAACAAAAAAACTAAACTAAACGGGTGACGTAAAAACATAATTTATTCTCATTGGTTAAAGTATGCCCACATCATATCGCATTCAAAATAAACGTAAACTACTAAAATAGAGACCAATACCAGTAACGGCAGCTAATGCCCCTGCGGTTTCGCGCAAACTGACACGCTCTTTCAACCAAAAAGCAGCCAGCGGTAAAATAAATAAGGGGCTGGTGGAATTCAGAGTGGCGGCAACAGCAGCATATGTGTACTTCAGTGCCACGACGGACAACCAAGTGCCGAGCAAGGCACCTATCAATGATGCAACAAGGAAGATGTTTCGCAATTTTTTATCGCGCAGCGGAGAAACCCAGCCCAATAAGTCACGCACCATCAGCCCCCAAAAAGTCAATCCGGCAATGGCAAAAGCTTGGCGAACAAAAGTGGCTTCCAGTGCAGGCACATCAACCACGCCGACCTTGGTCGCAATAATACCCAGAGCATTGGCAACCACAAACAACACACCAAAAAAAAGTCCGCTACGGTATTTTTCATCTGGCTGTTGTTGCATATTTTGGTACGCACGCTCCTGTGGAGCGCGCTGCCATAACACATAGGTAACGCCAACAATGGCTAACAACATACCTATCCAAGCCAGAACAGGCATTTGTTCATCTAAAAAAACCACTGCAATGACCGCAGTGACAACCGGAATCAACGAACCCAGCAGTAAAGTACGCCGAGCCCCCAATCGCATCAAAGCAAGAAAATACAGCGTATCGCCAAAACAAATGCCGATAATACCGCTAAGTGCTAACGCGGTGAGGCTGTTTGTATCAAGCGATGCCAAACCAGAAAAAAATCCGGGCACTAACAGCATCGTCATAAAAAATATCGCCACCAACCCTTTTGCCAGATTGATACCCATGGCAGAAACGTGGTTACCGATACGTCGAAATAAAATAGCCGCAATCGCCCAGCAAAAAGCCGACAGCAACGCGGCAATAGCACCAAGAAAATGAGACTGAAATGAAGTAATGAAGAAGTCCTAGTGAAAATTACGCGGGCAAAAATATTACTTGATAAAATACAATATTAGACTTGTATTACATGTGACACTTTGCAAATCACAAACTGATACTATAGCATTTCGTACAAACAAACTCACTCCACACCTGCATGGAATGTATGGATGACACCACACACTTTTATCAAAATAATCATGCCGTTATTTGCCATATTGTTTACCGTTGGCTGCACACACACGACACCCATTGGCCAGCCGCTCATGACGGTTCCACACCCGGGGAAATATCAGCTGACTTATTACACACCATCAGAGGAGTTCCCGTTATACACCATGGCCACAGTCGATGGCCGAGAGTTTTTAGCCATGGACGATGTTGTTCTGCCTACTGTGCAGAGCCTGTATTTACTCGCGCACTGGAAAATTTTTGATGGTGAAACCGTACTGGATATCGGCACGGGCTCTGGCGTGCAGGCCGTTTTTGCCGCAGACAATGCCAGTATGATCGTCGCCACGGACATCAACCCGGCTGCCGTTAGAATGGCTCGGTTGAATGTAAAAAGAAACGGGGTAGCCAATATCATCGATGTCCGACAAGGCGATTTATTTTCCCCCATTAACAAAGATGAAAAATTTGATGTCATCCTGTTCAATATTGATTACCCCTACAGCGAAGCAACCCAAGGACTCTGGGAAGTGCATGAACGTTTTTTTGCCGAGGTGAAACATTACCTTAACCGCGGCGGGCGTATTTATTATCAATCAGGCCGTATTGAAAATGCTGCGCGCATCAACACAATGGCCAATAAAAATAATATGAGCATTCTCAGCATGCGCATGGACGTTGCATTGGAAATCGACCGGCAACCTATTGTGTATCTAATTAAACGCAACCTGGACATAGAAGTAAAAGCAGAGGCATGGAATAAAAGATGAAGTTGTTTACTATTCATACAGAACGAATAAAATGGATGCAGGTGCAATGACATGGAGCGGGTGATGGGAATCGAACCCACGTCATCAGCTTGGGAAGCTGGGATAATACCATTATACGACACCCGCATAATCCATCCTGTCGCCCCTATCGTAAGGGCATTATTCTACAACCGCAAACTGTGAACTCAAATACGAAAAAAGGCTCGCCATGCATCGCTGAACCTGTGCTAATATTCTGCGTATTACCCAGCACTGAGTGATCCATAGTGTCTTTACTGGTAGGCCATCCATTGCTTGATGCCATTATCAAGCTCACCGCACAACGCGACCAGGAAACTCTCGCGGGCGCTCTGATTGATGCCGTTCTCACACTCACCGATACGGATTCCGCCAGTGTTTATGCGCTGGGCGGTGAACTTGGTCATCTTTCTGCCAAAGTCCTAGCCAGCAACCACGAACCTGTTGGCAGTCACATTACCCCTCTGGACGTGCGCCCTGGCTTACGTGCCTGCATTGAAGGTCACAATACGATCACCGTAGCGACAAAAAATGGGCACCAGATGATTCATCCGGTGCTGGAACAAGGCAACGTAGTCGGACTGATGATTCGTGAACATACACACACTTACGATCATCACAATGATGTGATTGAAGGCATGATGGCCATTTATGCCAATCAGCAATCCCTGTTGAATCATCAACAGCGTGACGGACTAACAGGCCTGTACAATCGGGTCGCGCTACAAAACTGGATGGGCAAAGCATTAACGACTGAACGTCACGCCGAGCGCCGTGCCAGTGACACCGGTGATGATGTACCACTCGGCTGTTTTGCCATGTTCGACATTGACCTGTTCAAACGTATCAATGATAGCAAGGGTCACTTATACGGAGATGAAGTATTATTGGTATTTGCCGACCTGATGCGCGAGTCATTTCGTTACAATGACCTGTTATTTCGCTACGGCGGTGAAGAATTTGCAGCAGTACTCAGCGATACCGACCTCGATACCGCATTGATGGTGTTGGAGCGTTTTCGAGAAACCGTCGCACAACACAATTTTGCCCAGCTCAACCAAGTCACCGTTACCATTGGTGTGACACAAATCACTCCGAGCCTGCCAGCTGATCAACTGATTGAGCGTGCTGACAAAGCCCTGTACTTTGGCAAAAACCACGGGCGCAACCAAGCCAACGCTTTCGAGTGGTTGGACAAAGGCGACATTGTGCCGACTATCAGCGAACACCCGCAAAGCTACAAACTGTTTTGAGTGGTTGACCCCCCGTTAACAGCTCGTTAGTCTCCACATCCATGCAAATTCAACTCAACGGCGAAAGCCGCAACATCCCTGATCACAGCAATGCCCAGAATCTGGTTGAATTGCTGGAACTCACCGGCAAACGCCTGGCCATGGAGATCAACCGGGAGATTGTGCCACGAACTACCTACGCACAACACCCATTGCACGACGGTGACCACATTGAAATCGTGCATGCCATCGGAGGCGGTTAAAGGCCCGCCACTCGTTTCCTTCCAAAAATCAGGCGCAACGCGCCACATGTATTGGTATTACAACTATGTCAGAAAACACACATTTGCAGGATGACAGTTTTATCGTCGCCGGTACCACTTTTCACTCCCGCCTGCTGGTGGGGAGTGGCAAATATAAAGACCTCGAAGAAACCCGGCGAGCCACCGAAGCCAGCGGTGCGGAAATCATCACCGTCGCCATTCGTCGCACCAATATTGGCCAGAATCCGAATGAACCCAACCTGCTGGATGTAGTGCCACCCAGCCGATACACTATCCTGCCTAACACTGCCGGTTGTTACACCGCCGACGACGCTATACGTACCTGCCGCTTGGCGCGCGAATTACTGGACGGGCACAAGCTGGTAAAACTGGAAGTCTTGGGCGATGAAAAAACCCTGTATCCGGATGTGACCGCCACCCTCGAAGCAGCAGAAATCCTGGTGAAAGACGATTTTGATGTAATGGTGTATACCAGTGATGACCCCATTCTTGCCAAACGTCTGGAAGATATTGGCTGCTGTGCTGTAATGCCATTAGCCGCACCCATTGGTTCCGGCTTGGGCATTCAAAATAAATACAATCTGCGCACCATCATCGAAAATGCCAGTGTGCCCATTTTGGTGGATGCCGGTGTAGGCACTGCATCAGATGCGGCCATTGCCATGGAGCTGGGTTGTGACGGTGTATTAATGAACACCGCCATTGCCGGTGCGCAAAACCCCGTGCTCATGGCCTCAGCAATGAAAAAAGCCATTGAAGCCGGACGCGAAGCATATCTGGCTGGACGCATTCCACGCAAGCGTTACGCCTCGGCGAGTTCTCCCCTGGATGGTACCTTTTTCTAATTCCGAGCTATAAACGCAGAGGCCCAACACAAATTTTTTCTTGAAAAAAACACTGACACTGGGATAGTCTCCCGATATGACTTAGTCTGTGCGGTTTACTGCGCATGTTTTTCTCTGCATCTTTGCGCCCTTTGCATTAAATACACCATGTCCGAACAAACCTCGAATACTCACCGCCCCATTCGCAGCTTCGTGCGTCGCGAAGGCCGCCTGACCAGCGGTCAACAGGGAGCCCTTGACACCTTATGGTCACGATATGGCATTGACAGCACCGGACCCAACACCCTGGAAGCTGATCGCATTGCCCTTAATGAACCGGTATTGAAACTGGACGACTGCTTCAAGCGCGCACCCGATGCCAACCGACAGACAGTATTAGAAATTGGCTTTGGCAACGGTGGCTCACTGGTGGAAATGGCTATCGCCTTGCCCGATCACGACTACCTCGGCATTGAAGTACACCGCCCCGGCGTAGGTAATCTATTGCGGTTGCTGGAGAAGCACAAGCTGCAAAACGTGCGAGTACTCTGCGATGATGCTGTGCAAATTCTCACGCACCGCCTACCCGATGCCAGCCTCGACAGAGTACAGCTGTTTTTCCCTGACCCCTGGCACAAACGACGCCACCACAAACGGCGTATTATCAGCCCGGAATTCGTGGCACTCATCGCAACAAAGCTCCGGGCAAATGGCGTATTTCATTTAGCCACGGATTGGCAACACTATGCCCAGCAAATGATGAATGTGCTTGAAGCTGCGCCCAATTATCAAAATTGCGCAAATATTGGTGAATATTCGCCACGTCCAGACTGGCGTCCACTGACTAAATTTGAACAACGTGGCCAACACCTTGGACATGGCGTATGGGATTTGCTCTTCAATCGAATCTAGCTCATCAACTATTTTATAGTAGCGATATGCTTGGAGTTATTGCTTTATCTTTATTGTCTTGATTAATCCCCCCATTCGCGGCTTCGATTGGGGGGCAAGCCTAAATCAGTGTATTATGATTTAGCTTTTTACCCCTCCTGTCCTATGTGTAAGGGACATACTAGGGAAAGCATCCCAACACATAAAAAAGTGCTGCGACCAAACCACCCGTTATACTGATTTTTGGAGAGGAAGCCCGGTGAGCGATTCCGACAAACCGACGTTTAATCCTGCTTTATTAAAACGGCTTACCGCCGCCGTACTATTTACCCTGTTCGGCTTGTATCTGGCCAGCGTGGTACCCAGTATCGAGATCGCCTGGGTCACCGCCATTCTACTGCTGACCATTTATCTGTTTGCTTTTGAAATTGTCAGCGTCGATGTAGCCGCAATCAGCATTATGGTAATCCTTGGACTAACAACCCTGCTGGCACCACTAATGGGATTAAGCAAAGGGCTAGTCGATACTCAATATTTGTTCAATGGTTTTTCCAGCAACGCCGTAATGTCCATTATTGCAGTAATGATTCTCGGCGCTGGTCTAGACAAAACCGGACTAATGAGTCAAGTCGCTACCTTTATTCTTAGAGTTGGCGGCAGCAATGAAAAACGTATTATCCCTATTATTTCCAGCACGGTGGGAATGATCTCCTCGTTTATGCAAAATGTTGGTGCAGCAGCACTTTTTCTGCCTGTAGTATCGCGCATTTCGGCACGCTCAGGCTTACCCATGTCACGCCTGCTGATGCCGATGGGCTTTTGTGCGATTCTTGGTGGCACCGTCACTATGGTAGGATCCAGTCCATTGATTCTGCTCAATGACCTGATTCTTACCTCCAACACCGCGCTACCTGCCACACAGCAAATGGAAACTTGGTCGTTATTTTCAGTAACGCCCATCGGCCTGGCATTAGTGCTCACCGGTATTGTCTATTTTATGCTGGCTGGACGCTTTGTACTGCCTGTAACCGAAAAACAGGATGTAGGCTCGGCAACCAGCACCATGGCCTACTTTCAAAATATCTATGGCTTGGATTATGCGCTATTTGAAGTCGCTGTACCGCCAGAAAGCTCGCTGGTAGGGCACATGCTTGATGACGTAGAACATGCCTATAAAATTCGTGTTATTGCCTCACAGCGCGGCGTCAATAACTTGCGTATCGGCCCCGGCGGACTGGCACGCGATGTAGGCATCGAAGCCGACAGCGTGTTAGGTATTCTTGCCTCACCGGAAAACCTCAATGCTTTCGTGGAAAAATTCAACTTGGATCTCCATGAGGATTTACTGACATTTTCCGAATCTCTCTCTCCCATTAAAGCAGGCATCGGCGAAGTGGTTATCCCGCCCAGCTCAGGGCTCATTGGCAAAAGTGCCCGCGACGTGTGGATGAGAAAAACCTACGGTATCGCCATGGTGGCTCTGCATCGTAATGGCGAAACTCTGCGTGAAGGCGAAGGCATCCGCGATCTACCTCTACAAGCAGGTGATACACTGGTAGTACATACCACCTGGGACGCATTTGCACGTTTGCGCCACAACAAAGATTTTGTGTTGGTCACCACCGAATTTCCACATGAAGAAATACGCCCAAACAAAGTAGGGGCAGCACTGTTTTTCTTTGCTCTGGCATTAACACTAGTATTATTCACAGACCTGCGTTTATCGGTCGCACTACTCACCGGTGCCATCGGCATGATTCTCTCCGGTGTATTAAAAATCGAAGAGGCATATACCGCAGTATCATGGAAAACTGTGTTTCTACTCGCCAGTTTGATCCCATTAGGATTGGCAGTGGAAACAACAGGAACCGCCAAGTGGATCGCTGAACAGACCCTGTCTGTGGTAGGCAGCATGCCCATATGGGTCATTCAGGGCTCAGTAGCCCTACTGGCTACTTTTTTTACCTTGGTCATGTCCAACGTAGGTGCCACTGTATTATTGGTACCCTTGGCGGTAAACATTGCCATTGGAGTAGGTGCAGACCCGGCAGTATTTGCACTGACCGTTGCCATTGCCACCTCCAATTCATTTCTGATCCCCACTCACCAGGTGAATGCGCTGATCATGGGCCCAGCTGGTTATCGGGTGGTCGATTTCATGAAAGCTGGCAGCATCATGACAATACTTTTTCTGGTAGTACTGATGGTAATGATGAATATCATTTTTTAGAAGGATCTTCCCGATTAACTTTTGGTGTGCATGAGGGTTTTATTTTATTTTTCTAATTTCTGTGAGCAATAATGCTTCAACTTTATTTTGATCAGGAATCATCACTGTAACACCAGCAATTTGGATTTGCTCACTGACGAGCGGAAAATTTTGCCCTGGTGTGTTGATTATACTGATAGCAGATTTTTCCAGTTTCATGAGCTTAGGAATACCTTGCGATATCACACCGTAAAAAGGCAGTTCATCATTGCCACTGATACCATTGAATACCGTAACGCGCACATTATGCATCGGTATATTACTGGCAATAACATTGGCTGCTTCAAAAGAAATGACCGGGATACGTACACCACGCCAATCCATCATACCCAAAAACCATCTCGGTGTTTTTTTCACAGGATTCAATTCACCCAAACTGATAACTTCAGCAATACAGGTACTGGGCAGCACTATAGTCATGTTCGAGAGTGGGATCAGCTGGGCACGAATAATACTGCTTTTTTCATTTATTTGCGTCATGCGCATATTCTCTGGTTACTAAAAAGTTTGAATGATTAATCACGGTAATACTGGTAGAGTCTTTCCGCCAGAGCCTGCGGGTTAGCGCTATAAGTTACCGTATTGGTTTTACGTGCCTGATCCGGCATGCTACTGATCACGCAACTATCAACATCCTGCGCCCAGACAATGCCACCCTGTTGTGCCATCGTCTCACAACCGCGAGCACCATCATCACCCATACCACTAAACACAATAGTGCCAGCCATGTTGCCATAATGGTTGGCCACTGCACTCATAACGTTGTCAATACTAGGCGAATAAATCGCATTTTCCATCGCCGGAGTAAGAGAAAGATAACCGTCTTCGGTGATTTTTATATCTTTGTCAGCCGGGGTAAGAATGACTTCGTGATGACGGATCAAATGTCCAGGCCGACCTGCCAAAACAGTAAAAGGTGTGACACGATTAAGTTGTTCTGCCAATAAGGATATATGATTAGCACCAATATGCTGGGCAAGAATAAATGCAACGGGCAACCCTTTCTCAACCGTTGCAAGGAATTGACGCACAGCCTGAGGTCCACCCAATGAAGCCCCGAGCACCCAAATATTGATGGCCGCACCAGCAGGCTTTTCAACGACAGCCGCCGACTCAAATGTCGCTGATACTTCCACGATGGGCTCTATGGTCGGTATTTGGTTGTCCGTTTGCAGAACATCCGCTGTTATTTCTGCTACATCCGGCTTGCCAACCGCTTCAACAACAGGCTTATGATGTGTCGCGATATCTGATAATTTACGTGCAAGCTTTTTAGCCCACAGCGCATTGGTACCACCACCAGCGGGACTACTGTCATTAAAAAAAATGGGTAGTGCATCGTAATCAAGCAAGGTATCTATGATGTCAGTTTCAGAGCCATTTTCTTCGCTCAAATCAACTAATAATACATCCGGTGACGCATTTTCCAATTGAGCCAAAAAACCATCACTAGGTAGCTCGTGCGCAACCACATTCAAGCCTGCATCTTCCAACAAAGATGAAAGTCGTTGTTGTATTTTTTCTGAAGTAGCAAGAATCGCAACCCGGGTGGCTGGATGATTCATAGTATCGGGCATAAGAACAAGACACCTTTAACGTTGCTTAACGTCAATAAGGACGCGAATATTTTCAATAAGCTCCTGTTCTTGATACGGTTTACCCATGTACTGGTTAACACCAATATCAAAAGCCCGCTGACGATGTTTATCGCCAGTACGGGAAGTAATCATAATAATCGGTATTTTCTTAAGGCGCTCATCATTACGCATGGTTGTCGCGAGCTCGTAACCATCCATACGCGGCATTTCAACATCCAGCAACATAATGTCGGGAGTTTTCTCAAGCATTACGGTGAGTGCGTCAACACCATCTTTAGCGGTAATAATGTTGTAATTATAACGTTTTAGCAACCGCTCAGTCACTTTGCGCACAGTAATGGAATCATCAACAATCATAACTGTTGGCATCTGTTCTGCTGCTGTCGTTTCTTCAACACTTGGCATTAATGGCACAGCTTGACCATGCTGCTGTGCCAGAGCAGAACGCACCAAATTACCAATATCAAGAATCAATGCGACTTTTCCATCGGGCAAAATGGTCGCGCCGGACAACACGCTGACGGTACTCAATTGCGGGCCTACGGATTTAATAACGATTTCTTGGCGACCCAGTAAATTATCCACATGCAACGCAATGCGGTGCTCTGCAACGCGAATCAGTATTAATGGTACTCGTTGGCGTTTTACTGGCAATTGTGGTGCCGTACCCTGCAACACCATACCAAGATTCAGGTATTGGTATCGCTGTCCGGCATACTCAAAATGAGGGCTTTCATCAGCAATCAATGGTGCCAGTTCGTCGCTGCCAACACGCACCACATGCTCAATATTAGGCAGCTGAATGGCATAAGTTGCATCAGACACTTGCACCATCAATGCCTGATTGACCAATAAGGTAAGCGGCAAACGTAAGGTAAATGTTGTGCGTTTACCCATTTCAGAATCAATATCGAGAGTGCCGCCCAGCTGTTTGACTTCGGTATTGACCACGTCCAGACCAACACCGCGACCGGAAACCTGCGTCACTTCTTCAGCGGTACTGAAACCAGGTTCGAGAATAAACTTCATGATTTCAGAATCACTTAAATCAGCATCAGCCAACATGCGACCTTGCTCAATGGCTTTTTTCCGCAATGCATCGAGTTTGATACCCGCACCATCATCTGAAATAGCCAATACGATTTCTGAACCCTGGTGCATAAAAGTGATCTGTACAGCACCTTTAACAGGCTTGCCAGCCTTGGCGCGATCATCCGGCATTTCCAAACCATGGCCAATGGCATTACGCAGGATATGCTCCAGCGCCGGTACGATGCGATTGAGCTGGGCACGATCAATCTCACCTTCACCGCCAGTCACCAGCAAATCTGCTTCCTTGCCAATCTCTTTGCAGGTTTGGCGCATAATGCGGCGCAACCGAGGCAGCACACTGGAAAAGGAAATCATGCGGGTACGCATTAAACCTTCTTGCAATTCACTGGTGACTCGTTGTTGTTGCAGCAATAACACATCTGTCTCACTGGATAAATTATCCAGCAAAGCCTGAATACTGGTTAAATCTCCAAGACTTTCTACCATGCCACGGGAAAGCTGCTGCATAGTGGAAAAGCGATCCATTTCCAACGGATCAAAATCTTCCGTATCAGCAGAAGTGGTTTCATGTCGATACATAATTTGAGTTTCAGTTTCGATTTCAAACTTGCGCAGCTGTTCCCGTAGGCGCAATACAGTCTGATCCAGCTCTGCAAGATTAAAACGTGAAGCGCCCAGCTGTTGGCTGATACGGGAATTATAAATGTTGATTTCGCCTGAAAAATTCACTAGATTATTCAGCAAATCTGCTCGCACACGCACCTGCTCATCGGTTGTGGCTGCTTTATTCGCAGTTTCAGCTTTACCAACCTGATCCAGTGAAATACTTTCCGTAAGCTCTTCCATTTCTTCTACAGCGGTGACCGCCGTCGCAGAAGTCTCGTGTGAATCAACATCTACGGTTTCAATGCTTGGTGCAGCATCCGCAGTTGGAGATATTGCCGGGGCAGCAGAGATTTCAAAAACCTTTCCGCTAATAGCTGCGTCAAGCTGCGCGAGCAAGTTGGCAGGCGTAGAAATAGACTGTAGCTTACGTGCAGCCTCCAAACCCGTAACCAGCCAATCGTGACAAGATTGAATCACATCGATATGTGAGGCTCGTGGCTCAATTCGTCCATCGGCAATACGCTCCAGCAGAGATTCCATGGCATGAGCAAGATCGCCCACCGCAAGCACGTTTGCCATACGTGCTCCCCCTTTGAGAGTGTGCAACAAACGTTGCAGTTCGGCTACATGATCAAGCTGCTCATGTTGAGCGGCCCATTTTTGTAAAGCATTCTCCGTGCTTTCTTGTAATTCATCAGCTTCTTCAAGAAACACTTCAAGTAGATCCGGGTCGTAATCCACATTTGCTGCAGAAACTGCTTCAGGCTCAGTGCTGACGCTATGTAAATCAACCGTACCGTTAACCAATTCTTCAAAAGCACTCTCAGGCAATGTTTCCAGAGTCGTATCATCAGTGGAAATAACTAATTCATCGATACCATCTTCTTCGGATAACCCTTCTTCGAGTAGCAAGTCACCAATATCAGTTTCATTAGCAGTGTTTTCATCAATAATCAGTGCGTTATCAACAAATGTGTCACTACTTTTTGAAATTGCTTCGTTTTCTTCAGCATCCGTTATTGCAAAACGGGTAATTTGCGCACGTAATTCACTAGCATCTTCCAGTATGTCGCCATTACGTACCCGTTGAATAGCCGATACCAACCAGTCGAGGCCCTGTTGCACTAATGCAGGCAATTCTTCCACTGTGGTGAGTTTGTGAGTCTCAGTGATATGCTCCAAGGCGGACTCTAAGTCATGAGCCAAATCGCCAATAGCAAAAATATTGGATAAACGCGCCCCACCTTTCAAAGTATGCAATGCACGCTGTAATTCAATGAGAACGGAATGATCCGTGCCATTAGACGCAGCCCATTGCTGCATCAAAACATCGGCACCCGCCAGAATTTCATCTGCCTCTTCGGTGAAAATAGCAATAAGTTCAGCATCTTCATCATCCGTTTCACGGGCTGCCGCTGCAATAAAATCATCCAGATTCGGTGTTTCAGGTGGCGGAGTGGCGATAGTGGCTTCATGTAAAGCTGCAATTTGATTTAACAAGTCAAATTGATCTGGTGCAATGAAGGTCTCATCAGTAAAAGAGGCCGCAATAATTTCAATATTATCGGCAATTTGGCGGAGTAAATTTTGTCCTCCATCATCCAGAGGGAGTTCCCGTTCATGCATTGCCCGAATCAGTCGATCCATGGGTTCACTGAGTTCTGAAATAGATATAACATCCGCCATACGCGCACTGCCATGCAGAGTATGCAAAGCACGATGCAAATTATCATCCACTACGGCCTCAGCGCCTCCGGCCTTGAACAAAAATTCCCGAATTGCATTGATGTGTGTCGCGGTTTCTTTACGAAAGACTTCAACAAGAGCCGATTCATGCGTAGGTACACTCGAGGTAACATCTGCCCCTTCAGAAAAAATTTCATCTAATTCTGCGGAAGGTGTAAGCTCAAGGGCGATATCTTCCAGCTCACTAATAGAGCTTTCTAGCGAAGGGGCATCGTCAAGTAACAGATTTTCGTCTATTGCAGAAAGATTCAACGATGCCAGAACATCTTCATCAGCCACGATATCCTGATCAAACTGCGCTGATTCTTTATCTACAGGCGTAACAGCTCCAACTTCAATCACTACTGGCGCATTAACGATGTCTATTTCGTCACCTGAAACATCCGTTTCCAGAGGCATATCTACAGAAGCAATATCGTTGATGCTGAACTCTTTGCCATTGCTCATAGCATCAGCTTGTTCAGCCAAAGCTTTGACAGGTGGACGCACATCGGTTTCTTTTTTCAGATGCGCCAACAGTTTACGAACCACGGTTTCTGCGTTATCCAGCAAAGTAAACATGCCTAAATTTGGCGCAACTTTATTATCCAACACCCGGTTAAGCAGGCTTTCGATGGACCAAGCAAAATCACCCATGACCATAGCACCCGCCAAACGACCACTGCCCTTGATCGTGTGATACGAGCGACGTAGCGTTTCCAATGATTTTGTATCATCATTATTAGCACGCCATGCATGCAAGCAATCAGTCATGATGCCAAGCACTTCGTCGGCCTCTTCCACAAAAATTTCGAGAATTTCTTCATCGATATTTTCTGTCTGGTATTTTTCGGCTCCAGCTGATGTTGCTAATGCGTTTTCCGCAGCCAACTCTTCAGGTGCGATTATTTCTTGTGTTGTTTTACTTGAAGCATCGGAAATCGACAGATCGGCTTTCAGCTCATCTGATGGTTTCTTCCTATCCGGCAAAGCATCTGTTTCAACATTAATAACTGTTGAAACAGAGTCAACAGGGTGGCCTAATTGTTCCACACTGATTTCCGCGACGGCCAATACACCTTCGGGATGCCCTCGGCCTTCCTCAATAGCCTCCAGATAATATTCGATACTGGTGATGGCATCGGCGAGACTATCAAGTTTTGCCGAACCAGGATGAACGTGTGCAGCAATCACATCTTCACGAATAAAAGCATTCGCAGCACCCAATAATTTTGCCGCACGTTCAAGGTTCATTACTGCCAATGCACCCTGAATTTGCGCGAGCTTTGTGGGAGCTTCAGAAATCACATCAAACTGATTGGGCTCAACCGCAAAAGTGTTAAAGCCTTCTTTAACGTCAGCAAGCACAGACTTGGTTTCTTTGATAACCAAATTAATTATTTGCACCTGTTCGGTACGTGGCAACAATACCTCAGGAGAGGACGTGTCATCATTTATAGTGAGATCCGGCGCATCGGATTCCTCATGCGTTTGTCGGGCGTCTTTTAAATGATCTAACGAAGACTCGACATAAAGCAATGCGCTGGCAATTTCCATTAAGTCAGCATCAGCAGGATCTTCACCTTTTTCAATGAGCTGTTGCAAATGTGTGACTTGGCCCTGTATCACTCTGCGCAAATCACCCAGGCTAAGCATCGCTAACGTGTCAGCGGTGCGAGCCAAATTCTCAGACAATGGTAACAGTTCGCTAATTTCACGTTCAGTATTGCGTACAAAAATATCCAGCTGATCTTTTACATGCAACAAATCATCTTTAAGTACAGTAGAAACACTGTCCATAATATCAGCGGTAGAACCCTTAAGCTCATCCACAGCCATTTCTACTGAATCACCATACGGCAATAATTGTTGAAGATTAAATGCCTGTTTCAATGAAGTAACACGCGGGCCTGTCGATGTCGCACTACCGGTATAATAAAGGCAGTTTTTAATCAGGTCAGAAGAGTCGGCTGTTTCAATTGCAGATTCACCATCTTTGATCAAACGCCTGATTTCCCGGTCAACTTGACCTAATAACATTTTCAACGCAGAACTATTTTGTAATCCTTCATCGATGAGCGATTCAACAATCCCTCCCACAACCCACCAAAGACGCTGACTGGCTGTTGAACAACAAGCATTTTGTAATTCGCGCAATACAGCAGCCATTTTTTTCAAACTACCAGCAGCATCTTTGTCGCGTAACAGACCTAGCAATGAGAGTTGATAAATGGGCCGTAATTTTTTCGCATACACTTGCACATCAGGATAGCTCTTACCTGGTGAGAGCCGTTTTTCGGGTGGCGGCACCTCCAAATCGGGTAAAAAGAAAGCATTTTCACTGAGCAACGGTTCACCGCGTGCGGCACGCATGTCATTAAGCAGGGGAGTCAACACGACGGGTAAATCGGGGTGGCCATTTTCCAAACGCTCAAGATAGGCTGGCAATTGCAACGTAGCGCGGATTAATACTTCGAAAGCATCCTGTTGTTGGGCAATTTCGTCATTGAGCAAAGCATTGGCCACCTTCTCCATTTCTTCGGCGAGTAATGCCGCGCCGTAGATTTCCACCATTTGCAGGGTGCCATATATCTGATGCAAATAAGTTGCACAGAAACGGATTTGCGTCGTGTCACTGGTGTCTTCGATAAACGCTTCCAGTGCCTGATGTGTTTGATTCAGGCTTTCCTGGATTTCATCTTTGACCCACGTCAGTGTGGTGTAATCGAGTTGTTCACCCATAATGATTTTGCACGCCTATGCGTCGAGACCGTCGCGGCCATCAAGAATGTTTTGTTGGCGTTTAAAAGCCAAGGTATTTGCGTAAGAGAATCGAGTGACATCAGGATGTTCCCAATTCAGCAATTCACCTACACCAAGTATTAACAGGCCACCAGGTTGTAAATGGTCGGCCAAGGTATTAGCAATATCAACGCGTTGTTCTTTGTCAAAATAAATCAACAGGTTTTGACAAATAATAATATCCATTTTGCCAATAGGTGCTGCACCAATATCAAGAATATTCAAGTGATTGAAACAAACACGTTTACGCAGCTCTTCATTAACTTGAAATTTGTCATCTTCGGTGACGGAAAAATAATTGTTAATCCATTCTGGCTCTATGGCCTTAATTTGTTGGCGGGTGTAAATCCCCTTACGTCCACGCGCCAGCGCACTACGACTGATATCGCTAGCGGTAACACCCAAATAATATTGACGGTTGAGCTGCCGCATGTGGTCATCGATAGCCATAGCAATACTATAAGGCTCCTCACCCGTGGAACAGCCCACACTCCAAACATTAATGGTAGCGGGTATTGCAGCGCATTCATCATGTCGAGAAGGCAGGCATTTTTCACAAATCAGCGCGAGCACACTTTCCTGCCGCAAAAAGCGGGTTTCATGCACAGTGAGGTGATGCACTAACTTATCCCATTCGATTGCACCTTCACGTCCATTTTTCACATAGTCAAAATAGGTCTGAAAATTATTAATACCCAGCTCGCGCATGCGCATACCAAGATTCGTCACCAAAAATGAAATACGATTATCAGGTAAACGCATACCGGTACGTTTTTTTAGCAAAGCAGCCCATTGTTGAAACTGCCCAGGCTCCATTTGCGGCAAGCGCTTGACCACCAGCTCTTCGTACCCGGGTAGATATTCCATATTTGGTTTCATGTAAAACGTAACCATTTAACCTGGATAAATCGCAAAATGCTGATGCCAATCAATCAGGCAACTTGAAGCCAGCTACAGATTTACGTAGCTCGTTCGACAAATCTGCCAGATTACCGATGGACGCTGATGTTTCGTTAGTGCCCGCCGATGTTTGTGTAGTGACTTCTTGGATAACATTCATGCTTTCCGAAATACTGGAAGCCGCTGTGGCCTGTTGCTGTGCAGAATCTGAAATGGAAGTAGTGAGGTCAGCCAAATGAGTCGAGACTTCTTCAATTTCTGCCAAAGAATCTCCAGCATTCAGCGCTAGCTTAGCTCCTTCCACCACTTGTGTGGTGGATTGCTCCATGGAGGCAACAGCTTCATTGGTATCGGATTGAATGGTTTTCACCAATGCTTCGATCTGTCGTGTTGCATCGGTAGATTTTTCAGCGAGTCGCTGCACTTCATCGGCAACCACCGCAAAACCACGTCCCGACTCACCCGCCATGGCCGCCTGTATAGCAGCATTCAAAGCAAGGATATTGGTTTGGTCGGCAATATCGTTGATCAGCTCAACCATATCACCGATTTCCTGCGAGCTTTCGCCCAGACGCTTGATACGTTTTGAGGTTTCCTGTATCTGTTCACGAATAGTGTCCATGCCGCGAATGGTATTCTGTACAGCAGTAGCGCCCTTTTTGGCAATGTCCACGGAACGTGTTGCTACTTCCGAAGATTCCGTCGCATTACCGGATACGGTATCGATAGAAATCGCCATTTCGTTAATAGCAGCAGACGCAGCCGTAATTTGTTCCGCTTGATGATCACTGGCTTCAGCAAGATGCATGGCCGTAGCTTGCGTTTCTTGTGCAGCGGATGACACCTGCACTGTTGTTTCATTAATGGTTGATACCAACCGGCGCAGCTGATCGATAGTATAGTTAATGGCGTCGGCTATGGCACCGGTAATATCTTCCGTTACCGTAGCAGATGTTGTGAGATCACCATTGGCAAGATCACCAATTTCATCCAGGAGCCGCATGATGGCATCCTGATTTTGTTTGTTTTGTTGCGCTGTAATCGTCAAGCGCTTACGGATATCCGTTTGTATTTTAACACCCAACCAAATAAGGATAAGCAACGCGGCCGCACTTAGCAGATTGCCCGTGGTATTGCTTATAGCACGCTCATTACCCAGGCGCGTATAGGTGTTACGTAATTCCGTAGTCGCGTTAAGTAGCGCTTCACTTTTTGTTGTCATTTCGGCAGAAGCCTTTTGTACCTCAAACAGTGCCGGTGTTTGTTCAAGAATGCGCCCAACCAATTCATGCACAGTTTCAAATTGTTCGACGACTTCTCTAAGTTTTTCACGCGCATCAGGATCAGACACCCGGCGTATGTTCATCCTACGATCACCTTTTAACATACCGTCCAGCACCCGACCAAACAACGCAGCGTCACGACCAAAACGTTCAGCCGCTGCCGAAGCGCCTTCACCACCCGCCAACACTTTATTGGCATTAACTGAAATACGTGGCACTAGCATAAGCTGGCGACTGGCGATGTACACCTGACTGGAATTAGCACCGGTTTCAATCATCAGGCTGACCACCTCATCAGAGAGAGCCAAAAGATTGGGCATGCTTTCATTCACCGCACCAACAAACTCACTCAGCATGCGAATAGTGCCTTCAGCGCGTAAAACAGTATCAGCATTTTTACCAAAAACTTTCCAAAGCGCTTCGACCGCCGTCAAACTGTCCTGGGCTGCTGCCGGGGAAGGAGGCAAGCCGGTTTCAGGATTACCTTCACGCAACAAGTTAAGATTGTTTTCAAATTGATTGCGGCTCTGTTTTAAAAGCCGAAACGCCGATACCGTAGCGCTGGATGCTTCTACGGCATTTTTCACAATACTTTGTGAGAGAACACGTTGTTCGCCAGCCAAGCTGATGTATTCCTTATCGTAGTCAGTTTGTGTACCAACATAAAAGAATGTTGCAGCGGCTAATGCCAATAGGATCAAAAGCATCCCGCCTAATAGCAGCAGACCTGTGCCTGCGGAAAATTTTGAATCAGATGCAGTTTTCATCATCGTGCTCGGCTCCTGTCCCATAAGTTTTGGCGTTCAATATGAGACTGTGTGTTGTTATAAGTAGTGTAATTTTAATTTATTATTACGCACATCGCTGTCGCTAAACCGCGACTTTGTAAAATTGTGGGTCTTCAATCAATGTTGACATATCAAACAAATGCCACGTTTTTTCTTTTTGTTTAAATGCACCGCGAATATGTACTTTCATCGCCGGATTCATTTTCCGAATGCGCGTTACCTGGTCTTCCGGGTCAAAATGGCGTAACCCAACGACCTCATCGACCAGCAACCCTACAATCAGATCATCCTGGTGGATAACCAAGATGCGTGACTGTTGCAGCAAAGGCATAGCGGGCTGCCCCAGATAGTTTTGCAAATCCACAATCGGCAACAACGTACCACGAATATTAGCAAGGCCTTTGATCCACGGCACAGTACCCGGCACTAATGTCAAACTTGGAGAATGCAAAATTTCGTTAACCTGGGTGAGTGGTGCAACCATCTCAATATCACCCAGACGAAAACCAATACCGCTCCACAGCGTGCGGGTTTCGATTTGTTGCGGCAAACCCTTTGCATTATTTTTACCCTGTTCCTCCAGCGCTTGCAGAAAATCAAAGGAATGTATTTTGCTATCCACGTTTCAGTTATCTATTATCTATTATCTGTAGTAAGTAATGGGTGTTCAAACGCCAAGTAAGCTGTTGATCTTGCTGATCAGCTCTTTTTCATTCGCCGGTTTGGTCACATAATCTTTTGCGCCTTGCCGAAGACCCCACATTTTATCGGTCTCCTGGTCTTTGGTGCTGACAATAATAATCGGGATATCGCTGGTTTCCGCATCTGAGGAAATTTGGCGTGCCGCCTGAAAACCATTCATGCCCGGCATTACTACGTCCATGAGAATCAGATCAGGTTTGCCTGACTTGGCTTTGTCCACCCCCTCCTCACCACAGCTAGCCGTGGCAATGGAAAAACCATGTTTCTCCAGCATGGAAGTCAACACATGAATTTCAGTGGGTGAATCATCTACGATCAAGATGTTTGCCATGGAATGCCTCTCCGGGTTTTAGCGTTTAATCAAATATGCAACGTGCAACAAAAAGCAATAAAACTTCGCATGTTATTAGTGCTCAGTAGCCAGATGCTCCTTTATGGCGCTTAATAACTCATCCTTGGTGAAAGGCTTTGTCAGGTAACGGTCTGAACCGACGATGCGTCCACGAGCCCGATCAAACAGGCCATCTTTACTGGTCAATAAAATCACAGGGGTATTTTTGTAATTATGGTTTTTTTTAATCAGCGCGCAGGTTTGATAACCATCCAGGCGCGGCATCATAATATCCACAAAAATGACGTCTGGATTCTGGTCAGTAATTTTTGCCAGGGCCTCAAAACCATCCGTAGCCGTAACGACAACACAGCCTGCTTTTTTCAGCAGCGTTTCTGCCGTACGACGAATGGTCTTACTATCGTCAATAACCATTACTTTGACGCCTTCCAAGCCGGTTTCTTCTATATCGCTCGACACCACTCCACCTCTAATGATTGGGTTGTAGTCTCTCGTGGGTTCAGAGTGCCACATTTCGATCACACCTTCTGAATAACCCAGAAAATTTATTGTACGGGAAAAGCCATTTGCAGGCTGGTTTCCATTATTGCATCCTTTTGAAGGATTGACGGAAACTAATGGTTTCCGACCAGACACTTCATGCGCGTATTGCGTTGACAAGGTGCTCCACCGAGAACTCGCCTGTTAAATCAAAGGCATCGTCTCGTTTATTTATCACATTATTCAAGTACAATCCATAAGTGCCTGCCACTTAAGGCTATATCGGCAAGGTTGACAGCTCACGCAAACTATCGGCCAGGGCCTCGAATACTTAAAAGGCCACCCGGTTTTTTGTAGAAAACGACATCCGCCAGTGACTCTGAACTATTTTGACTCTTTAACCAAAACATTAATGATGGATTTTTGATCAATGCACTTTAAAAACAAACACATCACTCAATGACTACGCTCGCCTTATTGATGGATCCTATCGCGACTATCAAACCACAAAAAGACAGCAGCCTTGCCATGGCGCTCGCAGCACAAGCGCGCGGCTGGACGCTACAATACCTGGAAATGAACGACTTGTATCTGCATGACGGACATTCCTATGCCCGCTTGCGTGAGCTGATCGTACGCGATGATCATAATGACTGGTTCAGCCTGGGCGAACCACAAGATCAACCACTGGCTGAGCTGGATGTAGTGCTGATGCGCAAAGACCCTCCCATTGATACTGAATATCTCTATGCCACACAAATACTAGCCTTGGCCGAGATGCAAGGCACTCTAATAGTAAACCGCACCCAAGCCTTACGTGAAGCCAACGAAAAACTGGCTAGCACTTGGTTTCCGCAATGTACGCCTCCCACACTGGTGACCCGCGAACAAATTCGGTTGCGGGCATTTCTGGCCGAGCACAATGACATCATTATCAAACCTCTGGATGCCATGGGTGGAGCCTCCATCTTCCGTGTACGCGCCAATGACCCCAATGTAGGAGTGATTTTCGAAACGCTCACTGAACATGGCAAACGATATACTATGGCCCAACAGTATATCCCTGAGATCAGCGCGGGTGACAAACGTATTTTATTGATAGACGGCGAACCCGTTCCCTATGCCTTGGCGCGAGTGCCCGCCAAAGGCGAAACACGCGGAAACCTTGCCGTGGGCGGTCGCGGTGTTGGTGTTAAGCTCAGCGAGCGTGACCGCTGGATTTGCGCACAAGTGGCCCCGCGTCTCAAAGCCATGGGACTGATGTTTGTAGGTCTGGATGTCATTGGTGATTTTCTCACCGAAGTGAATGTCACCAGTCCTACCTGTATTCGTGAACTGGACGCACTTTACGGACTGGATATCGGCGGCCAATTAATGGATGCCATTGAACGTAAGTTAAACGCATGATCAAAACATTTGGCTATATTTTCTGGGCGTTTTTGCTGGTCTTTTTGTCAGCTTGCGAACGTAAACCCGTTGTTTATCACGAACAATTGTTGGTATTTGGTACCGTGGTAGACGTTAAGCTCTGGGGCGTGAAAGAGACGCCGGGGCAACAGGCAACCGCACGTCTAGCCGACGATTTTGCCTACATGCATAACGCTTGGCATGCTTGGCAGCCCGGCCCCCTAGGCCGAGTCAACCAACTACTAGCCAGTGGCGAGTCATTTACCATGCCGCCCTCTATCCTACCTTTGATTCAACGGAGCAGTAAGCTGTCCCTAAGCAGCAACGGCCTGTTTAATCCGGCCATTGGCAAACTTACTGCAATATGGGGGTTTGCCAGCGATGACCCGCCTAAAGGCCCGCCACCCAGCGCTGAAGCCATTCGTGCCATTCTTGACCAGCAACCCAACATGAAGGATATCCGCCTGAATGGCCTCACGATGCAATCCAATAATCCGGCACTGAAACTGGATTTTGGTGCCTTCGCCAAAGGTTACGCGGTAGATCGTGCCATAGAAATGCTACGCGAAATGGGAATCAACAATGCGGTAATCAATGCGGGCGGTGATCTCCGCGCCATTGGCCGCCACGGTGATCGTCCCTGGCGGGTCGGCATCCGTCATCCACGGAAAGCAGGCATCCTGGCCTCAGTAGAAGTGGAAGGTGACGAAAGCGTGTTCACTTCCGGTGATTACGAGCGTTACTTTGACTGGCAGGGCACACGTTACGACCACATCATCGACCCACGTAACGGTTATCCGGCTCAGGGTTTGAGTTCAGTGACAGTATTTGCTCGACAAGCCGATCTTGCCGATGCGGCAGCCACAGCTTTATTTGTGGCAGGCCCAGATGAAAAAAACTGGCTGCCAATCGCGCGTGCTATGGGAGTCACCGGAGTAATGCTGGTGGATAAGGACGGCCAAGTGCAACTAACACCAAGCATCCGCGGGCGAATTTATTTTATACCTCCTGATGGTAATACTGAAGAGAACAACACTGAACAAACCAGTCCCGGAATTCACATCAGCACGGCGTTATGAGCCAAATAAAACTCAACCGTGGAGATGCTGTGATATGGCTACTGGCGGCAATTCTACTGGTAGGCCTGTATGCAGTTTTCTGGCGAGTCGATGGCCACGGTGCCGAAGCAGTGGTGCTGGTCAACGGCAAACGCTGGGCCCGGCTCGACCTGTTTCAGGATCAGAATCTTGACGTTCCAGGGCCATTGGGCCACAGCCATATTCAAGTGCGCGATGGCCGGGTACGCTTCGTAAATTCTCCCTGCCCCAACAAGCTCTGCATACATACAGGCTGGCTTAGTCAGGGTGGTGAAGTGGCGATTTGTTTGCCCAATAAGGTCAGTCTGCAAATTCTCGCCAGTGACCCACGCTTTGATACCATCAATTTTTAACTACGCGAAATCATGAGCCGCACTATTCAAACTACCCGTGACGATTACCTCATTGCTGGCTTTGCTGCGCTAGCGATCACTATCCATATTGCTGAAAGTGCCCTACCCAGCCCCCTGCCCGGCATTAAGCCCGGACTGGCCAACGTAGTGACGCTAGTGGTGCTGTGCCGCTATGGCTGGCAAATGGCTGCTTGGGTATCATTACTGCGGGTACTGGTAGGCAGCATTTTGATCGGCACCTTTTTATCACCAACATTTTTTTTGTCAGCTGCCGGGGCTTTAGCCAGCATTGCCATGCTAGGTCTGTTATTTTCCCTGTCTCGCGCCCTGCCAGGCTGGGCTGTGGGGCCAATGGGTTATGGGGTAGCCGCTGCACTGGCACATATGAGCGGGCAATTTTGGGCCGCCTATATGGTTTTTGTGCCCCATTCCGGTTTGTTGATTCTGTACCCGCTGCTGATGACCCTGGCCGCCGTGTTGGGTGTTGTCAGTGGACTATTGACCCGTACCATACTGAAAAAATTGAATCGCACACCGTCTGGCGGCAATCCGGTATAATCCGTTTAACATAACCATACTCGATCCCGTAATCATGGCTACTGCCCAGGCAACACAAACCCGCCCGCCCTCTCAGCCCCCGGTGCGCCCCAAAATAAGCACTGGGGATCGTCTCAGTTTGACCGTTTTTATTGCTATCGTGCTGCACAGCCTGATCATCCTCGGCATCAGTTTTAGTGGTGAAGACCGTGCCCAACCACCGCAAAAACTGCCTGGGCTAGAGGTCACCTTGGTGCAAAGCCGTAGCGACAAAGAAATCGAAGATGCCGACTTTCTTGCCCAAGCCAACCAAGAGGGCGGTGGAGACACAGAAGAAAAGGTACGACCATCCACACAAGAAGTACCCGTGGTACCCACAGGCGAAACTGGTGAAATACGGGAATTTGTGCCTGAAACAAAAATCGCCACCCAGCCCGAGCCACAACACCAGGGATTACTGACCTCTGCCAATTCCGAACGTAAAATCGCGGCAGGCCTCAACATGCCACAACAGGAGCAAAGCTTTACCGCTGCGCAATTGCTCTCGCGCAGCAAGGAAATTGCACGGCTGTCTGCCGAAATTGACCAGACCCAGCGAGTGTTTGCCCACCGTCCCAAGCGTAAATATATTTCCGCACGCACCAAAGAATACAAATACGCCAGTTATGAAGAAGCGTGGCGCACCAAAGTAGAGCGTATCGGTCGCATCAATTTCCCCGACGAGGCACGACGCAACAAACTCTCCGGCAGCCTGATCATGGCAGTGACCCTCAATAAAGATGGCAACATAAAGTCCATCAAAATCCGTCAATCGTCGGGACATAAAATTCTCGACGATGGTGCCGTGCGAATCGTGCGCTTGGCTGCACCTTTTGCACGATTTTCAGAAGACATTCGCAAAGAAGCAGACGAACTGGTTATTACTCGCACCTGGGTATTTGAAGCTGGCAAGCGATTTTCAGCACAATAAATATTTTGTAGGGTAACCTGTCGTTATCACATCACATTGATAGAGCATCAGACACATGGCTAAATCCGGTTATCTGAAAAATCAATTTCTCATCGCAATGCCAACATTGCTGGATCCCAATTTTTTTCGCAGTGTCGCTTATATTTGTGAACACAATCAACAGGGTGCCATGGCCATCATCATTAATCAGCCCGTAGACCTGACCGTGGGTGAGCTGATCGAACAAATGAAACACAAGGCACCCAAAACGGCGCTATCCGAAAAGCCGGTGTTTCGTGGTGGCCCGGTGGATGTGGATCGTGGATTTGTTTTGCATCAATCGGGCAACACATGGGAGGCAACTCTCCCGGTAACCGAAAATATTTTTCTCACGACATCGAATGACATCATCACCGCCATGGCCGAGGAACGTGGCCCGGAAAAAAGTCTGATCGCACTGGGTTTTGCCGGTTGGGGTGCGGGCCAGCTGGAAGAAGAGATTCGTGACAACGCTTGGCTGAATTGTCCAGCAGACAGCAAGCTGTTATTCGAAACTGAGGTAGAACGCCGTTGGGAGGCCGCTGCCGCATTGATTGGCATTGATATTCATCAACTTACCGGTGCGGTGGGACACGCATAAGCCGTGATGAGTAAAAACATAGACAGCGCAAAAGCCCGCACGTTGTTGGGGTTTGATTATGGCCTGAAGCGTATCGGCGTGGCTGTAGGGCAGGAACTCACTGGCACAGCCTCGGCTCTGGTGACCGTGCGTGCCAACGATGGCAAGCCGGACTGGGATGCTATCAGCAAACTCATCGGGCAATGGCAACCGAATGAAATAGTGGTCGGTCTGCCGCTGAATATGGATGGTAGCTTTCATGAGCTGAGTTATCGGGCGCAACGATTTGGGAATCAGTTACACGGACGGTACAATCTGCCCATGCATTTTATGGACGAACGTCTGTCTTCACTGGATGCAGAGCGGGAACTCAAAAGTAAATCGCACAAAGTGCGGGCCGCCGATATCGACAAAGTAGCAGCAAAAATCATTCTGGAATCCTGGTTGATGGCGCAACAGGCGCGAAAATAAATAAAAAGGCTGGCAATGCAACAACTCATCACACAAATAGCCGAAGAGCTGCGCCACAAATTTGGCGACAATATCGCCATTGAAGATGCGTTGATGATAGGCATTCACACTGGCGGTGTTTGGGTGGCAGAACGTCTGCACCAGGAACTCGGCATTAAACAGCCCCTGGCACAACTGGATATCTCCTTTTACCGGGATGACTTTTCACGTATCGGCATGAACCCGCAAGTCAAACCTTCACAACTACCCACCTCAGTGGACGATGCACATATTATTCTCGTGGATGACATTCTGCACACCGGTCGCACCATTCGTGCCGCACTCAACGAAATTTTTGATTATGGCCGACCGGCAACCGTCACCCTGGCCGTATTAGGTGAGCGCAGCGGGCGTGAGCTACCCATTCAAGCCGATATCGTGGGACAGCACATCCAATTAAGCCGCCATGAGCACGTCAAACTGACCGGGCCCGAACCCTTGCAACTGGAAGTGGTGGAAACCCCATGAGACGACGTAATCTGCAATTGGATGAACAGGGCCGACTGCGCCATCTGTTAACCATCGAGGGACTCAAGCGCCAACAAATTGTAGACATCCTCGATACCGCCGAGTCATTTATCAATGTCAGCGATCAACCGGTACGCAATGCACAAGTGCGTAAAGTGCCCTTACTGCGGGGAAAAACAGTGGTCAATCTGTTTTTTGAGGCCAGCACCCGCACGCTGACCACTTTTGAGCTGGCTGCAAAACGTCTATCCGCTGACGTATTAAAAATCAACATCAACACCTCGGCAACGGTGAAAGGCGAAAGCCTGCTCGACATGTTGCAAAACCTGGAAGCCATGCAATGCGACATGTTTGTGGTACGTCATGGTGACAGTGGTGCCGCACATTTGATCGCGCAGCATGTTGCACCGCATATCAGCGTAATCAACGCGGGTGACGGGCGACATGCACACCCCACACAAGCATTGCTGGACATGTTTACCATTCGTCGTCACAAGGGTGAATTTGCGCCGCTCACCGTCGCCATTGTTGGTGACATCATGCACTCACGGGTCGCTCGTTCGCAGATTCATGCCCTCACCACACTGGGTATTTCCGACTTGCGTGTCATTGCGCCAAAAACACTGATCCCCTCACAAGTGGAAGGACTGGGGGTGCATGTCTATCACGATATGAAAACAGGGCTGCGTGATGCGGATGTCGTGATCATGCTGCGTTTGCAAAAAGAACGCATGCAGGGTGCCTTGTTACCCAGCGAACAGGAATATTTTCAAGACTATGGCCTGACGGAAGAAAAACTGGCTGTGGCCAAAACCGATGTGATAGTTATGCACCCCGGCCCCATCAACCGTGGTGTGGAAATTGATTCTGAGGTCGCCGATGGCCCGCGCTCAGTGATCCTGGAACAAGTCAGTAACGGTATTGCCGTGCGTATGGCAGTGATGTCCATGGTGTTGGGGCGTCCACCCATTGACAAAGAAAGCGAAGGAGCGGCCCAATGAAAATTTCCATTCTGGGCGGTCGCCTCATTGATCCGGCAAACGGGCAAGACCACATCACCGACGTACACATTGCCGCAGGCAAAGTGATTGCACTGGGTGATGTACCTGCCGGTTTTGAAGCCGGACAACGCATTGATGCCACCGGACAGATTGTATGCCCCGGACTGGTGGATCTGCGAGCCTGTTTGCGCGAACCCGGCCAGGAATACAAAGCCACCATCGCCAGTGAAACTTGTGCAGCAGCGAAATCAGGCATAACCACATTAGTCTGCCCCCCGGATACAGACCCGGTGGCCGACACCCCGGCAGTAGTAGACCTGATTCGTCACCGTTCTGCACAGGCCGGTTTTGCCCGGGTACTGTCGCTGGGCGCACTGACGCAAAACCTGGAAGGAAAACAACTGGCAGAAATGGGCGCTCTCAAAGCGGCGGGTTGTGTGGGTGTCAGCAATGCACACACCGCCGTCAATAGCACCCAGGTGATGCGCCGCGCCATGGAATACGCATCCAGCCAGAACTTACCCGTGTTTTTACATGCCGAAGACCCATCGCTGGCCGACGGAGGCTGTGCCCACGAAGGAGCCGTGAGTGTACGCCTGGGATTACCCGGAATTCCAGACATCGCAGAAAGCATCGCCGTCGCGCGTGAATTACAACTTGTTGAACAAACCGGAGTACGCGCTCACTTCTGCCAATTGTCCAGTAACCGCGCCGTAAAAATGATCGCCCGAGCACAACATGATGGCCTGTCCGTCACAGCAGACGTCGCCGCACATCAGTTGTTTTTGACCGAAATGGATATTGGTTATTTTGATAACCAATGCCATGTTCGCCCTCCCTTACGCACCCAACGGGATCGCGATGGTCTGCGTGCCGCACTAAAACGCGGCACCATTAGCGCCATCTGTTCCGATCACCAACCGCATGATACCAATGCCAAACTTGCCCCGTTTCCCTCCAGTGCGCCAGGTATCAGCGCACTGGAAACCCTGTTGCCGCTGACCTTGCGTCTGGTGGATGAAAACGTACTGAATTTATCCGATGCCATCGCCTGTCTGACCCGTCATCCGGCACACATCATCGGTGCAGCCAGTGGCCTCGCCATGGGTGACTGTGCCGACGTTTGCATTTTTGACCCTGAACAATACTGGGAACTTACCGCGGAAAGTATGACCAGCCATGGACATAACTCACCTTTTCTCGGCTGGGAATTCAAAGGCCGGGTAACCCATACGTTATTGGCTGGACACACCAGCTTTGTTTACTAATCCGGGAATGTCAGGAAATAAACAACCTCGCCGCAAACTGCGGGGAAACTTATCCCATAGAGATTAAAAAACCATCATGAAGCCGTCACATCGCGACACCATTTTTATCGAAAACACCCACATTCTTGAGCGCCAAGAGTATGCAGGCGATCAGGTTGTTTTGCGCCTGCATGCACCAGAAATGGCAGCACATGCCCTGCCGGGTCAATTTGCACATATTCAGTGTGATCCGGCCCTGCCCATGCGCCGACCATTATCCCTAATGCGCGTCAGCGCCAAATCGGGCTGGGTGGATATTTTATTTAAAGTGCTAGGTGAAGGCACTCGTCTACTGGCCCAACGCAAAACAGGCGATCAACTTTCGGTGATGGGCCCCATAGGCAAACCGTTTGTTTCACAGATGAAACATTCACGGCCACTGCTGATCGGCGGCGGTGTAGGCATACCGCCCATGGTGTTTTTAGCCGACACCCTGCGGGAAATAAAAGGTGCCTATCAGCCTTTTGTGATTATGGGCTCAGAAGTGCCATTTCCGTTTAAAAGCCAACCATCAAAAATAATGGTGCCCGGCGTGCCCGCTGAAGTCATCGCTGCTATGCCACTGATGGACGACTGGGGCATAGCGTCACGCCTTGCCAGTCAGCAAGGTTATCCCGGTTGTTTTGAAGGTTACGTCACCGATCTTGCACGTCACTGGCTGGATGCTCTATCAGCAGAACAACGCAAAGAAGTCGCCATATTCGCCTGCGGGCCGCACCCTATGCTGGAAGCTGTTGCACAACTGGCACGGGAGTATCGTTTACCGTGTCAGGTGTCGCTGGAAGAATTTATGGCTTGCGCCGTGGGTGGCTGCGCCGGTTGCACGGTGGAAGTGCAAACAGCAAACGGCCCGGCTATGAAACGGGTTTGTGTGGATGGGCCAGTATTTGAAGCAAATACAGTGTTTCCACCCATGTAACTCACCCGGCTTTACTACACTAAAGCGGAGATTGGGTTCCACCAACGCTGTGACATACATTACAACTGGCAGAAGTGTGACTAACAATGCCTGGCATATTGCGAGCTGCCTCGCCAGGCATGGCAATAGTGATATAGGCTCCTTGGCTAAAGCCGTTCATATCTGGAACCAGAATATCAATGGCGCTCACCGTGTAAAAATTTCCATAGGCATCAATTTCAAGCGTTGCCTGCAAATCCGTGCGAGCCAAGTCTGCATAATATTCTACATAGCCGCCTGCTGCCTGAATGGACGTGCCAGCAGTCACAAAAGCCCCAGTACCTGGCCCACCATTGACGTGGCACTCCCCACAATTTGCACCCCGTCGGCTGTCGTTGTGGCTATTGGTAGAGCCTTTCTGACTCAAACCAACGACACCACCATCGTCATTACCCCCACTCCCCAGCTTTCCATTTTCACTACCACAGGCCGTGAGCATAGAGGACAACACTGAAATACTCAGCGCCAGTGGCAACAAAGAATGACGTGAGAAAAGTGAAAATAACATAAGCTAAGACTCCTGGATGAAATTATCAATAGGCACAGTCAGGTTTCAATTTACAATTAAACAAAAAATAATTTTACGGCGTATTCCGCCGTTTAAGCGACACAAATTCTGAACACTTAAGAACCAGCTTTACCTTTTGCAACATAATCAACGATCATCAACACCCACCAAGGTGACACCGTTCATGGCATCACTCATTTTTTTGGCTCCAGCCTTCTGCCCCAGCTTGATCATCAACCGTAATTCATTAGCAGAGTCAGCATGATGTAAAGCTGCCTCGTAGGCTATTTGCCCGGTTTTATAAAGTTCATAAAGTGCTTGGTCAAAAGTATTCATACCTTGTTGGTTGGATTTACTCATCACATCTTTAAGCTCAGTGACATTGCCTTCACGAATCATCTGACTGACCAATGGTGTATTGATGAGTATTTCGACAGCCACCCGCCGCTCCTGTTTATCCGGGGTGGGAATAAGCTGTTGACCAATAATAGCTCGCAGATTAAGCGATAAATCCAGAAGGGTTTGTTCACGCCGATCTTTGGGGAAAAAATTGAGAATACGATCCAGCGCCTGATTGGCATTGTTAGCGTGCAAGGTAGTCAGGCACAAATGCCCGGTTTCAGCAAAAGCGATAGCGTGTTCCATGGTTTCACGGGTGCGTATTTCACCAATCAAAATCACATCAGGTGCCTGACGCAGGGTATTACGCAGCGCGGCCTCAAAACTGATAGTATCAACACCTACTTCCCGTTGGGTGATAATACACTCATCATGCTCATGCACATATTCGATGGGATCTTCTACGGTAATGATATGGTCGTGACTGTTACGGTTACGCTGACCAATCATTGCAGCCAGCGTGCTGGATTTACCAGTACCGGTGGCACCGACAATAATGACTAACCCACGTTTGGCCATGGATAAACTAGCCAGTGCATTTGGCACCTGCAAGTCATCAAAGGTAGGTATTTCTGTTTTTATACGGCGCAATACAATACCGACATGATTTTTCTGCTGAAATACATTGACACGAAAACGCCCGGCATCCGGAGGATCAATGGCAAAATTGCACTCCAAAGTATGCTCAAATTCACGTTGTTGCTGCTCATTCATCAACACAAACGCCAATTTGCGCACTTGATCTGCATTTAATGGTGCATCAGAAATCGGTGATATTTCACCGTTAATTTTGAAACTAGCTGGGAGTTCCGCCGTGAGAAAAAGATCAGATGCCTCTTTGCGAATCATCATTTTCAGCAGAGACTGAAAGTCCTGAATAACATTAAATGGTTTTGTCGGCATGAGGAAAAATATCTCTGAAATAAGTGTGCAACCGGAGTTTGTCAGACTTGGGCAATCGTAGCGAGAAAAAACTATTTTGAACTCACTGTTTGATTATTTTATGTTCACACATAGTAAATCATAGCCGGAGAAGCAAACAAAACAGCCTTGACGATGTACCAGAAACTGGCCCGAAAATAGCAAAACTATGACATTGAAGAATCGATCTCCCGGACACCCTCCTAGTTACACGCCTGTACGTAAAAAAATGATCCGCACATTTAATAACCATTTCCCCACATTCGATTAATTTACATAAAGGTATCTTTATTCATCGCTTTGGAAGCAGCCTCCTGTTTAGTAATGACACCTTTTTTCAATAGTGACTGCAAGTCCTGGTCCAGTGTTTTCATACCGCTGCCCTGCCCGGTCTGAATAGCAGAATACATCTGTGCCACTTTAGCTTCTCGAATCAGGTTACGTATCGCCGGATTGGCGATCATGATTTCATGTGCAGCGACACGGCCACCACCGACTTTTTTCATCAATGTCTGAGAAATAACCGCACGTAACGATTCCGACAACATAGAACGCACCATTTCTTTTTCTGCGGCGGGGAATACGTCAATAATACGGTCAATGGTTTTGGCCGCAGAACTGGTGTGCAGCGTGCCGAACACTAAATGGCCGGTTTCAGCAGCCGTCAGTGCCAAGCGTATGGTTTCCGGGTCACGCATTTCGCCTACCAGGATGACATCAGGGTCTTCACGCAATGCTGAGCGCAGGGCTTCGTTGAAACCCAACGTATGACGGTGTACTTCACGTTGGTTGATCAATGATTTTTTGGATTTGTGTACAAATTCAATCGGATCTTCAATGGTGAGGATATGACCGTGATCGGTGTCGTTTTTGTAATCAACCATGGCCGCCAAGGTCGTGGATTTACCTGAGCCAGTTGGACCCGTGACCAGCACCAGGCCACGCGGAGTTTCGGAAATATCCGCAAAAATGGCTGGACAACCCAGCTGTTCAAAATTAAGGATAGTGCTGGGGATGGTACGGAATACCGCACCTGCGCCACGCTGATGATTAAAAGCGTTGACACGGAAACGTGCCAAATCAGGAATTTCAAACGAAAAATCCACCTCAAGGAATTCTTCATAATCTTTGCGCTGACGATCATTCATGATGTCATAAATCAACGCATGCACGGTTTTGTGGTCCATGGGGGGCACATTAATACGGCGAATCTCACCATCGACGCGAATCATCGGAGGCTCTCCAGCAGAGAGATGCAAATCAGAGGCGTTGTTTTTGACGCTGAAGGCCAGCAATTCAGAGATATCCATCAGAGCTCCCGCAATATATTTTATTTTTGAACGAGGGTTATCGATTATTGATCATTAACGACTGCATGAAGCCGCGCTATCGCAACTCATAACGACCATTAGTGTAGAATTCTTGATATTCCGGCACATTGACGTGTGTCGCATAAAATATCGTATGCCAAAGCAGATTAACCATGCCTGAGAATTACCCCGGCAGCAAGATAGATGTCGAGCCACGCCTCATAGAGCTAAACCCACCCAACAGAAACTGGTTTACACCTTCACTCCAATTTAGTGACTATTTTTTCTTCATTCGGACGAAGGGGTTAACAGGCTCAAATTTTGCTAGCTGTTCTGCTGTCAATGGCTGCGCATCCGGGTCAGATAATGCAGCCTCATGAATATCCTCTTCTGTCATTTCACGCATTTTTTTATAATGACCGTCGGTAACAGTAAATAAACTGCCATCTGTTTTTTTAAACGTGCCTAAAACTTTATTATTCATAAGTGTATACCTCGCGGGTATAATCGTTTTTCATGTGGTTCTTCTCCTCGAACCAGGGTCAACCGCGTTCTGGCATAACCCCGCGCAACATAAACCACATATAATATGCTTGGCATCTTATTCTTATCAATAGTTATGTATCGGTCTTCATGCGGAGTGCTATTAGCTTCATCATACATTTCTATCCTGCATTCATCCAAAAAATGGATCTTTGGGGCCTCTTGCAAAACCCCAAACACGAGGCAAATATCAATGGCTTACGGTGATGCATCGGGTGTAAACCATTGATTGTTGATTGTCATGAAATAGTTTTGCAAGAGGCTCTTTGGTTAAATGTTTATTTTTAACGCCGAATAAACCCGTTATATCACGATTCACAATAATCAATTAGTGTAGAGTTCTTAATATTCCAGCACATTGACGTATGTCGCATAATATATCGTATACCAAAGCAGATTGACCATGCCTGAGAATTACCCCGGCGGCAAGACAGACATCGAACAACGCCTGCGTAAGTTAATCGCACGCGTGCGTTTTGCTGAAAAAACTTACCAGCGCGTGCCGGGTTCGGTACAAATTTTACCCGTGAGCAAAACCCGTTCAGCACAAAGCCTAGCTGAAGTGGCCGCACTGAAGCTCCCTGGTGTTGGCGGGGCCTTTAGTGAAAGTTATTTGCAAGAAGCCGAAAACAAAATAACACAATTAGCCGGGCTGAACTTGCAATGGCACTTTATCGGGCCAATTCAGTCCAATAAAACCCAGTCCATTGCACGTTTGTTTCACTGGGTGCATGGTGTAGACCGGATAAAAATTGCCCAGCGACTCAATAATCAACGCCCCACCGGTTTGCCCCCGTTAAATGTATGCTTACAGGTGAATATCAGCGGCGAACCCAGTAAGTCCGGAGTCAGTCTTGGTGCGCTCCCGACATTGGCACAGCAGGTGGCCACGCTGCCTAATTTGCGTTTACGTGGTTTAATGGCCATTCCAGCCGCCAGCAAAAACATGGCTGTGCAACGGGCAGCCTTTGCAGCAGTATATGAGGCATTCCATTCACTGGCGTTTCATTCACGAACCCCAGGTATGGCAGAGCCAAAATGGGACACATTGTCCATGGGCATGTCCACCGACCTGGAAGCAGCAATCGCCGAAGGAGCGACTATCGTGCGCATTGGTACCGATATTTTTGGCCCGCGTGTGGTGCAGGATACGGCGGATTAACTTGTTTTTATTAATAATCTGGTGAACCATTACCCATTATGAAACAGATCAAACTGACATTTATCGGCGGCGGCAATATGGCGGCTAGTCTTATCGGCGGTCTACTGGCGGACAAACTGCCTGCGAAGCAGATAACCGTAGCCGCTCCCACAGCCAATACTCGAGATTATCTCTCCGGTCATTTTGGCGTAAATACCGAAGCAGATAACGTGGCAGCCATCACTGAGGCAACCGTAGTGGTGCTTGCGGTCAAACCCCAGATGCTACAATCAGTGGCCGAAACGCTTGCATCGGCTGTACAAGAGTTTCAACCATTGATAATAACCATCGCAGCCGGCATTCGCAGTGTTGACATTAACCGCTGGCTGGCTGGCGAAACCGGTGACAATGTCGCTATAGTACGCGCCATGCCCAATACACCCGCGTTATTACAAACCGGAGCCACAGGACTGTTCGCCAATGCGCAAGTCAGCGAAGCGCAGCGAAATTTGGCCGAATCCATTTTACGTGCCGTGGGATTGGCGCTATGGGTAGAAAAAGAGGATCAAATGGATGCAGTAACAGCCTTGTCCGGCAGTGGGCCCGCTTATTTTTTCCGAATTATGGAAGCCATGGAATCTGCTGGCACCCAACTGGGACTTTCTACGGAAACCGCACACCTGCTCACTTTGCAGACTGCGTTAGGCGCTGCCAAAATGGCACTGGAAAGCAATGAAGCAATCGGTGTACTGCGCGAACGGGTAACTTCGCCCGGTGGCACCACAGAACAAGGATTGCGGGTGATGTCGGAACAAGATATCGATGGTTTAATGGCCCAAGTGCTCAAAGCAGCATCTGACCGTTCCCGTGAATTAGCCAAATTATCAGGTAAAATAAAAAAATAGTGGGGAAAGTATGATGGGAGGCTCCTACGCCGGTAATGCCGGGGTGTTTCTGGTGCAAACCTTGTTTGGGTTGTACATGGGTGCAGTGTTGCTGCGTTTTTTACTGGCAGTGGTACGCGCCGATTTTTATAACCCTATCTCTCAATTTTTAGTAAAAATAACCAACCCATTATTAGTGCCATTACGACGAGTGATCCCTAGCTTGAAAGGCATTGATGTCGCCTCATTGCTATTACTGCTGGTTCTACAAATTCTCGAATTGCTGACCGTCGGACTAATCAATGGGGTAGGTTTTCAGCCCGTTGGATTAGTCATACTAGCGATAGCGGAATTGCTATCGTTATTACTTCAAATTTATTTTTTCACCATTTTAATTCAAGTGGTGCTGAGCTGGGTGAGTCCGGGCGGCCACAATCCTGCTGTGGCTTTACTGTATAGCCTTAACGAACCTGTATTAGGTCGGGCACGACGCATCCTTCCTCCCATTCACGGCTTTGATTTGTCACCCATTGTGGCGATGATTGTTATTCAGTTACTGACGATTTTGTTAGTCGCACCCATTAGAGACCTTGGTCGTGGCTTGGCCTTCGGCTGAAATCCAGCACACTGAGCATATTATAGGGTCGGATGTTTGACCTGCATTTACGTTTCAGAAAAACGATGAAAAAATATAGATTGCACGGTGTTTTTAATCATTAACCGTAACGTGGGAAATAATCTTTTCTCATCAATAACATGCACTAAACTTCCCCGATTGCTGGCCGTTAATTGATAGCAAGATGTTGGCCGCGCACGGTATTTTCGGTCTTGCGCAGACGTTAATGAGTCAATTTAGGTAAAAATGGGATGGCAAAAGACCAGTTTACAGAACAATTAGAAGCCTATAGCCGCTGGAAAGAAGACATTATCAACCATATCAAGTCCTACCGGGACTGGCTGTCGGAACACAACATGAGCAGCCCGGAAGATGATTTGCGCATGTTTGAGATCCTCGATGCGCTGGATTCAGACCACATTACCATTGGTTTTGCGGCAGAATTTTCGCGGGGCAAAACTGAACTGATCAACTCGATCTTTTTTGCCAATTATCAACGTCGCCTGCTACCCTCTTCTGCCGGACGCACCACCATGTGTCCCACCGAACTGTTTTACGATGCTAAAGCAGAAAAACCCTATATTCGCATGTTACCCATCGAAACCCGTCTCGAAGACACCAGCATCAGCGAATACAAACAAGATGCCAACAACTGGATCAATACTGACCTTGACGTAGATTCGCCAGAGCTCATGGTGGAAGCCTTCAAGGAAATTATAAAAACCAAATCTGTGCCTGTAGAAAGCGCCATTCAGCTGGAGCTATATAGCACGGAAGAATTTAAACAATGCGAAATACCCCCTGTCAGCATTGAAATTCCCATGTGGCGTCATGTCATGATCAGTTTTCCGCACCCCCTGCTAAAACAGGGATTAGTGATTCTGGATACCCCAGGACTCAATGCCATGGGTTCCGAACCAGAATTGACCATGGACATGCTTCCTAATGCTCAAGCGGTCATTTTTGTGCTTTCTGCCGATACCGGTGCCACCAAAACCGACATGGAAATCTGGCGTCAACATGCTCAGGCATTTCGTGAAAATAAAGAAAATGGCGGTCTTATCGTTGTATTGAACAAAATTGACACTCTGTGGGATGAGCTACAGGACGAAGCCACCATCAATGCAAACATTCAGAAACAAGTCGATAAAACTGCTGAAATGCTCAATATTGAAGCCAGCACAATCTATCCTGTGTCTGCACAAAAAGGGCTTCTGGCACGAGTGAAAGGCAATGAAGAATTGCTGAAAAAAAGTGGCTTGCTGGCCCTGGAGGCTACGCTTTCAGACGACGTGCTACCCGCAAAACAACATCTGGTCCGCGAAAATATCGTTGCTCGCATTGGCTCCATGGTGGAAACCACCCGAGGTGTATTAGTGGAGCGCCATGAAGCGGTACAGCAACAACTGGATGAGCTACGCTCCCTATCGGGAAAAAGCGCGGATGTGCTCATGGAAACCATGCAAAAACTACGTACCGAACAAAGCATTTACCAGAAAGACGTAGAAAATTTTCAGACCAGTCGTCATGTATTGAAACGGCAACTGGTATCACTGATTGAAGCACTGGGTCTGGATTCCATGGATCACCTCATCACAAAAACACGCACCGATATGGTGGACAGCTGGACTACCCATGGCCTGAAAAACAATATGAAACGCTTTTTTGAAGGCACACGGGATAACATGAGCCAAGTGAATTATCAGGTCGAAAAATCCAACGGTATTGTGCAATCAATTTATGACCGTTTCCGCGACGAACACGGTTTCACCGATCTCAACCCCACACTGTTTACCACTTCGCGTTACAGCCGCGAACTGGACCAACTTTACAAAAAAGCTGCGGATTTCAGAGACAGCTCTATGACCGTCATGACCGAACAAAGCTTTGTGGTGAAAAAGTTTATTGTTTCGCTGGTTAGCCACGCACGAAATATTTTTTTCCGTGCTAATCAGGATGCCGAAGACTGGGCCAGTAGTGTCATGCGCCCCCTAGCAGCACGTATTAAAGAACGCAAAATTCAGCTGGAAAAACGTCTCGCCAATTTGCAGAAAATTAAAAACTCCCGAGAAAAGCTCACTGACAACATTACCGACCTGGAAAACCAGAGTAAGGAATTAATGGTCCAACTGGATACCATTAATGGTGTACTTGAAGCTGTCAATACACCACTATCTCCATTACAAGCTGCTGACCAAAAGGCCGCCGCGTCATAATTTCAACTTTATTTTTCATTCCAGTCGTATCATAGACGTTCGCAGTAAATTCAATGGATTAGTTTAGGATTATTGCTCCCTCGCCCAAAACAGGGAAAGAGGGAAGGGGCAAACAACTGTGCCGCCTAAAGGCGTGGTGTTTGGGGTTTAGGTGTCATTATTCCATGACAACGTTGGCACTCCTCGCAATAGAACGACTATTACTTATCATTTCGCCTCGCCTAAGAGTGCCTACTTTTGCTGCCACGCAACAAATATGACGCACAGTAATACCGAAATCCTAAACATCACGGGTATATAAACTCGGATTCCATAATTAACTGCGGATTTCAGGATTAAATTCACCTATCATACAGAGCCTCTTGCAAAACTATTTCATGACAATCAACAATCAATGGTTTACACCCGATGCATCACCGTAAGCCATTGATATTTGCCTCGTGTTTGGGGTTTTGCAAGAGGCCCTACAGATAACTGTATTCTTGAGGAAAAAACGTGGTTGACATTGATGAGTTTATTCACGATGGTTAAACCAAGCTCGATGGCCTTCAATGCAGTGGAGAGGTAGCCGTGTCCAAAAACCGTTTTTTTAGATCTTTACTAATAGCAGGATTTTTTCTTTTTTTCATCAACAGCCTCGTTCTAGCCGACGAACCTCAGGTATTTGGTGATTACACCGTGCATTACAATGCATTTAATACCGACACACTACAGCCCAAAGTCGCTGCTGCATACAATATTGTACGCAGTAAAAACCGTGGGATGATGACAATTTCCGTGCTTAAAAAAACGAACTCAGGAAACAAGCCAGCACGCGCAAGTATTACCGCCAGTGCAAGTAATCTTACGGGGCAATTCCGAACCTTCAAAGTACGTGAGGTCGATGAGAACAATGCCATCTATTATCTAAGTGAATTTCATGTCGCCCATGAAGAAATGTTGAAATTCACACTAAAAATTCTTCCTGAAGATAGCGCCCAGCCCATAACCATCAACTTCCGACAAAAATTCTTTACACAATAACTCTGGCAAAATGTAACCCATGGTTTTCGTGGCTGCCAGTGAGCGGCAGATGGCTCCCGTTGCCTGGTTTTTTGCCTGCTCAAGGTTTCAAGCAAAAGGCCGCTACCTGTTCATCAGGGCCGTTATATTTGGCACATTACCAAACACAAAGCACTCTCCGATATCCGCTGGTTGACTGTGAGCAAATAAAACATGCGCATAAGATTATCAACCCGATTGATTTTACTGATAGTAACACTACAAATGTTGATGCTATTTCTGTTGGTCTGGAATAGTAGCAGGCTAACGACTGACAGCCATGTAGAAATGTATGAAGATATGTTGCAATCAGAAAGCCGTTTGTTATCAATAGCACTCGTGCCCGGCCTTGTTTATAACGATACCGCAGTTTTACAAGATGTCTTCAGTCAGTTTGCAGGGTTTGATAAACTTATCTACGCGGAAGTCAAAGGTCAGCGAGGGCGCATTATTGCAAAGCTGGGAGAACCACCAGCCAGTACAAACATAGATAATAACTACAAATCTGCGTTATCGGATGATGCATTTGATATCAAACTTCCCCTACACTTTGAAGGCAAGGTCATCGGCAGCCTGCGCCTTGGCTATTCACTTTCTGCAGCAAAGGCATTAATCCAGAAAACACGTTTCCAAAATTTATTGACCGCTCTACTGGGCGTAACAATTACCCTGTCAGCAACATTATTAATTGCTTTATATTTCACACGTAATTTGCGACAACTGGAAGAAGGCGCAAAAGCTTTATCGCAAGACCAATTGGATTACAGGATTGCGTCCAATGGCAAAAGTGGAGTGGGAGAATTGGCATCTACCTTTAATCATCTTGCTCAGCATCTTAGTGAAACCAGAATCGCACTAACAAAAGAACATGATGCCTTAGAGCGAGAAACCCGTTTCATGCAAGCATTGTTAGATGGTATTGATGCGGTAGTAATGGAAGCCCGCCCACCAGGGTATCAATTTACCTTTGTCAGCCGAGAAGCACAAAATCTCATGGGCTATCCTGTATCGGACTGGTTAAAACCGGACTTCTGGGCAACTCATGTTTTCCCTGCCGATAAAACTTGGCTGGAAGAAACCATTTCTGTGCATACAAAAAAGGGTGAATCATTTACCGTTGATTTTCGCATGACACACCGCCAAGGACATGACCTCTGGGTACGTGCCATCAACAGTGTTGAGTTGGATGAAAAAAATAAACCCATTATGCGCGGCCTGATTTTAGATATTACCGAACAAAAAACCGCAGAAGAGCGCATCGTCTATTTAGCCGAACACGATTCGTTAACCGGACTGATCAATCGTCGTCGTTTTCAAAAAGAACTGGAAAGAGCGACTTCATACTCACAACGCTATCAGCAACAAGGAGCCGTATTATTTATTGACCTCGACCAGTTTAAATATGTCAATGATACTTATGGCCATCAGTACGGTGATGAATATTTACTGGATGTATCACGCAAATTATCTCAGGTATTGCGACGCACTGATATTCTCGGACGTCTTGGTGGCGACGAATTTGGTGTGGTTATTCCCAAATGTAGTTTTGAAGAAGCACATACGGTAGGCATGGCATTGTTAGGGTCGCTAACACAAGAAAGCCTGGAACACAGTGGAAAGATTGTCCCTGTGAGTGCGAGTATTGGTATTGCCTTATTTCCCTCACAAAGTGCTGTACCCAGTGATTTATTAGCGAAAGCTGATGCCGCAATGTATACCGCAAAACGAAAAGGTCGAGGACAAGTGCATATTTTTAGCGAAGATGATATGGAACTATGGAACATGCAGGCAAAAATTCATTGGGAAGAACGTATTCGCTGGGCATTAAAAAACAATCGTTTTGAACTTTATTATCAGCCAGTTGTGGAGGTTCGCTCAGGGCTCATTACCCATTACGAAGCCTTGCTGCGTATGCGGAGTGAAGATGATGAAATGATTACACCCAGCGCCTTTATGGAAACAGCAGAACGTTTTGGTTTAATCCGTGAGATTGATCGCTGGGTGGTGGATGAGGCAATAAAAACACAGGCAAATAGCATCAAACAACATAAACCCGTTAGCTTGGCAATTAACTTATCGGGCAGGCATTTCGGTAATGTCGGTATGCTGGAGTTCATTCAGGAAGCAATTCAAACTTATGGTGCTGACCCTCAAAGCCTGATGTTTGAGGTAACGGAAACCGAAGCCGTAGAAAATCTTTCCAGAGCGCGTGAGTTTATTGATGCATTACGAAAAATAGGATGCAAGTTTGCGTTAGACGATTTTGGCATCGGTTTTTCATCATTCCATTATTTACGAAACCTGCCTGTAGATTATATAAAAATCGATGGTAGTTTTGTACGGAATCTTCATATGGATAGCGATGACCGTTTATTTGTCAAAGCCATTGTAGATTTAGCAAAAGGCTTGCAAATTCCCTGTGTCGCTGAGTTTGTGGAAAATGGACACATCATTGAAGTTTTGCAGGAACTGGGCGTAGAACTGGGGCAGGGTTACCACATTTCAAAGCCGAAGCCTGAGTTTATTGATGGACAGATTGTCGATATCTCATAACCATATGTTCGTTAAATGTAATCAACAATCAGCGGTGCATGGTCTGAGAACCGCTCATCCCTATAAATACTTGCGCCTTTAATGGTATCACCTAGTATCGGCGTAACAATTTGGTAATCAATTCGCCAACCAACATTATTTGCCCATGCCTGCCCCCGGTTAGACCACCATGTATATTGCCCGGCTTGTTGATTGACAACACGAAAGGCATCAACGAAACCCAAGGAGCCAAAAACCTTATCAAGCCATGCACGCTCTTCCGGCAGACAACCTGAATTTTTTTGATTGCTTTTCCAGTTTTTAATATCGATTTCTTTATGTACGATGTTCCAGTCGCCACACAATACAAATTCACGGCGTTGGCGACGCATGGCCTTAAGCCTGTCAGTAAAACGATCCATAAAACTGAATTTTATCTGTTGACGTTCCTCTTTAGAGGAACCAGACGGTAAATATAACGAAACAACACTGAGTTTGCTGCCATCTTCGCAGGTGAAGTCGGCCTGAATAAAGCGCCCTTCGGCATCCATGTCTTCAAAGCCTTCGCCCAGGCCGCGAATAATACGATCCGGTTTTTGCCGCGCATAAATCGCAACACCACTGTAGCCTTTTTTCTCAGCATCAACATAATAACAATGGTACCCGGCAGGATAAAAATCATCGGCTTCCAGTTGATGTTCCTGTGCCTTGGTTTCTTGAATGCAAACTACGTCAGCATCTTGTTTTTTTAACCACGTAAAAAATCCTTTTCTTTCAGCAGCACGGATACCATTGACGTTGACAGTAATAATTCTCATATAAACTCCGACGATGTGTTGTATGCATTATAACCGCAGGCTTGCCAGTATAGGTGGTATGTAGGGTATAATTTCGCCTTTTAATTTCAGCCAGGATCATTCATGCAAGCCTATCAACAAGAGTTCCTCGATTTTGCCATTGATGTTGGCGTATTACGCTTCGGCGAATTCACACTCAAATCAGGACGTATCAGCCCCTATTTTTTTAACAGTGGCTTGTTTAATACGGGGGCCAGTCTGGCACGACTTGGACGTTATTATGCGCAAGCCATCATTGATTCAGGCATTGAGTTTGAGATGATTTACGGCCCAGCGTATAAGGGCATTCCTTTAGCTGCCAGCTTAGCCATTGCTCTGGCCGATCATCATAACCGAGATGTGCCTTACTGTTTTAATCGTAAAGAAGCAAAAGACCATGGTGAAGGTGGCGTGATTGTAGGCGCACCATTAAAGGGCAAAGTTTTGATCATTGATGATGTAATTTCTGCCGGCACCTCAGTGCGTGAATCCGTGGATATCATCCGGGCTGCCGGTGCCAGCACTGCGGGCGTTATCATTGCGCTGGATCGTCAGGAACGTGGCCAGGGTGAAACCTCGGCCATCCAGGAAGTGGAAAAAGATTATGGATTACAGGTGACCAGTATTGTACAACTACAGGAGTTAGCAGAGTTTCTGAACGAAAAAGGCAATCAGGCGGAAGCACTAGCCTCTATTAAATCATACCGGGCGCAATACGGTACTTAGCATAAATGCGCAGGAATGGATAAACCAAAATTTGTGGCCGGGCAATTATTTTTAATAATAAGCGGTTAATTTTTACAGGAGAAAAATGACTATGAATAGTCAGCATCTATTATCAGGATCTACCGCGTTGTTTTTACTGGCAACGGCATCAATGAGCAATGCAGCAGACCCTCAAGTAACAGACACTAGCTGGAAGGGTAATGTGGAACTGGGCATCGTCACCACCACCGGTAACACCGAAACAGAAACCATTAATGCCAAAGCCAAGGCCAGCACTGAACGGGAAAAGTGGCGACACACCGTTTTTATTGAATCACTCAACAGTTCTAGCGGTGGTGACACCACGGCGGAACGTTATGTTGTCAACGGACAAAGTGATTACAAGTTTGGCGAACATAACTATTTATTCATTATGATCAACTATGAAAATGCCCGTTTTAGTGGTTACGATTATCGCGTCAGCGAAGCGCTGGGTTATGGTCGGCGAGTGATTGGCAATAACACATTGACCCTGGATCTGGAAATCGGCCCCGGTGCACGACAAAGCAAACTGGACAGCGGTGGTAGCGAAGATGAAATTACCGTGCGTGGCGCAGCAAAACTGGCATGGAAAATTAGTGATACCAGCACCTTCACCACAGACTTGAACACAGATGTGGGTGAGGATACCACCGTCACAAAATCGGTGACTGCCTTGACAGCACAAATTAATGGCAGTCTGGCGACAAAAATTACTTACACCATTAAAAATACTTCAGACGTACCTGTAGGCATTGAAAAAACAGATACTGAGACCGCCGTAACCCTAGTGTATTCTTTTTAGCCTTCTGAAAAAACCGGTGCTGTAATTTGCACCAATTTGTTTAAAAACGGCTGACATTTTATGTTGGCCGTTTTGCTTTTGTGCAAAAAAATGTGGCTCGATATTCAGCCAATAATCAACTTCAACCCTACTGCAAGCGTAATGACCTCGAATACCCTTTTGATCCAGCGATTCCCTTGAGTAATCGCCAGATGCGCACCAATGTAACCGCCCACCAGCGAGCCCAACAATAATGCGGGCAACCAATCCCAGCGAATTTCACCCATCAGCCCCAGGATAATCGCACCACTGCCATTCCAAAACAACCCCACCAGCACCAGCGTGTGAGCAACAGCGCGTTTATAATCCAATCCGAACCATCGCACCAGCCACAGAGTCACAAACAGTCCCGTGCCGGAAGTCAGCGAACCATTAAGAATGCCGATGCAAAACAGCACTGCACCACCCAAAAAATAGTGGCCGCGCGATTGTTTTGTCTGGGTGACAGACTGTCCCAGCTCAGGCTTGAAAACGGAATACAGCCCCAGCCCTATGGTCAACACGCCTAGCGCGATTTCCGCGCTACGGCCCGGCACAAACAAAATAACGCTGGCACCGATCACCACACCGGGAATGCCAAAACTAATAATGAATAACGTCAACCTGCGTTGCAGGCTGCCCTCACGCAAATTGCGAAGAGTAGCACCGATACCCAGCGCCACACTGGCGACTTTGTGGGTGGCCAGCGCTACACCAAAGGGTAGGCCCAAAAAAATCAGTACCGGAAATTGCAACAGGCCCGCACCGCCACCTGCAAAGGCGGAAAAAATATTGGCCACCAAAGAGATCAACAGCAACAGAGATTGGGTGAACCAGTCCATGCTGTTTTTATGGAAGTATCAGGCGTTGGCGGGAAACAGGCTGGCTGATAACAAGGCCCATTGTTGATCCCAGCGCTCCAGTGGTGATTGTTGAAAACCACTGCGCACAAATTGATTCATACGCCCTTCCGCAGTGGCCAACAGCAGGTTGGCAATGGCCGTGGAGGGATGTCCCACGGGCAGTTCATTTTTGCTTTCCGCTACCCGTAAAATCTGTTTGAGCTGGGTTTCCAATCGATCATAAAACCGGGTAATGCGCAGCCGCAGCCGATCATGCTCCCCGGTGAGCGCATCACCCACCAGAATGCGTGACAAACCCGGATTTTTTGCAGAAAAGCCCAACAACACCGCCAGTAAGTGCTGACAGCGATCACGGGCACTGGCATGGTCTTCAAGAATACGATTGATCAAACTGAAAACAGTATTTTCGATAAACTCAATCAATGCCTCGAACATACGCGCCTTGCTGGGGAAGTGACGATACAGTGCTGCTTCCGACACCCCCACCTCTTTTGCCAGCGCAGCCGTGGTAATACGCTGGCCCGGATTATTTTCCAGCTGAACGGCTAATGCTTCAAGAATTTGCTGGGCGCGCTTTGATAAGGGTTTTTCGGTCACGAAGTAGTGCTCAATGTTGATTTAGATAAATATCACGTTTAATTTTGTCGTGCTGATTGTAGTACTGATTATAGTGCTGAAAATTTTTATTATTTTCCCGGAACGCCACAATCTGACAACTTCGGCGTCAGACAGACAAAGTCCTGGAACAAGTAATGAGGTTGGTAAAATCGTGTACGACGATGCTTCAGGCCGTTCCTGACCGAATCAAGGTTCCCACACCCTCATCGGTGAAAATTTCCAACATCACCGCGTGTTGCACCCGGCCATCAATAATATGCGCCGTACTGACACCGTTTTGTACCGCTTCCAGCGCACAACGAATCTTCGGCAGCATACCACCGTGAATCGTGCCATCGGCAATCAGTGCGCTAACTCGCTCTGCACCCAGACCAGTGAGTAATTCACCCTCTTTGTCCAGCAATCCAGCTGTATTGGTCAACAGCATGAGTTTTTCTGCATGCAAGGTTTCCGCCAGTTTGCCGGCCACCAGATCCGCATTAATATTGTACGATTGACCATCCGCACCGACGCCAATGGGTGCGATCACCGGAATAAAGTCGCCGCTCACCAACATGTCCACCAAGGCAGAATCGATACGGGTCACCTCGCCTACATGACCGATATCCACGATCTCTGAAGCATTCATTTCCGGTGCCGTTTTCTCAAACGTGAGCTTGTGCGCACGAATCATATCACCGTCTTTGCCAGTGAGGCCCACAGCATTACCGCCTTTCTGATTGATGAGATTGACAATTTCCTTGTTCACCAACCCACCCAGCACCATTTCCACCACATCCATGGTTTCATTATCGGTAACCCGCATGCCCTGCACAAACGTAGATTTTTTGCCGATACGCTCCAACAAACTGCCGATTTGCGGGCCACCACCATGCACCACTACAGGATTAATACCCACCGTTTTCATTAATACAATGTCACGGGCAAAGCTATCTTTCAGGCTCTCATCCACCATGGCATTGCCACCGTATTTAATAACGATGGTCTTGCCAGCAAAGCGCTGGATATAAGGCAAAGCCTCAGTGAGTACCTGAGCGATGTTCATGGCAGATGTTGCGTTGAGCGTCATATGGCTATTGTAAGTCGGCTGGCGCAGCTTGGCCAATGCAGTCTTGTCTAAATACGAAATGAGTCTGGAGCGAGCTGAATCGTAATCAGATTCCATTCATAATTGCGAGATAAAAACCATCATGGAACTCGAAGACTTAACGACCATTGATCAACTGACGGAGTTTCTGTCCAATGGACAGCCCGGCTATATCCGCATTGACATGATGCCAAGAGGATTTGGACAAGCAAAAAAACGTTTACCTCATCAACGATGAGTGCTGCAATATTTTGCCCACGGTTAGAAAATCTATGTTTTTATTGTCCCGCTTACTTCGGCGAGAATGGGAGAGGTGATCTCCGCAAACAGTAATACGGTGGGGTCAATACTCCCCTTGAAAGATTGTTCTGCAATCTCAATGACTTGCCATGAAAAAGTGTTACTCCAATCTGTATTGAATCCTGCAAATGCGCTAAGTCAAAAGTGGCAGACAGAGGGTTGGTTCGATAAATTTCGTGCTGTAGCAGTTAACGCGCTAGGACTGGTCAGCCCGAGTTTATTGATGAAAACGCTTGTGTTGGGGTAGTCTCAGGCGTGACGGGCATAGTAGCCGCGTAACGCCATTAGCGCCTCATCCCCACTCTTTTTTCCCGTCGCAACATCTCTTACCAGTTCGATAGACCGTTGAGTGGGTTTGAGTCCTTCCAAGAAGGCGCTGGCAATCGCCTGGCGCACCTGATCATCCGCCTCGGCGCTGCCAAGGCAAATATTCTTTAGTCGTGGCGGTTGGCGGGTCGTTTTCATTCGATGAATTATAGTCCTAGTCTCTAAATGTTGCGAGAAAAATGCCACTGTCGTTTTAGTTTCCACGCCTGCGGGTTAGTACACCTGAAAAATCAACGCAGAGACACAAGGGCACTCACAGAACGCGAAGGTTTTTTGCGCCCTTTTTGTAAGGAAATGATTTTTGGCCACTTTATCACAGGGAAATTAATCACCAACAAATTGAACAAATATTCGTCATCTTTAGATTTTGACGTATTGTGTTCAATATATGCAAGAACTGTGATTAATTGTTTTCTTAAGTCAACTCCTTCCGGTAAGTCCTTTGCCTTTGGAAATAATTCGTTAACATTAATTGTATCCAACGTACTTTCCGTTATCTTTAGCTGCATACGGCAAATGCTCCGGTACATAGTAGACTAAATGCATTTTATTATGCACAGCCGTTTTAATTACCGCAGTTTTCCCGGAATCACCCGCAGTATTGCTGCATGAAAAATCTTCTTCAGTTAATGCACCTACTTTTATTTCCCATATCCACACCGTATTTCCTCGATGCTCTTTCCCTCTTATGTAGTTTCCTTGCTTATCACCAAGGATGTAGCGAAATGTAATGTATGTGCCAGCCTTAGGAAGGTGGCCTTTAGGCTTGTTAGTTTCAAGTGCCATCTTTAATTCTAAATCTACAGCAGGTGGAGATTGCGGTAATAGATCTGGATATGTATGGGGTCTATTTCTAGCATACAACCCATTGGAGCAATCAGCTATACCGCCACCCACCATATTGCCCACCATCGAAGACAGGTTGGCTAGCTCCACCAAATGTGCAATTGGCAAAGAACCCTTTCCTATTAACTGCTCATCAATCGTATCCAATGTTTGATAGCACGAATCTATGGCCCCCAATAAGGTTTTGCAATCAACACCAATGGTTTGCATTAGTTTATCTTCATTACGAATGTTATTAATAGTAGGTTTTCTAAGAATATGAAAGTCCACAAATTGCTGAGCATTTGTCTGACCATTGCTAATTAGCACTGCTTCTTGAATGAGTTCTGCAAAAGGCATTTCAAGAGCGCCAGCAATTTGCGTTGCAACCTGTAGAGTTGGGCTTCTTTCGTTACGCTCAAGGAGCCCAATTGTTGTTCGGTGAACCCCTGCAAGGTCGGCCAACTGCTCAATGGTTAGCCCCCGCTGCTCCCTTATTTTTTTTGTGAGCTCGATAAACGCTAATGTTATACCTGTATCCTTAGCCACACTGCCTCTCACCAATAAAAGCAATGATCTTATGTTCCTTGACACATAACATCCACGAGACTATAGTCTCCACCGGAGATGACAATAGGGATTCACAATGAGAGTTTTTGATTTATTCTGTGGTACAGGCGGATTCTCCAAGGGGTTCGAAAATTCGACTAAGGCCGACTTTGAAGTGACATTCGGAATCGACTTGCTCGATTCGTCGGTTAACACTTTTAGAATGAACCACAAAAATGCAATAGGCCTGGCAAAAGATATTCGTTCAGTTCGAAGGCACGAAGTCGAGACTCTGTCTGGCATCAAAAAAGGGGAACTCGACGTATTAGTTGGAGGCCCCCCTTGCCAGGGCTTTTCCTCCATAAGACCCTTTCGCTCCTCCAATGAGGATGACCCTAGAAATAGTTTGTTCGAAGAATATGCATCCTTTGTGAATTATTTTCGGCCAAAATGCTTTGTTTTGGAAAATGTTGTGGGTTTAGCTACCCATAAAAGAGGCCAAACCATTGAAATTATGCAAAATTGTTTTCACGCAATTGGCTATGACACTGACTGGAAATTATTGAATTCTGCGCACTTTGGTATTCCCCAAAAACGAGAGCGATTCGTAATGGTTGGCGTTGAAAGGGGGGGGACTATTGCCTTCCCTCAACCGACACATTCCTATAATGGGGCGACTATCGGGTACAAAGACCGATCTAAAGTGCTAGAACCAAGAGAATCTGATTTATTTGCGACCTGTAAACTAGAGCGTGCAATTACGACTATGGATGCAATAGGTGACCTCCCACCCATTTTATCCGGTGAACAAATTTCTGAATACTCAAGCGAACCATTAACTGATTATCAGGAAAATAGAAGAAAGAAAACTAAATCTTTAGAACTTCATATTGCTACTAATCATTCTGACAAAATGATGGAAATAATCAGGCATTCAGGAAAGAATATTAACTGCATTCCGAAGCATTTAATCACTAGCGGGTTTAGTAGCTGCTATAGCCGATTAGATGCAAATGAGCCCGCAGTAACCATTACAGTGAATTTTGTACACCCGGCATCAAACAGATGCATTCATCCGAAGCTTGATAGAGCATTAACACCAAGGGAAGGAGCCAGACTTCAGTCATTTGATGATGATTTTCAATTCTACGGAAGTCGAACACAAATCACAAAGCAGATAGGTAATGCTGTCCCACCTTTGCTCGGCAGAGCTATTGCTGATGTTATTGCTGATATTGCTCGATAGAATATTAACGCTTTAGATAAGCGGCGCTCCACCAGACCCAGCCGTGATTTCCGCGCCTTCACGCCAGATTGAACATACGATATTCCTAAGCCCAGACTACTCCCCGACCAACCCCACCTCCAGATTTTTATACCGCAACACCACGCCCAGCTCTCTGATCATTTTTCCATTATCCAACCGCCGTGATTCCTTGAGATAAGACAACATACCCGCATTCATCACTTGTTGTGCTTCTTCCAGACTTATTTCCGGTGGCATGGGCAAACTATGAACCTGTGCAATATCTTTGAAATATCGTGACATGGTGCCGGGTTGTCCGTCAGATACGTTATACACTTCGCCGGGCTTTCCCTGCTCAGCAGCCGCAATGCACACCTGCGCGAGATCATCCTGGTGAATACGATTGGTATAGGGGGATTCTGCTTCATGTAAAATCGGCAGGCCTTTTTTGATACGCTCAATGGGCAAACGACCCGGCCCATAGATACCGCCAACACGTAAAATAACAACGGGTACATCAGTATTGGCTGACCATTCCTGTACAGCCTGTTCAGCATCCAGCCGTCGTCGGCCACGCGCCGTTTGCGGACTCACCGGATGAGTTTCGCTAATCCACTCCCCCTGGCAATCACCATAAACTGCCGTCGTACTGAGCAATACCAGTTTTTCTGGCAACGTTTGCGCTGAAATAGCAGTCAGAAAATGCCGAATCAGCGGATCACTTTCCCCATCACCAGGTGGTGGAACCAAATAAAATATGGTAGCCGCTGTAGTCCGCAAAGTGCCCAGATCACCCATCTTTGCGAGATCAACCTGTACGGGTTCAATGCCTGCCTTCCGCAAACGCTCACTACTTTCCGTACTGCGTACCAATCCGGCAACCGAGACATTTTTTTCACGACACAGACCCGCAATACGGTCGCCAATATCGCCACAACCCACAATAAACACAGATTTCATCAGTGG
>Ga0256839_1000294_pt1 | contig 64092 bp, 60 predicted proteins | sample 354166metaG_FD_185968 | JGI IMG/M metagenome (GOLD analysis project Ga0256839, IMG submission 185968) | Hydrothermal vent microbial communities from Mid Atlantic Ridge, Atlantic Ocean - 354-166 | ecosystem: Environmental > Aquatic > Marine > Hydrothermal vents | place: Atlantic Ocean: Mid...
GGCGGTTTGATGGGTAAGAAAATATAAAAATAGATAGAAACAGGACACATTATGTGTGATTTTTTAAAAATTGATCTGAAAACTAATATTCTTAAAATTAGTGGCTTGATCAGTCATTCCTTAAGGAGGAGGCTGATTAAGTCGATTAAAATTTAGTACAGAAAAATCTTAATAACACTTTAGAGACTGATGTTTGCGCTATGAATGACCAACATTAATGCCCCTACAGGATTAGTGATTGGCATATTGCTACTTCTTAGTGATGCTATTACGCATTCAAGAGTAAATTAAGTGTTATTGCGCAAGATAGTAAATATCGACTTGTTGGTGATTAATTAGCCATCAAAGGTTTACAGCGAGCATACCAAGTTGAAAATTTAGGGTTATGGGCTTCGGCTAAAGCCACCGTGCCAAGTTTTTCTACCGAGTTAAGCACCCCAAAAACACTGCAATCAACAAAGCCTGCTTGCGCGCCACTATAAAAGTTTTGCCCTTTTAATGCATTGTTTGTCCAATGATCAATGGCTGCTAAAAACTCTTTTTGGGGATCTATGATGTTGTGCTTTTCTTTCATCTTACGTGCGACTTTAGGCATGATTAGGGCACCAAAGAAAGGGATAAGCATTCCTTTAAGACTTTTTGCTGGGCTGATTTTTTTAATATTATTAAAAGAGGTTTTAAAGTTAGGGTGTACCAAAGGCGGTAAGTAATGCACCAATGTTTTATCCAACCACTGCGTCCATTCTTTATCACTCTCTGTAACAGGCAACTTAGCGTAATGGGTATTGATGTGTTCAATAATTGCCGCTGACTCAACAATCACTTGGTCAGCATCTTTTAAAACAGGGACTTTTTTATGATCCGTTATGCCTTTTAACTCCTTCATGCTACGCGGAGTTACTTCAATAATTTCATAAGGTTGATCGATAAATGTAAGTAGGGCACGAACTTTGCTGCAAAAAGGGCAGGCTTGAAATTGGTAAAGAGTGATCATAATAAATAGAATTTTCTGAGTTAATGAGTCGTTAATTTTTTAGCTAAAGGGTGTACGCTAAGGCATTACTTTCCCTAAAATAGAGAAGTAATGGTACAGGTTACTTAGCTAGATATAAATAAAACAATTAATATCTTTGGGCTTATTTTGCTTGATAGGTATCTCTATCGTAGTAGTTGAGAGCCGCATCTCCCCAGTCACTGACAAACAATATTCTCTTGCCATCAGGGCTAACATTACCTAATGAGTTTCTTATTTTTGATGTATGTGTTTGAACAAAGCGGTTGACGATATGATTTTCTGGGCCAGAATAATCTAATTTAACAGAAAATACTTCTTTATAGCCTGGAGCAGTGGTACTTGCGTAACACCATCCCTTGCGTTTAAAGTTTCTACAGGATATATGACCTCCATTGTATTTATCAGGGAGTAATCGGGTGCTAAAACCATCACTTAAACGGTAGATCCAAATTCCATTATTGGCTCCATATTCATATTGCACGTAAGCTTCGACTCCATCTTTGTCTATTCCTAAGTCACCATGGCCACTACTGTTAGCAAGGTGTCTTACAAAGTTTAATTCTCTATCATACTGATCTATTTTATTATTTGAACTCATTAAAATATGTGAGCCTAGGGGAGAAATAGATATCCAGTCGAATACTTGTCCGTTATCTGGCCAAGATATGTTTTTAAAGTCTTTTATTTTTATGGTTTTATTATTTTTTATGTCGTAGACGATAGCTGTCAGATACTTAGTACCCTTTTTTCGTGCTGCAAAAACAACATATTGATCATTATAATCTATATTGCCTTCATATTTACCAAGGGTAAAACGATCATAAATAAATTGATTAGATGCAAAGGTTTTAACTAAATCAAACTTAATATCTGTTTTAAGCGTATTTAAAGTACCTTTCCAGAAACTGGCATTGTGGTCTCCTGAGCCATTATAAACACCAAAGAATACATTGGGGTTTTTGCTCGACCATTTCATTTCATTTAGTGATCCATTGATTTTATTTAGCTCGCTAAGCTGTTTGTTCCTTGGGTAATGGGTAATTCTTTGAGTGTATTGGCATCGTAAAGCTTATAACGTAACCGTAACATGCTCATGTCACTATTCCATGCCTGTGTTTTAGGATAAGGGTGATCGTTACCTCTAGGGATTCTTTTTCCATTATAAACTGTGGGGGTATCTGCTTGATTAACTCGATCTGTCATTCTGGTGACGGTTTTACCAAATTCTTGATCAAGTAATGATGCGCCAAGTTGAGGCTTTGGTTTTTTATCGTTAGTCTTAATTGCTGTAAGTGATGACTCAGGTGGTAGTGCACCTGGGAATACCTCACAGTAGTTAATAATTGTATTAGTACCGTTGCAGGGGTATTTATAGTCACTAATAAGTTTAACGATTTGGATTCCGTGTCCATTAGCGTAAGGATCATCGCTGCCTAGTTCTAACGCTTCATGCTGTGCGTTTTTAGCAGGCTTGTCTTTAAAGGTAAGTTCCATGAGTGCATCAAGGGGTTTGAGGATACCTTGCATTTCACTGTATTTCTTTGTTTTTCCAGTGGGGTAGCCATGGTCTGCATTTGCAAATATTTGATAGTCTTTTTGTTTATTGTTGATTGAGTCAAGTAGGTAGTATTCAGTAAGGGGAATACGAGCATCAGTATTACTTTGTTTATTGTTTCCACCTATTCCATATTGTTGGATAATGATATTCGTATTTGAAGGTAATGACTTCATATCATCTTTACTCATGCCAAAAGCAAACCAAGGTTCAATGGCAAATAGGAAGCGACCATTTTCTCCCCAGTTTTTATCACTAGCATTACTAAACTCTTTTAATATTCTGAATAAATGTCCACCACCAGAAGAATGACCGATTACGCCAATTTTTGAGGTATCTAATAGAGGAGTAATGGCGGGGTTGCTAACCATCTCATCAAGATGAGTGATGATGCTATTGGCTGAGAAGCCATCGATATCGTTGGCGTAAATAGCGGCGTAACCTTGGCTGGCGATAAAGTTAAGCAAGGTTTGGTAGTGTGTATAATCTTTACTTCTAAATCCTGGGGCTAAGAAAACAACAGGTACGGGTTTAGCTGCACTGGCACTTTTTGGCAGTATAAGTACTGAATTCCCGTGTACAGATTCAATAATGGGCTCTGCTAGTAAATGACTTCCTTCTTTACCATAGTCACGGGAAGGCCCGCTATTGCCCTCGGTTGGAGGCTCATTACTACCTCCGCAGGCTGATAGCGTTATGATTGATAGGGATAATATAACGACCCAGCTAAGCTTCTTTGCTATTAATTTCATTTTCTAACTTCCAGTTATTATCGTATTCGTTTTAGATACATAAGTATGTGTAGAGTTATAGACCACTACTTTGAGAAAAGCTTATTTTATAAGAATCTATTGCCTATAGGTATAAGAATTTATTGCCTATAGGTCAAGAATTTTTAAAAGAGTTAGCTTGATCGTCAGAAGAATTTCTTCGTGAAAAAGCTTCTTTATGTAGTATCCTTAACCATTTATCTAATCACCTGAAAGTCACTTATGGCAATTAGCTCCACCATCATTAAATTGACCCTTAATATTGCTGATATGGATCGGCATTATTACCAAACACACGAGCTTACGGTTGCGCAGCATCCTTCGGAAACTGACCTACGGTTTATGACAAGAGTGATAGCTTTTGCAATTAATGCCAGTGAGTCACTAAACTTTACCAAAGGCTTAAGCACCGATGATGAGCCAGATTTGTGGCAAAAATCACTCACGGATAACATTGAATGTTGGATTGATTTAGGCCAGCCTGATGAAAAACGACTTCGCAAAGCCTGTGGTCGTGCATCTAACGTGATTATTTATACCTATAATGAACGCAAAGCAAATAGCTGGTGGGAGCAACAAGTCGATAAATTACAGCGCTTTGATAACCTTAGCGTATTTCATATTGATGCGCCTGGGGTTGAAACTTTGGTGCAACGAAATATGGAGTTGCAATGTAATTTTCAAGAAGGTGAAATAACATTGAGCGATGATACTGTTACGGTTGAGGTGAATGTTAAAAAACGTATGAAGCGGTAGCGTGATATCAACTTAATATCATTTATCAATAGTAGCTTCATGGCGTTTACGTCCCATTAGAATAAAAATATAAGCATGTTAAAGGGATGAAATTATGGGTAGTTTACTTTTTGAGTTATCTGGAAGTAAAAAGCGGAATGATAAGTATCAAAAAGAAAGAACTAATTCTTAATATTGAGGAAAGGCTATGCCATTTAGAACCGCTGATTTAACTGACGAATTTTGTAGTGATAACTGTGATGAGGTACAAGCAGCAGGAATGAGCTTAAACTGTTATGGCGGCAAGCCCCGTTTTTATGGCGAGATTGTTACCCTCAAATTATTTGAAGATAATCAACTGCTTCGTGATCAAGTTTACTCTGATGGTAAAGGTAAAGTACTTGTTGTAGATGGCGGTGCATCTATGCGACGTGCACTAATGGGGGATATGTTAGCCGCTACAGCGGCTGAAAATGGGTGGTCTGGTGTTGTTATTAATGGCTGTATTCGTGATTCTGTCGATATGGCAACCATGCAATTGGGAGTGTTGGCATTGGGTACGCATCCTCTTAAAACGGTAAAAGCAGGCGTTGGGCAAACGAATGTTTCAATCCAGTTTGCAGATTTAAAATTTGAACCTGCTGATTTTATTTATATTGATGAAGATGGTATTATTATTTCTGAAAAGCCGTTGATTTAGTTTTCTAGCTCAAATCATTACTCTCATTCAAAATGCTTGTACTCTCGTTCGCGTTTTGATCTTGGGGTAGGTAATTACAGCACGGCATGTAAACGTTTAATCATATCTTTAAATACTTTAGGGTTAGCTGCAACAATATTGCCTGTTTCGAGGTGGGTACTGCCACCTTTTAGGTCACCAATTAATCCGCCCGCTTCTTGAACTAACAACACGCCAGCGGCGATATCCCACTCGTGTAAGCCAAACTCCCAAAAACCATCGTAGCGACCGGCTGCAACGTAGGCTAAATCAAGTGATGCAGCGCCAGGGCGACGTACGCCTGCGGTATCAATAATCAATGCTTTCATGGTTTGAAAGTAAGGGTCGATAAGTTCGTCTTGGTCAGGGCGGTAGGGGACACCTGTAGTTAATAGTGCGCCACTTAGCGATAAACGTTTCGATACACGAATCCGGCGTTTGTTTAAAAATGCTCCGCCTCCGCGTGTTGCGTAGAATAAATCATCCTTAATTGGGTCGTAAATCACCGCTTGGTCAAGCTTGCCATCTTTTTTAAGTGCAATCGATACCGCAAAATGAGGAATTCCGTATAAGAAATTGGTGGTGCCATCGAGTGGGTCAATAATCCATTCGTACTGACTGGGCTTATCACCAGAACCTGCATGTTTGCCACTTTCTTCCCCTAAAAAAGCATGATCAGGGTAGGCCTTTTTTAAAATACCAATGATGGTATCTTCGGCGGCTCTATCGATTTCAGTGACAAAATCATTTTTATCCTTGTTTTCAATCTGTAATTGGTCGATTCTATCGGCACTACGGGCGATAATGTCGCCAGCTTCGTGGGCGGCTTTTATTGCCATGTTTAACATTGGATGCATGATAAAACCTCTTTTATTTCAACAAGAATTAGCGGGCGAGAAGTCTAACAGAAAATGCAAGTAAGAAACATATTAGCAAACATTAGAATTGTATTAATTCAAACCTCGCACCCTGGTAACATTGGTTCTGCCGCGCGAGCGATGAAAACAATGGGTTTATCAACGCTTTATCTGGTAAAGCCTAAGTCATTTCCCGACGCTCAAGCAACCACCATGTCATCCAACGCCAGTGATGTATTGGATAATGCAGTGGTGGTTGATAGCTTGCAAGAGGCTTTGGTTGGCTGTGAGTGGGTGGTTGGTAGTAGCGCGCGCGATGCGCGTAGCCTAACGTGGGATGTAATGGATGCCAGAACTTGCGGTGAGCAAGCGGTAAACAAAGCAACTTCTGCCAAGGTCGCGTTGGTATTTGGACGAGAAAATTCGGGTATTACCAATGATGAATTAGCGCTTTGTCATAGCTTGGTACATATACCCACTAACCCAGAATACAGCTCACTAAATTTAGCATCCGCAGTACAGCTATTAAGTTATGAGTGTCGTGTGGCAAGCCAATCATTTGCATTAGAACAGGAATCACCTGAAAAAAGTGAGGCGGAGGTAGTCACGGTTGATGCGATGGAATCCTATTATCAGCACCTTGAAACGGCAATGGTAGAAACAGGTTTTCTTGATCCTGAGAAGCCTAAACATTTAATGACACGTTTGCGGCGTTTATACGGGCGTACTGAAATATCTCCCAGCGAGTTAAATATTCTTCGCGGTATGTTGGTTGCGTTGCTGCGATCTAAAGAAAAATAACATGAATACTGCAACAAAAAACTATGCCACCATTACCGCAGGCTACTGGGCGTTCACCCTTACCGATGGGGCGATTCGGATGTTAGTGGTGTTGTATTTTCACATATTGGGTTATTCACCGCTTGAAGTTGCCATGTTGTTTTTATTCTATGAGTTTTTTGGCATTGTAACAAATCTTGTTGGCGGTTGGCTGGGGGCAAAGCTAGGCTTAAACGTAACTATGCACATTGGCATGGCCTTACAAATCATTGCTTTATTGATGTTAACAGTTTCTGATTCGATGTTATCAGTGGCCTATGTGATGCTGGCACAAGCGCTATCGGGCATTGCTAAAGACTTAAATAAAATGTCTGCAAAATCAGGCGTTAAAAGCCTCGTGAAAACAGCCAAGGATGACCCAAAACTCTTCAAATGGGTCGCGGTATTAACAGGCTCTAAAAATGCATTAAAAGGCGTAGGCTTCTTTTTAGGTGCTTTTTTGTTGGATTTAATGGGCTTTCGAAATGCCTTGTTGGTGTTAGCGGCTGGCTTATCGCTGGTGCTAATTACCACATATGTCTTGTTACCTCGTGAGCTTGGTAAAGCTAAAAACAAACCAAAATTCAACCAAATATTATCACAAAGCCGACAAATCAACTGGCTATCAGCTGCGAGGTTTTTTCTATTCGGCGCGAGAGATATTTGGTTTGTCGTTGCACTTCCTGTTTTCTTATATGAAAAGCTAGGCTGGAGCTTTTCACAAGTCGGCTCCTTTATAGCCCTATGGATTATCGCCTACGGCATCGTGCAAGCACTTACCCCCATATTGTTACGCCAACATCAGCCGACAGCAAAGAGCGCGTCGCTGTTAGCATTGGTATTAGCGTTGGTGCCAGCAGGAATAGCGTTATCTCTAATGCAAAGCTGGCCCCCATCCATAACTATAATCATTGGTTTAATGATTTTTGGTGTGATTTTTGCCATTAACTCAGCGGTACATTCCTACTTAATCTTGGCATACGCTGATCACGACAAAGTAGCCATGAATGTAGGCTTTTATTACATGGCTAATGCGGGCGGGAGGCTCACAGGTACCGTATTGTCAGGGTTGGTTTACCAGCAAGCGGGGATTGTAGCCTGTCTTTGGGTGTCCAGTGTCTTTGTGTTAGTGGCAATGGGGCTTTCATTATCGTTGAGTAAAATTAATATCCATCAGAAGCTCCCTATAATCAAGAGGTAGCGTTACCGCCAAGGTGCTTCTTGAAATTTGCCTTGGTGAAAATAAAATACTCGCTCGCCTATCATGATGCTGCGGTCGTTATAATTCCAATACCATTGTTTTTGTTTGTTGGTGAGTGCGTTTATTTTACCGAGGTGTGTTATTTTTTTAAGTTTGCTGTCTACTTCAAATCGATGTAACCCTGCTATGTTACGGGTGTTTTTCTTGTCATAAATTGTCGCTGGCATTAATAGGCGGGTAATTCCGCTATTGCCTACTTTTAGGGTGGTAAGCGCGTGATGATTACGACTGACTTGGGTGTTGCTAGTTTGGTTGCCAATAATGATTTTGCTGACTTCACGCGGGTGGGCGGGGTTACGAATATCAAATAATGAAAGTTTTAGGCCTTTGCTTCTGCCAGTGCGTCCATTTTTAAGTACTTCAATTTCTTTGCCTATGCCGAGTAATAAACCATTATCAATCGGGTGTAAATAATCAGAAAATCCTGGGATTATTAATTTCCCCGCTACTTTCATGGCGCGTGGGTTCCGCATATCAATGACATACAGCGGGTCGGTACGGCGGAAGGTAACAAAGTAGGCGTAATTATCAAACAGCCTTGCGCCGTATAAACTTTCGCCTTTTTTGCCCAAGGGTTGCGGGTAATAGCGGTTAGGTAATCGTGATAGGGTAACGAGTTTGCCGTGTTGTTCGCCGAGCGCGGTTAAAATTACCGGTGAGCGTGTTGCAGGGTCATTTGATGGGTTCTTTTTATTGGCGGCATTCCAGTTACTGGTGACGATGCGTAGATTGCCTTGCTGATCCTCATCAAGCTGGAAGGTGCTCATCTGATTCCAGCCCAGATTGCCGAGCACCATGCCAGAGCCACGATAATTGAACTGACCACTTTTAAGTGCGAATTTATGAACCAGTGTTTTAGGGTATTGTGGTGGAAAGGCCTTTTTGTCAAGCGCATAAGGCTTGATGGTGTTGTTATAAAAGCGGCTGGTGAGATACATTGATTTAGGCGTTACATAAACCGTTTCTGGTGAGCCAAAGTAGGCAATACCATCGGCTTTAAATTGTGCTGCATTTAAATCTATCGCCACGGCAACGCTTAAAGAAAATGAGCGGATGTCATTAATATTAACGTAAAAGTTGCCATTTTTTATGAGGCTATGCGTGCCGTGTTTACCGCGTTCATTGTATTGTGGTAATTGTTGCTCAATACGCCAAGCTTTTATTGTGTTAATCAGGCGTTGTTTTTCGTTTTGATATTGCTGTTGGCTGATCGGCTGGTTACTGGTGATCGTTTTGTAGGTAGGGGGTAGTCTAAAAGAATAGCTGTTTAGCACTACATATAGCTGGTTGCCAATGCGGTAGTTACTGCGGGGTGAGCCTTCTAGATTAGCTTGTCGTATGATGCGTGGTTTGTATTTGTTACGAATATCAATAAAGATGAGTCGCGTATTTCCACCCCAATGGCGGTATCTTAATTTTCTTTTAGTTGATTGTTGCTTAACATAATTTTGGTATGTTTGAGCAATCACTACTAGCTTTTTTTGTGCTGCTAGAAGATAGATGCCTTTTAGGGTTGTGCCTTTTTCAAAGCCCAGCGCAGAAACTTGTTTTAAGCGTTTGCCTTGATGACGTGTATCGTAAATACGTAGGCCTTGGTTTTTGCCAAGCGAGCCTAGTGAGAACAAATAACGCCCATCGGTTTTGACTAAGTCTGCTTCATCGACACCTTTCTCTCGTAAGTTGGTAGATGATGCACCTCTGGCTACAGGTGCTGATTTTCGGGGTGCAGCACGCGCGACACTGCTTGGTGCTGCGTTTGATTCAAATGAAAGTGTATCAATGGCTGTACCACCACCTATGTTTCCTGGCTCCACGCTAACTTTATACGGAGCGTTATTTTTAATGATGTTGGTTACCGTAATTTGCTTAATTAACTCATTTTGAATCAAGGTTTCAGCCGATTTTAAATCATAACGTTTGAGTCCAATATCATCATTTGTGTCGGGTATTTTAGCTTGTAGTTGATGGCTATTTAATAAAAATGAAAATAGCACTATAAAAGCAAAAAGGCGTGAAAAAAATAGCTGCATGATGATTATCTCATAGGTGATTTTTAATATGTCAGACCAAGAAATGATCGAAAAATTCAGAACAATTAAAGAATAGACGAAAAAGTGTTTAAAAACTTGCCGTTCGGCGTAATTTGATTGATAAAGGGTTGACTGTGTATTATTTTCGCTTTACAACAAATGTTGCTAAGTCTATTGGCAAATAATAAAAATAAAATATTTAGGGTAAAGCAATGGCAAACAACAAGATAAAGATAGAAGTGTATTCAGCGTCAAGTTTCTCGGATTTAATGGCATCTCCTGCTTTTTATTCGACGGCAACTATCGCTCTGGTTTTAGGTTTTTCATCCATATTCGGTTTTTTGCAGTCGCCACTTAAATTAAAAAGTACGGTTGATGCAATCACTCAAAAAGTAATGGTTTATCAAACAGAGGAAGCTGGTAGGAATTTTATTTCAGCTAAAAAGTTGTTAGAGATACAATCTTCTAAAGATCGAAATAGTAAAAGTAAGCAGGCTAATATTTTAACCGAACTGCTTCCAAAATCTCTGCCAGATAGTCTTATGTTTATAACTGAAAATCAGCCAGTTCTAAAAGGCGTTCAAACGTTACAGTTAGCATCGTTTAATTATGATATTACTTCAAAGCATTTTTGGAGCGACTTGGATCTTGATGATAAACACGGAATGATCTTGGATAGTCAGCAAGAACGCTCAGATGTGTTAATGATTGGTGTGCCACTAGAGCCTGCTTTAGTACCTGAAAGTGGAGATTCTAAATATTCTTTAAAGCTTGATCGTAACTATAGGATTTAGTGACGGAAGCCTGATCAAGTCCAGTTATTTTATACTGGCTAGAATCATCCTGATATTCCACGAAGGTCGGCGTATTAGAATAATTATTACGACTCACTTCGTGAAAAGTAGTGACTAACTTTTTCTCCGCTAAGCCTCTTTTAAATTTTTAAGGGAGGCCGTTAATATTTTTATTTTGGATTCTCAAAAAAGATGTAAGAGGTAGAGTAATCACTGAACTCAAAATAGACTTTCTTTTTTTCATCCGCATCAATTACATTATTTAAGTTTTGATCAAGATAGCCGTAACCGTATCGATAGGGGCGATCATTGTTATTACTTGTTCCCGAGGCTGTGGTGAGTTTGTCTATTTTCATAAAACGTTTCACCAGTGTATTTCCTGCATAAATCTCTAGAATCCCATCTGTACCGGTCCAATTATTGATTGCTCGCCCGAACTGGTTTTGAGTTTCTTGAGTACATGCACTTAAGGTCATTAAGACAGCCGTACTTATTAGTACTTTTATTTTCATTGGGTTCTCCTATTGATGATTCTGTGAAAGTTATCATTAGAATAGTATCATGCGTTTGTTATTTAAACTCTTTTAGGATTTGTTTGCATGAAACATGTATTAATTATAGCGCACGGCAGTCGCCGCATGGCATCAAATAATGAGGTGCGTGAAGTCACTCGTCAGTTTGCTCTGCAATCACATGACTTTGATCAAGTTAGCTGTGCCTTTTTAGAGCTGGATGAGCCGAGCATTCCACAGGGCTTGCTGAATGCGATAGAAGCGGGTGCGACAGAAATTATTGTTTTACCTTATTTTTTATCAGCGGGTCGGCATGTTTCAGAAGATATTCCTGCGCAGATAGCACCTGTTCAAGATGCTCACCCTCAGGTTGATATTAAAACAGCGCCATATCTTGGGGCGGCTTCGGCTATTCCACACATTCTTTTGTCTCAAACCAAGGGGGTGTGAATTGTTTTATTTATATATAAAAGCCTTTCATATTTTATTTGTGATGTCATGGATGGCTGGTATTTTTTATTTGCCACGCATTTTTGTGCATTTTGTAGAAGGCAAAAAAGCGGGCCAACAGGTTGATCGTTTAGCGATTATGGGGCGCAAACTTTATGGGTTTATGACCCTAATGATGATGCTAGCAATTACGCTTGGTCTATGGCTGTGGTTGGGTTACGGGGTTACTGGCGCATGGTTGCACGTTAAATTATTGCTGGTAGGGTTTTTATTGGCGTATCACTGGTGGTGTAGATTAAAAGTAGGGCAGATGGAAGCAGGGCATCTTGATCATAGTGGTAGGTATTACCGTTGGTTAAATGAGTTGCCCTTATTCATTACGATAGGTATTTTGATTATGGTGGTTGTTAAACCATTTTAACGAGACTTTGCAGGAGTCCGTGGCGAAAGAAAAATAACTAAAACTTTATTGAAACAGTGAAATTTTAGTTATCTTACTCGTCACCTGATACGTGTAAAGGTTCCTTAAATGCTTAATCAAAGAAAAGTTCTTGAAAAATTATTTAACCCCCCCATTTTCTAGCACAATTAATAGTCATTAAATATAGGAATAATCATGAGCCCATCTGATAAGAATGAACATGAAGAAATCGAAGATAGCATTGATAACATTGACAAGACCGAGCGTGAAGGTCAAGAAGCAGTTGATGAGGATGCTAGTGATGCCGAATCAACCGAAGCCCTCTCGCTTGAAGAGCGATTAGAGCTATCACAAGCCAAAGTGGATGAGAACTGGGATACGGTACTTCGCTTGAAAGCTGACTTAGAGAACTTACGCCGCCGTAATGAAAAGCAAGTTGAAGATGCGCACAAATTTGCCGCTAAAAAGTTTATTCAAGAGCTACTGCCTGTCGCTGACAGTATGGAAATGGGTCTAGCGGCTGAAGGTGATGTTGAGCAAATAAAAGAAGGCGTGGTATTAACTAAAAAAGTATTTGATTCTGCGATGGGGAAATTTGGCTTGGAAGCGGTTGAGCCATTAGGTGAAAAGTTTGACCCTGAATTACACCAAGCGATGGCAATGCAACCGAGCGAAGAATATGAAGAAGGACATGTCAGTGCCGTTATGCAAAAAGGCTATGTGTTAAACGGGCGCTTAGTTCGCCCAGCGATGGTGATGGTTGTAAAAAATTAATAAAAAAAACAGCCATTAAATTATGTTTTTATAAGCTTTAGCCTTGATAAAAAAAAACATAACCCTACATTTACAGCAACATAATATTTAGAGCGTTTTGACGCTACAAGAGGAATACACAATGGGAAAGATAATCGGAATTGACTTAGGAACAACAAACTCCTGTATCGCTGTAATGGAAGGTGATAAGCCAAAAGTTATTGAGAATGCAGAAGGCGAACGCACAACGCCGTCGATTGTTGCTTTTGCTAACGATGAAGTTTTAGTGGGTTCGCCAGCGAAGCGTCAGGCGGTCACTAATCCTGAAAATACTTTATATGCTATCAAGCGTTTAATTGGTCGTACTTTTGATGAGGATGCGGTTCAAAAAGACATTAAATTGGTGCCTTATAAAATTGTAAAAGCCGATAATGGTGATGCATGGGTTGAGGCTAACGGCAAGAAAATGTCTCCACCAGAAGTTTCAGCGCGTATTTTGCAGAAGCTTAAAAAAGATGCTGAAGATTACTTGGGTGAGCCAGTAACAGAAGCAGTTATTACGGTTCCTGCTTACTTTAATGACTCGCAACGTCAAGCTACAAAAGATGCTGGTAAAATCGCAGGCTTAGAAGTTAAGCGTATTATCAATGAGCCAACAGCGGCCGCATTAGCTTACGGCATGGATAAAGCAGCGGGCGATAGCACCATTGCAGTGTATGACTTAGGGGGTGGAACGTTCGACGTATCCATCATCGAAATCGCAGAAATTGATGGCGAGTACCAGTTTGAAGTATTATCGACCAACGGCGATACATTCCTCGGCGGTGAAGATTTTGATATGCGCCTTATCGACTACTTAGCGGATGAATTTAAGAAAGATAATAGCGTTGATTTACATAATGACCCGCTTGCTCTACAGCGTTTAAAAGAAGCGGCAGAGAAAGCTAAAATTGAGCTTTCATCAGCCACACAAACCGATGTAAACTTGCCTTATGTAACGGCTGATGCATCTGGCCCTAAGCATTTAAATGTGAAAGTAACGCGCGCAAAGCTAGAATCTTTAGTTGAAGATTTGGTTAAGCGTACCATTGACCCTTGTAAAACGGCATTGAAAGATGCGGGTTTAAAAGCCTCTGAAATCAATGATGTGATTTTAGTCGGCGGTCAGTCACGTATGCCAATGGTTCAAGAAGCGGTAACAAGCTTTTTTGGACAAGAGCCACGTAAAGATGTAAACCCTGATGAAGCGGTAGCAGTGGGTGCGGCGATTCAAGGCGGCGTATTGGGTGGATCAGTTACCGATGTATTATTACTCGACGTTACTCCACTGTCTTTAGGTATCGAGACAATGGGCGCGGTCATGACTAAGTTGATTGAGAAGAATACAACGATTCCGACTAAGGCATCGCAGATTTTCTCAACAGCAGACGATAATCAAAATGCGGTAACGGTTCACGTATTACAGGGTGAACGGGAGATGGCTTCGGGTAATAAATCATTGGGTCGTTTTGACTTAACGGATATCCCACCTGCACCACGCGGTCAACCACAAATCGAAGTGTCTTTGGATATTGATGCAAACGGTATTTTGAATGTATCAGCTAAAGATAAAGCGACAGGCAAAGAGCAATCTATAGTGATTAAAGCCTCATCGGGATTATCTGATGAAGAAGTTGATGCCATGGTAAAAGATGCTGAAGCACATGCTGATGAAGATAAAAAGACGCGTGAGTTAGTTGATGCGCGTAATCAAGCAGATGGCTTGGTTCATGCGACTGAAAAGTCTTTAGCTGAATACGGCGATAAAGTTGATGAAGCTGAAAAGACTAAAGTTACTGCGTTGGTCGAAGAACTTAAGGAGCTTACACAAGCCGATGATAAAGAGGCGATTGAGAAAAAATCTCAAGAGTTGATGGAAGCATCGGGTACTTTAGCGCAAGCAGCGGCGGGCGGTGATGCAGGGGCTGCACCAGAAGGCGAACAGACCGCATCGGCAGAAGATGATGACGTGGTTGATGCTGAGTTTGAAGAAGTTGATGAAAGCGACAAAGGCGATAAAAAGTCTAGTTAGCTCGTATTGGGATATTCGGGTTGCCACAACTCATGTAGCGGCTTTCATACCAATACACCAATAGATGATTTAAAGTAAGGTGCATCGATTACGGTCGATGCGCCTTCTTTTGTTTTTAGCGTAACCCGTATTTAAGGAAAGACACACGATGTCTAAACAATGTTATTACGAAATACTAAGTGTTCAAAAAACCTGTAGTGAAGGTGAACTAAAAAAGTCTTACCGCCGTATGGCAATGAAGTTTCACCCTGATCGTAACCCTGATAACGAAGAGGCTGAAAATAAGTTTAAAGAAGTAAAAGAAGCTTACGAGATATTGTCTGATGCGCAAAAACGCGCTGCTTATGATCAGTTTGGTCATGCCGGGGTAGATGGCAGTGGTGGTGCAGGTTTTGGTGGCGGCGGCTCGGGCTTTGGTGGCTTTGGTGATGTCTTCGAAGATATTTTTGGAGGAAGAGGTGGTCAAGGTGGTGGAGCAAATGCCGCGTATCGTGGTAGTGATATGCAGTACAATTTGGAGCTTACATTAGAAGAAGCCGTATTTGGTACAACCGTTGATATTCGCATCCCCACTAAAAAAACCTGTGGTAGCTGTGATGGTTCGGGTGCGAAGGAGGGTTCGACACCTGAAACCTGTGGAACTTGTCAGGGCCAAGGTCAGGTGCGTATTCAGCAAGGTTTTTTTGCGGTACAGCAGACTTGTCCGCATTGTCAGGGTGCAGGCACAATTATTTCTGATCCGTGTAATACCTGTGACGGTGAAGGGCGTGTTGAAGAAAATAAAACATTGGAAGTTAAAATTCCGGAAGGGGTTGATACAGGAGACCGCATCCGTTTAAGTGGTGAAGGTGAAGCGGGTATTAACGGTGGTCCAGCTGGTGATTTATATGTACAAATGCACCTTAAAGATCATGCGTTATTTAGTAGAGATGGTAATAACTTACACTGTGTAATGCCTATTCGTTTCTCGCAAGTTGCATTAGGTGGCATAATTAAAGTGCCAACTCTGTCGGGTGAGGTAAACCTTAAAATACCACCAGAAACACAAACTGGTAAGGTTTTTCGTCTACGGGGTAAGGGGGTAAAATCCGTCCGTAGTAGTACGGTGGGTGATTTATTGTGTAAAATCGAGGTGGAAACACCCATTAATCTAACCAGCAAGCAAAAGAAGTTGTTAGCTCAGTTAGAGGCAGCACTGGAAAAAGGGGGTGAAAAACACAGTCCGCAGCAACATGGTTGGGGTAATAAGGCACGCTCATTTTTTGATAATGTAAAAGAATGGTTTGATGCTGAGAAAGAAGGGTAATAATTCTCAAGGAAAGCCTCAATAGGTTCTTAGGTAAATAAAAATGGTTAAAATTGCAATCGTAGGCGCAGCAGGCAGGATGGGTAAAATTTTGATGGAGGCTTGTGCTGAATCTGAAACGGCAAAATTAAGTGTTGCTACAGAGTACCCCGAAAGTTCGCTAATTGGCGCAGATGCTGGAGAAGTCGCAGGTTTGGGAAAAAACAACGTCATCATAGCTTCAAGTCTTGATGATGCAAAAAATGACTTTGATGTACTCATCGATTTTATTCGTCCAACGCCAACACTTAATCACTTAGACTGGTGTGTTAAAAATAATAAAGCCATGGTGATTGGTACCACCGGCTTTAGTGAAGATGAAAAAGCACAAATTGTTACGGCAGGTAAGTCTATACCGATTGTTTTTGCTGCTAACTATAGTGTTGGTGTAACCCTAAGCTTAAAACTTTTGGAAATGACGGCAAAAGTAATGGGCGATAGTGTTGATATTGAAATAATTGAGGCACACCATCGGCATAAAGTCGATGCGCCATCGGGTACGGCGTTGGCAATGGGCGAGGTAATTGCGGAGACTTTGGGGCGTGATTTATCAGCCGATGCCGTTTATTGTCGGGAAGGCGAGACGGGCGAACGCAAACGAAAGACTATTGGTTTTCAAACCATACGAGCAGGCGATATAGTTGGTGAACATACCGTTATGTTTGCTGATATTGGTGAGCGACTTGAGATAACACATAAAGCTACTAGCCGAATGACCTTTGCTAATGGTGCTGTTCGCGCTGCGCTTTGGTTAAAGCAAGATGTAAATAAAAATGCGGCTAAAAATAAAGCCGGGGTCTTTAATATGCGTGATGTGCTAGAGTTATAGTTTTTGTAATAGGAGGTTTATAACCGCACTTGCATCATCTACCCAACATAATCAGTGCTTTTCGGATAATTTTAGTATTACCGATTGCATATTACTTGCAGCATGAGGCATGGCTGATTGCTTTAGTGTTAATTTTTCTCGCGGGCGTATCAGATGCTTTAGATGGTTTTTTAGCACGATAATTTAGCTGGCAAAGTCGCTTGGGATTTTTTTTAGATCCTATTGCTGATAAGCTATTGCTCATTGTCATTTTTGTTTCTTTGGCTATGAAGGATTTGGTCCCCATCTGGCTAGCTTTTATTGTAGTCGCTCGAGATGCCATTATTGTCGCCGGAGCAAGCTATTATCAGTGGAAAACCCGTAACTTAGAGATGTCTCCCTTAATCAGTAGTAAAATGAACACTGCGATGCAGGTGGTGTTTGTATTGGGGTTATTATTCCACTTGGTCGTTTCCCCGCTACCAAACTCAGTGTTATTAGGTTTAAAGATTGGGGTAGCCTTAACAACGCTTATTAGTGGGGTACTTTACGTGTTGTGTTGGAGTCGCTTTTGTAAAAGCCATTGGTCGTAAGTCTCCGTTCTTTATTTTTAAGGTGCGGTATAATAAATAGCTACCTCAAGTGGCGAAAATAATAAGGGAAATTCTATGACACAAAGTGCGCGTTGGTTTTGGCTGACCTTATTTGTTATCGCTTCTGCATTGCTGTATTTATTGGCACCCATCTTACTCCCTTTTGTTGCCGGTGCTTTATTGGCTTATCTGGGTGATCCTCTGGTTGATCGTTTGGAAACGTGGAATATTTCTCGTACTTTATCTGTTGTTTGTGTGTTCTTTGCCGCTTTTTTGATTGTACTACCGCTGATGATGTTTTTAATTCCTTTAATTGACTCGCAGATTAGGCTATTAATTACTAAAGCACCTGGCTACCTTGATTGGTTAATGATTAACCTTGAGCCTACATTGCAAGATACATTTGGTATTAATATTCCTGCATTGGAAGTAGAGCAATTAAAATCAACGTTCGCTGAACAGTTTTCAAATGCAGGCAGTTTTGTTAAAAGCCTCATTCGTACGGTAACTCATTCTGGTTTTGTAGTGGCGGGCTGGGCTGCGAATTTGTTTTTGATACCAGTTATTACCTTTTATTTGTTGCGAGACTGGGATCATTTGGTGGCTTATATTCATGACTTGTTACCGCGCAAGGCTGAGCCCACGGTGTCATTGTTAGCGAAGCAGTCAGATGAGGTTTTAGGTGCTTTTTTACGTGGGCAAATGTTAGTAATGCTGGCGTTAGGAACTATTTATGCCATTGGATTAAAGGTAGTAGGCTTGGAGTTTTCATTGTTAATTGGCATGTTGGCAGGTGTACTCAGTTTTATTCCTTATATGGGATTGATTGTTGGAATATTAGTAGCGGGTATTGCTGTTATGCTACAAACACATGACCCGACGAATTTATTGTGGGTATCGCTTGTTTTTATTGTTGCGCAAGCGATAGAAGGTACGATTCTTACCCCGTTGTTAGTGGGTGATAAAATTGGTTTACACCCTGTAGCCGTGATATTTTCTGTTTTAGCAGGGGGGCAACTTTTTGGCTTCTTTGGGATTTTGCTGGCGTTACCTGTTTTTGCAGTGCTGGCTGTTATACTACGTCACTTTAGTCAATCGTATAAAGACAGTCATTTGTATGGCGATGAGGAAATGATTGTTAGGCGAGATGATGACTCGCCCGAAGCGTTGTCGTAGAATAATAAGATGCTAATGCCTGACAATGCCCCGCAACAAATTACCTTAAATGTAAAGTTACGTGATGGCTTTCGTTTTGACTCTTTTTACTGTGGAACAAGTGAGAAAAATGCCGAAGTTGTTACGTTACTTCAAGGCTTTTTGTCTGTATCAAATAATAAAACTCAACAGGCGGTCTTATGGGGCGAGCCTCTTTCTGGTAAAACACATCTTTTACAAGCAAGTTGTGCTAAAGATGCTGAAAACAACCATGTCGTTAGTTATATCCCGCTAAAGGCGATGAAGCAGTCAGGTGTGGGTGTTCTTAATGGTCATGCTCAGTCACATTTAATTGTGATTGACGATGTTGACCAAGTCGTGGGTGACTTAACGTGGGAAACAGCATTATTCAATTTAATAAATGCGAGTCGTGAAAAAGAGCAACTCATGTTAATGAGTATGACCGAAAACCCACGTATGTTAGCGTGTCAATTACCTGATTTGGCCTCACGGTTGATATGGGGAAGCAACTTACAAATACAAGCATTGAGTGATGTCGAAACGTTAACAGCTTTGCAATTAAGAGCTGATAAACGTGGTTTCGCACTCAATGATCTTGTGGTTAGTTATTTGCACCGACGTTATCCCAGAGACATTGAATCGTTAATGAAAATATTGGATAAGCTGGACGAAGAAAGCCTGAAACAAAAAGCGGTAATAACGATTCCTTTTGTTAAAAAAGTTTTGGGTGGCGTTAATATTTGACTCAGCAAGCAGGTGGTATATAATACAGTCAGCTTGAAAGTAAGTTTTTTATATTTATGCAAGAAATATCGAAGTTCCATTTAGTACCTCGTCCTGATTTCATAAGTCATAGCAACACCACTTCAGCAAACCATAAAATAGCCATGTTGGTTATTTTATAAATTTTTAATATTGAAATAATAGGAAATACTATGTCTACAACTACTGGAACAGTAAAATGGTTCAACGAATCTAAAGGCTTTGGCTTTATCGAGCAAGAAGACGGACCAGACGTTTTTGCACACTTCAGTGCTATCTCAGGTGACGGCTTTAAGACTTTAAATGAAGGTCAAAAAGTTGAGTTCACTGTGACTGATGGCCAGAAAGGTCCTCAAGCAGAGAATATTGTAGCGCTTTAATTTTTAATTAAAGAGTTACTTTAAAAAAAGCGAGGCTTCGGCCTCGCTTTTTTTTGTTCGTAATAAACGTGTAATACTCCTTGCTTGAATTATGCTAAATTGGACTTATAACTAATGTTATAAGTCAATCAAGGAGCTAGGCATGGATGCACAATCATTTTTAGATGAACTACTAAAAACAGGTAAAGAGTACGCCAGTAAAGGACGTGAGATCGCTGAAGAGAAGCTGAAATTGCCGAAGGAAGGCGAAGAAGGTTACGATGCTACGGTTGATGGAATGAAAAAAGGCGCAATAGCGGTTGGTGTATTGGCGTTGTTGCTAGGCACAGGTGCAGGAAGGCGCGTTACAGGTTCGGCATTAAAAATTGGAAGTCTGGCTGCAATAGGTGGAATAGGGTGGCAAGCCTATCAAAACTGGCAAGCCAAACAAGATCAAGATAATCAAGACGTAAAAGATATGGCTAACAAAGCCAAGCTTATTTCAATTAATGAGCTTGATGCCGATGCGGCAAATAAGCGTAGCCGAGTTTTATTAAAGGCCATGGTCGCTGCGGCAAAAGCAGATGGGCATGTGAATAACAAAGAAGTTACTGTGATTGAGGAGCAGATAGAAAAATTGGGCTTAAGTAGTGAGGTGGCTGAATTATTGCAAGATGAAATTAAGAAGCCTTTGGATGTTAAAGAGGTGGCGGCTTTAGCGGAAGGTCAAGCAATGGCATCAGAAATTTATTTAGTTTCAGCGGTCGTTACCGATAAAGAAAACTCAATGGAGAGAGCTTATTTAAATGATTTAGCGCAAGCATTAAAACTACCTGCTGCGCTAGTAACAGAGTTACAAAACGTTAAAGAAGACAGTTTGGCTTAGAAAAGTAAGTTTAGAAAGGTATGTAGAAGCAGGGTGACTACTACAGCTTGTCGGTTTAAGTGAATTGTTCTTTTACAAACTGATATGATAAGAGTGATAGATATTCTGCACAAGCCGTGTATAAGTCTCTAGAAAGCGACAATTGAAATTAATGTTACATAGGGAGAGCCTGATTAAATCCAATAATTTTAGCAAGTTGAGACCCTTGCACGACTCAGTGGCGAAAGTAAATCGGGTGAAATTTCACTGATTAAGGCGGAAAATGAAGTTAATAACGAGTTATTAGCAAGTTTTTCAACGAAAAGCAGTGGAATTTTAGCCATTTTTACTCGTCATCCGAGTCGTGTAAAGGTCTCAAGATTATATTACAATCTGCTTGATCAGGCTCTCCTTATTAAACTTAGTTACACTGTATAAGGGTTAAGGTTATTAAATGAATAAAAATGAAAATAAAGTTAGTCTTGTTCTCTTAGCGTCAAGTCTATTCCTTGTTTCTTGTGGTGGCTCTGGCTCTAGTGTCAGAGGTATTCAAACCTTGGTGGAGGCTGATTTTAATAATCAGACTTTTATCGTTAAGGGGACTGAGCAGGTGGCTGATTCTTTCACTTTCTTTAACGAAAGCAAAACGGGCGTTGAACTCACTGGTGGTTTTAAGAATGAGTCTTTTGCAAAAAAAACGATAACATGGCGAATTGATAATAAAAAGCTACATGTCACATTAGATGACGGAACAGGTGACTACTCCTTTTCTCGAGAGGCATTAAATAAGAATGTTTTCGAGGGGAGAATAAAAGGCAAGTCATCTTTTTTGCACAAAGCATTGCCAATAAAGTTGAGTGATTTAGATGGGAAAATATTTGAATTTGATTTGGTTCTTTCAAGTGTCTCTGACCCTCGTGGTTGTATTAAGCGTACTTTAAAGGTGATAAAAAACAAGGCATTTTTGAAAGAGGTTTGTACAAAAGAAAGTTCAAAAAATATTACTGTCGAAGAAAATGTTGAAGAAGACTCAGAATATAGCAATACACTCAAGTTTACTTATGTTAACCCTGTAAGAAAGGGGGATTCAATACGCATAGCTTTAGCTTCGGGTGATCTTAACACCGTTGCAGATGTTGCTTTTATCTATGAGTATGGTAAAGCAGAGAATAGAAAGTATAATAATGTAACGTTTGAGAAAATGACCCGAGTAAAAAATGAAGCTTTTTAGCTAATGAGTTCCAACTTTGCATAGCTTAAAACTAGCCACTTACTGCCTACATTATTAAAGCTAACTTGTACGCGCGCATGGCTGCCTGCGCCTTCCACGTCAGTAATAACCCCGTCACCAAATTTTGCATGTGACACGCCTTGCCCGATTGACAAGCCCGTTTCATTGGTTTTTATGGCAGGTCTTGGTTTGGCTTCTCTTGCATAGTTTGATTGCCAGGTGGTAACTTTGGGTCTTATTTCTTCAATCAGTGAGTCTGGAATTTCTTTTAAAAAACGTGAGGGTGCGCCATACAACGTATCACCATAGAGTCGGCGTTGTTCGGCGTAGGTGATAACTAATTGTGTTTCTGCGCGCGTAATCCCCACGTAGCATAGGCGACGTTCTTCTTCTAAACGGCCGGGTTCTTCCGTAGACATTTTATGCGGAAATAGCCCTTCTTCAAGTCCGACTAAAAATACCAAGGGAAACTCGAGTCCTTTGGCTGAATGTAGTGTCATGAGTTGTACGCAATCATCACCTGCTTGACCTTGTCCTTCACCTGCTTCAAGGGATGCGTGGGACAAGAAAGCGGTAAGAAAATCCATGTCGGCATGTTCATCGTCAGGTTTGTAATGAAATCCTTGGGCTGCTGATATTAATTCATTGAGGTTTTCAATACGCGCTTGCCCTGCATCGCCTTTGTCTTTTTTTAAATAGTGATCCTTTAGCTTGGAATATTCAATGACGTGTTCAACTTGCTCATCAAGTGGCTGACCGTCAATATCAGATGCTATGGTGTTTATCAGTGTCATAAACCCTGATATCGCAGTGGATGCGCGGGCTGTGAATACGGAGCTATTGAGTAGAGTTTGTGCTGATTGCCACATAGAACTACTACTATTGCGCGCATTTTCTCGAATCATGCCAACCGTTTTTTCGCCAATACCACGGGTTGGTTGATTGATGATGCGCTCAAATGATGGGTCATCATGTCGGTTTGAGGTTAGGCGTAAATAGGCGAGTGCATCTTTTATTTCAGCGCGATCAAAAAATCGCTGGCCTCCATAGACACGATAGGCAATAGCATTTTCATTAAGAGTGCTTTCAAAAACGCGTGACTGCGCATTGGAGCGATAAAGAATAGCAATATCACTGTGCGAGTTACCATGACTAACCCATTGTTGAATGCGCGAAGCAATATAGGTCGCTTCTTCAATCTCATTGTAGGCGGCATAGAGGTGGATAGGGTCGCCATCAGCATCGTTGGTCCAAAGGTTTTTGCCAAGACGGCCTTGATTGTTGTCAATAACGGCATTCGCTGCATTTAATATATTGCCCGAGGATCGGTAGTTCTGTTCAAGTTTTATGACTTGCGTTTGCGGGAAGTCGCGTGAGAAGTTTTGAATGTGCTCAATTTTAGCGCCTCGCCAACCGTAGATGGATTGATCATCATCACCGACCACAAAAGGAATAGTCTCAGTGCCCGCAAGCAAACGAATCCAAGCGTACTGTAGGGTGTTGGTGTCTTGGAATTCATCGACTAAAATATGACGAAAGCGTTGTCGGTAATGTTGTAAAATATCGGTATTGTCACGTAATAGTTCTAGTGAGCGCAGTAGCATTTCAGCAAAATCAATAACCCCTGAGCGTTGGCAAGATTCTTCGTAGAGTGTGTAAATTTTGGTGAGTTGGCGTGTTGTCGGGTCGTTCTTATCTTCAATATGTTGCGGGCGAATACCTTCATCCTTTTTGTTGTTGATAAACCATTGTGATTGTTTGGCAGGCCATAATTTTTCATCTAGCTGTAAGCCTCGCATAACGCGCTTTACTATGCGTAATTGGTCATCTGAGTCAATGATTTGAAAGTTTTGGATGAGTTTTGCTTCTTGCCAATGGCGACGTAAAAGGCGGTGAGATAAACCATGGAATGTGCCAACCCACATGCCACCGACAGGAGTGCTGAGTAAATCTTCAATTCTGGCGCGCATTTCAGCGGCAGCTTTATTGGTGAAAGTAACGGCAAGAATAGCAAAGGGTGTAATTTGATCAACTTGAATGAGCCATGCAATACGGTGCACTAATACTTTTGTTTTGCCGCTGCCAGCGCCCGCTAAAACTAATTGAGGAATAGCTTCTGATGAAACGGCCTGACGTTGGGGTTTGTTTAAGTTGTCGAGAATATGTGAAATATCTTCCATACGGGGCATTGTACGTTCATCACATTCTATTTGGAATTATTAATTAAAACAGATAGGATGCGCATCGTAAAAGTAAGGAGGAAAGCAATCTTTTACTTAGTAGATAAATTAAATAAGGTGGACATTATAATAAATCTCAATATGCTACATAAGGCCATTGGTAACATTCATGATTTTAAGCGTACACAAGTATTTAAGGCGAGTGCAAAGTCCTTTGTTATACTTTTAATGATCTTAGGTGCTTGGGTCGCAACACGTGATCTAGACGTACTAATTGGCTTTGCTTATGAGGATAAATTTAAACATATATTTATATTTTTTAGTTTTTCACTGCTGATGGATTTATCAACTTTGCGTAAGCCTTTTTGGTTATGGAAGGCATCTCCGTTAATACTGTATGGATTTTTAATAGAAATATTGCAGTATTTTTCACCTGATAGAGCTTTTTCATTATGGGATTGGGTTGCTGATATTTCGGGTATCTTGTTGTATTTGTTGGTAAAAATATTCATATTCAAAGCCGTTAATTATAAAATAAACAAATAACTAATATTAAAATATTACTATTTTTCTAATAAAATTATATTGTTTAGTTGAGAACATTAATTTGTGATGCTAGAATTCGCGCGACTTGGATTAGGTAGATATTTAAAATCATGCGAAGTTTGTTAATAATTCAGGCTATATTGGTTTTATTGGGTGTGGCAGTTTCATACTACTATTTGGGTGAGGCAGGTATGTTACCTGCGGCATTTGGCGGGGCTATTGCAATCGCTAATACCATTTTATTATCAAGGCGTTTAGATGTCGCAGGCGCTATGGCAAAAGATAATCCTGAGGGTGGGGTGCTTGCACTTTATCTTGGGGTAGTGCAAAGGTTTGTTTTTGTGCTTGTTATGTTTGGTGTAGGAATGGGGGCGCTAAAGCTGTTGCCGCCACCTTTGCTAGGAACATTCGCTGTTGCGCAGTTAGCGTTTATGTTGTTTGGTACAAAACGTACCAAACAGATGGCTAGAGAAGATGCTACTAATGATTAAGTATTTGTGGTTTTTAAGAATTAACGGAGAAAGTAATAAGTGAGCGAATCTAACGCCCCAGCAATTGCAAGCCCTGTTGAATATATTCAACATCACTTGCAAAACATGACACTTAACGGTGAGCGCCCGAATAATTTAGTAGACTTTAGTGTTTTCTTTATTGATACATTTGTAGTGAGCCTTGTTCTCGCTTCAATCTTTGCGTTTGCATCATGGCGTGTCAGTAAGAATATTGATGCGGATAAGCCAACAGGAATGCAGAATGTGCTTGAAACAGTGGTTGAGTTTGTTAACCAGCAAGTTCAAGATATTTTCCCGGGTGCGGATAAATGGATTGGCCCGCTAGCAATAACTATTTTTGTATGGGTGCTGTTCATGAATGCCATGGATTTCTTGCCGGTTGACTTGTTGCCTTCGTTAGTTGGTGGGGTGGCGAGTATATTTGGCTATGATCCGCATCATGTCTACTTTAAAGCGGTGCCAACAACCAATCTGGATACAACATTTGCTTTGGCATTGTTAGTGTTCGGTCTAATTATTTTTTATAATATTAAGAATAAAGGTCTTATTGGTTATATAAAAGTGTTCCTGTTTCATCCGTTTGGTAAATGGTTGATGCCAGTTAACATTGTAATGACAACCATTGAAGAGGTAGCTAAGCCAGTGAGCTTAGGGTTGCGACTTTTCGGTAATATGTTTGCGGGCGAGTTACTATTCTTATTAATTGCGTTATTAGCATTCTCTGTTTGGGCTATGCCCGCACAGATTGCATTGGGTACACTGTGGGGTATTTTCCATATGCTAGTCGTGCCGTTGCAAGCCTTTATCTTTATGTTGTTAACCATTGTTTACTTAGGTCTTGCGAGTCAAGGCGTAGATGAGCATTAGTTATTAGCTCGTGTTTGAGATCAATTTTTTATTTTTTTTAACTTTTTATTTATAACTTTTTAGGAGATTAACTATGGATGCTGCAATCGTATCTGAAATCATGTCTGCAACGGCTATCGGCGTTGGAATAATTCTGGCTGCTGCTGGTTTGGGTTCTGCACTAGGTTGGGGAATGATTTGTTCAAAGTTTATTGAGGGTATTGCTCGTCAACCTGAGATGCGCGCTCAATTAACCGGTCAAATGTTGTTTACAGGTGGTTTGATGGAAGCCTTCCCTATGATCGTATTGGGTATCTCAATGTGGTTTATCTTTGCGAACCCGTTCATTGGTGCTGCTAAAGCTGCAATTGGTGGTTAATTCAATTCGATTGTTCTAATAACTAATTGATTGGAGGAAATTAATCATGAATGTAACAGCAACATTAATAGGTCAATTGATCGTATTTTCAGTGTTAATTTGGTTTGTCAAAGCAGTACTTTGGGAGCCTATTATTAATACCTTGGAAGATCGTAAAAAGCGTATCGCTGATGGGCTTGCAGCGTCTGAAAAAGGCATGAAAGAGCAGGAGCTAGCAGAGCAACGTGCTACAGATTTGATTAAGCAAGCGAAGGTTGAGGTGGCAGAGATTGTCTCTCAAGCTAAAGCGCGTGATACTCAAATGGTGCAGGAAGCTAAAGATAAAGCTGTTGAAGAAGCGGATCGTGTAAAAGCGGGTGCGCAAGCTGAAATTGATCAAGAAGTGAATCGTGCAAAAGACTCTTTGCGCTCTAAGGTTTCTGAACTTGCAGTTGCAGGTGCTAGTAAAATTTTAGGCAAAGAGGTTGATGCAAATACACATAAATCTGCACTAAAAGATCTTATAGAGCAAATCTAGAGCGGATGAATATGCGGAAATCAACTAGGAGTAATCGTTATGTCTGAATTGACAACTGCTGCTCGTCCTTATGCGCGTGCTATTTTTGAAATGGCAGAAGGCGCCGATAGTTTGACGAAATGGTCTGACTCTCTTGACTTTATGGGGCTTGTTGCAAGTAATGATGATGTCAAAGAATTACTTTCGACGCCTGCTATGGCAAAACAGTCTGGTGCAAAAGCGTTTATTAAGCTGTGTGATGGTAAATTGGGAGAGGCTGAAAAAAACCTCATTAATTTATTAGCAGAAAATGATCGCTTATCGCTATTACCAGAAATAGGTGTACTTTTTGAGGCGCTTAAAGATGAGTCCGAAGGTTCTGTTGAGGCTTTAGTGTCATCAGCAAAAAAACTCACCAAAGCAGAAGAAGAAGCAATCTCGAAAGCATTAAAGAAACGTTTAGGACGTGATATAAAACTTAAAGTTAGCGTGGATGAATCACTACTCGGTGGTGCTATCATACGTGCTGGCGATTTGGTTATAGATGGTTCATTGAAAGGTCGACTCGGTAAAATGACCTCATCAATGGTTAACTAGACTAAATCACTCAATATAAGGAAAGGTAAGGTATGCAACTTAACCCCACAGAAATCAGTGATCTGATTAAAAAGCAAATCGAAGGGTTTGATACAGAAGCTGAAGCACGTACAGAAGGTACAATCGTTTCAGTAATGGACGGTATAGCACGTATTCATGGATTATCAGAAGTCATGTCTGGTGAAATGATTGAATTCTCAAATGGAGCCTTTGGTTTGGCTTTGAACCTTGAACGTGATTCAGTCGGTGCGGTAGTGCTGGGTGATTACAAAGGTATTAAGGAAGGCGATACAGCAAAATGTACAGGCCGTATTCTTGATGTTCCTGTTGGTCCGGAGTTACTAGGGCGAGTTGTTGATGCGCTTGGTGCACCGATTGATGGTAAAGGCCCAGCAAATACGACTGAAATGGGTCCTATCGAACGACAGGCGCCTGGTGTAATTGAGCGCAAGTCAGTTGATGAGCCAATGGAAACAGGTATTAAAGCATTGGATGCGATGGTTCCTGTTGGTCGTGGTCAACGTGAGTTGATTATTGGTGATCGCCAAACCGGTAAAACGGCCGTAGCGATTGATGCGATCATTAACCAAAAAGGTAAAGACGTAAAATGTATTTACGTAGCAATTGGTCAGAAGGCATCATCGGTAGCTGGTATTGTACGTAAGCTCGAAGAGTTTGGTGCAATGGAGTACACCATTGTTGTTGCTGCTAACGCATCAGACCCTGCTTCAATGCAATACTTGGCGCCTTACGCTGGTACTGCGATGGGTGAGTATTTTCGTGATCGTGGTGAAAACGCATTAATTATTTATGATGATTTGACGAAACAAGCGTGGGCTTACCGTCAAGTATCACTATTGCTTCGTCGTCCTCCAGGCCGTGAAGCATATCCTGGTGATATTTTCTTTTTACACTCGCGTCTGTTAGAGCGTTCATCACGTGTCAACGCTGAATTTGTTGAGCGTATGACAAATGGTAAAGTAAAAGGAAAAACGGGTTCATTAACAGCTTATCCCATTATCGAAACTCAAGAGGGTGATGTATCTGCCTTTGTGCCGACCAACGTAATTTCAATTACAGACGGTCAGATTTTCTTGGATACCGATTTGTTTAACTCAGGTAATCGTCCTGCGATTGATGCCGGCCTTTCAGTGTCACGAGTAGGTGGTGCGGCGCAAACTAAAATCATCAAAAAGTTAGGTGGTGGTGTTCGTCTTGACTTGGCTCAGTATCGTGAATTAGCGGCATTCTCTCAGTTTGCATCTGATTTAGATGAAGGGACTCGAAAGCAACTTGAGCGTGGCGCACGTGTAACAGCGTTAATGACACAGGCTCAATACTCACCACTAAAAACAGGAGAGCTTGCCTTTAGTTTGTTTGCTGCTAACGAAGGTTTTCTTGATGATGTTGATGTTGATAAGGTCAGTGACTTTGAGTCTGCGATGTTGTCTTACGTTCGTACTGAGAAGACAGATTTCTTAAATAGCATAAATGATAACGGTGATTACAATGATGATATCGCTGCAGAAATGAAAAGTGCTTTGGAAGACTTTAAATCCAAGGGTTCTTGGTAGAGTCTTGTCTGATATTAATCTTACAAAAGGTAAATAGCGATGGCAGGTCTTAAAGAGATACGTTCGCAAATTGGTAGTATTCAAAATACCAAGAAGATAACAAAAGCCATGGAAATGGTGGCGGCATCTAAAATGCGCCGAGCGAGAGAGCGTATGGATGCGTCGCGTCCCTATGCAGAGAAAATGCACCAAGTAGTTAGCCATATGGCTAATGGACATTTGGAATACCAGCATGACTTTATTAAGGATCGTGAGAAAGTTAAGCGAGTAGGTTATATCATCATTTCGTCAGATCGTGGCTTATGTGGTGGTTTGAATACCAATCTTTTTAAAAAAGCATTACAAAGTATTGTTGAATGGAAAGAACAAGATGTTGAAGTTGATATCGCTGTTTTTGGTGGTAAAGCCTTAAGTGCGTTTAAGCGCTATGGCGTTGTTGCAGAATCAACACAATTAGGTGATAGTCCATCCGTTCAAGATATGTTTGGTACTATTAAAGTGATGTTGGATGCCTACGAAGAAGGGCGTATTGATCGCCTTTTCTTGGTGGAAAATGAGTTTGTTAATAGTATGACTCAAACGCCACGGGTGACTCAATTAATTCCTATTGTTGCTGCTGAACTGGATGAGATGCAGTATCACTGGGACTATCTTTATGAGCCAGAATCTAAAGAAGTCATTGATACATTAATGAAGCGCTATATTGAATCCATTGTTTATCAAGGCGTGGTTGAAAATATAGCCTGTGAAATGTCAGCACGAATGATTTCGATGAAAAGCGCAACCGATAATGCGGGCGACATGATTGATAAACTAAAGCTGGTTTATAATAAAGCCCGGCAAGCATCAATCACACAAGAAATATCAGAGATTGTTTCTGGAGCTGCTGCGGTCGGATAAGCAAAATTGCTTTTTATGACGCTAATAGGAAACAAAGTTTTAAACAAATTTAAATTTAAGTGAGGTACTAACAGATGAGTACTGGAAATATTGTTCAAATTATCGGTCCTGTTGTTGATGTGGAATTTCCACGTGATGCAGTTCCAACTATATATCAAGCATTAACTGTAACAGAACATAATGGTTTGACTTTAGAAGTTCAGGGTCAGTTAGGTGATGGTATTGTGCGTACGATTGCAATGGGTGAGGCTGAAGGCCTTAAACGTGGCATGGAAACGATCAATACGGGTGAGCCGATTAAAGTACCCGTGGGTGAAGGAACCTTGGGCCGTATCATGAATGTATTGGGCGAGCCTATTGATAATGCAGGTGAAGTAAAGGCAGAGAAATTAATGCCTATTCATCGTGATCCACCAAGCTATGAAGAGTTGGCTTCTAGCTTGGATATTCTCGAAACAGGAATCAAGGTTATTGACTTAGTAATGCCTATCGCTAAAGGTGGTAAGGTTGGATTGTTTGGTGGTGCGGGTGTTGGTAAAACCGTAACATTGATGGAGCTCATTAATAACATTGCCAAAGAACACAGTGGTTTGTCTGTATTTGCGGGTGTTGGTGAGCGTACTCGTGAAGGAAACGACTTCTACTACGAAATGGAAGAGGGCGGAGTACTGGATAAAGTGGCGCTTGTATATGGTCAAATGAATGAGCCTCCAGGAAATAGATTACGTGTTGCGTTAACAGGTCTGACCATGGCGGAAAACTTCCGTGATGAAGGTCGTGATGTATTAATGTTTATTGATAATATTTATCGTTACACATTGGCAGGTACAGAAGTTTCGGCGCTACTTGGTCGTATGCCATCTGCGGTTGGTTATCAGCCAACTCTAGCTGAAGAGATGGGAGCGCTCCAAGAGCGAATTACCTCCACCAAGAAAGGCTCAATCACATCATTTCAAGCGGTATATGTGCCTGCGGACGATTTAACCGACCCTTCTCCTGCGACTACCTTTGCTCACTTAGATGCGACTTTAGTACTTTCACGTAATATTGCAGAACTAGGTATCTATCCTGCGGTTGATCCTTTAGATTCTTCTTCGCGCCAGCTTGATCCACAAGTTATCGGTGAAGATCATTATAAAGTAGCGCGTGGTGTGCAGGGTGTACTACAGCGTTATAAAGAGTTGCAAGATATTATTGCAATTCTTGGAATGGATGAGTTATCAGAAGAAGATAAGCAAACTGTAGGACGCGCACGTCGAATCCAGCGCTTCTTATCTCAACCTTTCCATGTTGCTGAAATATTCACAGGTGCTCCAGGTAAATATGTATCACTTGCAGATACTTTAGCTGGATTTAAAGGGATTCTTGCTGGTGAATATGATCATTTGCCTGAGCAAGCTTTTTACATGGTAGGCGGAATTGATGAAGCCATTGAAAAAGGTAGTAATGAAGCGTAAGTTTTCTAAACTAGTCTTTTTTTTAATAATTGATATTGAGATTTTAATATGGCTATGACCATGCATTTAGATGTAGTAAGCGCAGAAGAATCATTATTTTCTGGCGCTGTACAAGAGTTGCTAGCACCAGGAACGATGGGTGACTTGGGTATTATGCCGCGTCACTCTCAGTTAATTAGTACTTTAAAAGCAGGTGAGCTTCGCTATAAAACAGATGATGGCGAAGCATCACTCTTTATTGCAGGTGGTATATTAGAGGTTCAACCTTCAGTTGTCACTGTGTTAGCAGATACTGCTATTCGTGCTGAAGACTTAGATGAAAGCCTCGCAGAAGAGGCTAAAAAACGCGCTGAAGATGCTTTAGATGGAAAAGATCCAGATGATATGGATTATGAAGCAGTTCAAGCTGAACTTGATGCGGCAAAAGCTCAAATAGAAATGATTCATCGAATAGGAAAGACGTTGCGCTAATAGTCGAATTTTAGATGAGAGGCGAAAGATAATAACAAGTAATAATTTTATTCTGTCCTAATGGAATAATAGATAAATCTCTTTTTCTTTGTTATTATTCTGGAATCCAAGTATATTCTCTTTGTGTTTTGGGTCTATTTGGAAAAAAACAACAAATAATTTAAATATTGTTGTTTTTTTACCATTTTTATTTTGAATGTAGGTTGGTTTAAGACTATACTTCAAGGGCGGATAACAAGTATCGTGATTACTTTTTGTACAATGAGTAGTCATTTGATTTTATAATTAATTAATAACGTAGTTAAAGGATGTACAATATGAAGATTAAACATCAACTCTCTATTGCAACGCTAGTAATGGCTGGCGTATTTGCAACAGGTTGTTCACAACAAGTAGCTGGAGGCTCACAAGCTTCTGGTGGTTCACAAGTTTCTGGTGGTTCTCAACAGCAAGTAGAAGGTGGTTCACAGGTTTCAGGTGGTTCACAGCAGTCAGCTGGTGGTTCACAAGTTGCTGATGATAGCGCTGCTGGTGGTTCACAGCAATCTGGTTCACAACAGCAAGTAGAAGATACTCCAGTTGTTGCTCCTGTTGCTAAAGCTGCACCTCGTGTGGTTCCTCGTCCAGCACCTAGAAAGGTTGCTCCTCGTGCTGCAGGAAACTGTCATGGTCACGCTGCTAATGCACGTACTAAGTCAATGAGACATTGTCACCCTAACCCAACAGCCTCTCACCGTTACGGTGGACAAAAGCGTGCTGTTCACAGAGGTGGAAACCGTTGGACTCATACGCATCCGGCAGTACCACGCTGTACTAAGTCAATTCGTCATACACATAAGTACAAGAATGTTCGTCATTCACACAAGTACTCTTGTCAAGGTATGCGCGCAGCTCCACGTCGTGCAGCAGCTGCAAAGCAACCTGTTGACGTATATGCTCTACAACGTAAGTTGAAAGCTAAAGGTTACTACAAAGGACCTATCGACGGAATCGTTGGTTCAGGTACACGTAGCGCACTTAAGCGTTTCATGAATCGTTAATCATTGATTTAATGATTTTCTCTAAGCTTGCTTAGAGAGTGAAATGGGACTGAGGTTATAACCTTAGTCCCATTTTTTTTGAACAAATTTATAAAAATATGATCTATATTGGATATAATCTGAAAATCATTGATATCAAAATCAAAAGATAATTTTCAGATTATAATTTTAAGCACGAAAGTTAAAAAATAGTTGTCAGCGATTAGCTTTAAGTAAAAGCATTACAATAAGAAAGGGGACAAGTAGGGTATGTTATTAAATAATAAATATTCACTATTTATATTAAAAATTATTGGATTTTGTATAGTCTTAGGCTTTATGTCATCAACCCATGCGGCAGTTTGGAAAGCAGAAAACAAATGGGATGATGTATGGGAGAAACGTTACCAGCACTGGGTAAAAAACAATTGGACTGAAGAGTTCTTTATGGATGAAAAAAAACCTATTTATTATAAATATTCGCACGATTGTGCGGATGCGGTTTATGCGATGAGACTTATTTTTTCTTATGAATATAAGCTACCATTCGTTATTCATAACCCCAGTAGACCACGTAAACTTATTAGTAACCGTAAAAAAAGTTGGGATAAGTACTCTCAAGAAAAGCGTGTTAGAAAGTTTTTAGATTATGTTGCAGATATAACAAGCACAAAATCTTTAAGTCGTGATACTTACCCAATAGCGTTAGATGATATAAAACCTGGTGATATTTATGCTGCTCCTGGTGTCCACTCTTATCAAATCGTAAATATTACAGAAACAGGTGTTGCTGAGGTTATGTCATCGACCACACCAAAAGCCCCTCGTTTTTTAGATCGAATTCCTTCTTTCCCTTTTTATGTGCCCGAAGATTATAAAAAGAAAAGTGATGGTTATCGTCGCTTCGTACAACCTAAAAATATTATGAAATCACTGAAAAAAAATCCTGGCTACAGTGAAGAGCAGTATCAAATTGCTAAGGGTGTAAATTATGACTACGTGCGTTTTACCGATATTATTGCAAGTGCACTGGGTAAAAGAAAAGAAAAGGCAGACGAAAAAACACTTCGTTTAATGATTGCCATGTGTATGTATGCTAATGATCGTGCTGTTTATGTCTACGATGCGCTTTGGCATTTACAAGAGATTCGGAAAAAAGGTAGACAGTGTATGAATCGTCGTGAATATGATAACTACTCCACTCCTTCTCGAGATAGACGTCTTAAGGCATTCTTTTCAGCAGTTAAAAATCATTATGAGAAAAATTCAAAAATTAAACCTTGGACCCAACCTCAGCGATGGGCTAAAACTTTATTTTCCGTTAAACAACCTAGGCCGGAAGATATTAAAGAATTGAATACGTTTTGTATGGTTCAAATGAGTTTAGGGGAGGAATATTACATGCCTCTACGCGAGTTACGACAAAACTTATCAGCAGGTAAAATCGTTTCTGATCCTCATGCCCCTTTAGAATACCGTTGGGGTGCCCAATCAAAGCCTTACAAAGCTAGTTGTAAGGCTTACTAAGAGGGTTTAGGTGCACATAAGTCGATTAACAATCTAATAGGATTAGATGGTTGACTGCTATTCGTTAGTGATTTTATCACTGTATTTTAAGAAATATCATTAGGTATTTCTTAAAATAGTTACCTCACCTTACCTTACGTTTATCGGCTTTAACTATTGAAACTACTCAGTTTTGATTATACTAATAACCTTTAAAAATTATTATATACATCTATGAAAATTATTCCTATTATTCTTGCCGCCGGAAAGGGTACCCGCATGAATTCAGCACTGCCTAAGGTTTTGCACCCTATTGGTGGAAAGCCGATGTTAGCGCATGTAATTGCTTGCTGTCGTTCTTTAGGGGCGGAAAGAATCTCAATTGTTTACGGGCATGGTGCTGACTTAGTGCAGAAGACTATCGGTGCAGCAGATGATTTATGCTGGGCGTTACAAAAAGATCAGTTAGGCACTGGGCATGCAGTACTGCAAGCTAAAGAATTTATCGATGATGATGCCATTATTATTATCGCTTACGGCGATGTACCTCTGGTTAAGTCAGAGACACTGCGTTTATTAGAGCAAGATATTAAGGCAGGTTCAGATTTAAGTATTTTGACGACTAAATTGGCTGACCCGAAGGGTTATGGACGCATTATTCGAGATACTTCAGGTAAGATGACAAGTATTGTTGAAGAAAAAGATGCTACGGATGAGCAGCGTATTATCAATGAAGGTAACACGGGTTTCCTTGCCGCTAAAGGTAAAGACCTGCTACGGTGGTTGGATTTGATTAAGTCTGATAATGCACAGGGTGAATATTACCTTACAGACTGTATTGCACTTGCTTCAGAAGAGGGTGCGAATGTGACTACCGTTTTATGTGAGAATGAGTTGGAAGTATTAGGGGTTAATGATCGTAGCCAACAATCTATTTTAGAGCGTGAATACCAACGGCTGCAAACTGAAAAATTACTACAGTCTGGTGTTAGTATCATTGACCCTAAACGTTGTGATGTTCGTGGCGTATTAACAGCAGGAAAAGATGTTGTTATTGACGTTAATAATGTTTTTGTCGGTAACGTTGTACTCGGTGATAATGTCGTGATTGAGCCAAACTGTATGATACAAGATTGCCGTATTGCCGATAATGTAACCATTAAAGCTAATTCAATCCTGGAATCTGCCATTATTGGTAATCATTGTGATATTGGACCCTTTGCAAGAATAAGGCCTGAAACGGTAATCAAAGATCATGCAAAAGTCGGTAACTTTGTCGAAATCAAAAAAACCTTAATAGGCGAAGGGAGCAAGGTAAGCCACCTAAGCTATATCGGTGATACTACCATGGGGAAGTCAGTCAATATTGGCGCAGGAACCATCACGTGTAACTATGATGGCGCCAATAAATTTCAAACGATTATTGGCAACAACGTTTTTGTAGGTTCTGATACGCAATTAGTTGCACCAGTCACCTTGGGTGATGGGGCTAATATCGGGGCAGGTTCTACAATTACTCGAGATGCCCCGGCAGAAATATTAACCTTATCTCGCTCAAAGCAAATTAATATTAAAGGATGGAAACGTCCTGTTAAAAGTAAATAAGAATAATAAACTAGGAATAAAAAAATGTGTGGAATAGTAGGAGCAATTGCTCAGAGACCCGTAACTCAAATTTTATTAGCCGGTTTACATAAGCTTGAGTATCGTGGCTATGACTCAGCTGGTTTGGCTTTATTGGATGATAAAGGACAGCTTTATCGCGCTCGTGCTTTAGGTAAAGTTGCTGAACTAGAAAAGAAGACAACGGAAAATCCTCACAAAGGGACTATCGGTATTTCACACACCCGTTGGGCAACCCATGGTGAGCCAGCCGAACGAAACGCACACCCACATATGAGTAATAACCGTGTTGCGGTTGTTCATAATGGTATTATTGAAAATTACGAAGAGCTTCGTAGCCAGTTAATTTCACAGGGTTATACTTTCGAGTCAGAGACTGATACTGAAGTGATCGTGCATTTGATCGAATCTTATCTTGATGCTGATGTAAGTCTTTTAGAAGCCACCAAAAAAACTATCAAAGAATTATCAGGTGCTTTTGCACTGGGTGTCATTTCTATTCAAAACACCGATGAGTTGATTACTGCAAGGCAGGGTAGTCCTTTAGTGATTGGTCTAGGTTTGGGTGAGAATTTTATAGCATCCGATATACAAGCCTTATTACCCGTAACGAGCCGTTTTATCTATTTAGAAAATGGTGATATTGCAACAATAAAACGTGATTCAATCACTATTGAGGATGAATCAGGTGTCTTTGTTGAGCGTGAGATTAAACAATCACAAGCCAATTCAATGGACTCTGAGCTAGGCGAATATCGTCATTACATGCTTAAAGAGATCTATGAGCAACCTCAATCTGTTCAAAGTACACTAGAGGGTCGAGTAGAAACTGACACCTTCAAAGAATGTATCATGAAAGGCGATACTGATAGAAATGTCATGGAAACCTTAAAGCAGGTTAAAGAGGTGCAAATCATCGCCTGTGGAACCAGCTACCATGCAGGTTTGATAGCTCGCTATTGGATGGAGAGCATGACTGATATTCCTTGCCATGTAGAAGTAGCAAGTGAGTACCGTTATCGTAGACAGCCACCTAGAGATGATGTTCTGTTTGTGACTTTATCTCAATCGGGTGAAACGGCTGATACCTTGGCTGCACTTGAAAAAATTAAACGCACCGGTTGTTTAGCCACATTAAGTATTTGTAATGTTGATGAAAGCTCTTTAGTGCGTGAATCTGACTTTTCATTATTAACTATTGCTGGCCCAGAAATAGGGGTTGCTTCAACCAAAGCCTTTACAACACAATTAGTTACGTTACAGATTTTAATTGGATTATTACTCCAAGCTAAAGGTGAAAACCCTGAAACAGTAGCTAAGTTGGTTAAGAACCTTAAAAAGCTACCCATTTTATTAGAACAAGCTTTAGAGCATGATGAAGCCATTGAAAAAATGGCAGAACAGTTTATTGACAAAAGTAATGCTTTGTTTTTAGGCCGTGGGGATCAATATCCTGTTGCGATGGAAGGCGCATTAAAGCTAAAAGAAATCTCATACATTCATGCGGAAGCATATCCGGCAGGTGAGTTAAAACATGGTCCGCTGGCATTAGTGGATAGTGAAATGCCGATTGTCGCGGTTGCACCTAACACCAATTTGTTAGAAAAACTAAAATCTAACCTCGAAGAAGTTCGCTCACGCGGTGGTGTTTTGTATTTATTTGCCGATAAAAACTCAAAAATAGCACCACAAGACAATATTCATATGATCGAGATGGAAGAGGTGCCAGAATCCATCGCGGCAATTATCTATACAATTCCATTGCAGCTTTTGTCTTATCATGTTGCTGTGTTTAAGGGTACAGACGTTGATAAGCCAAGAAACTTGGCAAAATCGGTTACGGTAGAGTAATTTTACAACACTCATTTTAAGTCGAAAAATTGTCAAATATCAATAAAGTAGCTGAAAAAATAAGAGTTTTCTAATATAATCGCGCGCCATAGCTTATGAGTCATATTATCACTCTGTTCAAGCTTAATAAACGATGGCAGATCAATTATGGGAAATGTTCTAAAGCTTTTTATGTCTGATTGGAAAGAGCGGTTTACGCCTTTTACGGAGTGGGTTGGTGAGTTAAAAGATGGCGCAACATTAAAAGCAGATGCTTTAGCAGGTTTAACCGTTGCACTTATTTTAGTCCCACAATCAATGGCTTATGCGCAATTAGCTGGTTTGCCTGCTTACGTTGGTTTATACGCCTCTTTTTTACCCGTTATTATCGCTTCTATTTTTGGCTCATCCCGTCAGTTAGCCACAGGTCCTGTGGCTATTGTTTCTTTAATGACAGCAGCTGCGTTAGAGCCTTTAGCTATTCAAAACCCTGAAGGCTTCCTTGCTTATGCTGCTATTTTGGCATTTATGGTGGGCATTTTTCAGCTGTCACTGGGCTTATTACGCTTAGGTGTACTGGTTGATTTTCTTTCTCATCCTGTTGTGGTTGGTTTTACAAATGCAGCCGCACTCATTATTGCAAGTTCACAAGTTGGTAAAATATTTGGGATATCGACACGTAAAGGCGAGCATCATTATGAGACGGTATGGAACCTTATTCAGGATATACCTCAAACACACCTGACTACTTTGATTATGGGGGGGCTGTCACTATTTTTGCTGATTTTTATAAAAAAGACAGCACATAAGCTTCCTAATATACTGATTACGGTGGTAATTTGTACCTTATTATCCTTTTTTCTTGGCTATGAAAATAAAGGCGGGATGGTCGTAGGATTAATTCCGAGTGGTCTACCAGGCTTTAAAATTCCTGATGTTGAGTTTAACCAAGTCGTGCACTTATTTGTGTCAGCCTTAGTCATTGGCTTATTAGGTTTTGTTGAGGCTATCTCTGTATCAAAGGCTATTGCTTCAGAAACACGTCAGCGTTTATCTGCTAACCAAGAGCTAGTAGGACAAGGATTATCAAATATAACGGCTTCGGTTTTTCAGGCTTACCCTGTTTCAGGGTCTTTTTCTCGGTCTGCGGTTAATTTCTCTGCCGCTGGTAGAACTGGATTTTCATCCATAGTAACAGGTGTATTAGTTGCGATTACTTTGCTCTTTTTGACGCCCTTGTTGTACCATTTACCGCAAGCAACTCTAGCTGCAGTGATTGTTGTTGCGGTCATGAACCTGATTAAAATCAAACCGATTATTCACGCATGGAAAGTGTATAAACATGATGGTTTTATCGCTGTAGCTACTTTTGCAACAACGCTATTTTTTGCTCCCCATTTAGAAAAAGGTATTATGATTGGGGTATTACTGTCTTTAGGTTTATTTCTGTATCGAACGATGAGCCCTCATTTTGTTGAGGTGAGCCGTCATGATGATGGAACTTTACGCAATGCGGACTTATTCAAATTAAAAACCAGTGATTCGGTTTCCGTGTTTCGTTACGGGGGTGATTTATACTTTGCAAATGCAGGTTACTTAGAAGGAAAAGTCCTAAACAGTATTGCTGCAAAGCCAGATTTAAAAGTAATGATTTTAGATTTTGAATCAGTTGATCTTGTGGATTCAACAGGTGAAGAAACCTTGAGTCGTATAGCAGAACGTCTGGAAGCTGCAGGCATTGAGCTTTATATTGCACGTGCTCAAAAAAGTATGCGGGATGCGTTTGTGCGTTCAGGTTTGATGGAAAAGATAGGTGAGGAACGATTCTTTCGTGAACGTACTCAGGCAGCACGCTTTGCGAAAGAGAAGTTTGGTGATGCAATTGATATTGAATCATTATTAACACCGATTCATCTTAGTTAAGGAAATCCTGATCAAGTCCAAATAGTTTCAGCGGGCTAAAACTGCCGATATTTTCCACGAAGATCGGCGCAATATTTAGTGCTTTGCTTGCAAATGACTTAAAAGCGAATGCAGAATGACTATTACGACTCACTTCGTGAAAAATAGCGACAGTTTTTTCTACGCTAAATTCTAATCGACTTAATCAGGTTCTCCTTAACTTAAATTCTTCATCATATTTAAAAAGACCTCTGCATGAGGTCTTTTTTGTGTGCTACGATAATTACATGAAAATTAAAATACACTACTTTGCTAGTTTGCGTGAGAATATCGGGCGCTCTGAAGATGTCATTGAATCTCAAACAGAGTCGCTAACCGTTAAGCAAGCTTGGCAACAGGCGACAGGTTTGCCTGAGTTACAAGACGATTTATTAATCGCAGTAAATCAAGAATATACATCTGAAGATGTTTTGTTAAGTGATGGCGACGAGCTTGCTTTTTTTCCGCCTGTTACAGGAGGGTAACAGGTGACGAGTCGTAAAGTTATTATAAAAAAATCAACGTTTGACCCTTGGCAGGAACAAGAAGCTTACCAGGCTCAAAGCATGCAGGGACAAACTAGCTATGGTGCTACAGCAAGCTTTATAGGTACTATGCGCCATTTTAATGAAGGCGATGAAGTAGCGGCAATGGAGTTAGAGCATTACCCTAAGATGACGGAAAAACAGCTTAATCTTATTATCGTAACAGCAGAGAAAAAATGGCTGATACAAAACACTTTAATTATTCATCGAGTGGGTAAAATTCTACCCGGTGAACCTATTATGTTGGTGGCAGTATGGTCAGCTCATCGAGCAGCTGCTTTTGATGCCTGTCGCTATTTGATGGAAGAGCTAAAGCACCGCGCTCCTTTTTGGAAAAAGGAGCAATTGGTCACTGGAGACAGCCGTTGGGTTGAAAAGAACACGGATGGTTACGAGTAACATTAGCTTATCTTTGTGTACTTACCCCTTGTGAGTAACCAGCAATTTGTTGTAACGAGAAAATTTTTACTGAAACCAGTACCCAACCGCCGTTAAAACAATGGTGTAAGGTAAAGCCATCATTACCATTTTTCCATAGCCTAAGCGAATAGCTGGGGCGAGGGCTGAGGTTAATAAAAACAAGAAAGCCGCCTGTCCATTGGGCGTGGCAACACTGGGTAAATTTGTTCCGGTATTAATGGCCACAGCAAGTGTTTCATAATGCTCTCGTGAAATATTACCTGCATCAAACGCAGCTTTTACTTCATTGATATAAACCGTTGCGACAAAAACATTATCACTAATGGCCGATAAAATACCATTTGCTAGGAAAAAGGCTTTAGGCTGTTGCTCTACAGGTAGTGCCAGCACCCATTCAACAACGGGTGTAAATAAGTGCTGATCATGAATCATCCCGACAATAACAAAAAAGATAACCAATAAAGAGACAAAAGGGAGTGATTCTTCAAAGGCATGACCAATACGTGATTCTTCTGTAATGCCTGTAAAAGCTGTTACGATGACTAATAACATTAAACCAATTAAGCCCACTTCCATGATATGCATGGCTAAGCCTGCTATCAGCATAACGGCACAAATGGCTTGAACAACTAATGCATATTTTTCTTTTGCGGTACGTTTGGCATCCTCTTCTTCAATATATCCTTTTAAAATACCTCTGACATTAGGTTGCAGTTTAGCGCCATAGCCAAAGGAGCGAGTGAGCTCGACAACTATAAGGACTAACAGACCGGCGATTAATGCAGGAATAGTAATATGTGACATTTCCTTGGCAAACTGCATAAAATCCCAACCGAGTTTCTCACCGATGAGTAAATTTTGTGGCTCACCGACAATGGTCATAACCCCGCCAAGAGCGGTTCCAACTGCGCCATGCATGACTAATGAGCGTAAAAAAGCTCGAAATTCTTCAAGAGAGTCCCCACCCATTTCTTGACGATCGAAAGTGTCATTCTCATTGTAGTCGACCCCCATGGAGGAATGGACCTTCTCATACACACCATAAAGCGCGACGAATACGGTTATTAATACGGCGGTAACGGTTAACGCATCTAAGAAGGCAGAAAGAAAAGCAGCAGAGATTGAAAACATTAAAGATAACGCGACTTTATTTTCAATTTTAATTAATATTTTTCCAAATATAAAAATTAGTAAAGGCTGCATGAAGTAGATAAAACTCACCATAAAGACGAGTAATAAAATAACCCCAAGATTGTTTTGAATTTCAGTCCAAACCGTTTCTGGTGTGGTTAGCCCCAGTAAGAGGGTAGCGATTGCCAATAAACCGCCAGACTGTAAGGGGTAGCACTTTAATGCCATTGCCAAGGTGAGTATAAACATGGCGATAAATGCCCAGCCAGCCACTGTTTTACCTAATAGCAGCATTAATGGAAAGCTAATTAGCAAGAAGCTAATAATAATGCCCTTAAACCAAGGTGGGCTGGAGCCGAGGAAACTGTCAAACGCAATTTTGAACATCGGTAAATCTCAATGGTAGTTAAAACGAGAGGGGTAGTAGAACAAAATTAGTTATCTTGCGCTACCCATTCTCCTGATTTTCCGCCTGTTTTTTTAAGCAAACGAACCCCATCAATTTGCATGCCTCGATCTACAGCTTTACACATGTCATACACAGTCAGTAAAGCGATTTGTGTGGCATTGAGAGCTTCAATTTCGATACCGGTTTTACCACTGACTTCAACTCTTGATTGGCAGTAAACTGCAGGTGGATTGTTTTCGGTGCTGAGTTGAATATCTACATGGGTAATCGTTAAGGGGTGACAGAGTGGGATAAGTTCTGCCGTTTTTTTAGTTGCCATAATACCCGCAATTCGGGCAACAGTGAGTACGTCGCCTTTTTTATGATTGCCTTCAATAATATGTTGTAAAGTAGTGCTTTGCATGAAAATACGTCCTTCTGTCACTGCTATACGTTTGGTAATCGCTTTCGCACCTACGTCAATCATATGGGCGTCACCTTGTGCGTTAAAGTGGCTTAGTTTATTGTTGCTATCAGTCATCGGTATGCTTCTCATGTGATTTCGCCATAAGTTTACGTTGAGTGGGCAAGAACCGCACTTATTTTGAAATATTATTTTATGAAGAGTCTATTTAAAATCAAGTCAGCTTGTGTACTCTGTGGAGAGATGACGGAGCAAGAAGTTTCGTTGTGCAGTGAGTGTCGAAATGATCTTCCAGTAGTAGAGTATTCCTGTGAAAAGTGTGGCTTACCGTTATCGGTTAGTGATCAGTCTTTATGTGGTCAGTGTTTACAGTTAAAGCCTGTCGTTGATTACACACACAGCGTATTTTATTACGAGTCTCCTATTGATTACCTGATTGGGAAAATGAAATACGAAGGAGACCTGTCGTGCGCTGCTATTTTAGGTGATTTACTGTTAAAGTCTGTAAAAGACATTAAGCAGACGCCTGATGTGTTAGTTCCTGTTCCGCTGCACAACAAACGCTTGGTGAAACGTGGTTTTAACCAATCTTTAGAAATTTCACGAGCAGTTTCAAAACAGTTAAAAATACCACTAGATACGCAGTATGTACGAAGAGTAAAGCCAACGGTGGCGCAGCAAACGTTAAATCTTAAGCAACGAAAGCAGAATATTAAAGGTTGTTTTGAGGTGCAAGCAAAACACCAACTTTATAAACATGTGGTATTGGTTGATGATGTTATCACAACAGGTTCTACGGTGAATGAGTTAGCCACTGCCTTAAAAGAAGGTGGGGTTGAAAAAGTTGGAGTGTGGTCAATCGCCAGAGCCGTATTGAAATAATAACTATCGTTTTGTTTTTGGCTTGGTGTACTCTCGCTTATCCTTCGGTGTATGATGTAATCCACCTACCTAAACTGGAAGTTTAACGCATTTGAAACAAGCTAAAAATAAAGAATCCGCTACAAAAAGCACAGTAACGCTTCATCTAGAGCCTGAAGATAATCTACGTTTAACGAACCTCTGTGGTCAATTTGATCAGCATTTACGACAAATAGAAACTCACTTTGACGTGATTATCAGTAATCGAGCTTTTCAGTTCGAAATCACAGGTGTGCCTTTACAAGCTCAAAAAGCGATTAACCTGTTACAAGAATTGTATGTTGTTACCAAAAATGAACAATTAGCACCTGAAGTCATCCATTTGTACTTACAAGAAGAAACGCATGCAAGCTCTGCGGATAATCCTAAAAAGGGTAAAGACGATGATAGTGCGCCTGTAAGCATCCGTACGCGTAAAGGCTTAATTCGTGGGCGTGGGCCGAATCAAAACCACTATATTCGTAGTATTCAAACACATGACCTTACCTTTGGAATTGGCCCAGCAGGAACGGGTAAAACGTATCTTGCGGTTGCTTGTGCGGTTGAGGCGTTAGAGCGTGATGAAGTACGGCGTATAATTTTAGTACGCCCGGCGGTTGAGGCGGGGGAGAAACTGGGTTTTTTACCAGGTGATTTATCGCAAAAAGTTGACCCTTATTTACGCCCTATGTATGACGCACTATATGAAATGTTAGGCTTTGAAAAGGTAGATAAACTCATAGAAAAAAATGTTATCGAAGTTGCGCCTTTAGCTTATATGCGAGGCCGTACTTTAAACGATTCATTTATTATTATGGATGAAGCTCAAAACACTACGGCCGAACAAATGAAAATGTTTTTAACCCGTTTAGGTTTTGGTTCTACCGTAGTAGTTACAGGGGATATTACCCAAATTGACTTACCTAATAAAGAGCAGTCGGGCTTGAAGCATATAATAAATATTTTTCAGGGTGTTAAAGAGATTCGTTTCAGCTTTTTTGAATCGAAAGATGTGGTACGTCATTCATTGGTTCAGAAAATTGTCGACCTGTATGAAAAGCATGAACGTTGATTTAGAACTACAAAATCCTTACGCATTTACAGTAATACCAAATAAATCTGAATGCCAGCAATGGGTCGAAGCTGTATTACTTGCTATTAATTATGAAAAGCCTTGTAGTTTGGTAATCCGTTTTGTTGATGAAGAAGAGGGCATGGCTTTAAATCATGACTTTCGGAATAAAGACTACGCCACCAACGTGCTATCATTCCCTTATGAGGTGTCTGAGGTTGAGCTTAATATCGCTGAACTAGCCAATTCTGAAAATCATATCGGGGATTTAGTACTGTGTGAAAAGATAGTGACTGATGAAGCGAACCAACAGAAAAAGGTTTTAATTGAACATTGGGCACATTTAATTATTCATGGTACCTTACATTTACATGGCTACGACCACTTAACGGGTGATCAAGCTGAAGCGATGGAATCCTTAGAAATAGAAATTTTAAAAAAAATAGGCTATACGAATCCTTATAATGCTTCATAGTAAAAAGGGTCAAATACACAACACATGAAACAACAGAAAATATTAGAAAAATCGCGCTCATGGTGGGAAAAGTGGCTAAGAAGCAGCATTGACACCAGTGTTTTAAACCGTGATGAACTACTCAAAGAACTCCGTCAAACTCAAAAGAATAATATTATCTCTAATGAGTCCTTAGGTATGATCGAGGGAGTCATGCAGGTAGATAACCTGCAAGTGCGCGATATTATGATTCCGCGAGCCAATATCCGCTTTATTCATCTTGACGATAGTTATCATAAAATTTTAGAAATTGTTTTAGATGCTGGGCATTCTCGTTATCCAGTTTTTGATGAGGATAGGGATGATGTTGAAGGTATCTTGTTGGTAAAAGACTTGCTTAAATGTGTTGGTAAAGAAGATCAGTTTGATCTTGATGATATTATTCGAGTACCTTCTTTTGTGCCAGAAAGCCAAAACTTAAATACATTACTAACACAATTTCGAAATAGCCGAAATCATATGGCGATTGTCGTTGATGAGTTTTCAGGGACTTCGGGTTTAGTGACGATTGAAGATGTTTTAGAGCAAATAGTGGGTGATATTGATGATGAGCATGATGATGTCGATGATAAGAAAAATATCTTAAAGCAAGAAGATGGTCGTTATACAGTAAAAGCAGATACCGAAATTGAAGACTTTAATGCCTATTTTGAGGTTGAAATGTCACAAGAAAAGGTCGACACCATTGGTGGTTTAGTGATGCAAAAGGCAGGTAAAATACCCCGACAAGGTGACGAAATTAGTTTAGTGCCGTTTAACTTTAAAGTGTTACGTAGCGATGGCCGAAAAATCCAGCTACTTGAAGTTAATAAAAGAGAACAAGAAATTTAATTGATATGCTAGATGTAAGCCCAGCAATGAATAAATTTCACTATTTGGTGGTGTTGGTGGCGGGCGCGTTGAGTGTTTTTGCCTTTGCCCCTTTTAATGTTTCACCCTTAGCTTGGTTAATGCCGATTGCTTTATTTTATGCACTGATCCAAGCGCACTCTAAAAAACAACATATACTTTTAGGCTGGTTTTTTGCTATTGGTTTATTTGGAGCCGGTGCGTCGTGGCCTTTTTATAGTATTTATTATTTTGCACATGCACCTTTAGCGGTAGCGTTAGCTATTGCAGCTGTGTTTTCTATCGGTGTAGCATTTTTGACGGGGGGCTTATTTGGTTGGATCGTTTCTTTTTATAAAGGCGCGCCATTACTATCCCGTTTATTGTTGTTTTATCCCGCAGCTTGGGTATTGGTTGAATGGTATCGTAGCTGGTTTTTAACGGGTTTTCCATGGTTGTATTTAGGTAATACGCAAATAGATTCGCTGTTATCCAGCATTGCCCCAATTACGGGTGTATTGGGTGTGAGCCTGGTTTGTTTATTGATTGCAGGTGCAATACTTAGTTTCTTTTTAGGTAACTCGGTACAACGCAGAGATAAGGTTAATAGTGCTGAAGTTAATACAACGTTGGTGAGCCACTATGTTACTAGAGAAGAAACTTTTGTCACTTCAGCAAGGATTATTTCAGCCTCAGTAGTTGTTTTAATCACCCTCGGAAGCTTTGCTTTAACAACAATAGATTGGACTCAAAAAATAGCCAAGCCGCTAACGGTAAGCGTTTTACAATCGAATATTTCCCAACATGAAAAATTAGACCCCGCTAACTTAAATAAAATGATTAAAATCTACAAAGATATGACGCATAAAAGTAGCAACAGTGATCTGATTGTGTGGCCAGAAACAGGCCTCTTCGACTTCTTCAATAATCATATGGATAGCTTGATCGCTCCCTTGCAAAAGACCTTGAAAAACACCGATCGTACCATCATGTTGGGAGGTTTTTATGTAAATGAAGGTGGCGGTGTTGAAAATAGTGTTTTAGCATTGAGCCATGATAACCGTGAAATTTATTCAAAGCGACATTTAGTCCCTTTTGGAGAAGCGATTCCATTTGTTAAATACTTAGGTTTTTTAGGCGAATGGATTCCAAAATCTAGCTTAGTTCCTGGTGAAAATGATGGTACATTACTGGTCGCAGGCCAAAAAGCACAAATGAGCATCTGCTATGAAGATGCCTTTGGTGCAGAAACGATTACATCGCTACCCGAAGCTACCATGCTCGTTAATGTTACGCACGATGGTTGGTTTACTGGCTCATTAGAGCCCGCACAACATATGCAAATAGCTCGCATGCGTAGCTTGGAAACAGGGCGTTATATGGTCCGTGCAACCACCACAGGACCTGCAGGAATTATTGATGAAAAAGGTCAATTAATTGCAACAGCAACACCTTATACCAAAGCAATAATCACTCATAAAGTTCAACGTTTTACAGGTGCCACCCCTTATGTTCGTTGGGGGAATTGGCTGATCGTAGGGCTACTATTGAGTATTTTGATAGTAGGCTTTTTCTGGAACAGGCGAATATTAATCAAGTAGGCAAACAATATGGCAACATTAAAACATTTCACCAGTACCATTAATGAGCTCTTAGATATTGAGAGCTTTAAAGATTACGCACCGAATGGTTTACAGGTTGAAGGTAAAGAAAAAATCAAAAAAATTGTGACGGGGGTGTCTGCTACCCAAGCACTTATTGAAGTCGCTATTGAAGCAGATGCTGATGCGATACTAGTACACCACGGCTGGTTTTGGGATAAGGAAAACCCACGAATTGTAGGTATGAAATATCGCCGTTTAAAATTGCTTATGCAACATGATATTAGCTTGTTAGGTTACCATTTACCGCTTGATGCTCACCCAGAGTTTGGTAATAACGCACAATTAGCTAAGCGATTAGATATTCAAGTTGAAGGTGTGATGGATGAGCAGGGCGTGGGTAACTTTGGACGCCTTGCTGAATATATGAGTTTAGACGCGTTGGGTGAAAAAATTGAAGTATCACTACAGCGTAAACCTTTATTAATTAGTGGTGGCGGTCATGCGATTCGTCGTGTCGGTTGGTGCTCTGGTGGCGCGCAAGATTGGATCAATAAAGCAGCGGATGCTGGTGTGGATGCCTTCATTAGTGGTGAAATATCTGAACATACTGTACACATCGCGCGCGAATCGGGTGTACATTATATTGCAGCAGGGCATCATGCAACAGAGCGTTATGGCATTAAAGCATTAGGTGAGCACATTGCTGCTAAATTTGGTTTATTGTGCGAATTCATTGATATTGATAATCCAGCTTAATTATTATTTTCCCATTTTCCCATTTTCCCATTTTCCCATTTTCCCATTTTCCCATTTTCCCATTTTAGCGTTTATTGAGTTACTCTTTATCTCTCTATATCCTCAGTTTATCTCTGAAAGGTGAATTATTGACCCGTTTTATGTGACACTAGCTGAATAATTTATAAAAATTAGGCTAACCCATGTTTGACGCAATCACATTGCAAAACGCATCAGAAAACACCAACATTGCGACATTGGTATTTACCATTTTGTTGGCATTTATCTTGTCATCAAGCATTGCATTTGTTTATCAAAAAACATTTCGAGGAGTACTTTATTCTCGAAATTATGTTCAAACTATCATACTAATATCAATCATAGTAACGATTATTCTACAAGCTATTGGTGATAGTTTTGCTCGTGGCTTAGGGGTTATGGCCGCTATGACCATTATTCGTTTTAGAAATAACCTCAAAGATCCACGTGATTTACTGTTTATCTTTGCCTCTCTTGCGGTAGGAGTATCTTGTGGAACTTATTCATTTGGTATAGCGGTTGTTGGCACTTTTGGTTTTTTATTTGCCGTTATCGTTCTTTATTTTTCACCATTAGGTTTGCAAAATGATTTCGACGGTATGTTGAAATTTAGTTTACCAGTTGAAGGTATTGACCGATCAAGATTAAATAATTTCATGGTTAAATATTGCCAACACACTTCCCTAATGGATTTAAAAGATGAAAGTAATGATGAGATTTCTCAGTTGGCCTATAGTTATCATATTCGTTTAAAGCAAGATATTTCATATGAGGTATTTATGGCTCAGTTGAAGCGTTTACCAGGGATTAAAGGTATTCATATTAAAATGATTGGTGCAACGGTAAAAAACAAATGAAAAAGATAGTGATACCAGCTGCTCTAATACTTGCTTTGTTGGGAATGTTTCTTCTTACTTCAAACTTACAGCAGAGTACTACCTATTTCTATGGAATAACTGAGAATAAAGAACAATCTGTGAGTTTTCAAAATTCTGTAGTCGTAACAGACATAAAAGTTATAGAAGGACAAATCGTAGAAAAAGGGACCATATTACTCACGGCTAAAAGAGGAGAACTTGGCATTGAACAAGATAAATTTAATAGTCAGTTGGATGTATTAAATGCTCATCAGCATGAAGCAAAAGCTAAATTAAATGCAGAAATAAACGTTTTAAAGGCACAACGAAAGGCGGAGGTTGACCAAGTAGGTGTGCAAATTCAACAGCTTCAAACAAGAAATCAGTTAAACAAAAGGCTATTTGAAAGTATTACCGGTAGCGCGCCCGCAAAAACAGTGGGAGCAGACCCGCTACAACAACAGTTGAGCGCATTACGAATTAAACGTCAGTCAATATTCCGCTCTTTTCAAGCTCAAATTGATAGTTTACGAGCACAGTTAAAAGCAAGTAAACAACCCCTGTTTGTCCAACAAGAACACATTAAAAAGCGCTTAGATGAAGTTAATCGTCAAGCCGAAGAGCTTACAATCCGTGCTGATTTTTCAGGGCGTATTGGTAGTATTAATACAAAGCCCGGAGAAAAAATCCCATCCTTTCAAAGTATCTTGACGGTACACGGCTTATACCCTAAAACCGCGAAAGGTTATATTTTAGAAACAGTCGCCAATGATGTATATATTGGTCAAATCTTATGGATTAGTTCAACGAATGGACATAAAACCAATTTTTTAAAAGGTGAGGTCGAAAGCCTCGGTAACAGAATTGTAGAATATCCAGATAGATTAAAGAAAAATCAGGCAATTAAATCATGGGGCCGAGAAGTTAATATTCGATTACCTGCAAATAATAACTTACTTCTTGGGGAGAAAGTCCAAATAAGTTTTTCAAAACCTTCTGATAAAGGGGTCGCTTTTATTAGAAAGCTGAAAGAGCAAGGCTTCGATCAGCCCTTACTTAATCAAAGTGCTAAGGTAGATTAATATGAAAGTAAATATACTAAAAATCTACGCTATCGGAGCATTGGGGATTGTTTTTTTTACAAGTACTCTTTATGCAGATACGGGTGATCAGTTAAAAAATGTCATTATTGATGCTCAAAGCAGATTTTCAACGTTAGCATTACAGCCTGATAATAATCGTTTAAGTGGTTTAGATGCTTGGATTGATAAATCAGAAGTTAAGTGGAGAAACAGAGATTTTTCTAACTTTGAAGAGCAAAAGTTAAGTTATGAATTGCAGTTTAAAAACCGTCAACAAATAAAGGTAGAACAAGCGCTACTTAATATGGGTCAGCAAAAACTAGCCCTTAAAGTATCTAGTTACTTAGAGAAACAGCTTAATTATAAATACAATAATATCATTGGTATTATTGAACAACGCAAACAGCAGCGTTTGTTACAGCAACAGCATACCTTAGCTCGAGGTGAGCTAAATAGTTGGAAATTAAAAATTAATAGTGATGAATTTCGTGCTGATAAGCTCCAGCAAGCAGACTTAGCCTTAGATAATATATGGGGTGATATGCTTGAAAACGGTGCGTCTTCTGAGCAGTTAAAGCAGCAAGGTGTGAGTTGGGATAATAGCTCTAAGGGTGGTCAGCCTACACCAACTATAAGGCAGATATTAAGAACGGTAGATAGTATCTTGCAATCGGGTCAGTACCAAAAGCATAACTTACGAATTCAAGCCGCCGAAATGGGTATAGAGTCTGCAAGCAAGAAACAGCAGCGCTATATAGCACAGCAAAAATTATCGTTTAACTCTTTTAAAGTTGAATACGATAATAAAGATGAAAATTTTGGTGTGTCAGTTGGTATAAACGTTCCTATTACAAAAAATAGTTTTGATCGTCTAGAAGAAAAACAAGCACTTCACTTTAGGCGTTTAGAAGCACAAAACACACGGTTGGATATTGCAGATCAACTGAATGAAAAGCGTAATCAATTAGTCCAATTAAGTAACCTTTGGGAGAGTAATCAAAGGTTACTTCAAAAGGTTGATAGTAGAATATCTCGTTTAACGACTACACAGAATCTTGATTTACGGTCTGCTTTAAGCACGCAAAAAATAAAACTCATAAAACGTAATAATGGTATTTTAATTAAGGCTTTACGTGAGTATGTGAGATTTTTAAAAGAGGCAGGTATGCTTGTATCAAAACCGTATAGAAACTGGTTGCAAGTTGGAACTCCACTATTGTTTTAACAAAATAAATTGAGAACTTACCACTTGTTTTTAAACCAATTTTTTGGCTATTAGAACGCCGTTTTTTTGCCTTCATAGTGCAAAGTTCAAGCTTACTCCTCGCCGGTAATATCCTTTTTAAGGTAATCAATAATTGCCTTGGTAATGAAATACGTTATAGCAGCACTCACCGCAGTTTTTAACACGTAAACCCCGATACGAGCACCTGTAGACTGCCCAGAGCCTTTTGACGGCTGTGTTAGTTTTGGCTGTGGTAACTCACTTGCTTGAGCCGTAGTGCTTTTTTCCGGGCTGGTTACTGTATCTGCTTTAGCTGTTTTGGTCGCAGGCTCAATTTGGTTGCTAGAACAAGCTGTTAATAATGTTAGATAAAGTGTAAGGGTTAAAAGTGAGAATGTTTTTTTGAATCGCATGACAAACCTATAAGTATCAAAAGAATAATGTCCACTATACTTTATTTAATTTGAATCTAGGCTGAATAAACACCTCTTATAATTGACACATATGTGACTCATCCTTATAAGAAGCTTTGAACCCAAGTAACTAACTGATTTAAAGCTTGTTGCTCACGTTCCGTTAAATCCTCTAAAGCCAGTTCTTCTAATCTTTGTTGGAACTGATCAGCTGTTAAAGAGCAATCATATTCTCCATCAACTATTCGAGCTTGACAAAAAGCTTGCCATTGTTGTTGTTCTGTTTCACTCAGGGTCTCAGGCCAGTTACGCGCGCGATAACGTGGGTAGAGTGTTTGCAGTCGGGTTGATTTAAAGTTGGGTGTCCATTGGCTGAGTTTTTCAGGAGATGATGCCAGTACCTGATTACACAGCTTGCGGTCTTCATTGCTTATAAAGCCACCGTATAAATTAGCGTCTGCATCACATTCACCACTGTCGCGCTTACGGCTACACATTTCTTCTAGCCTGCGAATTATAGTAGGGTCATTAACTAGTTTTTGGCGATGTGTTTCGATTTCTTGCCAATCTATGCCCCAGTGCTGTGCTCGTTCATCGCTAAGGGTTGAGATAGGTGCAATCGCAGGAGATTTATTAATATGTATGCCTTTGAGCGCGATATGCTGATGATTTTCATCACGCTCCGCCCTTGGTTTGTATAGATTCTCGATGATTTCATCTACACTCATATCTAGCATGGCAGACGGGTCATGGCGTAAGTCATAACAGAGTATTTCATTTTTATTAGCAGGCTGAACCAGTAGGGGGATAATGGGTGACAGACAGCCCTGTGCAGTAGGAAACATCCCTGAAATATGCAGCATGATCTTACGTTCACTAAGCTCACTATGGGTATTGATCAATGGCGCTACATTGCTTTTAATTCGTAAATTAAAAAAATAGTCATAAAGCTTAGGTTGGTGTTTTTTTATTAAGCGAGCGATATCAATGGTGGCTTTGACATCAACTAATGCATCATGCGCGCCTGCTTGTTCAATACCGTTGGCTTCGGTTAAGTGCTCTAGGCGAAAACTTGCTACCTCAATGGCGTTATCATCAAGCCGTGTTGGCCAGTTGATACCTTCGGGGCGCAGGGCGTAAGTCATGCGTACTAAATCTAGAATATCCCAGCGGTTATTACCATTTTGCCACTCACGTGCATAAGGGTCGATAAAGTTACGGTAAAACCCGAAGCGGGTTATTTCATCATCAAATCGAATACTGTTATAACCTGTACCACAGGTCCCAGGAACAGAAAAAATTTCTTGAATTCGGCCAAAAAAATCAGCTTCAACTTCACCTTTTTGGTGCGCAAATTGTGGGCTGATTCCGGTAATACGAACGGCATCGGGGTGAGGTAAGAAGTCTGTTGTCGGCTTGCAATAAAACATCACAGGCTCACCGATAGGTTCTAATTCTAGGTTGGTGCGAATACCAGCAAATTGGGATGCTCGATCACGGCGAGGGTCGACACCCCATGTTTCATAGTCGTGCCAAAAAATGGTTTTTTCGGACATTTTTACCCCATTAGAATATTAGATAAAGAAGAAGGTCTGAGAGGATTTTATCAGATTTTAATGAATGAAGTTTTTAAAAAATTGATGATGGGTTTAAGTGTTTTTGGCTATATTGAGACCTTTGCACGAATTAAATGACGAGTAAAAAGGACTGAATTTTCTTTGCAACTGATTCGTGCAAGGTCTCATATTGCGAATTCCACCTGTTAATGTAATAAGCAACATAACCTAACAGCCAACAGAGAGGAGCTTAGTTAGAGTTAGCTTTAAACACCAACACACTCTGTAGTGATACTTTTCCTGATTTCTTGTACTTTATCCTTACGTTGTTTTTGCGATAAGAGTGCCTTTTTGCCACTTGGAGAAACCCATGTGGTATTAAAATTTTCTTTTAGCTGTTTTAAATTTGAGCGTTGTGACTTACAGTATTTGATTAATTTTGAGTTTGGGGGAGATAGTTTATCGCTACCCTGTTTATTTTCTTCAGCTACCACTGACCCTTCAGCAGTTTTCTTGCTTTCACTGGCAGGAGGCCTGCCTGCAGCGAAGCGAATTTTATCTTCGATGTCTTTAACATCTGATTTTGATGCTTGATTAGCTTTAGGTGGTGTAGCAGAGTAATGAACAGCGCCATTAGCATCAGTCCATTTATAAATTTTAGCTTGTATGCTTGTCACAGATAAGGTGATGACTAGTAAGCTTAGGCTAATTATTGTTGGTTTATTCATTATTCTTATTCCTAAATATCGCATATTTTAGTGTTATTATTAATTATAATAAATTGACCCAAATCAATATTAGAAAACTCTAATATTACATGCTAGACTATCAATCATTAATTATTCTTAAAGGGAATTTTAACATGAATCACTTTAAAAGGCTGTCATCTGTAGGTATCTTCATCGTAGTCGCGCTACCTTTTGTCTTAAATGCAGAGATTGCGAGCTTAGATACAGGCATAGCAACACTGGAAGAGGTGGTTGATTATCAAATGTTGGATGGTCAAATCGAGGCGGTTAATAAAAGTACCGTATCAGCACAAACTGCTGGTGTGATTAGTAAGTTAGGCTATGATGTGGGTGACATTGTAAAGAAGGGTAGCTTGATCGCACGTATTTCTTCGCAAAATCAAAAGTCAGGCGTACTAGAGGCAAAAGCCGGTGTCGGTCAAGCTAAAGCATCGGTAAGTGGCGCGAATGCTTCCATTAGTGGCGCTGTCGCTAGTATGAATGAAGCTAAGGCGACTATTGCACGTTCGGCAGCTACCATCGCACAAGCAAAAGCATCAGCTAAAGAAGCTCAGGCAAACTATGTTGCGGCACGTTCTGAGTATGACCGAGTAAAAGGCTTATATGCGAAACGTATATTAACGAAATCTCAATTCGAACAAGCTGAAGCCACAATGCGCTCATCTTTGGCACGTGTTGAAGCATCCAAGGCGAGCCAACAGTCTGCGGAGGCAAGTCGTGTTGCTGCAATATCGCGACTAAACTCCGCAAAAGCTGCGTTAACCTCATCGAAAGCGAATTTAGAGTCAGCAAAAGCGGCTTTAAGTTCTTCGAAAGCAGGCCTTTCAAAAGCAGGGCAGCAACTCGGTTATACTGAAATTATTGCACCTTATAGTGGTATTGTGGTTGAACGTCATGTTGAATTAGGGGAAGTGGTTTCATCAGGTTCACCTATTATGACAGGTATCTCGTTACAAGAGATGCGTGCTGTGGCGAATATTCCACAACGTTTGTTTAATAAAGTTAGGGAACATAAATCGGCAAAGCTTTTTATTGAGGGTGATAAAGTTGGCTTTCCAACCAATGATCTTACTTTTTTCCCTTATGCAGATCCTTCTACGAATGCCTTTAAAGTACGTTTAAATTTGAATTCTTCTGTTAAAGGCTTGTTTCCAGGGATGTTCGTTAAAATTGGTTTAGAAGTTGGCAAAGAGAAGCACTTAGTCGTACCCACTACTGCAATTGCATATCGCAGTGAGGTGACAGGAATTTATGTGATTGATGCCAAAGGGGTGCCATCACTTCGCCAAGTGAAGCTGGGATTAGAAACAGGGAATGGCAAAATACGCATTCTTGCGGGTCTAGATAACGGTGAAACCATTGCGCTTGATCCTGTTCATGCGGCTGTTTATCTGAAAGATCAGCGGGAGAAAAAGAACCAAGAAAATACTGAGGAAGAAGAATCTGTAGAGGCCGCTATTGAGGAAACAGGAGCAGACAAATGAGTAGCCAGCATGACGAACCCAAGTTAGGCATATCAGGTACGATTGCTAAAAAGTTTTTATTAACAGAAATCACTCCGTTGATAGCAATTGTTGCGATGTTATTAGGGTTTTTTGCCGTAATGGTAACGCCCCGAGAAGAAGATCCGCAAATCAACGTGACCTTTGCAAATATTTTTATTCCGTTTCCTGGGGCTAGTGCGAGGGATGTAGAGAATCTGGTGAGTACACCAGCTGAGCAAGTATTGTCTGAAATATCAGGCATTAAACATATTTACTCAACTTCGATGCCGGGTATGTCTCTGATTACGGTGCAGTATAAAGTCGGGCTTAATCGTACTGAAGCACTGGTACGCTTGTACAATAAAATAGCATCGAATCAAGATTGGTTGCCGCAAAAGTTGGGTGTGGGGTACCCCTTAATTAAGCCAAAGGGGATAGATGATGTTCCCATCGTTACTTTGACGCTATGGACAGAAGATGATCAGCGGGGTGCTTATGAATTATCTCAAGTTGCACATGCCATTGAATCTGAGATTAAACGCGTACCTGGAACGCGAGATGTTTACACCGTGGGTTCAAGTAAACGTGTGATGCATGTCTTAATTGATAGCGCTAAGCTGGCAGGCTACAACATCGATTTAGATGATTTACGAAATTCATTAAGGGCGAGTAGTGCGGCTACGGATGCGGTTTCTTTGGTAGATAATAATGAAGAAATTCAAGTAGTATCAGGTACCTTCTTAAGTAATGAAGATGATGTGAGCGACCTTGTCGTAGGTGTCTTTAATGGCAAGCCTGTATTTATACGTGATGTCGCTACGGTTCGCCAAGGGGCAGATTCGGCTGATAGCTATGTTAGCTTTGGTACCACTAAAGGTGCCGGGCATATTGGTTTAAAACCGGGTATTACCTCACCAGCAGTCACCATTGCTATTGCAAAACAACCTGGTATTAATGCCGTTGAAGTCTCTGATAATGTCATCAAAAGGATTGAGCAGTTAAAAGGTACGTTCATTCCTGATGGGGTCAATGTATCGGTAACACGTAACTATGGCGCAACTGCGAAAGCGAAATCTGATAAATTAATTAATAAACTAATTATTGAATCAATTGCGGTATCGATTTTAATTTGGATAGCATTGGGCTTCCGCGAAGCGTTTATTGTAGGTACTGCAGTAGTTATTACTCTCGCGTTAACCTTATTTGCATCATGGGCTTATGGTTTTACATTGAACCGAGTTTCCTTATTTGCCTTGATTTTTTCGATTGGCATCTTGGTCGATGATGCCATTGTGGTGGTCGAAAATATTCATCGTCATATGGTGTTAGGAGGGCGAAAACTGGTTGATGCTATTCCCATCGCTGTTGATGAGGTCGGCGGCCCAACGATTTTAGCTACTTTTGCCGTAATTGCTGCCTTATTGCCGATGGCATTTGTAACCGGTTTGATGGGGCCTTATATGAGCCCAATCCCGATTAATGCCAGCATGGGTATGTTATTGTCGCTGGGTGTGGCGTATGTGATTACCCCTTGGATGACCAATAAAGTATTGGCAAATGTTGATTTTAGTAAACATAAACATGATGAAAATGAAGAGACTAAAACAAAGCGTTTCTTTAATAAAGTACTGGGTCCTTTCTTAGGTGATCGGGGTGGTTTATGGCGCACAATGTTACTTTGGGTCGCTATTCCACTTTTGATAGCAGCGGCAGTATCAATGGCATTTCCGTTTAAAGCGGTCATTTTAAAAATGCTCCCCTTTGATAATAAATCCGAATTCCAAATTGTGTTAGATATGCCAGAAGGGACAACGCTAGAACAGACCTCTCGTGTATTAAATGAGCTTTCTTACAAAATTAAAGATGTTGAAGAAATTAGCGACTTTCAAATTTATGCGGGTACAGCAGCACCCATAAACTTTAATGGTTTAGTGCGTCAATACTATCTTCGTAAAGGTTCTAATATTGGTGATATTCAAATTAACCTTATTGATAAGCATGATCGTGATCGTAAAAGCCATGAAATCGCTCAAGCGGTTCGTTTGATGTTAAAAGATGTCGCGATTAAACATAATGCTAATGTAAAGGTTGTCGAAGTTCCTCCTGGGCCACCCGTAATGTCGCCGATTGTAGCTGAAATCTATGGATTAGATCATGACGGGCAAATAAAAGTAGCTAAACAGGTACGCGAGTTATATGAACAAACCCCAAATATTGCGGATGTTGATGATAGTGCTGAGGCGCAACAAAAGCGTTTGTTGGTAAAGGTTGATCGTCAAAAATCTGCATTGTTAGGTGTTTCTCAACAAACCATTACGCAGTCAATTAGTACGGTCTTGGGCGGTGAAGATGTGGTGTATTTACACGGTAAAAACATTAAATACGCCGTTCCCATTCGTTTAGAGTTTCCTGTAGCGAATAAAGATAAAATTGAATCAGTCTTGGCCTTACGAGTGCGAAGTCGGTCAGGTGCTTTAGTGCCTATGTCTGAGCTGGTTGAGGTTGTTGAAAGTAAGCGTGAGTATTCAATTAATCATAAAGATTTGTTGCCGGTGGTTTATGTTATGGGCGACATGGTTGGTGAAATTGACAGCCCCTTGTATGGTATGTTTGATATATCAGCCGCAATAGAAGACTTGCCCTTAGAAGTTTATGGTCGTGAAGTTAAACAGCACTTTTTCACGCCACCTGATGATCCATACTTCTTTGGGATAAAGTGGGATGGCGAATGGCAAATCACCTTTGAAACATTCCGTGACATGGGTATTGCTTATAGTGTCGGTATGTTGATTATCTTCTTATTGATTGTCGCTCAGTTCCGCTCTTATGTGGTACCTTTGGTGATTATGTCGCCGATTCCATTGACGATTATAGGCGTGCTACCTGCGCATTGGTTAATGGGGCAGCAGTTTACTGCAACTTCAATGATCGGCATGATAGCCTTGGCGGGTATTATTGTACGAAACTCGATTCTGCTAGTGGATTTTATTAATGAGCAGTTAAAATCAGGCGTAGAGTTAAAAGAAGCGATTATTAATTCCAGTGCGGTACGTGCAATGCCCATTATACTTACCGCAATAGCAGCTATGTTGGGAGCATTCTTTATTATTGATGATCCAATCTTTGGTGGTTTAGCGATTGCTCTTATCTCAGGGATATTGGTATCGACTATGCTGACGTTAGTGGTAATCCCGATTCTTTATTATATGTACCTTCGTAAGCGGATACACTTGATAACAGGTGAGCCACAGCCATAGAGCTAATTGACTAGTTAGAAACAAAAAAACCACGCCATTAAGCGTGGTTTTTTTGTTTCTAAGGCAAGCCCTTGCCCGGAATAAGTTAGTGTGGAAAGTGAATGATATTCGATGTGGTGTTTGTTTTCGATACGGCTTCTGCGCTTGTTTTTTTGCGACCAAAGACTTTTGCAGAAATATTTTCACCTACTTTCAAGTAACTTTCATCATCAATCAAGCCACTGGCAAACAGGAAATCTAAATGATAGGTGTAGGCTAGGTATTCTTGCTCTTCAGTTTTAACCGGTGGTTGTGATGGATTGGCTGTACCCATAAGTTGGTTATCCTGTGTTGATTGTTCAATAGAGTCATTGAGGTTTTTTACAAATGCGTCTACCTTTTCTTTATCTGCTTGCTTGGCTGTTAACGTAAACATTGGGGTGTTTGAATCAGTATAAAAATACGTATAGCTCTGCACCTTGTTACGAAAGGCGATAATTGTAGAGGCGATAGCGGCGAGTACAAATAAGCCACCAAAAATACTTAAAATGCTAAAGCCTGTCGTGGCCGAGAGCGTTAAGAAAATGCCCGAAGCCAGCACACAAATTAATGTAAAAGTAAGTAGCAGCGGGTCTATTGTATTCGTAATTTTCGGTGTTGCTTCGATCATATCTAAAGGAAATTTTTCTGATGTCGCTCGATTCATTGAGGCTTCAGAGACGCTCAAGTGACTGAGCGAATTATCAGTATGGTTGAGTTTATATTCTTTGCTCGCGAACCATGAATGGGTAAATAGCATTGTTTTGGGGTTTGTAGTATTCATTGCTTGGTCATATTGTAATTATTAATTGATGTTCAAATATTAAGCAATTTAAAGGTATCTTAATAGTTAAATCCTCATAGTGAGTAGAGTAGTCCTGATATAAAGATTAATCGAGAGGTTTTGGCAGATAATTGGTTCTTTATTTTATGAAAGATTTATTCGGAGTGTGTGGATTAACACGACACTTATTCCGTTCAGCTATTTCCTTTTTTGTTATAGTCCGTCTATGCCCGATTTAACTCACATACTCTCTTCAGTAATTAAAAATACCGAAACGTATGCACTGCTGGAAGACTCAAAATCAACGCCTGATAAGGCTAAAAATTTACTCTTTTTAGATCCACATGATGCTGTTATTGCTTATCATGAAGGTGAAATTGCTAAAGCCTTAGAAAGGCTAGAAGGTTTAAAACAAGAGGGATTCTTTCTGTGTGGTACCTTAGCTTATGAAGCGGGTTATCATTTTATAGATAAAATAATTCCTAATACATTTAAGGATGAAAGTGGCCAACCGCTGTTGTATTTTATCGCCTTTAAAGCGTTGCATTACCCGACACGAGAAGAGCTAGATAAGCTGTTTAGTGATAAAAGCCTTTCCCCCGAATCCTCCTTAGGTATTCATGACCTGCGTTTAAATACATCAAAGGAGAGTTATCTGAAAAATATAAAAGCCATAAAGAAGTATATAGAAGCCGGTGATACCTACCAAATTAACTACACCCTCAAATACAATTTCAAACTGCAAGGTAGTAATGCTCTGTTGTATCGAGCCTTACGCCAAACACAACCGGTTGAGTTTGGGGCATTATTGAATTTTCCTGAATCTCAAATAATTTCTTTATCACCGGAATTATTTGTGCATAAACATGGACAAACATTGACATCAAAGCCCATGAAAGGCACGGCTAAACGAGGGCTTAGTAAGAAACAAGATGATGCCATTATCGGTTTTTTAAAAAATGACTCTAAAACACTGTCAGAAAATGTGATGATTGTTGATCTTATTCGAAACGATTTTAGTCGGATTTGTGAGGTTGGCAGTGTTCGCGTGAAAAATCTTTTTCAGGTGCAGACTTTTAAAAGCATTCATCAAATGATTTCCACGGTGAAAGGCACTTTAAATAAAGGGCTGAGTTTTACGGATATTTTGACGGCCTTATTTCCTTGCGGTTCAATAACGGGCGCACCTAAAATTAGAACGATGGAAATTATCAATGATTTAGAAGCCCAAGCGCGGGGTATTTATACAGGGGCTATTGGTTATCTGATGCCAAATGATGACTTTCATTTCAATGTGCCGATTCGCACTATTGTGATTCATGATGCAGATTCAAAAGAGAGTAACGAGGCTACGGATAAAATCTGTGAAATGGGTATCGGAAGTGGGATTGTTTATCAAAGTGATGCCAATGATGAATATGAGGAGTGTTTGTTAAAAGCGAACTTTTTGAGACAGGTAAACAAACACTTTTATCTAATTGAGGCATTTAGATTTGAGGCAAAAAGTAATCAATTTAGAAATATAAATAAACACTTAGGCCGACTCATGTCATCAGCTGATTATTTTGGCTTTGAGTTAAAACGCGATGTGATCGAAAGTCAGCTTGAGCAATATAGACAGTCTTTAATCGGTAATACAGATGATAAAGATTGTAAAATAAGGCTCACTGCATTCCAGTCGGGTGAAATAACATTAGGTTATCAACAAATTGTCAACAGTTCTAGAGTGCTGGAAAAAATAGCCATCAGTGATGAAAGAGTTGCATCTGGTTCTGTCTTTCAATTTCATAAAACCTCAAAGCGAGAGCATTATAATACGGCTTATGAAAAAGCAGAGCAGTCAGGTTTTTATGATGTACTATTTTTTAATGAAAAAGAGCAGTTAGCCGAAGCGAGTCGGCATAATGTTTTTATTAAAGTCGCTGGAGATTATTTTACTCCACCCGTAACAGCAGGACTTTTAAAGGGTATTGAGCGCCAGTATTTTATTCAGCAGATGAATGTAAAAGAAAAGCATTTAAGCTTAGATGATTTATTAACTGCGGATGAGGTGATACTCACAAATTCAGTGAGGGGCGCAATAAGCGTAACCGTAGTACAAAACTAAACAAATGGTAATGTCGAATGCCCAGCCCAAGGATTACTCTGATCCCACCAACGTTGTGCCAGTGTGCCATAAATCGCTCTAAAGTCAGTGGTGTGCCGTACATTGCCGTTGGCATCAAGCTTAGAAAAATCAGGGTGCTTGCCGTAGATGCCACCCTTAACCTTGCCACCTAAAATCATATGTGATGACGCTGTACCATGATCTGTACCCCCGCCTCGATTTTCTTTTGCGCGGCGACCAAATTCAGAATAGGTAACGACTAAAATATCATCCCACTTTCCTGCATGTTGCATAGATTTTTGGAATGATGCGAGACCATTAGCCAGATGATACAAGCCATTATCTTGCGCACCTCGTTGACCTGAGTGCGTATCAAAACCATCTTGAGTGACTTTATAAACAGGTGCATCGATACCGTTAATAATCATTTCGGCGACCGATTTTAGGCTGTGGCCAAGCACACCTTTTGAAAAACTAACACCGGCACGTTTTGGACTTTTACCCATCTTAGTAGCAATTTGTTCGCCCGCACTAAAAAGCTGATGTTGGATTTGACTAACATGCGCAATTGCAGGTGTTGCATTGCTGGGTGTTACATCGTGAATACGTTTGGTTTGATTTAAAAAATTACGCGGATCTTGCATCGTAATCGCATTTAGCTGTGGGCTTTGTAAGGGGCCAAGTTCGGCCTGACCTTTATTAAGAGCCACGCCGTGCAAGCCTTGTTTAAAGCGTGGTAAGACTTGTGTTAGCCAGCCATCTTCTAGGTATTGATTGGTATTAGATGCTGAATCCCAAATATCCATTGAGCGAAAATGTGACAGAATAGGGTGCGGGTAGCCAACCCCTTGTACCCAGGCCATTTGCCCTGAGTTCCATAATGGCATTAACGCTTTCATGCGTGGGTGTAGCCCCATCTCATCATTTAAACTCAACACTTGGCGCTGTTGTATTGCAATGCGTGGACGGTATTTATAATACAGCTCGTCCTTGAAAGGCACTAAGGTATTAAATCCATCATTGCCTCCTTTGAGTTCAACTAAAATGACAATACGCTGCCTTTTACCTGCGCCCCAAAGTAGCTCTGGTGTGAGTAGTGGTACTGCACCAGCTGCTGTGATAAAACCTGCATATTTTAGAAAGTCTCTACGATTCATTTTTGACATTGTTATTATCCTAGGTCTCTTTTTAGTTTACTTGATAAGCAGGGTCTAAAACTAACGCACGCGCCAAGCGTTGCTTGCCTGGTTTTTTTGGTGGTGTTTGTAATGGAGCGATGGCTAATAACCAGTCTCGCATCTGTGTAGGCTTAATATCTGGTAGTTGTTGCGCAACCCGACCTTTATATTTGTGCTCATTTAAGTTGCCCTTAGTGAGATTGTTCATCATAGAGTTACGTCGTAATAATGACTGTGTGCTTATCCAACTTGTTCCACCATCCCATCCTTTTACGCTAGGGTGGGCAAAAACGGCTTGACCCATAATATTTAAATTATGTGCCAAATCGGTATGATCGGATGAGTAGGGTAAGGTGCGTAACGTACCTATTGTAAGGTCGATGGGGGACTTAATCAGTGCACCTCGGTTTTGTTTAGCCCAGAAGTCAGGGCTATTCAAAACTGCTGAGAGCAGGGTTGAGATATTATAATTGGATCCCCTAAATACTTGCGCCCATTGTTTTATCACAGCGGGTTTGGGCTGGGATAGGGTAATAAACTCATGCCACATCTTGGTTGCAATCGTCTCAGCGGTTTTTGGGTGTTTAAGTAAGATATTGATAATATCTTCACCTTTGAAGTTACCACGTTTTCCAAGGAAGGTTTTGGTGCCGTTATCATGATCTTGCGCACGGTTTACAAATTGGCCAGTGCGGTCATCAAGCCCCCAGCCTGTAAATGCACGTGATGCTTCGCGCATATCGGCTTCGCTATAATTACCTAAGCCGAGCGTGAAAAGCTCCAATAACTCACGCGAAAAATTTTCATTGGGCTCTTCTTTTGTGCTGACATAGCCATCTAAGTAGACCAGCATGGCAGGGTCTTTAGCAACCGCATGAAGCATCTCTCCAAAGTTGCCAAAAGCATGTTTGCGAAATAATAAATTCTGCTGGTGCAACATGCTGGCTTGTTGCGTTTTTTGTATCGAAGAAGGGAAGTGATTATGCCAAAATAAGGTCATACGCT
>Ga0256839_1000295_pt1 | contig 64034 bp, 60 predicted proteins | sample 354166metaG_FD_185968 | JGI IMG/M metagenome (GOLD analysis project Ga0256839, IMG submission 185968) | Hydrothermal vent microbial communities from Mid Atlantic Ridge, Atlantic Ocean - 354-166 | ecosystem: Environmental > Aquatic > Marine > Hydrothermal vents | place: Atlantic Ocean: Mid...
TTCATGGGCGGAGCCTACTTCCTCTCCGGGACGTGGGACCTGGAGACGGGCCTGCGCTGGCACCTCTCGCCGCAGTTGGCCCTCTCCCTGCAGGCCCTCTTTCTCTTCGACGTCCTCGACGGCTTCGGCCCCCAGCTGGGGGCCGAGGTGCGCTGGAGCTTTCCCCTAACTTCGACAGGGTCGTGGAGGTTCTTCAACGAGGTAGGGCTGTACGTTCCCCTGAAGGAGCGCTTCGTACAGCCCGTCTACGGGGCAGGGATCTCGCTGCGGTTTTGACGACGGAGGGTGGGATCCACCGGGCGATGATCCGGCTCATGTCCTGGTGAGCAGGTAAGCTTTGCAGGTTTGACATGGGAGGATCTGCGAACTCCACAGACCTTCTCGTCGGAGTCTCGAAAGGAGGGGGACTAAAGCTGGGTACGTGCCAGCCGGATGGGGAGAGAACGCCCCGCCCTACTCCCGGCGGTGCCGGGATCGTCGGCGCTCCGGAAAGAAAGCTAAAGCAAGCCCGATGCCCACGGCATCGATGAGCACGTCCCGGGGGCTCCCCTCCCGCCCCGGAACGAAGCTTTGGTGGTACTCGTCGAGCGCGGCGTAGAAGAGGGCCAAGGCCGCTGCCGTGATCCGAACATGTCGCGGTGCCAGCGAGTGAGCGCGGAGCGCCCGTCCCAGGAGCCAGGTAAGAACCGCATATTCGAACACATGCCCGACCTTCCGAAGGACGAGGTCTCCGGCCCGGGGCAGCCCCGATTCCAGGGAGGGCACCGAGGAGAGGGCGAAGATGAGCCCCGCCCAGGCGAACACGGGGAGCCAGTAGCGAAGAAAAAGCCTCGGGCTGTGCATCGTAGTCGGGATGATAGCACAGATGCAGACACAGAGGAAGTTAGGTTGACGGGAGAGAGACGATCCCCTAAGCTCAGAGCGCGATGAGCTGCGGGGTCGTCGGGGTCCTCCCCCTTGCGAGCGTCGAGGCACGCGAGGCCGTAGGGCTGACCATCGAGCTGCTGGAGAACTGCCGCAACCGCGGCGAGGACGGCACCGGCTTGCTGTTGTACGGCCAAGGGCTCTTCCCCCGGCTCTTCCACATCGAGAAGTGGTTCGGCTCCGCGTACGAGATCCCGCAACGCCTCTACGAGCTCAACCTGGAACACCACCCCGAGGCCATCCTGGGGCACACCCGCTACGCCACCCGCGGCGTCATCCAGGAGGAGAACATCCACCCCGTCTGGGCCGGATTTTCACCTTCCTGCGACGGGAATTCCCGAGACTTTGAGGAAGAAGTCCACCTCTTTCTGGTGATGAACGGCGAGGTCTCGTTCACAGAGCGCTGGGTTCGCCTCGCAGAGCGAAGGGGCATCAACCTCCACGGGGCCACCACGGACACCGCCGGGTGCGCCGGGTACTTGCTGGCGCTCTACCTCGAGCGTCGCGATCTGGGGGAGGCGCTCACGGAGTTCTACAAGCAGGCCTTCCCCTTCGGTGGCTTTTCGATTCTGGGCCTGCTCCTCGACGGCCCGCAGGCGTGGTTTCTCTATCTGAGGGACGGGATGCGCCCGCTCCACCGCGCCCGCTACGAGGGCTACGAGATCTTCGTCTCGGAGACGAAGCCCTTAACGAGCTTAGGGCTCCTCTATGAGGACATCGCCGCGATCCCGGCGGGGAGCGTGGGCTTTTGCTCCTTAGAGGATCGGGCTTGGGAGCACTTGGACATGACAAAAAGGCTTAAGGGCCGGGCGTTTCGTGGGGAGTGCTCCTTCGAGTACGCGTATTTTCAAGAGCCCAACTCCGTCATGCACGGGAGGAGCATGGACGAGATCCGGAGGGAGTTCGGCAAGGCCGCCTGCCGGGAGCATCCGCCCCAAAAACCCGAAACCGACCCGGGGGCTCGGGTGGTGGTGACCCCGGTGCCCAAGTCGGGGATCAGCGCCGCCTATGGGTACGCGGAGCAGGCGCTGCGCGACGGGTACGACGTCCACCTGGGGGCGGTGGTGCTGCGCCGGGGTGGGAGGGGGAGCGAGACCCGCTCCTTCCTGGGGGAGGGCCGCCCGGAGATCGTCCGCCGTCTGCGCAAGAAGTTCGAGATCAACGTCCAAGAGGCCAAGGACGCCGTGATCGTCAACGTGGACGACTCCATCGTCCGGGGGAACGTCTCGGCCTGGATCACCCAGGGGGAGCGAAGAGCGGGGGCGCGGGAGGTTCGATTTGTCTCGGCCTGGCCGCCCATCCTCGGCCCCTGCTTTGCGGGGATCGCCATCGACATGGGCGAGCCCTTGGCGCATCTGGTGGCGGAGTTCGAGCCCGAAGAGCTCGCCCAAGACCACACCCCCCTGGAGGAGGAACTCAAGGAGGGCTTCGAGCACGAGGAGTTCGGCCCCACGCGCTTCGACGAGGTGGGCTACGTGAGCGTCCGGGCCGTCACCGACATCTTGCGGAAGATCGTCCCCGGGGACTTCTGCACCGGCTGCTTTACGGGGCTGTACAACTACATCAACCCGCTCAACATCCGGGGGAAGCCCTATCGCTACGCGAGGTGGCTCGACGAGTTCATCGAACAGAACGGCGTGGAGATGCCGAACGCCGAGGCCCCCGAACGAGGAGAACGGGGAGAAGGAGGCGCTTCGTGATTCGTTTCGTGAGATCAAGATGAGGAAGCGGCGGACGTGGGCTTTTGTGTTCGTGCTCTTGCTTGCGATAAGCCTTTTGTCGGGGGAGGTCCGGGCGGTCGTCCGCGTCGGTGGGGGGGTGGGGTTCGTCGGCGGGGAGGCGGCTCCGGTGGGGCGGGTCGTGCTGGACGTGCTGCCCCTGTGGTTCATCGCCCTCTCGCTGGACGTGGAGTACTGGCTCCTCCCCGACCGGGGGGAGCTGCTGCCGTTTTTGACCGCAAGCACGACGCTGATCCTCCAAGCTACCTTGGGAGCCGGTCCCCTTCTCGCTTTCAGGCTCGCGGATGAGGAGAGGAAGATAGCGCTGCAGGGGGTGGGGCTTAAGGCCGGAATCGGGACGGTGCTCGGGCCCTTAGGACTCTTTGCCGAAGCGATCGTGCTCCCGGGAGCGGATGCTCCCCTGGCCCCGCCCCTCCGGGTGCGGGGGGAGCTGCGCTTCGCCGTCGGAGCCACGCTGGGGTTCTAGGGGCTGGGAAGGAGGAGGAGAAAGGGAGGGGATCCTCGGTGAACAAGTGGATTCTGCTCGTGCTGGCGGCGCTCGTCGTAGCGCTGCTGCTCCTGGGCTTGGGACGCCCCAAGCCGGAGGCGCCGGAGCAGGTGGCTCCTACCCCTACTCCGGCACCGAGGACGGAGAGGAGGGCGGAGCCCGTCGCGGAGGAGGGCGCGTTTAGGATGCTCTACGCGGGCTCGCCCGTCGGGGAGGAGCGCTACTCCCTGCGGAGCGTCGAAGGGGAGTGGGAGCTCCGCTCCGAGGTGGACCTCTCGATCTTCGGGCAGGAGGCTACGCTTCGGACGAACCTGCAGCTCGCAGCGCCGGACCTCCCCCAGACGTACAGCCTCCAGGCGGACACACCCCAGGAGAGACAAGAGCTGCGGGTCACCCTCGACTGGACCGCCGGAAAGGCCTCCCTCCAAGCGAAGGCGGGAAGGCGGACGGTTCAACGCGAGCTCTCCGTGGAACGCCCGCTCTTCGTGATCGACAACAACGTGAGCAGCCACTTCGTCGTGCTCTACCGGGCGCTCCGCGTCCATGACTGGGGTGCCCGCCCGGAGCTGAAGGGGATGGCGCTCGCCCCACAACCCATGCTGACGGTCCCCCTGCGGGCCGAGCCTCCGCAGTCCGCTTCCGTCGTGAACAGAGCCACGGGGGAGACGGTGGACGTACAGAGCTTCCGCGTGCAGCTGGGAGACCTTGCGATCACGGTCTATGGGCAGGGGGACACCCTGCTGGTCATCGACAACCCGGCCCAACAGGTGCTCGTCTACCGCTCCGACCTCCTGCCGGAGGGCGTAGAGCTCTCCGCTCCCTCGTCGGAGGCGGAAGCGTCCGAATCAGCCCTTCCCCGAGGGGTGCGGGAGGTGGAGCTCTCGTTCCGGAGCGAGGGGCTCACGCTGGCGGGGACGCTCGCGCTCCCCCAAGGGGAGGGGCCGTTCCCCGCCGTGCTGCTGCTCCCCGGCTCCGGGCCCGTAGATCGCGATGAGAACGCCCCCGGATTGCCGATCGACTTCTTCCGGGAGGCAGCCCATCGCTTGGCCCGAGAGGGGATCGCGAGCTTCCGCTACGACAAGCGCGGCGTGGGGGAGAGCGAGGGCGACCTCTCCCGGGCGGGGATGCGCGATTTGGTAAGAGACGCCCGGGCCGCCCTAGAATTTCTCAGATCCCGGGAGGAAGTCGACCCCCGCAGGGTCTTCGTGCTGGGCCACAGCGAAGGAGGGGTCTTGGCCCCCCTGCTCGCCTCGGAGGGCGGGGTCGCCGGGGTCATCCTCGTGGCCGCGCCCGCCCAGCCCCTCGATCGGGTGCTCCTAGAGCAAGCCCGGCGAATCGCCGAAGCGATGGGCCTTCCGCCCGAACAGGTGGAAGCCCAAGTCCGGCAGACCCGACGGTTCATCGAGCTGGTGAAGTCCACCGAGGGCGATTGGGAGGACCTCCCCCCGGAGGAGCTCCAAGAGCGCTTCCCCTTGGCTCACCGAGGAGCTGCTCGAGGCGTATCAGGGCCTCTCTCTGAGGTGGTTCCGCGAGCACTTTCGGCACAACCCCCTGCGGGCCGTGCAGTTCGTGCAGGCCCCCGTGCTGATCCTCCACGGCGAGAAGGATTTGCAGGTCGCGCCCTACCACGCGGAGCGCCTGGCCGAGGCCCTGCGCGAGGCCGGAAACCCGGACGTCACGGTGAAGATCCTCCCCGACCTCAACCACCTCCTGCGCCGCCACCCGGAGGAACCCAGCGTCGCCTATCGGCATCTGGACGAGCCCGTGGACGAGCGCGTCCTGCGCCTCATCGCCGACTGGGTGAAGGAGCGCCTAGGGGGCTAAGTGCTCCGTGAAGAAGCGGACGATCTCGTTATAGCATCGAACTTTGTTGGGGAACTTCGTCACGTCGTGCCCCTCGTCCTCGAACACCAAGTATTCGACCTGCTTCCCCTGCCGACGGAGTTCCTCGACCAAGTCGCGCGACTCGGCTTCCACCACCCGCGGGTCGTTCTTCCCCTGAATCACCAGTAGGGGGCACGCCAGACGGTGCAAATGCGTCTTGGGCGATCGCTCCACCAAGAAGTCGCGGTCGCGCTCGGGATCCCCTAGGATCATCCGGAAGTACGTCTGCCACGTCGGGGGGATGCGCTCCAAAAACGTTAAGAGGTTGTACGGCCCGAACATGTCGCAGGCGGCCTTCCACAATTCGGGGTGGCAGCCTGCGAGCATCAACGTCATATAGCCCCCGTAGGAGCGGCCCATGACGCCCGCACGCTCTAGGTCCAGCCTCTCGTCGTCCTTGAGGTGCTCGAAGGCGGCTACGTGGTCTAAGCGGTCCTTCCCGCCCCAGTCGCGGTCCACCTGCTTCATGTAGGAGAGCCCATAGCCGGAGCTGCCCCGGACGTTGGGGACGAAGACCGCAAAGCCCTTCAGCGTGAAGTACTGGATCAAGGGCATGGAGAACCAGGTGAAGTCGGGGCGCTCCTGGCTGTGGGGTCCCCCGTGGATGTAGAAGATCACGGGCCGTGGGCCTCGATACCCCAGCTGCTCCGAGGGCAGATACAACCGGGCGGAGACCCGCAGCCCGTCGTGGCTCTCATACGAGGCGTCCTCCCCCGGGGAGAGGAGCTCTTGAGGGATCCCCAGCACCCGCTCGCGGGTGTGCCGCCTCACCTCCCCGTCCTCCACGGTGTAGATCTGCGCGGGCGAGGTGGCGGTGGAGAACGTCAGCACGAAGTGCCCGCTCCCCTTGTCGAAGTGCAAAGACTGGAGCACGCCGTCCCGCAGCGGGGCTTGGAGGCCGCAGATCGGGCGCTCGATGCGCAGTCGAAGGGCCTCTTCGTCGAAGGTCCCCTCGTAGACGTAGGAGCAGCCGTCGATGTTGTAATAAACGAGGTAGCGGTCGCCGTGGAGGCGCTCCAGGCCGGTAAGCTCCCCGAGGCCTCGGTGGAGGGTCCCCTCCACAGCCACGGGGCGCACGTCCTTGGGGTTCGCCAGCGGGAAGTACCCCAGGCCGTAGGTATCCTCGAAGAGGGAGGTCACAAAGAGCAGCCCCTCCCGCGTGAAGTGGCAGTCGTGGATCGAGTTTAAGGGGACCTCCTCGCCCGCTCGTCGTCCCTCTAAAGGCGTGCCGAAGAGGAGCTCCCGCCGTCGGGAGCCCTCCTCCCAGAGGTAGAGCACGTGATCCCCCGCCGTGTAGGAGTCCCGGAGGATGAGCTTTCGGTGATCCTCGCTTACGCCGTCCACGAGGTTGCCGTAGAGGCTCGTCCCCAGCTCTTCCCGTTTTAGGGTCTCGAGATGGCAGCGGAACGTGAGGTGATTCGGGTCGGTGCGCGGGTCGACGGAGAAGTACGCTAGGTTGGCGTCGGGATCGCAGCGGAGGAGCCGGAGCTGTTGGCCCTCAAATTCTTCCCCGAAGAGCGGCTCGGGGAAGCCCCCCTCCAGGGGGATGACGTACGGCTGATAGTTCTCGTCCCCGTCGCGGTCGATCATCACCACGATCTTCCCCAGTCGGGGGAAGACGGAGAAGGGCTTCCCGAACAGGAGGGCCGGGGTGTGCAGCGCCACGTCCCGGGGCAGCAAGGGCTCGGGGACGCTCCCGCCCTGGTCCATGGCGTACAGACTCAGGCGCCCGGAGAGGTCGCTGACGAAGTAGATGCGCTCCCCCACGAGCTGGGGGCTTACGAAGAGCCGAGTCGACAATAGGGCTTCTACAGATACAGACGTGCGGAGCGATGTCATATGGGTTCTCTCCCCTTGGATCTCGATTGAGGGTAACGGCATCGTACCCCAAACGGGGAGGGGGCACAAGGTCCGCCTGCTGGTCGTCAGGTTGGCATGACTTCGTAGAGTTGAAACTCGTTGGGACGGCTGAACCACTCCTTCGACGCTCCGCGGCGATGGCCTTTTTGGAACTCCTCCGAGTTCGTCCAGCGTTCGAAGTCCTCTCTCGATTCCCACCAGGTCATCACCAGGTAGTCCTCTCCGGTGGTGGGGCGGAGGATCTGGATGCGCACGAACCCCGGCATCGTCTCCACCAGCCGCTCCCGCTCGCGGAACCGCTGCTCGAAGGACTCCCGATACTCCGGTTTCACGAAGATCCGGTTGACGGCAACGATCATCTCGTCTACCTCCTCGCTACGGGATCGGATGTGCATCACGTTCTCATTATAGTGCGCGGCGTCTCCGCTCGATAGAGCGTGTGCGCTCCGGTGGCTGCGAGTGTCTCCACCTGTTGGAAGGACTCCCGGAGCCAGCGGAGGAGGGGGAGCCCCGCGGAGCTTACGACGTAGGCCCTCCCCCGGGGCTGCAACACCCGGGCTGCCCCCTGGATGAACCGCTGGGCCGTCTCCCGATCCCGCGTCCAGTCGCGATGAGCCGGGGGGTAGGTCAGCACGACGTCAAAGCGTTCCCCTGCGATGCCGGAGGTGACGTCGCTATATCGTACCGCCGCCTGGGGCTCGGAGAGCCCGTAGAGCGCGAGGGTGCGCCGGGAGGCCTCCAAGGCGGCGGCGCTTACGTCCACCAGCACCGCTCGCGCCGCAAAGCGCCGGACTGCGAGGAGCCCCACGATTCCGGACCCGCATCCCAGGTCCAGCACGCGCTCCCCCGGCCTGAGGTCCATAGATTCTAGCAGCATGCGGGTCCCTGGGTCGAGTCCCTCGGCACCGTAGGCGAAGAGGGCCGGGTGGGTGTAGCTGTGCCACCTTTGCCCGTAGACCTCGACCTCGTGGAGCCGAAACCCCTCTCCGGGGTCCTCCCTCCGGGAGGAGAGAAGGAGCACGGCGCAGGCAGCTCGGCAGCCTCCGCCGTACGTCTCCTCCTCCAGATCCCCAAACAGCTCCCGTGTGAAGGCCAGGGCACCGGAGATGCCGCCGCGCTTCGGACCCGCCAGGCAGAACCGCCCGCCGGGTCGAAGGTACCAAGCGGCCAGCCGGATCAGTCGGCGGGTGAACTCCTTCCCCTTGGGGATGGAAAGACAGACGAGATCGAAGCTTCCCGGCGTAAGAACCGCGTAGCCGTCGCCGTGGAGGAGTCGGATTCGTCGCCCTGGATCGCGATCGCCCATGAGGCTGTCGCGGGCGAGAGCCCGGCGGAGGGCTTCAATGGCCCCTCCGTGGTCGTCCGCCAGCACCACGTCCCCGAGAGCTCGGCGGACGAGGAAGCGGGCGAGCTCACCCTTCCCTGCGCCACACCGCAGGTCGAGAACCCGGCGGGTGGGAGGAGAGAGGCTCAACCGGGCGATGAGCAGGCGGGCTGCGGGATCGCCGGGCTCCCTCATTCTAGGGGGGCCGGGGGACTCCAAAACCCCACGAGCCAAACCTCCGATGCTGCGGCACGGAGTCGGATCGGACGGGCTGCGGAGAGCAGGGTCAACCCGCCGGGCTCCACCGTCACCTCGGAGCCGAAGCGGTTCGTGCCCAGCCGCAACCCACCCCGCATCACGTAGAGCGCGACATCGCCTTCCGCCGGCCGCAGAGACCCCGTCCCCCGCAGGCGCAGGAGCCAAACGCTCCCGGTGGGGGACTCGAAGACGGGGGAGCCCTCTATGCTCTCGCCCTCTCCGGCTTCGGCTTCGACGTCGGTACCGGCCTTGAGCGACCTCAGAGGTTGGGTAAACCGCACGTCAAGAGCGATCCGAAGCGGAAAGAGCCCTCCAGAGATCGGCGGCTCGTCCCGGGTCACCGAGGGGGGAGGCGTGGAGAAGACGAGCAGGAGGAGAGTCCGATCGCCCGAAGGGCGGATCTCCGCTTGGGTCCCTTGGAAGAGGATGAGCAGCTCCTCCGCGTCCAGGCGGAGGTCCCCCTGAGGGAAGGTGGCGTGCCCTTGGCCCCGAAGGGCGAGCACGGCCTCGTGGCTGGCGGGGTTCGAGCGCCAGCTCTCCCCCGGCGGGATGCGCCAGAGGGTAAGGCGCCCCGACGGGTTCTCCCAGAGGACCCAAGGGGAAGGGGAGAGGGGGTCCCGGATCTCCTCCGGCGCGAGCACCCGAGGCCGAGAGCCCCCGCCGACGAGGAGATTCAGCGCCCACAGCCCCGTAAGCGCAGCGATCAGGAGGGCGAGAACCCAACGCATGCGGCCCCGTCCTTCAGCCCCTCATCGTGGGGGGGGGAGCGGGTTGGTCTCGACGGATCTCGTCCAGGGTTTCCACCGCCCTTCGCAAATGGGGGATGACGATGGACCCGCCTACGATCAAGGCAACGCCGAACGCTTCGAAGAGCTCCTCGTCGGTTACGCCCTGCTCGGTGCACCGTAAGAGGTGGTACGTGATGCAGTCGTCACAGCGGAGCACCATCGAGGCTACCAACCCCATAAGCTCCTTCGTGCGGGCGGGCAGGGCCCCGTCCCGATACATCTGGGTGTCCAAGCTGAAGAGCCGGTTGATCGCAAGGTTCCCCTGGCGAAAGATCCGCTCGTTCATCCGTTCGCGGTACTCCTGGAATGCCTTGAGGCGATCGCCCATCAAGGACTTCCCCCTTTCCTCCGCTCCGGTAAAGGAAGCGTCTTCCTCAAGAACGTCACGACGAGCTGGGTGGCGGGATCCTCCCTCCGGCCCAGGAACGCTACGATCGACCCGTGGTCCCGATCCGGGACCTCGGAGAGGTCCGCGTCCGCTCCTTGGGCGAGGAGGGCGCGATAGAAGACCTGCGCTTGGTGGCCCAACGTGGGGATATCGTACTGAGCGTACAAGATGAGAAAGGGAAACGGGGGAGGGTCGCCCTCCCGAGCGTACGTGAGGGGGGAAGCGTCTCGCCGGCGTTCGGGGTCGTTCCCGAAGACCTCGGCAAACCCGGGGACGGCGTTGAGGTCGTAGACGCCGCTGATGGGGATCACGCCGTCGAGGATCCGGGGGGAGAGCCCCTGCTCGCGGAGGTAGCGGTCGTCGAGGGCCAGCAGCGCGACGAGATGCCCCCCGGCCGAGTGGCCCATGAGGACGATCCGTTCGGGGTCTCCGCCGTAGTCGGCGATGCGGTTGTAGGTCCAGGCCACGGCGCGGGCGACGTCCCGGACGTGCACCGGGTGCTGCACCTCGGGGCTCAGGCGGTAGTTGGGGATCACGGTCACGTACCCCTGGGAGGCGAAGGCATTCCCCAGGTAGCCATAGGTGCCCTTGTCGCCGCTCGTCCACCCCCCGCCGTGGACGAAGAGGAGCACCGGGGCCGCCTCCGCCCCCCGGAGGCGGTAGAGGTCCAGCGCGTTGCGCCGGGGATCCGCTCCGAACCCCTCGAAGTAGGGAAGGTCTTGGAGGACCTCTACCGCCGTCTCGGGCGAAAGGGGCTGTGCGTAAGGGATCAGCCCTCCCAGCAAGAGCAGAACCCAAGCTGCTCCTAGGTCCTGAAGCGTTCGGTGCCCACGCCGATCCCGATCCCGAGAGCGGTGCCGTCTCGGTCGTGCTGGGCGATCGATCATGAGGGACCTCCTCGGGAGGTCAAAACTCCTCCCATACAAGGTCGGTCACCACAGGGAGGCCGTTCTCCAAGCGCTTGACCTCCGCGCGCTGGATGCGAACGCGAACCTCACCCGTCTGCGAGTCCCAGTCCAGAAGCTTGCGGTAGGCGTACGGGAACCCCCGGAAGAGCCGAACCACGAAGGCGATCTTCTCGCGCAAGACCGTCTTGCCCGTGAGCGATTCGATGCGCTGCGCTCGGCTCACCATCGCGGGGGTGTCTCGGGTGTACGCTTCGAAGGTCGAGGCGAAATCTTCGAAGCGATTGACCATGGCGTAGTGGAGGATCCCTGCCCGGCGGGCTCCGGCATCGGCGTCTTGGATGGGATAGCGATCGGAGTCCTCGCCTGAGCGCCGATGGAGCTGTATCCAGCGCTGCTGCTCCGAGGGGGTGAAGAGGCGATCCTGGAGGACGTGGCCGATCTCGTGATAGGTGGTCTCGGCAAAGGCCTTGAGGTGCCGGAGGTTGGCGAAGAGCCGTACGGTGCCCACCCCTGTGTACATGCCGGCGATCTCTTCGCTCTCCGGCATGCGGATGAACTGTGCGATCGGGTTGCGTAAGGGGTCCGGCAGGCTGCGGAGGACGGCCAGCAGGATCGCGCAGTAGGGCTCCGTCAGCGGCTCGGCCCCCTCCCGCTCGCCGATGAAGAGGAGGAACTCCTCAAAGATCCGGGTGCAGCTCTCCTCCGGCTGGGGAGGAGGGGCGGCAAAGAGGTCCACCGTGTCCCCTTCTCGGACGGCAAGCACCGCGATGTCGTACGCTTGGCCCGCGCTGCGGTTGTCCCAACCGCGGGAAGTCGACCGTTCGTCCACATAGATCCCCCAGGAGCGGATCCTCTGCAGGGAGGTTTCCCAGTTGTAGAAGGCGGCATTTCCCGCGAGGTCCACGTCTTGGGAGTTAAGGACGAAGAACCCTCCTTCCCGGTTCCTCTCCGCCGTGTTGTCGCGGAGACGCACCCGCTGTGAGTCGACGACCTGGAAGCCCCGATCGCTGCCCGTGACCCGGCAGGCCTCCACGGTGACGTTCGCAACCCGCTCCAGCAGGATCCCTACCTCCCGGGCGTTGAGCACCTCACAGCGGCGTAGGATCACATACGCATCCGTGTCGGAGAGGTGAACCCCCACGGAGGCTTCGGAGGCGTCGATGCGCCAACCTTCGATCACGTAGGGATCCCTTTCGGTGCCCGATCCCCGCAGCACGCCGTTTCTCCCCGTGAACTCTTCGTTCCCTCGGATGACGATGGGCGCGTGGGACCGGAGAGGGCGCTCCTCCCGAGCTTGGGCCCAGACCGAGGAGCCCAAGTCCTCGGCCGGGAGGGCCAGGATTCCCACTAGCAAAGCTCCCCACAGGAACGCCCGGATCGTGGCCATCCCTCGGGGCTTCTCCTCCTGCAGCATGCGGTGCTCCTCCTCCTTGCTTGCGTCGCCGGAAGTTGAAACAGGGGCGCTGCGGTAGATTCTGCCCTCCCAAGGGAGCGCACGCAACCCGTACCCTCCCCCCGGGGGGGCCAGGCTGTCGCGGGCGAGGCAGCCGTCCTTGTCTGCTCGACAAAGGTCGGGTATACCCAATCATCCGGTGGAACGGGCAAGGAAGGGAGGCGTCTCAATGCTGGCTAAAGTGTTTGGGCAACCCGACGACGTAGCGTTGTTTCTCGGGCGGGTCATCCTCGGGGTGATCTTCTTTGCCCACGGGTATCAGAAGTTCTTCGACATCGGGGTGGAGAACGTCGCGTCCTTCTTCGCATCGATAGGGATTCCGGCCCCCCTGTTCTTTGCCTGGGGGGTCTCGTTGGTGGAGCTCCTGGGCGGAGCGGCGCTGGTGGTGGGGGTCTTTACCCGCTGGGCGGCGTTGGGCGTTGCGATCATCCTGGTGGTGGCTACCCTCACCGTGAAGTTGCCTGTGGGACTCATCGCGCCCCCGGGGAAGGGAGCCGGCTACGAGCTCGACCTGGCCCTTTTGGGGCTGGCTTTGATCTTCCTCCTCGTCGGGCCCGGGCGCCTCTCTCTGGAGAAGGGCGTGCTCCGGAGGGAGATGTAGCCTCCCTCGGGTCCTTGCCGGACGGAAGGGGCTCCGGTATGCTGAACGGGGTCGGCTCGAGAGGCCCTGCCCGACTCGGCGGTGCGACGGATGCCAGGCTGGGGAGGGGGGAGGAGGGGAGCCCTTTCAGCAAGACCGACGTCGATACGGGACCGGGGGAGGATCGGATCGAAGGGGTGGGAGAAGGGGTGGGATAGGAGAGGCAGGATCATGCGGGAACGGAGATCGGAAGAGATCGAGGAGAGCCGGAGCGAGAGGGAAGCGGCAGCAGAAGCCGGAGCAGGCGCGGAGGAGGCTTTTGTCTCCTCGGGGTCTGACCTCGCCCCCGACCCCGATCCTGCCCTGGAGGGGAGCTGGGGCCCCTTGGGGGAGTGGGAAGAGGGAGAAGGGGAAGGGGATCGAGCCGAGGAGGGGAGCGCCCCGCCTGCGGAAGGAGGATCGGGAGGCCGGGAGGATCCGATCCAAACCTACCTCCGGGAGATCGGCCGCATCCCGCTGCTGACGGCGGAGGAGGAGAAGGAGTTGGCCCGTCGCGCCCGTGCCGGGGACGAGGAAGCCAAGGCGAAGCTCGCCGCGGCCAACCTGCGCCTGGTGGTCTCCATCGCCAAGCGCTACACCGGACTGGGGCTCCCCCTGCTCGATTTGATCCAAGAGGGGAACGTGGGCCTGATGCGGGCCGTAGAGAAGTTTGACCCCGAGCGGGGATACAAGTTCAGCACCTACGCCACGTGGTGGATTCGTCAGGCCATCACGCGGGCCCTAACGCAGACTGCTCGATCCATCCGCCTCCCGGAGTCCCTCCTGCAGCGGTTGCGCAAGATCCAGGAAGCCGAGTCGGAGTGGCTCCAGGAGTACGGCGAGCTCCCCACGGACGAGGAGCTGGCGGAAGTGCTGGGGATGCCCGTTGAACAGATCCAAGAGGCCCGTCAGGCCCCGCAGTACACCCCCTCCCTCGATCAGCCCTTGGACGAAGAGGAGGACGGGGACGAGCTGGAGCAGCTCATCGGCAACGGGAGCCTCCCCTCCCCGCTGCGCACCGCCTTGAAGGAGCTGCGTCGCGAGGAGCTGCTCAAAGCTTTGGAATCGTTGAGTGAACGGGAGCGCAAGGTCCTCTCGCTGCGGTACGGTCTGGAGGACGACCAGCCCCGCACCCTCGAGGAGACCGGACGCATCCTGGGGATCAGCCGCGAGCGGGTCCGCCAGATCCAGAACGAAGCGCTGGAGAAGCTGCGCCAGCCCAAGATCCGCAAACGCTTGGAGAAGTTCCTCGACTTCACGTGAGGGGCGACGCTCCGGCCCCAGGCGCGGCGGAAAGCGAATCCCCTCCCTGGCGCCCTGAGGATGGAGGCCTCGAAATCCCATCCTCTCCTTCCCTGTGTCCGTTGCCCCCGGACAGGTGCTCTGCTATACTCCGTCTAACCGTGTCGTACCGTGACGTGCGTGCTGCACCGAAGGGCGTCGGGCGGAGACCCGGAGTGCAAGACGAAGGAGAAGGAGTAGTAAAGGGAGAAGGAGGAAGCGTATGGCCTTTGTCATCGCGGAGCCCTGTGTGAACACCAAGTCGGGCGAGTGCCTCCAAGTCTGTCCGGTGGATTGCATCCACCCGCGTCCGGATGAGCCCGGATACGACGAGGCCCCCCAGCTGTACATCGACCCACAGACCTGCATCAACTGCGGCGCGTGCGCGTCCGTCTGCCCGGTGGAGGCGATCTTCCCCGAGGAGGACCTCCCCGAGGAGTGGCGCAAGTACATCGAGATCAACGCGCAGTACTATCAGAAGTGACCCGCACGGAACGGAACGGGTCGTCTCCGCCTCCTCCAGGCCGTTCGGCGGTCCTGAAGGGCTTTCCTTTCAAGGGTCGAGGGCCGGATCCTTGGGAGGGCTCTGCCCCGTTCGGGGGACGAAGAGACGGATCAACCCCATCCCGGCCAGGAATCCCCCGATATGGGCGATCCAAGCGACCCCGCCGCCGGCTCCGGATCCGGCCAGGGAAGCGTTCAGGAGCTGGAACAGGAACCAAAAGCCCAGGAAATACAGAGCCGGAAGCCGGAGGAGGCGCACGAAGTAGAAGAACCACAAGAGGGTGAGGACCCTTCCCCGAGGGTAGAGGACTAGGTAGGCCCCCAGCACGCCGGAGACGGCTCCCGAGGCACCGATCATCGGCACCGTCGAAGTAGGGTCTGCGGCGATCTGCGCTCCGGCGGCCGCCAATCCGCTTAGGAGATAGAAGAGAACAAAGCGAACCTTCCCCATCGCGTCTTCCACGTTGTCTGCAAAGACCCAAAGGTACCACATGTTCCCCACCAGATGGAGTATGCTTCCGTGAAGAAACATAGAGGTGAATAGAGTCATCCAGAGGGGGAACTCGACGGGCGGGAAGGGCGAACAGCTCCCCAGCACCTCGCAGGGGGAGAGGCCGTAGGTGTAGAGGAAGAGCATCTCTCGGCTGAGATAAGCACCATGCCCTCCTCCGAGCTCAACCCAAACCCTACGATCGCCCAGGAGAAAGGCCTGATAGAGGTAGATGAGGACGTCGATCGCGATGATCGTGACGGTCACCCCGGGGAAGGTGCGGCTGGGCCGGTAATCGCGCAGGGGGAAGAACACCGAGCATCGCCTCGCTCTCCGGAAAGTCGGGCCCACTCTACCGCTTGGGGGAAAGCGCTGCAACTCCGCTCCGTTTGAGTTCGCGGAGGCGCGGGCCTACAATGATAACGATGCGCTCCTCAAAGCTTCTTGCGTTCTTCGCGCGCTGGGTGGCCGGGACCCTGGCCATCTACGCCGTGGCTTGGCTTCTGCCGGGCATCGTGGTGGAGGACTTCGCCGCGGCGATCTGGGCCGGGCTGGCGTTGGGGCTCCTCAACGCTTTCCTACGCCCGCTGTTGATCTTCTTCACCCTCCCGGCCACGATCGTGACGTTGGGGCTGTTTATCCTGGTGATCAACGCGTTCATCCTCTATTTGGTGGGGGAGCTGGTGGCGGGCGTGGAGATCCGCGGCTTCGGCTCCGCGTTCCTGGGGGCGCTCCTCATCAGCCTCCTGAGCAGCGTCCTCTACGCCCTCATCGGACCGGAAGAATATCGTGTGCGGGTGGAACTTCGACGGGGACCCCGATGAAGAGGAAGACGAGGGTGAAGGTCTTCTCCCTTCGGCGCTATGTCGAGGAAGCGCTGAAAAGGGCTTGCTACGAGGTCGACGAGAACGGCGTGGTGATCGCCAAGGTGCCGGATGCGTCCGGGTTCTTCGCCCAAGGGGAGACGTTCGAGGAGGCCCGGGAGAACCTGCGCGACGTCATTGAGGGAAACGTCATACTGGCCTTGCAGTTGGGGCTGGAGATCCCCCAGGTCTCCGGCGTCAAGATCGAAGAGCGCGAGGTTCCTATCGAGTCGTGAGGGGCGGATGGCCAAGCTCACCCCTCTCAAGCCCCGGCAGGTGATTCAAAAGCTGAGGAAGCTCGGCTACGTCGGTCCCTTCCCCGGCGGACGCCATCGCAGAATGGTACACCCGGAGTCGGGCAAGATCATTCCCATCCCCATGCACAGGGGGAAGGATGTGAGCGTAGGCCTCATCCGCGAGATCCTCCGCGAACTCGGCATCTCGCGTGAGGAGTGGCTGGACCTATAGCTTCTCCTTCCCTGCTTGCAAGGCGGCTGGCGGACCGGAAGGTCGCAGGCAGGAGGAACTGGACCTATAGCTCCAGCTCCTTCCCCACCCCCTGCTCCCGGGCCTTCCGGAAGAGGTGTGCCCCTACGGCGACGTCCTCCAGCGCGATCCCCTGGGACTCGAAGAGGGTGATCTCCTCGGCCTGAAGCCTTCCGGGGACGATCCCCGCCACCACGTCCTTGAGCTCACGGACCTGCTCCCAGCGCAGCACCCCCCGTTCGACCGCGGGGAGGAGGTCCCCGCACTCGACCCGGGCCTGCTCGAGGTCGTCCACCACCACGCGATTCGCCCGGCGGACGGCCTCGGTGTCCAGCTCGCGCCGGAGCCAGTGGTTCGAGCCCGCCGCCAGCACGCACGTCCCCGGGGCGAGCCACTCCCCCCGGAGGACGGGCTCACGGGCCGAGGTGATCGTGATCACGATGTCCGCGCCCTCCACGGCCTCCCGCGCGTCGTCCACGGGTCGGATCTCCACACCCAGATGTTGGCCCATGCGCTCGGCGAAGGCCCGGCGGCGCTCGGGGGTGCGGCTGTAGACCCGGACGCGCTCGACGGGGCGGACCCGGCAGACGGCCTCCAACTGGGTCTCCGCTTGGTAGCCCGCGCCCAGAAGGCCCACGACCCAGGAGTCCTCTCGGGCCAAGTATTTGGCGGCCACCCCGGAGGCCGCGCCCGTGCGCACCTGCCCCAGGCGGTCGGCCTCCATCAAGGCCAAGACCTCCCCGGTCTCCGCGCCGAAGAGCACCACGAGGAAGCGGGCCCGGTGGCCCGCGACGGTGGAGTAGGACTTAAAGCCCATCACGCGCTCGTCGAGGGCCGCCGCGGGCATCAGGTGCAGAAAGCCGTGGGGCACCCGCACGCGCATCCGGGGACGGTTCACCGCCCTCCCCTCCCCCCAGCTGCGAAACGCCTCCTCCACGGCTCGGAGGGCGTCGTCCAGGGTGAGCAGCCTCTCCACATCGGATTCTCGAAGGAAAAGGGCCATGCGAGTCCTCCTTTCTCATCCCAAGCCTTACTTACGGTTGCTTCCGTAGCGCGGGGAAGACCCACGCGCCCACGAGGCCCGAGAGCGCCCCGCCCGCGCCCGCCAGCCCGAAGAGCCACGGCGCCTCCAACGCCTCGCCCAAGGCCCCCGTAGCAAACGACGAGAGGGCCATAAACCCCACCACGGTAAGGTTCACCAGCGCGAAGACCCGCCCCAGGCGCTCCGGGGGCACAAGTTCTTGAATGAGCGACGTTCGGGTCACGGTGATGAGCGGGATGAACAGCCCGTGAAACGCGATCAGCGCCAAGCTCAGCCCGTAGGAGCGCACGTCCCCGCTCAGAAACGCCAGAAAGGGCAAATAGGTCGCCCCGTCCATCGCGATCCCGAGCAGCAGCAACTTCCCCTTGGGGAGGCGCTTGCCGTAGCGGAGCATCCCCAGCGTCCCCAGGAGCCACCCCGCCGCCAGCGCCGCCTGGAAGAACGCCAGGTGTCGGGCCTCCAGCTCGAGGGTTTGCTTGACGAAGAGGTTGGCCCCCACCACCGCCGGGCCCATGATGAAGAGGTTATCGATGGCCGTGAGCAGCAGCAGCCCCCGCAGCACGGGCGAGCCCCACGCATACCGCAGCCCCTCGACGGCCTCCCGCCACGCCGAGGGCACCTCTCGTCGACGGCTCCCCAGGGGCGGCTCGTCCACCCGGATGAGCCAGACGCACAGGAACGAGACGAAGAAGGTGAGCCCGTCCAGCACCAGAAGCCGGATCATCGGGAGCACCTCGTCCTCGCCCGCGCCTCCTCCGCTTCCCGTCTGCACGCTGAGCAGAACCCCGGCCAAGAGCGTCCCCGTGATCATCGCCAGCTGCGTCGAGGTCTGGACCCAGGCGTTCGCCTGCACCAGGCGCTCCTTCCCTACTAAAGAGGGGATCAGCGCGTCGCGGGCCGGGTTGAAGAGCGTGGAGAACGTCGAGAGCAGGAACGCGATCGCTCCCAAGGAGACCCAGCTCAGCCACCCCAGCGCCCAGAGCAGGGGCACCGCAAAGAGCAGAAGCCCCCGGGCGGCGTCGGAGAGGAGCATCATCGTCCGGCGGCGGTAGCGGTCCACCAACGATCCGGCCAGGAGCCCGAACAACAAGAAGGGCAGCGTCTCCAAGGTGCTGACCGTCCCGGCCTTGAGCGCGCCCTGGGCGGGCTCGATCGTGAGGATCAAGAAGAGGACCGTGGCCTGAAACAGGAAATCCCCCGTCTGGGAGATGAACTGCCCGGCCCAAAGCAGCACCAAATTGCGGCTCTCCCGGAGGGCGATCATCGATCTAGGATCTAGACGTTATCTAGACGTCCACGCGCTCGGCCTCGTGGGTTTCGGTGTCGTAGAGCGCGAAGGTGGAAGCCCCGAAGCGACCCATCACTTCCCCGGGGTTGATCAACAACGCGTTCCCCTCGCGCGAGAGGTGGAAGCGATGGTCGTGCCCGTAGCAGACGACGTCGTACTGCCCGGACTTCGCCAGGGCGCGCCCGATCTCGGGGAAGTGGGTCACCGCAAAGCGCTTCCCCCCTAACGAGAGCTCCGCGAACTCGCCGTGCAGCTTGACGTGCTCATAGCGCAGGGCCTGCTGCGCGATGCGGAAGGGGTCCCCGTCGTTGTTCCCGAAGACGATGTGGATCTCGCCCGAGAAGCCCTCGGCCAGCTGCGGAACGACGAAGGGCGCGCACAAGTCGCCGCAGCAGATCAGCGCTTCTGCGCCCCGCTTCCCGATCTCCTTCAGAACCTCCGAGAGCTTCCAGATGTTATCGTGGATGTCGGAGAGAATGACGATCTTCACGCCCTCACCTCCCCTTCAGTACTTGTACCCCTTCGCTTCCTCCTCGCTGAACTCGACGCCCAATCCCAAGGCCACGCGGTTTACGAAGTTGAAGTAGCTCACGATCAAGTTGGCTTGCAGGATCTCCTCGTCGGAGAAGCCGGCTTCCCTGAGGGTCTGAACGTCCTGCTCCGTCACGGACGAGGGCGATCGGGTGAGTTGGGCCGCGTACTCGACGATCGCCCGATCCTTCGGGGAGAGCTCGACTTGGCGGTAATCTTCAAGGAGCTTCTGCAGGCGCTCCTCGTCCTTCCAGTAGAAGTTGAGGGCTTCGGCGTGGTGGCGGGTGCAGTAGGCGCAGTCGTTGAGCACGGAGACGACCGTCGCGATCAGCTCCCGCTGCTCGCGGCGCAGCCCGCCGGGGCGGAACATGAGGGCTACGTAGAGCTCGAGGTGCTGCTGCATCGTCTCGGGCAGGAGGCTCTGCACCTTGAGGATGTTGGCCACCTTGCCCCGGGCTTCTCGAATTGCCTCGTAGATCCGGGCCAGATCCCCTTGGGCCTCGGGTTCGTCGACGACGCGGATCCAGGGCATCGTATGCACCCCTTCGATGGTACGCCGAGCGGGCAGCACGGGCAAGCGAGCGGCATGGGGAACGAACTTGTCTTTTCGCGAGCCAGCCGTTAAAGTTTCGCAGGAGGGTGCGATGAGTACGAAGATCTTGTGGATCGTAGCGGCGGCGTTGGCAGTGCTGCTGGGCTTCCTCTGGATCTCCGGGGGCCGAGGCGGGGTGCAGTCGGCCGAGGAACCCGAGGGGGGGGAGGAGTACCCTCTCGCGGTCGCGGAGCTTGTGAACACGGAAGGGATGTTCGTGGGGATCGCGATCCTCACCGAGCTTCCCGAGGGCGTGCGGGTTCAGCTCAAGGCCGAGAGGCTCCCGCCGGGGGAGCACGCCCTCCACATCCACGAGACGGGGCGGTGCGAGCCGCCGGATTTCCGCAGCGCCGGGGGTCACTTCAACCCCTTCGGGAAGCGCCATGGGCTCAACAACCCCGAGGGGCCGCACGCAGGGGACCTTCCCAACGTGACCGTGGACGAGGACGGCTCCCTGGATGTAGACCTCGTCGCGGAGGGGGTGACGCTCCGGCCCGGGGCGCAGAACTCGCTCTTCGACGGGGACGGCTCGGCCTTGGTGATCCACGCCGGGCCCGACGATCTCAGGAGCGACCCGGCAGGGAACGCGGGGCCGCGGATCGCCTGCGGTGTGATCCAACAACCGGAGTCCGGAAGCCACATAGACCTGTCTTCCCGCATGTCCTCCGGTAGAGGACAAGAAAGGAACACCGATGGGTGGAGCAGTAGCAGCAGTGCTCGGGCGTCGCAGGCACCTGCGGCTGGGGGCGTGGGTGTTCGCCCTCTTGGTCGGGTTGGTTTCTTCCTCGGTCGCGCAGATCTCCCCTCAGTCCCCGTCTTCGCTCAACATTTCTCTTAACATCCCCTACTTTGCAGGCAAGGACTCCGATCCTCGAAGAAACGCGTTGGACATCTACGCGCAAGCGGGGGCGGAGGCGGCCCCGGTGCTCCTCTTCGTCCACGGCGGGGGGTGGACGAGCGGCGACAAGGGCACCTATGGCTACCTGGGGCGCTCCTTCGCCTCCCAGGGGTACGTGACCGTGATCCCCAACTACCGCCTGAGCCCCGAGGTGCAGCACCCGGTGCACGTCCGGGACGTCGCCCGCGCCGTGGCCTGGACCTACAACCGCATCGCCGACTACGGCGGAGACCCCGAACGGATCGTCCTCATGGGCCACTCGGCCGGGGGGCATCTCGTCGCGCTGCTGGCCCTCGACGACCGCTACCTCCGCGAGCAGGGGCTCTCCCCCCGGATCCTCGACGGCGTGATCCCCATCAGCGGCGTCTACGACTTGACCGTGATCCCTGCCTTCACGGAGGTCTTTGGAAACAGCTTGGATCGCCGTCGTGACGCCTCCCCCCTCTACCACGCCCGGGAAGGGCGCCTCCCGTCCCTCCCCTGGCGAATCCTCTACGCCGAGGAGGACCTGCCCACCCTAGGGGAGCAAGCGGAAGACTTCTACCAAGCGCTCCGCTCCCGGGGGGCGAGAGCGGAGCTCTTCCGGATCCCAGGCCGGGACCATGAGACGATTATCTCGTTCCTCGGGCGCAATGCGGACCCGGCTACGCGGCTCGTCCTGGCGTTCCTGAAGGAGCAGATCGGTCCCTGACCTGCGCGGAGGGGAACCCCCTACGAGGGGTTCGCGACGTCTCCGCAGTCCGATCCGGAAGGCGAGATACGGCTTCGCTTGACAACTCCACGCCTCGCCGGTATCCTTGGTGGCGCCCGTATTAGCAGTCCTCCAAGGAGAGTGCTAACCCGTGGACGACCGGAAGCGCCTAGTGCTCAAAGCCATCGTCGATCACTACATCAAGACCGGACAACCCTTAAGCAGCCAGACGCTGCTTAAGGAGTACGGCCTCGACGTCAGTTCCGCCACGATCCGCAACGACATGAAGGCGCTGGAGCGCGAGGGGCTGATCACCAAGGAGTACAGCTCCGCGGGGCGCGTCCCCACGGAGAAGGGGTTCCGCTTCTTCGTAGATTGGTTGGTAGAGCTCAGCGAGCTGACCCGTCCCGAGGAGCACGCGCTCATGGAGAGCTATCGCCTCCAGCGCCAGCCCTTGGAAGAACTCCTCAAACAGACGGCGCTCCTTCTGGCGGGTCTCAGCGGCTACGCCGGGTTCGTCCTCTCCCCCCGGCTGGAGGAGACCCGCCTCGAGTCCATCACGTGGGTGAAGCTCGACGAGGAGAGCGCTCTGGTCGTCATCTTATCGGAGCTGGGGATCGTGGAGCATCGAATCCTGCCCACGTCCCTCTCCCAGGAGGAGCTCGAAGAAATTGGAAGATGGCTGAGCGAGCGGCTCCGAGGGCGCACCCTCAGCGAGGTGCGTGAAGAAGCCCAACGGTACGTGACGGAGGCGGGCGAGGGCTGGCACGACCCCCGCACCCAGAGCGCCTTCCAACTGCTGCGGAGCGCCCTCGAGCGGCGCTTGGAGCGGAGACTGTACACCGAGGGGCTCTTCAACCTCCTCCAGAAGCTCCTAGAGGAGGAGGTAGGACTCGCGGAAGTGCGGGACATCGTGCGGCTCCTCAGCGAGTCCGCCCGCTTCGGGGAGTATTTGGAATCCCAGATCGAGGACTCGAAGCTGCAGGTGCGCATCGGCTCCGAGAACTCTTTGCGGGAACTGCGACCGTGCAGCTTGGTCCTGATGGGCTACGGCTACTCCGGCGTGCTGGGGGTGCTCGGCCCCGTGCGCATGGACTACTCCAAGGCCTGCTCCATCACCCAGTACATCGGGAACCGCCTGGAGGCGATCCTCACGCTCAGCCGCCGCGCGCCCATGGAGGCCCCGGAGGTGAACCCGTCGTGAGCGACACCGAGAAGGATCAACGCGAACGCGAACGCGAGGCCGAGCAGCAGAGGGAGGCTCAGGTCCAGCAGGCGCAAGGGCAGCCCGACGCGGAAGCGCTCCGGAAGGAGCTTCAAGGGCTAAGACAGCAGTTGGAGGAGCGCGACCGGCAGCTCCAGGAGCTTACGGAGCGCCTCCGGCGCCTGCAGGCAGACTTCGACAACTACAAGAAGCGCGTCGAGCGCGAGCGGGAGGAGTTCGCCCGCATCGTCGAGGATCGGTTTCTGCTCAAGATCCTCCCGATCTACGACAACCTGGAGCGGGCCTTTCGCTCGTACGACCACAACAACGACAAGGACTCGTTCATCGAGGGCATGGAGCGGATCTTCGCCCAGTTCCGCGAGTTCTTGAAGGGCGAGGGGGTCCAGCCCATCGAGGCGTTAGGGAAACCGTTCGACCCCTTGCTCCACGAGGCGCTCCTCAGCGTCGAGACCGAGAACGATCCGCCCAACGTGGTGCTCGAGGAGTTCGAGCGGGGGTATCTCAGAGCGGAGCGGGTGCTGCGCCCCAGCCGCGTCAAGGTGAGCCGCAGGCCCGCCAAAGCCCCGACGCAGGGGACCGACGAGGAAGGCTCCGGATCGGGCGAGAGCGAAGGCCGGAGCGGGAACGGGAACGGGCAGGCGAAAGAGGAGGGATAGGAGATGGCCAAGGAGAAAGTGGTGGGCATCGATTTGGGCACGACGATGTCGGCCATCGCCATCGTCGAGGGAGGCCGACCGGAGATCATCCCCAACGCCGAGGGCGAGCGAATCACGCCCTCCGTGGTGGCGTTCACCGAGGACGGCGAGCGCCTGGTGGGTCGGCTGGCGCTGCGCCAGGCGATCACGAACCCCGAGCGCACCGTCATGGAGATCAAGCGTAAGATGGGGACCTCCCATCGTGTGAAGATCCAGACGAACGCCTGGACCAAGGAGTTCTCCCCGGAGGAGATCTCCGCAATGATCCTCCAGAAGCTCAAGAAGGACGCGGAGGAGCGCTTGGGGCACCCCGTCAAGAAGGCCGTGATCACCTGTCCGGCCTACTTCGACAACACCCAGCGCCAGGCGACCAAGGACGCCGGGAAGATCGCCGGTCTGGAGGTGCTGAGGATCATCAACGAGCCGACCGCCGCCGCGCTCGCCTACGGGCTCGACAAAGAAAAAGACCAGACGATCCTGGTGTACGACCTGGGAGGGGGGACCTTCGACGTCTCGATCCTCGAGATCGGGGAGGGCGTCTTCGAGGTCGTGGCCACCGGCGGGGACAACCAGCTCGGCGGCAAGGACTTCGACGAGCGGATCATGGACTGGCTCATCGAGGAGTTCAAGGAGGAGACGGGCATCGACCTGCGGAACGACGCCGCCGCGATGCAGCGCCTCAAGGAAGCCGCCGAGAACGCCAAGAAGGAGCTCTCCTCCAAGAAGGAGACGGTCATCCACCTCCCCTACATCACCGCGGACGCCAGCGGCCCCAAGCACCTCGAGAAGAAGCTCACCCGCGCCAAGCTCGAGAGCTTGATCGGCGACCTCCTCGAGCGCACGATCGACCTGCTGCACCAGACGCTCAAGGAAGCGAAGATGACCGAAAAAGACATCGACCAGATCGTGCTGGTGGGCGGGTCCACCCGGATCCCCAAGGTGCAGCAGCTCATCGAGGAGGCGATCCCGGGCAAGATCAACAAGGAGATCAACCCCGACGAGGTGGTCGCCCTGGGCGCGGCGCTCCAGGGGGCCGTCCTCTCCGGGGAGATCGACGAGATCGTGCTCTTAGATGTAACCCCCTTGACGCTCTCCGTCGAGACCCTGGGCGGGATCGCCACCCCCATCATCGAGAAGAACACCACCATCCCCTGCGAGAAGACGCGGGTCTTCACCACCGCCGAGGACGGGCAGACCACGGTGGACATCCACATCGTCCAGGGGGAGCGCAAGCTCGCCAAGGACAACAAGAGCCTAGGGAGGTTTCAGCTCACGGGCATCCCGCCCGCGCCGCGGGGCGTGCCCCAGATCGAGGTGAAGTTCGCCATCGACGCCGACGGCATCCTCAACGTCACGGCCAAGGACCTGGGGACGGGCAAGTCCGCGAGCATCGTCATCAAGGAGACCTCGCGCCTGAGCGAGGAGGAGATCGAGCGGATGCGCAAGGAGGCGGAGGAGCACGCGGAGGAGGACCGCCGCCGGGTCGAGGAGATCGAGACCCGCAACCAAGCCGACCAACTCGTGTACATGACCGAGAAGAGCCTGAGAGAGTACGGCGACAAGGTGAGCGCCGCCACCCGCCAGAGCATCGAGGAGAAGCTCAAGGAGCTGAAGGAGCTGATCGAGAAGGAAGCGCCCGTCGCCGATCTGCGAAGGGCGATGGAGGAGCTGCGCCAGGCCTCGTTCGAGCTGGGCCAGCAGATCTATCAGCAACAGCAGCAGGCGGCCACCGCCGCGGCGGGGTCGACGGAGGCGAGCCCCGACGGCTCGGATGCCCAAGCCGAGGAGGCTGCCACGAAGACCGGCGGGTACGTGGAAGCCGAGTACGAGAAGGACGACGAGGAGAAGAAGTGAGGGATGGCGAAGAAGGACTACTACGAGATCCTCGGGGTCTCGCGCGACGCATCCCCAGAGGAGATCAAGCGGGCCTACCGCCGCTTGGCCAAGAAGTACCACCCCGACGTGGCCAAGGACGGCGGGAGCGCCGAGAAGTTCAAGGAGATCGCCGAGGCCTACGAGGTCTTGTCGGACCCGGAGAAGCGGGCCCAATACGATCGCTTCGGCCACGTGGGGCCGGAGCAGGGCTTCGACTTCGACGTGGGCGATTTCCGCCGGGCGCGCGAGACCTTCGAGGAGTTCTTCGGGTTCGGGAGCTGGGAGGACCTCTTCGACCTCTTCTTCGGGGAGGGCCCGAGCACCCGGACCCGGACCCGCAGACGCACCCGCGCCCGCCGCGGCGAGGACCTCGAGTACAAGCTGCGCCTGACCCTAGAGGACGCCGCGCAGGGGACGCGGGTGAAGGTGACGGTGCCCCGCTACGTGGCCTGCGACCGCTGCGGCGGGACGGGCCGTGAGCCCGGCACGGACGCCCGGATCTGCCCCACGTGCAACGGGGCCGGACAGGTCGAGTACCGCCGCCGGACGATGCTGGGGAGCTTCGTCAACATCCAGACCTGCGGGCGCTGCGAGGGGACCGGCGAGATCATCGAGGAGCCCTGCACCCGCTGCGACGGCAAGGGGAGGGTGTGGGAGCAGAGCCGCATCTCGATTAAAGTCCCGCCGGGGGTGGACACGGGCTCCCGCTTGAAGCTCACGGGCGAGGGGAACGCGGGACTCTACGGGGGCCCGCCGGGGGACCTCTACATCGTGGTAGAGCTTGCGCCCCACGACGTCTTCACCCGCCAGGGGGACGACCTCTACTGCGAGGTGCCCATCACCTTCCCGCAGGCCGCCTTGGGGGCCACCATCAAGGTCCCCACGCTCTTCGGGGAGGAGGAGCTGAAGATCCCGCCGGGGACGCAGTCGGGGGAGACGTTCGTGCTCCGCGGCAAGGGGATTCCGCACCTTCGGGGCCGCGGACGCGGCGATCAGTACGTCACCGTCAAGGTCCAGACCCCCAAGCGGGTGACCCGCCGGGTGCGGAAACTCCTCGAGGAGCTGGATCAGGAGCTGCGGGAGCAGCAGTAGCGCTACAGGGCGTCGTTTGCATCCCATGTTGCAGATGTTGCAGGACCTCTTCTGTGACGGCATACTCCGGGTATGGACGTACGAGACCTGGCCGAAAGCGTGCTGCCCAGCGAGGTCTTCGCCATGGTCACCTTCGACCCGGAGACCCAGGAGGTGGGCGTGCAGTACGGCTACGTACTGCTGAGCCTGCCCCGCGAGGACTTCGAAAGCTTCGTCGAGCTGCTCGTCCGGGCGGGAGAGCGGCTCGAGGGGGCGGAACCGGAAGGCCGAAGGAAGAAGGGATGAACGATGGCCACCGCGAAGGAGAAGGGCGATCTGCTCTCCTCGGCTGCGCGGACGAAGGAACCCCAAGAGCTAACGAAGGCGCCGAGCAGCCCCCTCACCCTCCGACAGATCGAGGAACTCAAGAAACCCCTCGACCCGAGCCGGGTGCTGCGCCGGGTGGGCTTCCGCGGCCAGCAGCTCGAGTATCTCCCCGTCCACGACGTCATCGAGACGGCCAACCGCATCTTCGGGTACGGGGGCTGGCAGCGGGAGATCCGGCGCCTCGAGAAGGTCTACGAGGACGAGACGGACGGCGTCTACAGCGTCGGGTACCTCTGCGAGTATCGAGTGCGGGTGGGGGACGTGGTCCACGAGGACGTGGGGTTTGGCTCCTCTTCGAATCAACCCGACCCGGCCCAGGCCCACGAGATGGCGGTAAAAGCCGCCGTCTCCGACGCGCTCAAGCGCTGCTTTCGGGCCTTCGGCGATCAGTTCGGGCTGAGCTTATATCGCAAGCACGAGATTGAGGAGGGCCCCGCAGGCGGGGTGCGCACCGCCACCGACGCCCAAGTGGGCAGGCTGCGCAAGTCGCTCCGGACCCACGGCCTCCAGGAGGGCGACCTCCTGGAGTACATCAACGCCAAGATGGGGACGGACTACGCCCGCCTCTCGGACCTGCCCCTCAAGGTCGCCAGCCGCGCGATCGAGCGCTTCACCAAGGAAGGGGAGGCCTTCGCCGCCGAGATCCGCGAGATCGCCCAGGCGAAATAACGAAGACGCACCCCCGGATCGAGTGCAAGGAGCAAGAGAAGCGGCCAAAGCGCCGTAGCTGTCGCCCACGCTTCCCCGTCTACGGGGACATAGGCCCAGGGGAGCCGGGCGAAGAACTCCACCGCATATGTAAGCCCGGAGAGCCACAACCCTTCGAGCCTCCCCACGAGGGCGGCGACCGGAACCGGGACCGGGAAGAGGGCCAGCACCAGGAGGAGCACCCCCAGCCAGAGGGCGACGGCCACCATGGGCACGACCACCCCGTTGGCCACCCAAGCCCCCACGTAGAGTCGCTGGAAGTGATAGGCGATCACGGGGGCTACCGCCAGCTGCGCCGCCCCGGAGATCACCACCAGGTAGATGCCCTTCTCCAGGACCCAGAGCAGAAAGCGCTTCGGGAGGGGCAGGGGGCTTCGTGCCCCGCCTCCGCCCTCGCTCCCGCTCCCGCCCCGGAGCCTGCGGAACCGGCGCTGCAGGCGCGGGTGCGCCCACCCGAGCGCGAGCAGGATGCCCGCAGTGGCAGCGAAGCTGAGCTGAAAGCTCACGTCGAAGAGCGCGGCGGGCGTCGTCCCCAAGATCACCAGGGCTGCGAGGCTCAACCCCTGGAGGGGATCGCTCCAGCGCCGCAGGATGAGGCCGCGCTCGGCCAGCACGGAGCCCAGGGCCACGAAGGCCAGCATCAGCGACGCCCGGACCAAGCTCACCTTGAAGCCCACCAGCGTCAGGTACAGCAGCGTCAGCGGCAGGAGTACCCCATAGGTGGCCGTAGCGGAGAGCCCCGCAGCCCGAAGGAGCCACCAGCCGAGTCCCAGCAGGATGCTGAGGTGCAGCCCCGAGACGGCGAGGACGTGCATCACCCCCGCGTCGCGAAAGCTCGCCTCCTGTTCGGGGGAGAGATGGGCCCGCTCCCCGAAGAGAAGCCCTTTGAGCAGTCCCCCTTCCTGCTCCGGGAGATGACGGTCGATGAGGTCGAAAAGCTCCCTTCGGGCTCGATCGCCCCACCGCAGCAGGGGGTGACCCCCTTCCCGCTCTAGGACCCGCAGCTGCCGCCCGCTCCAGAAGGTTCCCACGCCCCAGACGCCCCGCGTCTCGAGGTACGCGCGGTAGTCGAAGTCCTCGAACGTCCAGGGGACCTCGAAGTCGGCCTCCAGCTCGACGACGTCGCCGTACGCGACGGCCTTGGAGGCCCCCCGGGGGTGCCGATAGAAGATCTGGAGCTGGCCGGGGAGGCCCTCGGGCCGGAGCCGGAAGCTCGTTCGGTCCGGGCGCTCCGTCGGGTAGCTCACGACCGTCCCGCGGACGCGGGCCATCCCCTCCAAGAGGGGGTAGAGCCGCTCCACGGGGAGGCGGGTCTCGACGTACCCGAGCGCTCCTACGGCGGCCACGAGCCCGAGGAGCGCGCCGGACCATCCCGGATGCCCCCGCAGGTAGAGGGCGGCCGTAAGCCCCAGGAGCCCGACCGCTGTGGCCCACAGAGCCACCGGCGGGACTACGGGCGAGAGCTCGCGGCCATAGGCGATCCCCAGCGCTCCGGCCAGCCCAAGGTACAGCAGAGGACACCGACGGGCCATCTCCCTTGGCCTCCCGGGGAGGACAACGTTATACTCGTTCGTGCCCTGTGCTACCTGTACCAGCTGTACTATGTACCATCTGTACCATCCCGGGCCCGGGCGAGCCAACGCCGGTTCGGTGCTTGCGCATACGGTGCAGGAAGCAAGGAGCAAGCAAGCAAGCAAGCAAACAAGCAAGGAGGGAGAACGATGGCTACGACCGCAAGGGATGTCGTCGTCCGGTGGGCACAGCGTGGGGGCCGTGCCCTGATCGTCGTGGGCCTAGGGGTCCTGGGGTTGCTGGGAGCCCTGGGGTGGGAGAGCGGGACGACGGCCGTTGGACAGGGTGCCTCCGAACTCGTCATCGGCGTGGCCAAGGACCAATATCGTCTCGAAGGGGACGCGGCCGCCTTGGGGGTTTACCCCTTGAACGCGAACATCACCGAGACGCTGGTGCGTCTCACCCCGGACTTCCAGATCATCCCCTGGCTAGCCACCTCGTGGGAGTACGTCGGGGAAAACACCTGGCGGTTCTCCCTGCGCCGGGGGGTCAAGTTCCACAACGGGGACGAGATGGACGCCGAAGCCGTCAAGTGGTCGCTGGCCAAACAGCAGCGCTTCCAGCCCCTCTTCCCCGCGGGCGAGGAGAACATCCGCGTGGTGGACAAGTACACGATCGAGATCACGACCCGCTGGGACTTCCGCCGGGTGGTGGAGGCGCTCACCCACCCGAGCTACGCGATCTACTCACCCAAGGGCGACCCGGGGCGCAACCCCATCGGGACGGGGCCGTTCCGCCTGGTGGAGTACCGCCAGAACGAGGTCCTCGTCGTGGAGCGCTTCGCAGACTACTGGAACGCGGAGGAGGCCCCGCGGGTGGACCGCCTCGTCTTCCGCTTCGTCCCCGACGGTTCGACGCGTATCCTCGCGCTCCAGGCCGGCCAAGTCGACCTGATCGTGCCGGTCCCGCGCGAGAACGCCGCCGCGCTGGCTCAGCAGCCGGGCATCACCGTCTATCAAGCCCCTGCGAACGCTTACTACGCGCTCTACTTCGCCACCAAGGACCAAGTCCCACCCTATGATACCCTCACCGACCCTCGGGTGCGCAAGGCCGTCAACTACGCGATCGACCGGGAGACGATCGTCGAGCAGATCTACTCGGGCTTCGCCGAGGTGGCCAAGACCCTCACGCCGCCCGCCGTGCTCCCCGAAGTCGACGCCGGGGTAGAGGGCTTCTCGTTCTCCCCGGAGCGCGTGGCCGAGCTGCTCACGGAGGCGGGCTACACCCGCGGAGCCGACGGCTTCTGGGAGAAGGACGGCGAGCCGCTCGCCCTGACGCTGGTGTCGGGCTTCCCGCCCGCCAGCATCATCAAGCCCCTGCCGGAGGTCCTCCAGGCGATGCTCGAGGACCAGGGCATCCGGGTGCGCCTCGTCGAGTTCGACGACATCGGGGCCTACTACGACTACGTCGACACCGGGGAGCTCCACATGGTCATCGAATCGGGCAGCTGGAACATGCCCGACCCCTCGTTCATCCCCTTCGGGCTCTTCTGCTCCTGCAACACCGAGGGGGAGGCCATCCTCTACCAGCGCTTCTGGATCAACGAGGCGTTCGAGCAAGAGGTCATGCGCATGGTCTCCGCCGAGGACCGGGCCGAGGTCGTAGAGGCCGCCGTCCGGGCCGCCCAGATCCTGGTCGACGAGTTCACGGGGGTGGGCCCGATCGCCTACATCCCGAACCTGATCGCCGCCCGCGATGAGGTCCAGGGGGTGGTCGTCCACCCGGCGGCCGTCCACCAGCGCTGGACGGGGATGGGCAAGTAACCCGGGCGGCAAACGCAAAGCGCGCAAGGCTTGCGTGAGGCTCCGGGGGACGAGGGACAGTCCGGAGGGGCAGGAGGGCGAACGGCGTGTTGCGCTATCTCGCCTCGCGTCTGGTGCAGCTGGGGGTCGTCTTGTTCGCCATCACGGTACTGAGCTTCGCCCTCCTGCACCTGGCCCCCGGCGACCCGGCCCAGATCCTCCTACGCAACCAGGGGGCGCTGCTCACCCAGACGACCGTCGAGAAGATGCGGGCGGAGCTGGGGCTGGATCAGCCCCTTCCCGTGCAGTATTGGAGGTGGTTGAGGGGCGCCGTGCGCTTGGATTTCGGGGTCTCTTTCCGGACGGGGCAACCCGTCGCCGAGCTGCTCCTCGGGCGCTTGGGGGCGACGGTGGAGCTGGCCGCGGCGGCGTTGGTCCTGGCCCTGCTGTGGTCGGTGCCCTTGGGCATCCTCGCCGCCGTCTATCGGGACACCCTCCTCGACCACGCGAGCCGTCTGCTCGCGCTGGTAGGGGCGTCCATGCCCAGCTTTTGGCTTGGACTTCTGCTCATCTACGCCTTCGCCGTCCAATTGGGTTGGTTTCCCGTCCTGGGCCGGGGGTCGCTGGCCCACCTGGTGCTCCCTGCGATCACCCTTGCGTTGAGCTTGGCCCCCGTCTACATGCGCCTGATCCGGGCGAACCTCTGCGATGCGCTGCGGGAAGACTACATCCGGACCGCGCGGGCCAAAGGGGCCTCCGAGCGGCGGGTGATCCTGCGCCACGGGCTGCGGACGGCCCTCATCCCCGTGGTCACCCTCTTCGGGATGACGCTGGCCCACTTGTTGGGCGGCACCGTCGTGGTCGAGACGATCTTCGCTTGGCCGGGGATTGGCCAGCTCGCCGTCGAGGCGATCCTGAACCGAGACTTTCCCGTTGTCCAGGCCTTTGTGCTGCTCCTGTCCCTCGCCTTCGCGCTGGCCAACCTGGCCGTCGACCTCTTCTACGTCTTGCTGGACCCGCGGATCCGAGTGGAGGGATAGGGCGTGTGGAGACGGCTTCGGAGGGATCGGCTGGCCTGGGTGGGGCTCCTCCTCCTTGGGGGCATCGGCGCCGCGGCCCTGTTCGCCCCGTGGCTGACGGACCGGGATCCCCTCGAGACCGACTTCCTCCGGCGCTTCGAGCCGCCGAGCCGGGAGCACCCCTTGGGCACCGACCAGCTGGGGAGGGATCTGCTCGCCCGCTTGCTCTACGGCGCCCGCTACACCCTGGGGGCGGGCTTGGCGGCCTTGGTCCTCATCCTTACGGTGGGCACGGCGGTCGGCTTGGGGGCCGGACTCGTGGGAGGGCGCGTGGACGCCTTTCTGATGCGGATTGTGGACGTCCTGCTCGCCTTCCCCGGACTGATCTTGGCGTTGGCGATCGTCGGAATGCTGGGGCCCAGCTTGGGCAACGTGCTGATCGGAATCGCGGCCGTAAGCTGGGCTTCGTACGCTCGGGTGGTGCGGGGGTTGGTGCTCAGCCTGCGGGAACGGGAGTTCGTCGAAGCCGCCCGCGCCTTGGGCGCCCCTCGCCTCTGGGTGGCGCGACGGCACATCCTGCCCCATGTGCTCCCGACGGTCGTGGTGCTGGCCAGCCTCGATCTGGGCAACCTGCTGTTGGCCATCTCGGCGCTCTCCTTCCTCGGCGTCGGCGCGCAGGCTCCCACCCCGGAGTGGGGACGCATGCTCAACGACGCGCGGGCCTTCCTCTGGCAGGCTCCCCACCTGATGCTCTTTCCCGGGTTGGCCCTCTTCTTGGTGGTGCTCGCCTGTAACTTCTTGGGGGACGGGCTGCGCGATCTGCTCGATCCGCACCTTCGACAAGGGAGCTGACGGATGCCGGATCCGTTCCCGCCCTTGACAACCCGGGTCGGTCGTGGTATCGTAGGATCGCCTTTCCCACCCCACCGGGGGTGGGAAGAGCCCGAGGAAAGGGGAGGGATCTCTCGTGAAAGCGCGGAAGAAACGGCCCGAGGAGGAGCGGTGGGAACTCTCGCCGGAGGCGCGTCGACTGAGCCGGCGGAAGTTCCTGGCTCGCTTGGGCCTGGGCTCGCTGGTCCTCACGGCGGGAGGAGCGGTCAGCAGCATCGGCGCCTACATCCTGCCGAAGGTGAACTTTGAGCCCTCTCAAGCGTTTACCGCCGGGCGACCGGAGGACTACAACGTCGGGGACGTGCGGCTGATCGAATCCCAGGCCGTGTTCATCTTCCGCACGCCCTATGGCTTTCAGGCCGTCTCGGACATCTGCACCCACCTGGGGTGCGCCTATCAGCCGTACGGCCCGCCGGACGACGAGTACCCCCAGGTCCATGCCCATTGCCCCTGTCACGGGTCGGTCTTCGCGCGGGACGGGCGGGTGTTGCGGGCTCCCGCTCCTCGGCCCGTGCCCTTCTACTACATGACGATCAACCCATCGGGCTTGCTGGTGGTGGACAAGGGGGTCTACGATCCCACGGACGAGCTGAGCCGCCAGAGCGGCGAGGGGGTAGGGCACAACCTCTATCTCGACCCCGAGACGGGGCAGATGGTAGAGGGTCCGCTGCCCACCGGCGAGGACCTCCGGTTCGGAGCGATCCGAACCGAGCCCTCTCGAGGCTGAAGCCCGCGGGTGCGGAACGGGCGTGGAATAGAGAGAACAAAGAAGGAAGGCAAAGAAAGAATCTCCCAACGATGGAGGTGCTGTTCGGTGCAGAGATCGCAGGCACAGGCGAGGACGGCGACGGAGAAACGGGAGCAAAGCTCCGCGGACACGCGTCTGGAGCTCCCCATCCGCGGGATGACGTGCGCTTCGTGCGTGGCCCGGGTCGAGCGGGCGCTCCAAGGCGCGCCCGGCGTCCGGGAGGCCCAGGTGAACTTCGCCGCGGAGCGCGCGTCCGTGGTGCTCAACCCGGAGGCGGGCTCCCCGGAAGCGCTGGTGGAGGCCGTCCGCGAGGCCGGCTATGAGGTCCCCACCGAGGCGCTCACCCTGCGGGTAAAGGGGATGACGTGCGCTTCGTGCGTGGCCCGGGTCGAGCGGGCGCTTCGCGAGGTCCCGGGAACCTTGAAGGCCGCGGTCAACTTCGCCGCGGAGACGGCCCAGATCGAGTACCTCCCCGGGGTGGCCTCGCCGCAGGACTACCTCCAGGCCGTCCGGGACGCGGGCTACGAGGCCCAGCTCGCCGAGGAGGAGCGGGGCGAGGACGCGCTGGAGCGCCAGAGGCGGGAACACGAGGCCCATCTCAAGAAGCTCCGCCTTAAGATCGCCGTCGGTGCGATCATCAGCGTCCCCGTCTTCTTCGGCAGCTACCCCAAGCTCTTCCCCTGGGTGCCGGAGATCCTGCAGAACTTCTACGTGCTCTGGGCGCTGACCACCCCGGTGCAGTTCTGGGTCGGCTGGCAGTTCTACAAGGGGACCTGGGCGGCCTTAAAGCACAAGTCCGCGGACATGAACACGCTGATCGCCGTCGGCACCTCCGCGGCCTACCTCTACAGCGTGCTCCTCATCTTGTTCCCCCGGTTCTTCGAGGCCCAGGGGATCGCCCGGGAAGTGTACTTTGACACCTCGACGATCATCATCACCCTCATCCTGGTGGGGCGGTATCTCGAGGCCGTGGCCAAGGGACGCACCTCGGAGGCCATCCGCAAGCTCATGGGGCTCCAAGCCAAGACGGCCCGCGTGGTCCGCGACGGGCGCGAGATCGAGATCCCCGTCGAGGAGGTCCAGGTCGGCGACATCGTGGTGGTGCGCCCCGGCGAGAAGGTGCCTGTAGACGGCGTGGTGATCGAGGGCTCCTCCGCGGTGGACGAGTCGATGGTCACGGGCGAGTCGATCCCCGTGGAGAAGGGCCCCGGCGACGAGGTGATCGGGGCGACGATCAACAAGACGGGGACCTTTACCTTCAAGGCGACCCGAGTGGGCAAGGACACCTTCCTGAGCCAGATCATCAAGCTGGTCGAGGAGGCCCAGGGCTCGAAGGCCCCCATCCAGCGCCTGGTCGACAAGGTGACGGGCGTCTTCGTCCCGGCGGTGATGCTCATCGCCTTGGGGACGTTCGTCGTGTGGTACTTCTTCGGGCCGCACCCCGCTTTGACCTATGCGCTGCTCAACGCCGTGTCGGTGCTGATCATTGCCTGCCCCTGCGCGCTGGGGCTGGCCACTCCGACGTCCATCATGGTGGGGATGGGCAAGGGGGCCGAGCACGGCATCTTGATTCGCAGCAGCGAGGCGCTCGAGCGGGCGGGCAAGATACAGACCATCGTCTTCGACAAGACGGGGACGCTCACCCGCGGAGAGCCCCAACTGACGGACATCCTCCCCGCGGAGGGCTTCACGGAGGCCGAGGTGCTCCGACTGGCGGCGGCCGCGGAGCGGCGGAGCGAGCACCCCCTGGGGGAGGCGATCGTCCGAGGCGCCGAGGAGCGGGGGTTGGACTTGGCCGAGCCGGAGGGCTTCCAGGCGATCCCGGGCCACGGCATCGAGGCCACGGTCGAGGGGCACCGGGTGCTGTTGGGCAACCGGCGGCTCATGGAACGGGAGGGCGTCGACGTGCGCGCCTTGCAGGCCCAACTGGAGCGACTGGCCGACGAGGGCAAGACCCCCATGATCGTGGCCGTCGACGGCCGGGCAGCCGGGGTGCTGGCCGTGGCCGACACCCTCAAGGAGGGCTCCCGAGAGGCGATCGAGGCGCTGCACCGGTTGGGCATCGAGGTGGCGATGATCACGGGCGACAACCGGCGCACCGCCGAGGCGATCGCCCGCCAGGTGGGGATCGATCGGGTGCTGGCCGAGGTGCTCCCCCAGGACAAGGCCAAGGAGGTCAAGCGCCTCCAGCAGGAGGGCCGGGTGGTGGCCATGGTGGGCGACGGGATCAACGACGCGCCCGCGCTGGCCCAGGCCGACGTGGGGATCGCCCTGGGGACGGGGACGGACATCGCCATCGAGACGGCCGAGGTCATCCTGATCTCGGGCGACGTGCGCGGGGTGGTGACCGCCATCGCCCTCTCCCGGGCCACGATCCGCAACATCAAGCAGAACCTCTTCTGGGCCTTCTTCTACAACACGGCGCTCATCCCTGTGGCCGCCGGGGTGCTCTACCCGTTCACGGGCCTGTTGCTCAACCCCATCCTCGCCGCGGCGGCGATGGCCACCAGCTCCGTCTCCGTGGTGACGAACGCCCTGAGGCTGCGGCGGTTCCGCCCCCCGGTCGTCCAGGGACCGCCCGGCCCCTCGCGCGGGGAGCCGCGCCCCGACTCCGTCCCGGTCCCGGCGGCCGGAGCGGGCCGCTAGAGGGCAGAGCGGACGACCGTCGATCGCCCTTGCCCTCGCAACCACAACGAAGAAGAGAAGAGAGGAGAGGAGAGGATGACCGAAGAACTACTGGTGTTGTTACAGCAGGGGAGCCTGGCGGCCCACCCGGAGGCGAAGCGCCACGCCCAGCGGCTCGTCCGCACCGTCATCGGCCACACCCAGGGCATCGAGCGGATGATCGAGGAAGAGCGATACTGCATCGACATCTTAAAGCAGATCGCCGCGGTGCAGGGGCTGCTGACCAAGCTGGCCCACACCGTAAGCGAAGCCCACATGAAACACTGCGTGCGACTGGCCATCGAGGAGGGCCACGGCGAGGAGGCCGTTGAAGAACTGATGGAGACGCTGAAATACCTGCGGAGCGTATAGTTCCCCCATGGGGTGGCTGGACGGCCTGCTGCGCCATCGTGGGCTCGTGCTGGGGGCGGCTTTGCTGCTCACCGTTCCGGCGCTCCTGTCTCTCAGTCGATTGGAGTCCCAGGACACCTACGATGCTTGGTTCCCCCCGGACGACCCGGCGTATCGCTTCTATCGGGAGTTCCAGCGGCGGTTTGAGAACGACATGTTCATCGTGGTGGCCTATCGAGACGAGACCCTCTTCACCCGGGAGGGGCTGGCGTTCCTCGCGGAGCTCACCGCCCGTCTTGCGGAGCTCCCCTACGTGCGGGAGGTGACCAGCCTCACGAACGTCGAGCACGTCCGGGGGGAAGAGCAGGCGCTCATCGTCGAACCCCTCGTCCCCGATCCGGAGCGCCTCGATCCCGACGTCGTCCGGCAACGGGCCCTCTCGCGCCCCCTCTACCGCGGGCTGCTGATCTCCGAGGACGGGACGACGACCGCGGTCGTCGCCGAACTCGACCGGATCGCCTCCATGGACGAGGAGGCCGCTCTGGTGGGGGCCCTCAAGGACCTCCTGCGCACGCTGGAGGTCCGAACGGGCAAGTCCTTCTACATCGGGGGCTATCCCGTCCTCGACGTCGAGATCATGCAGGCTTCCGAGCGGGATATCCGGACGTTCATCCCCTTGACCGTCGGGGCCATCTTCCTCGTATTGTGGGGGGTCTTCCGCCGACCGTCGCTGGCCGCCCTGGCGTTCGTGTCCGTCTCGCTGGCGCTGGCTTGGACCTTCGGGCTGTACGCCGGCCTGGGTCTTAAGTACAGCATGATGCTGAGCATCCTGCCCACGATCATCCTCGCCATCGGGATTGCGGATGCGGTACACATCTTGGTCCACTACTACGAGGAGCTCGCCCGGGGGCGGCCGCAGCGGGAGGCCCTCCGTCAGACCCTACGAAAGATGCTCCGCCCCTGTCTGTTCACGACGCTGACGACCGGAGCCGGGTTCATCTCGTTCTTGAGCAGCGATATCCCCGTGGTGCGGCTGACGGGGCTCTTTGCCGCGGTGGGCATCGGGCTTGCGTTCGTGCTCACGGTGCTCGTGCTGCCCGCAGCCGTCTCGTTTTTCCGCCCGCCGCACGGGACGGCCCGGCGACGGTCTCAGGGCACGTTCGCTCGGGCCTTGGAGGGGCTGACCCGAACGACCCTGGCCCACCCGCGCGCCGTGCTCCTGGGGGCCGGGATCGTGCTCGTCTTCGGCCTGTACGGGATCTCCCGCTTGGAAGCCGAGACGCTGGGCCTGGAGTGGCTGCGCGACGACCACCCCCTCCAGCAGAGCTATCGCTTCATCGAGGAGAACCTCACCGGGCTGTACAACCTCGAGCTCATCGTCGAGGGCGAACGGGACGCGCTCCGCTCCCCCGAGATGCTCCGCCGGATCGAGGAACTCAGTGCGTTTGCGCTCCAACAGCCGGGCGTGCGCAAGGCGATCTCCGTGGTCGACTACGTCAAAGAGATCCACCGGGCGCTCCGCGGGGGAGATCCCCGGTACTACACGATCCCGGACACGGCCCGCGACGTCGCGCAGGCGTTGTTGCTCTACGAGTTCTCCGGGGGACGCGAGCTGCGCGAGATCGTAAGCGGCGACTACAGCGCCGGACGACTCACCCTGCTGCTGGATGCCCTCTCCAGCCGGGAGTACACCGAGCTCAACCGACGCATCCTCGAGCGCGCCGAGACGTTGGACTTCCCTCGGCCCGTGCAGGCAACCGGTGCAGTGGTCCTGGTCGAGGCGATGCTCAAGAAGCTCACCCTCAGCCAGGTCCGGAGCTTGGGGTTGGCTTTGGCCCTGATCACCTTGCTTATGATCGCCCTGTTGCGCTCCTGGAAGTTGGGGCTGCTCAGCTTGATCCCCAACGGGCTGCCGATCCTGCTGATGTTTGCGACCATGGGCCTGCTCTCCATCCCCCTGGACGCGGCGACGTCCACGGTCGCGGGGATGGCTTTAGGGATCGCCGTGGACGACACGATCCACTTCTTGACCCGCTTCCGACGCGAACTGAACGTGACGGGCGACTATCGCCGGGCGCTCACGCAGACGGCCCGGACGGTCGGCCAGGCGATCGTGTTCACGTCCGTGATCCTGCTGGCCGGCTTCAGCGTGCTGTTGCTGGGCAGCTTCAAGGGAACGGTGTATATGGGGTTGCTCGTCGGGCTCACGATGCTCTTCGCGCTCGTAGGGGATTTGGTGCTCCTACCCGCGCTGCTCTGGGTCCTCAAGCCCCTCCCTGTGTCCGCAGCTGCTTCGACCCCGGCTCCGGCTCCGATGGCGGACGATGGCCGATCAGCTTCCGACCAGAGGAGGTTGAGGGAGGTCATGGACGACGCCCCCCGGGTGCAGGGTACGCTTATGCGTGGCCGGGACGAGGAAACAGGAGCCCGCGAAGCCGGCAGGTGAGCGGCCTGCTCTGCCGGACGAAGCCATTCGGAAGCGAGAGGAAGGGAGGAAAGGAACTCATGAACCCGCAGGAACGATGGAACGATGCTCTGACGCCGGAGAAGGAACCGACCGAGGGAGCTCTCTCGACGCCGCCCCCGGACGGCGCGTCCGAGGGGACCGGAGAGGGGCGGTCCCCTAAGGGGCGAACCGTGGGGATCGCCCTGATCCTCGCCGTGGTCGTGGGGATCGGCATCGGGTACTCGCTGTATTCCTTGCGGGCCGAGAGGGTGTCCGGGCTGGCGTCCACGGGGAGGGAGGTAGACCGGGGCCTCGGCGGCGGCATGCCGGCGATCGTGGTGGCCCCGCTGCTTAGGGATCTCGGGGAGGTGAGCGTCCAAGGGGGGACGGTGACCACCTTCTTCACCGTGCGCAATCCCGGGGACGGGGTGCTGGTCATCACCGACATGGAGACTTCCTGTATGTGCACGGAGGTCGCTTTGATCGTGGACGGCGTGGAAGGCCCTCGACTCGGGATGCGCGGCCACGGTCCGCGGCCCGAGTGGTCGGCCCGGCTGAACCCGGGCGAGGAGGCGACCCTTAAGGTCTACTACGACCCCACGGTACACGAGGAGCTACGCGGACCGGTCACCCGCGTGGTGCGGGTTCACACGAACGTCCCCACCCGTCCCTACGTGGACATCTTGATCGATCTGGTGCAAACGGACTGACTCCCGTGGGCAGACCGAAGGCTACACGACAATCGGGGAGGGAATGCCAAGGTGATGAACGGGGAATCGAGGGACAAGGACCAAGGTCAGAATACGGAGATGCACGCGATCCGCCGCCGGGCGGCCTTCTTGAGCCGAGGCGGAGTGAGCCTGCCCCTCCTGATCATCGGGGTCCTCCTGGCCCTGGGGACGACTGCGGGCCTGGGGTATTTGCGTCTGGCGGGCCCACCGGCGGCAGGCCCTCCGCGCATCGAGGTCACGCCGGAGCTCATCGAGTTCGGAGAGATCTCCCCCACCGAGAAGGCGGTCGTGGAGTACCGTGTGCGAAACGCCGGGGGAAGCCCGTTGGAGATCACCCGCGTGAGCACCTCGTGTGGGTGCACCACCGCCGAGGTCGGCAAGACGACGCTCCTCCCCGGCGAGACGACTCCGTTGCGCGTCACCTTCGACCCCCAAGCGATGCGGGCCGAAGGGCTCAACGAGGAGGACATCTACCGGATCATCTTCCTAAGGAGCAACGACCCCGAGCGGCCGGAGGTTACCGTCGAGCTTCGCGGTCGCGTCCTGCCGTCGGACTCGGACTCGAACTCGAACTCGGAGCCGGAGTCTGCCGTCGAGGGGAGGTAACCGAAGCGCTCGGTTGGGGCCGGGCACGGGGGACGGCCCCCTAATCCCACCCCAGGAGGGAAGGGAAAGGGGAAGCTTCCTGAAGGAAGAAGAAGCCCATGGCCAAGGTCAAAGACCCCGTCTGCGGGATGGAGATCGACGAGGAAGAGGCCGTCGCCTCCCACGTCTACGAGGGGCAGACGTACTCCTTCTGCTCCAAGGACTGCGAGAAGGAGTTCGTCGAGAAGCCCGAGTTTTATGTCAAGCCGGAGCCCGCCCGCTCGGCGACCACGGGCGTGGACGTCGAGAGCACGGAGCCGGTGCACGCCGAGCTCCCCCTGGCGGGCTTGGACTGCACCAGCTGCGTGGTGACCGTCGAGCGCACCCTGCGGGAGGTCCCCGGCGTGGAGAGGGCCCACGTCAACTTCTCGCTGGGGATCGCGCACGTCACCTACGATCCCAAGGAGGCGAGCGTCGAGGACGCCGTCCAGGCGCTCAAGAAGGCGGGCTACGACGTGGGGGCCGCCGAGATGCGGGTGCGCATCGAGGGGCTTCGCTGCGCCTCCTGTGTGGGCTTCATCGAGGAGGCCCTGCGGAAGGTCCCCGGCGTCTTGGAGGCCACGGTGAGCCCCGGAACGGAGACGGCGGTCATCCGCTACGTCCCCGGGATGGTGAGTTTTCCGGCGATCAAGGAAGCGATCGAATCTACGGGCTACAAAACGGTCCACCGCCTGGAGGAGGAGGAGCCGCCCGATCAGGAGGCCGCCGCCCGCGAGCGGGAGTACCGCCTGCTCATGCGCCGCTTCCTCTTCGCCGCCGTCGTCTCCGTCCCGGTGCTCCTTACGGCCTATCCCGAGTTCGTGCCCTTCTTGAGGGATCTTCCCCGGAGCACGATCCGGCTCATCTGGGCCTTCGACGCGCTGCTGACGCTGCCCGTGTTGTTGTGGTCGGGTCAGCGCTTCTTCACGGGCGCTTGGGCGGCGTTCAAGCACCACAGCGCGGACATGAACACGCTGATCGCGCTGGGCACCGGCGCGGCGTGGGCCTATTCGACGGTCGCGATCGCCTTCCCTCAAGTGTTCCCCGAGGGGACGGCGGAGCCCTTCTTCGACGTGGCCGCCGTGGTCATCGCCTTGGTCGTGTTGGGCCAAGCGCTCGAGGTCCGGGCCAAGGGGCGCACCAGCGCGGCGATCAAAAAGCTTCTCGACTTACAAGCCAAGACGGCCCGCGTGGTGCGCGACGGGCAGGAGATGGACATCCCCGTGGAAGAGGTGCTCGTGGGCGACGTGGTGGTGGTCCGCCCCGGCGAGAAGGTGCCTGTAGACGGCGTGGTGATCGAGGGCTCCTCCGCGGTGGACGAGTCGATGATCACCGGGGAGCCGATCCCCGTGGAAAAAAATCCCGGGGATGAGGTGATCGGCGGGACGATCAACAAGACGGGGTCCTTCAAGTTCCGGGCGACCAAGGTGGGCAAGGAGACGGCGCTGGCGCAGATCGTCCAGCTCGTACAACAAGCCCAAAGCACCAAGCCCCCGATCGCCCGGCTGGTGGATGTGGTGAGCGGCTACTTCGTGCCCGCGGTGATGATCATCGCGGTGCTGGCGTTCTTGGTATGGTTTAATTTCGGGCCGGAGCCGCGGCTGACCTTCGCCCTGGTGACCGCGGTGACCACGCTGATCATCGCCTGCCCCTGCGCGCTGGGGCTGGCCACCCCCATGAGCATCATGGTCGGGGTGGGCAAGGCCGCCGAACACGGGATTCTCATTCGCAACGGCGAGGCCCTCCAAAAGGCCTCGAAGCTGGACACGATCGTGCTCGACAAGACGGGCACGGTCACCAAGGGGAAGCCCGAGCTGACCGACGTGATCGCCGCTGAGGGCTTTACAGAAGACGAGGTGCTCCGCCTGGCGGCCAGCGCGGAGCGGGCCAGCGAACACCCCTTGGCCGAGGCGATCGTCCAGGGCGCCCAGGCGCGCGGACTGGAGCTTGCGGACCCCGAGACGTTCAACGCCGTCCCCGGCCACGGGATCGAAGCCACGCTCGACGGCAAGAGAGTGCTCCTGGGCAACGTAAAACTCATGAAGCGCGAGGGCATCGACGTCGGCGGCCTCCGCGAGGCGGCGGAGCGCCTCTCCGACGAGGGCAAGACCCCGATGTACATGGCCGTCGACGGCCAAGCCGCGGGGCTGATCGCCGTGGCCGACACGATCAAGGAAGACTCCGTCGCGGCCATTCGGACGCTCCAGGAGCTGGGGCTGGAGGTCGTCATGCTCACCGGGGACAACCGCCGCACCGCCGAGGCGATCGCCCGCCAGGTCCACATCGACCGGGTCCTGGCCGAAGTGCTCCCGGAGCAGAAGGCGGCAGAGGTGAAGAAGCTGCAGCTCGAGGGCCGCAGGGTCGGCATGGTCGGCGACGGGATCAACGACGCGCCCGCCCTGGCCCAGGCCGACGTGGGCTTCGCCATCGGGACGGGGACGGACGTGGCCATTGAAGCTGCGGACATCACGCTCGTGGGCGGAAGCCTCCGCGGGGTGGTCACCGCCATCGAGATCTCCAAGGCCACCATGCGCAACATCAAGCAAAATCTCGTGGGAGCCTTCATCTACAACACGCTGGGCATCCCGGTGGCCGCGGGGGTCTTCTATCCCCTCACGGGGATGCTGCTGAGCCCCCTCATCGCGGGGGCGGCGATGGCGTTTAGCAGCGTGACCGTGGTGACGAACGCCAACCGCCTGCGGCGGTTCCGGCCCCGGATCGTCTCCGACTTCGAGGAAGGAGGTACGACATGATCGCGCAAATCGTGGTGAACGTCTTGGGGCTGCTCGCGATCGTCTGGATCGTCTGGTACTTCTGGATCTACGAGAAGAAGGGCGTCGTGGCCGCGGAGGCGGGCGGCGCTCAAGAAGTTCGCATTCGGGTCAAGGGGGGCTACGACCCCGACGTCATCGTCGTCCAGGCCGGAAAGCCCGTGAAACTCCACTTCTACCGCGAGGAGGAGGCGTCGTGCAGCGAGACGGTCGTCTTCCCGGACTTCGCCCAGTCGCTGAAGCTTCCGCCCTTTGAGACCGTCACCCTGGAGCTTCTGCCGGAGAAGCCGGGGGAGTACGAGTTCCACTGCCAGATGAACATGCTGCGGGGCAAGCTCATCGTGGAGGAGTGAGCCCTACGTGCGATCCACCTCCACAGAGAACGAAAGGATCGAAAGGGCATGGGCGTAGACTTGACGTTCCTCGGCGCCGCCGGGACGGTCACGGGCTCCAAGTATTGGCTCTCGGCGGGCGGCAAAAACTATCTCATCGACTGCGGGCTCTTCCAGGGACCGGACGAGCTGGAGCAGCTCAACTGGGAACAGCTTCCCATCGCCCCCGCGGAGCTGGACGCCGTGGTGCTGACCCACGGGCACCTCGACCACTCGGGGTACCTCCCGCGGCTTGCGAAGAGGGGCTACTCCGGGCCGGTCTACGCCTCGGAGGCCACCTGCGCGCTGCTCGAGCTGCTTTTGCCCGACTCGGGATACCTGCAGGAGGAGCACGCGGGCTACGCCAACCGCAAGGGCTACTCCCGCCACAAGCCCGCGCTTCCGCTGTACACCTACGACCAAGCGCTCGAGTCCCTAAAGCTCTTACGGCCCGTGAAGCTCGCGGAGCCCTTCGCCGTAGACAAACACCTCACGGTCACGATGCGCCCGGCGGGCCACATCCTGGGCTCCGCGATCGTAGAGTGCGAGCTTGATAATAAAAAGATCGTCTTCTCCGGGGACCTGGGCCGCTACGATCAGGAAGTGATGAAATCCCCAGCGACGGTGACGCGGGCCGACTATCTGCTGGTCGAGTCGACGTACGGCGATCGGGAGCACGGCGAGGACCCCATCGAAGATCAGCTGGCCCCCGTGGTGAACGCCGCTGTCGAGCGCGGCGGGGCGCTTCTCATCCCGAGCTTCGCCGTGGGCCGCACCCAGCACGTCCTCTACTACCTGCGAAAGCTCCAAGACCAAAAGCGCATCCCCGAGGTGCCCATCTACGTGGACAGCCCGATGGCCATCGACGCGACGGCGATCTACTGCCGCTTCGGAGATGAGCTCAACCTCAACGTCAACCTGCTGATGGACGACGAAGCCTGCCCGCTGCGCTGCCGCGACACGCGCTTTACGCGGACGGTCCCCGAGTCGAAGCGGCTCAACGACGCGCCGGGGCCTCTTGTGATCCTCTCCGCGAGCGGGATGTGCACCGGCGGTCGGATCCTCCACCACCTGAAGCACCGCCTGCCCGACCCCAAGAACACCGTGCTCTTCGTGGGCTACCAGGCCCAAGGCACCCGGGGCCGCAGGCTCCTCGAGGGAGCCGACGAGATCAGAATTCACGGGATGACCGTCCCGGTGCGGGCGGAGATCGCCCAGATCGACGGCCTCTCCGCCCACGGAGACGCCCGGGAGCTGATGCGCTGGCTCTCCGGGTTCGAGCGGCCTCCCGAACAGACGTTCCTCGTCCACGGGGAGCCGCACGCCTCCCAAGCGCTGGAGGAGCGCATTCGGAAGGAGCTGGGCTGGGCGACCCACCGGCCCCGCTACGGCGAGACCGTCTCCTTGGAGGGCAGGGGATGATCCGCTACGCGCTCTTCGACTTGGACGACACGCTCTATCCCCCGGCGGCGGGGCTCATGGAGGCCCTCAGCCGCCGCTTTACGCAGTGCATCGCCGAGGAGCTGGGCATCTCCCTCGAACAAGCCGAGGCCCTGCGGCGCGAGTACGGCAAGCGCTACGGCTCGACCACGCGGGGGCTCGCCCTGCATCACCACGTGGACATCGGGGGATTTTTGGCCAAGGTCCACGACCTGCCCATCGAGGAGTATCTGCAGCCCGACCCCGAGCTGGGGTGTTTGTTGGACTGCATCGACGCGCAGAGGTGCATCTTCACCAACGCGCCGGAGGCCTACGCCCGGCGGGTGTTAGACGTCCTGGGCGTCGCGGATCGCTTCTGTCGGGTCTTCGCGGTCGAGTTCTCGGGTTATAGGGGCAAGCCCGACCCCCTCGTCTACGAGCGGGTGGTCGCCGAGCTGGGCGCTTCCGACCCGGAGATCGTGATGCTCGACGACGTGCGGGCCAACCTCCTCCCCGCCGCGCAGAGGGGCTGGACGACCGTCTGGGTCAACGGGCGGGGGAAGCCCGCCGACCCTCAAGACCTCGACGGGATCTCCTATGCGGTGGGCGACCTCTGGGAGGTGGCCCGCGTCTTCCGCGAGATCGGGCTCCTCGACGAGGCCCACCACGAGGAGTGGAACCGCTGCCTCCTCCGGTGCCCGCTGGGCCGGAGACGGGCTGGGTGACCTTGCTGGACGTCTTCCGGGGGGAACATGACGCAGATCATTGATCCCACCCCACGGGGGGTGGGATAATGGCGGGCGAAAGGCGGGCGAAGGAGGGACGCATGGAAGCACAGAAGACGGTCATGCAAAGCCGACGGCGACGCCTCTGGGAGGCGCTCGACGAGCGCCTGGGGTTGAGCGCCCTGAGGTACCCCGTCCCCGCCCACGCCAACACGCTGGGATATATGTTAGGCGGGATCACCCTCTTTGGCTTCCTCATCTTGATCGCCACAGGCATTTATCTTACGCAGTTCTACAACCCCGACCCCAGCCAAGCCCACGACAGCGTCGTCTACCTCGTCGAGCAGACGACGTTCGGGGACCTCGTCCGCAGCATCCACTACTGGACGGCCAACTTGGTGGTCGTCACCGTTCTCCTCCACCTTCTACGGATCTTCTTTGCGGGGGCGTACAAGCGGCCCCGGGAGGCCAACTGGCTGGTCGGCTTGGCGCTTTTGGCGATCACCATCGGCTTCGTCTTCACCGGCACGGTCCTCAAGTGGGACCAAGAGGCCTACGAGGCGATGCTCCACAACATGGCCTTCTCGGAGCTTCTGGGCGGGATCGGGAGCTGGTTCTCCCCAAGTTTTACCCTGAGCGTGCCGATGCTCACCCGCCTCTACGCCGTCCACATCGCGGTGCTCCCGGCGCTCTTCCTCATCTTGATCGCGATTCATCTGATGCTGGTCAAGTACCACGGGATCTCGCCGCTGCCCACCCTGAACGCTCGGGCGGGCACCTGGGGCAAGGAAGGGACGGGCCGCTTCTCCGCGCACCTGCGGCGCATGGTGGGCTACGGGCTATGGCTGCTGGCCTTAGCGGGGGTGCTGGCGCTCCTCTGGCCCGCGCCGCTGGGCTATCCCCCGGTTCCGGGCGCCGAGGTGACGAAGCCCCCGTGGTTGTTCCTGTGGCTCTACGCCTTCGAGAACTGGGTGGGGACCGCCGGGCTGCTCTGGCCACCGCTTGTGCTCTTCCTGCTGCTGGCGTTGGTGCCCTTCCTCGACCGCAGCCCCTATCTGGCACCCCGAAAGCGACCCGTAACCGTCACGCTCGGCGTGGTGCTGTTGCTCTTTTTGGTCGGGTTGAGCGTGTACGTGGCCCTCACCCCGCCGGTGAGCCACATCCAAGGGCAAGGGATGGGAGGTTGAGACCATGCGACCACAGAGCAGTTGGGTTCACGTCGGTTGGATCACAGCGTTGCTGACGGTGGCGGTGGGGATCGGGCTTGCGGTGGGGCTTCCGGGACGGGCCCACGAGGGCGCGGAGGTGAGCGCCTATCCTACCACCGTGGCCCCGGGGGAGACGCTCTTCGTGGAGGGCGCGGACATCAACCCTAACGGCCCGATCGCCCTCTTCTTGGAGGGCGTAAAGGGCAAGTTCCGCCTGGGTCAGGTCCGGGGGGACGAGGACGGCGGGTTCAAGACGAGCGTGGCCCTCCCGCCGGATCTCCCGCCGGGGACCTATTTGTTGGTGGCCGTCGGGGCCAACGGGGAGAAGGCCACCTTCTCGGTGACGGTGGCCGCCGCGGTAAGCTCCCTCACCCAAGAGCCCAGGGAGCCCACGGACGCGCTCATGGAGCTGGACCGGTCAAGGTCCTCCGAGGAGTGGGCGTTCCTCGCCGTCGTGATCGGGCTGAGCCTGCTCCTGGGGGCGTGGCTGGCCCGCCCGGAACGGATGGTTGCACCTGCCTCTCCTTCTGCCTCCGCCGCCGAGCCCGACGGGAGCGGGCCTTGAGCGCAAAGGGGGCCGAGAGGAAGGAGATGAGCCGACGGGGGTACGAAGGAGTTTCGGTCGTGGGGGCCGGACCGGCGGGGCTTGTGGCGGCCCTCACGCTGGCCCGCGCAGGCGTCCCCGTCACCGTCTACGAGAAGGGGCCGACGGTGGGCACCCGCTTCCACGGCGACTTTCAAGGCTTAGAGAACTGGTCCCGCGAGCTCGACGTCTTGGAGGATCTCCGGACGATGGGGCTTGCGATCAACTTCGCCGTGCAACCGCGCGACTCAGCGGACTTCTACGACGCCTGGGACCGGAAGTACGACATCAGGACCCGAGAGCCCCTCTTCTATCTGGTGCGCCGCGGGGGTGGGGAGGGGAGCCTCGACCGCGGGCTCTACGCCCAGGCCCGGGAGGCCGGGGTGCGGTTCCGTTTCCACACCAAGCTCGATCGGGTGGAGGGCCCGGCGATCGTGGCCACCGGCCCGCGCTACGCCGACGGCATCTGCGTGGGCTACCTCTTCGAGACGGACCTAGAAGACCTTACGGCCTGCATCCTCTCCCAGCGCCTGGCCCCCCGCGGCTACAGCTACCTCCTGGTGGCCGACGGTCGGGCGACGCTGGTGAGCTGCCACTTCGCCGACCTCCCCCGCTGGCGGGATCATCTGGAGGCCACCGTCGAGGCCTTCCGAAAGCTTTACCGCTTTGAGATGCGGAACCCCCGCTTCTTCTCCGGCTACGGGAACCTCTTCGCCCGGGGGCGCTTCCGCGACGGCCAAAAACTCTACGTGGGCGAGGCCGCCGGGCTCCAGGACGGCCTGTGGGGCTTCGGGATGCGCTTTGCCCTGCGCTCGGGATATCTGGCGGCCCAGAGCCTGCTCTCCGGCCAAGACTACGACGAGCTGGTCCGAAGGGAGCTTCTGCCGCACCACCGGGCGGGGCTGGTCAACCGCTTTTTCTGGAACCTCTTGAGCGATCGCATGTTGGCGTTCTTCCTGCGGCGGGCGGCGCGCTGGACCGACCTTCGGGGGCGGCTGCGCGAGCTCGCCGGGCCCCGTCCCTGGAAGGATCGGCTCTATCCCTTCATCCGGGGAGCCTGCGGCTGGCGGGCCCGCTACCGCGACGAGCGCTGCCTCCGGGAGGGGTGTCCCTGCATCGGGTGCGCGTGTCGGAGTCCTTCGCGTACGATCTCGAGCCCCTGCGTCTCTTGGGGAGCGGCTCGGTTCCGACTCGACATGACGCAAGTCATTTGACCCACCCCCTCTGGGGTGGAATAATAGAGTGAAATGTCTGCAGAAGCGCGGCGCGGGATCGACAGCAGGTTCCGGGATCTCCTGTCCCTGTTGCTCATCGGGGTGTTGATCCTGCCGATGGCCGGCCCCTCCGGCCCCTTCACGGAGTCAGGGGCGTGTTCGGGGAACCCGCTTGAGGCGGGATGCGCTGCGATTCTGCATGTCGCCCGAGGCACGGCCGGTCATTGCCTGCCTTGTGGTGCCGTTGTCCTCCTGAGCTCTCCTCTGCCCTTTGCCTGGGCACTCGTAGGGGATTGGACTTCCGCCGGACTTGGCAGCCCGTTGGATCCGTCCTTTGTGCCCTGGCGTCCCCCTGCCTGACCTCCGCTTCGTTCTTTTGCCCGTGCCCGCGGTCCTTTGAACGGGCCTTCGTCGGCCTAAGGGATCGTACGTATCTCAACTCCATCTGCAATCTGCACAAGGAGCAGGAGGTCGAGTGCCAATGCCTAAGAAGACGAACAAGGATCGGAAGGTCAAGCAGCAGCGTCTACTCCGGCAGGGGGCGGCCGGGGGCTGGCGGCCCTGGGCCTTTGGGGCCGTCACCCTCGGGGTGCTAACAGCCGCGTTTGGGCTGCTCTTGCCGAAGTTCTTCGCCGACGGTCCCGCAGCGGACGGGGAGGCCAACGTCATCCTGGTCGAAGCGGACATGGCCGGGCTCTATCCCAAGGAGATCCGGGTCAAGGCCGGGGAGCCCGTGACCATCCGCCTGCGCAGCTTGGACAACCGGTTCCACCTGGACGGGGGAGGCAAGCACCAGTTCGCCATCGACGAGCTGGGGGTCAACATCATCGCTCCGCCGCTCGGCACGGCCGAGGCCACCTTCATCCCTACGGAACCGGGTGAATACGAGTTCTACTGCGACATCTGCTGCGGCGGGCGGGCCAACCCGACCATGGTAGGGAGGCTGATCGTCGAGCTATGAGCGCTCTGACCCAGATCTCCGCGCGCAAGGTGGTGCTGGCCTCGGCGATCGCCCTGGGGGTGATCGCCGCCGCGGTCTTCTTGGGGCTGCGGCACCCCTCCGCCCAGGCCGTCCCGATGAGCCCGCTCCTCCCGGCGGTGACGCTGGGGACCATCGTGGTGGCCGGGATCGTCGACGGGATCAACCCCTGTGCCTTCACGGTGCTCCTACTGTTCGTTACTGCCCTGCTCGCGAGCCTGCAAACCCGCAGCGACGTCGGGATCGCCGAGAACGTGGGGGCCACGCGCGCCCGGATCGTGGGGCTCGGCTCCATCTACATCGCAGCCATCTTCCTCACCTACCTGGCGCTGGGGGCGGGGCTCTTGGTGACGGCAGATCTCTTCGTGCGGGAGCACCTGCCCGCCCGGATCGGGGCGCTGCTCGCCATCTTCCTCGGGCTGTGGATGCTCAAGGACTACTTCCTGCCCGGGTGGGGCTGGCGGCTGGGGGCCCCCAAGGTCGTGGGGGAGTGGGCCCGGCGCGCGGCCCGGAAGATGACCGTCCCGGCGCTGGCGCTCGGGGGCTTTCTCATCGGGCTCTGCACCGTGCCCTGCAGCGGGGCGGTCTACCTGGCGGTGCTGGCGCTCCTCTCGACCCAGCCGACCGCGACGGCCTTCGGGTACCTGGTGCTCTACAACCTGATGTTCATCCTCCCGTTGGTCGGGGTGCTGGCCGTGGCCGCGTCGCGCCCGGCGCTGAACCGCTTGGCCCGCTGGAACCTCCACCACCGGGAGGGGGTCCGGCTGGCCTTGGGGTCGGGTGTCGTGCTCATGGGGCTGTTCATCCTGTACACCGTCTAGCTGGGAAACGGAGAACGGATCGAGAACCCAGGAGAAAGGAGGAAGCGGCGGTGAACAACCATCATGCGGGAGGCGGCAAGCCCTGCCACGTCGAGCGGCTGGAGAAAGAGGTGGACATGGAGGCGCTGCGCTCCACCCGGGTCAGCATCCTGGCGGTGACGGGGATGGGGTGTCCCAACTGTGCCCTGCGGGTGCACAACGCGCTCCTCGCCCTCCCCGGCGTCCATCGGGTGGACGTGGAGCTGGAGGCCGAGCGGGCGATCGTCTACTGGGACCCGACCGCCCTGCAGCCGGAGAGGCTGATCGAGGCGGTCTCCCAGGCTGCGGCGGGGACCCCTCACGACTACCGGGCGTACTTCGTGAAGCCGTAGCGGAGCCACAGACGCAGAGCGGGGCTGCCCGGGGCCCGAGTCACCGTCGTCGCATCGGCTTCCACCTCCGCCCCGGGCAGCTCCCCGCCCTGCCCGCCGACGGCAGGGAGCTCCCACACACGGGGAGAGAAGGAGAAAGGGAAGACACAAGGAGGGATTTCCATGGACCTTAGGCTCATCGCCGTTGCGATCGTCTCCTTGGCGCTGGGGTTCCTCTTGGCCTCCGGCCTGCGCCCGGAGGTCGGGGTGGGGCCTTCGGAGGCGGAGCGGATCTTGGAGCGGCTGCGGCGCGAGATCATCCCGGAGGAGGGCAGCCCCACGGGCTACGGGATCGCCTTCAGCGAGGCGGGCTACCAGACCCTGGTGGCCAAGAACCGCACACTCAGCGTCCCGCCCGAGCGGGCGGACGACTTCGAGGGCCTGGACATGAGCCTGCCCTGCTGTCCCTTCCAGAGCCCGAGCGTCGACGAGGCGAAGAACTGCCCGTGCGAGCACCATCAGGCGCTCTACGGGCTGGCCAAGTGGCTCCTCCAAGAAGACTATCCCGCAGACCGGGTCCAGGAGGAGGTGGCGCGCTGGAGCCGCTACCTCTTCCCCAAGGAGGCGCTGCGGGCGGAGATGGAGCGGCGGGCGAAGCTCGATCCCGCCGTCGAAGCCGCCCTGGAGGAGCTCAAGGCCAAGGGGAAGTGCTAGGCCGATTGGAACAGGGACGACCCGACGAGATCGAGGACGAGGAGGCGAGCGACGATGATGGCATCCACAGCCGAACCGGCGGAAACGGAACCCCGACGGGGCGGGGGCCTGGGGAAGAGCCTTCGGGAGCGCTGGGCGCTCTGGACCCTGGGGCTGTTCGCCCTGCTGATCGTAGGGCTCTTCTTCTTCTACCGCCCGCCCATGGAGGAGAGCATCACGGGGGACACCTTCCACCCCATCCGCGGGCTGATCGGCTTCCCCCACGGCCCGGGGGCCGCCGCGGAACCCTACGACGAGGAGGCCCTCGACCGCTTCGTGGAGGAGACGATCGCGGAGACCTACGCCAAGGCGCGCATCGATCAGATCAAGCTCCTCCTCATGGGGCTCCTCATCGGCTTGATCCCGCTGGGCTATTACCGCGGTCGGTCGGACCGCCTAAAGCGCCTGGGACAGCGGGTCAACAAGATCTGGGACCCCTACACCTTCGGCACCGTCTCGGGGCTCCTTTTGGTGGGGGTGATCATCCCTACGGGGACGGTCCTCGGCCTCTTCTACAGCGCCGACGCGGAGAAGCTCTACGAGAGCATGGCGGGCATCGTGGGGAACCCCATCCTGAGTTTCCTGCGCAACCTCCACCTCTGGGCCTCGGAGGCGTTCTTGCTCTTCCTGTTCCTGCACACGGCCCGGATCGTCTCCACGCGGGCCTACTTTGCGGGACGCAAGCTCGTCTGGGTTCTGGGTGTCGTGCTGCTTGTGATCAGCTGGGCGACCTTCCTGATCGGCACCTTCATCCGGGGGGACCAGGAAGCGTTTGAGGCCTGGGTCCACATGATGGCCCTCATCCGCTTCATCCCCCTCGTCGGGGACCCGATCGCCGACTTCTTCTCCGGCCCCTTCGCCGTCATGCGGCTGTACGTCTTCCACATCGTGATCACCACCATCGCCTTGCTGCTGATTCTGGCACCCCACGTGCTGATGCAGAAGGTGTACGTCCACGTGCAGCGGCGCTGGAGGGCGGCCCTTCGCTACACCCTGGGGCTTACGGCCCTGATCGCGGTCCTCAGCCTGCTGGTGCCCGCCCCCTTCCTGGCGGAGCCCTACCACGACCTGGAGATCACCAAGCCACCGTGGCCCTATTACTTCCTGTACGCCTGGGAGAACATCGGCGGCGCGGTGAGCATGATCTGGTCGCCGCTGCTCATCCTGGTGCCGCTGCTTCTGCTGCCGTACGCGCTGGAGCAGCTGCCACTCGCCCGCCGGACCGCCCAACGGGTGGGCGACTGGGTCTTCTACGGCGGGGTCCTGATCACCTTAGGGCTGAGCTACTGGGTGGCCGCCTCGGGAATTGTGGCCCACGTCTTCGAATGAGGAGGGCCGGACTTGACAACCCTCCCCGGATGGGGTACAGTGAGACCATATCCCACCCCAGGTGGGGTGGATAAGGGGTGAAGCGAATGGCCCGAGGGCCGGACTTCCTGATACGTTGGCGCGTGCCGCTGCTGGTCGCCGTCCTGGTGGCCACCGCGCTCTTGGGCGCGGCGGTCATGGGAGCCAAGCTCAACGCCGACTTCTCCACGTATCTTTCCCAAGACAGCCCGCTCGTCCGGGAGTTCAACCGCGTCGGCGAGGTCTTCAAGGCCAACTACGTCGGCATGGTCCTCGTCCGGACCGAGGATCTGTTCACCCCCGAGAACCTCAGGCTGCTGGATCGCCTGACCCGAGCGTATAAGTCCATCGAGGGCGTCGACTCGGTGACCAGCCTCACCAACGCCGTCGACTTCCGGCGGGCCGACGGCGGCCTGGTTGTGGGAAAACTCCTCGAGGGCAAGCCCCTCCCGACGGCGCCCGAGGAGCTGGAGAGGTTCAAGCGCTACGTGCTCTCCAAGGAGATGTACGTCGGCGCGTTGGTCAACGCCAAGGGCACCACCGCCGTGATCCTGGTGCGCCTGCTTCCCAAGGTGAATCACTTCAAGGTCGCCGGGCAGATCGACCAAGTCACCCAGGAGATCGCGCCCAATGCAGAAAACATCTACTACGGCGGGATGCCCTTCCTCATCTACTCCATGACCGGGCTCATCCTCGACAACCTCTTCTTCCTGGTGCCGCTGATCATCCTGTTGCTCGTGGGGGTGCTGGAGCTGGGTTTCCGCCGCCTGGGCGGGGTGCTCGCCCCCCTGACCGTGGTGCTGCTCGCCGTGGTCTGGACGATGGGGATCCTGGCGCTCCTGGGCCGCCCGATCGACCTTCTGACCGGGATCGTCCCCATCATCCTCATCGCGATGGGCTCGGCGGACGGGATCCACTTCATGCGGCGCTTCTACGAGGCGCGGGCCGCCGGAGCCGAGCGCCGCGAGGCCGTGAAAATCACAATGAGGGAGATGGGCACGCCGATCGTCTTTACGTCCATCACGACCATGATCGGGTTCGCCTCGCTGGCCATCTCGAACTTCGACATCATCCGGACGTTCGGCTGGGCCACCGCGCTGGGGATCTTCCTGGCGCTGGTCGTCACCCTGATCGTGCTCCCCGCCGGACTGTCCTTTGGCCGGGAGCGGGCCTCCGTGCCTGCCGAGACGGACAACAGCGGGAGGCCGCGCAGCGTCCGGGGAGGGAGCCGGGCGATGGCCGCCCTGGGCGGGGGGATCCACCGGCGTCCGGGCGCGATCGCGCTCCTGACGGTGGGGGTGATCGCGCTGGCCGCGGTGGGGATCCCCCGCATCGTGGTGAACGTGGACTGGTCGCTCTGTCTGGCACGGGGCAGCAAGCCGTACTTGGCGGAGATGCTGCTGCGCCGGGAGTTCGGCGGCTCCCTGCCCCTGCTCGTGTCCGTGAAGGGCGACGTCAAGGACCCGGCGACGCTGGAGACGATGCGGGCCGTGGAGCGCCACCTCGACGCGCTGCCCGAGGTGAGCGAGGCCGAGTCGATAGCGTCGGTGCTGGCGGAGATGAACTGGACGCTCAACGGGCGCTTCGCCGTGCCCACCGAGCGGGCTCAAGTCAACAACTTGTGGTTCCTGCTCCAGGGACAAGACGTGCTCGATCAGATGGTCCGCTCGGACAACCAAGAGGCGCTGGTGCAGGCGAAGGTGGCCTCGCTGGGCACGGCGGTGATCAGCCGGGTGGTCGAGGACGTGAACGCCTTCTTGAGCCGCCTGCCCCAGAAGTTGGTCGTCGTGGACGCCGCCCAAGCGCCCCCGGATGCTCAACAGGCGCTGAGGGAACTCCAAGCTCAGCAAGTGAAAGAGGCTCTGGCTCAAGACCTGCGGGCCAAAGGCCTTTCGGTTGAACCCGCGGCGCTCGAAGCTGTTGTTGAGGCAGCGCAGAGCTGGACCCCCGGCGAACCCGACTACGCGGCGCTCGGCGAAGCCATTGAGAAATATTTGCTGAGCCCCGAGTCCGAGGTGCCGTTCGACGACCCTGCACAGGCCGCGACGATAGCCGAGTCGATCACCACAGCGCTCAGCGAGCGAGGCGGACGGCCATTGAGTGTCTCTGAGTTAGAAGCGTTGCTGCGCCCCCAGGTCGAGACGTCCTACCCCGAGGACGTGGCCTGGCTGGCAGAGGCGTTAGTTTATCGCGTCGATGAGTTTTTAGATGCCCGTCGCGTGGAGGCGGCTTACGCGCAGCTGGCCGCCCAGCTGCCCCCGGAGGCGCGCTCCAACACGGATCTTGCGAAGAAGCTGCGCGGCGACCTTTGGGGGCTGACGACTGCGACGCTGGCGCTCGGTCCCCAGCAGTACGAGTCCCTGCAGGCCCAATATGGTCTGGACCTCGCGCGGACGGTGACCCTGGCCGCCGAGCCCTCGGGCCTAGCCCCGGTGCTGGATCAGATGGAGAAGGAGCTGCTCCCCACCCAGATCGAGAGCACGGCGCTGGCCTTGTTGGCCGTGACGCTCTTGCTGATTTTGGTGTTCCGCTCGCTGCGGGCGGGGCTTTTGGGGATCGTCCCCGTGGGCCTGACCATTCTGGTCAATTTCGCAGTGTTAGGCTACTTCGGCATCGGCCTGGACTCGTTCACCGCGATGATCGCCAGCATCACCATCGGCCTGGGGATCGACTACGCGATCCACTTCACCCACCGCTTCCGGAAGGAGTTCGAGCGCTCCGGCGACGAGCGGACGGCCCTCATCACCACGTTGCAGACGACGGGCGTGGCGATCCTCATCAATTCGTTTTCGGTGGGCGCGGGGTTCGCCGTGCTGCTCTTGGCCGGCGGCCAGCACATCCGGCTCTTGGGAGGCCTTACGGCAATAGCGCTCCTGGTGAGCGCGCTCTTCACCCTGGTCGTGCTCCCGGCGCTCACGCTCTTGTGGAAGCCGCGCTACTTTCAGACCCCCGTCGTCGTGGAGCCGAAGCTGCGCCCTGAGCCCGAAGCCGAGAGGGGAGTTCAAAGCGCGTGAGGAATTTCGTCGGGGAGAGAATATCCCGTACAATAACAGGAGGTTGTTCCCATGAAGCGTAGTGGAAGTAGAACGAGAACGGTGATCCTCGGACTGACGGTGACGTTGCTCCTGGCGGTCGGCGCTTGGGCGATCACGGGCGACGAGGTGCTGCAGAGGTCTCAAGAGGCGATGCGGCCCGGCCAGGACGCGACGATCACGGAACGGATGACGATCGCCAAGCCCGACGGCCAGACGGACGTGCTGGAGCTCAAGATGTACATGAAGGGGGAGAAGACGCTGATCCGCGTCCTCGCCCCGGAGGACTTCGCGGGCATTGGGCTGTTGATCCTGCCCCAGGAGGACGGCGGCGAGGAGATCTGGCTCTATCTTCCGGCCTTCCGGGACGTGAAGCAGATCGTGGCCGAATCCTTGAGCGAGGGCTTCGTCGGCTCGGACTTCGCCTACGAAGATCTCACGGTGCGCTACACCTCCAAGTGGGACGTGACCTCCATGAGCGAGGAGGAAGGGCAATACGTCCTGACGCTGGCTCCCAAGCCCGAGGCCCAGCTCAGTTACAGCGGGGCGCGCATGTGGGTGGACCAGGAGACGTTCCTGCCCACGCGGGCGGAGTTCGACCGGGAGGGAGAGCTGCTCAAGGTGCTGACCCTCTCGGAAGTGCAGGACTTCCCCAGCGTCGCGGACCCCGAGACGAGCTACCCCACCCCGACGCGGATCGAGATGGCCAACGTGAAGACGGGGAGCCGGACCCTCATCGAGCTTTTGGAGGTCGAGTACGACACCGGGCTCTCGGACGACTTCTTCACCGTACGCAACCTCAAGCGGGGCGAATAAGACTGGACTGAGCTAAGATAGCCGTACACAAGCCGTAAAGGGAGAGGAGGGGGATGGGAATGGCGCAAGCGACGGCGACGGCAGATCGCACGGAAGCCCAAGTGCGAGCGGTTTTAGACCGCCTGCTCGAGGCCATCCGCCCGAGGGAGTTCGCCGTGCGACTCTGGAACGGGGAGGTCATCGAGCCCGACCCCGGCCATCCGGCCCGCTTTACGCTCGTACTTAACCACCCGGGCGCGCTGGGGCGGATGCTCTGGCCGCCCTCGGACCTCACGATAGGAGAAGCCTACATCCGGGGGGACTTCGACGTCGAAGGAGATCTCATCGCCGCCTTCTCGCTGCGGGAGCACTTCACCCGCCCGCCGTTCCGCCTTACGGAGATGCTGCGCATGGTCCGCGTCCTGCGCCGAGCGGCCCGGACGGCCCCTCCCCTCCAGCCCGATCGAGGGCCCGCGCGCCTGCGCGGGGCGCGCCACTCCAAGGAGCGGGATCGGGCCGCCGTCCGCTACCACTACGACGTGGGCAACGACTTCTACGCCCTGTGGCTCGACCGCAACATGGTCTACTCCTGCGCGTATTTTGAGACGGGCACCGAAGATATTGACACAGCCCAGGAAGCCAAACTGGACTACATCTGCCGCAAGCTGCGCCTTCAGCCGGGAGAACGGCTGTTGGACATCGGCTGCGGCTGGGGCGGACTCCTGATGCACGCGGCCCAGCACTACGGCGTCGAGGCCGTCGGCATCACGCTAAGCCCCCCGCAAGCCGAATGGGCCCGGGAGCGCATCCGCGAGCGGGGGCTCGCCGACCGCTGCCGGGTGGAGGTCGCCGACTATCGCGACTTCGACGAGGGCCCCTTTGACAAGCTGGTGAGCGTCGGGATGTTCGAGCACGTGGGCGCGAAGATGCTCCCCGTCTACTTCCAAAAGGCCTGGTCGCTGCTTAAGCCCGGCGGGGTTTTTCTCAATCATGGGATTACGCTGGGCCCGGGCCCGCGCGACGAGCCGAGCTGGTGGGGACGCACGCTCTTTAAGCAGGGGCTGTTCATCCAGCGATACGTCTTCCCCGACGGCGAGCTGGAGCCGATCCACGAGTCGCTCCAGGCCGCCGGTGAGGTGGGCTTTGAACTTAGGGATGTGGAGTCGCTGCGCGAGCACTACGCGCTCACCCTGCGCCGCTGGGTCCAGCGCCTGGAGGCCCGCCACGACGAGGCCGTCCGCGCCGCGGGCGAGGCCGTTTATCGCATCTGGCGACTGTTCATGGCCGGATCGGCGTATCACTTCGAGATCGGGAGGCTCAACGTCTACCAGGCGCTCTTCGTCAAGCCCGATCGCGGGCGGAGCGGTTTGCCTCTGACCCGAGCCGACTGGTATGCTCGCCCTAGTTCCTAGGGAAAGGGGGTGATACGATGAACGAGTCGTTCACCGATCCCGTCTGCGGGATGACGATCGATAAGAGCCAAGTCGCCGCGACCCTCGAGTACGGAGGGAAAACGTACTACTTCTGCTCCCCCGGCTGCAAGGTCGCCTTCGAGCGCGAGCCCGAGAGGTATGCCGAGTCGGAGTCCAAGCCGGAGTCCTCGGAGGGGAGCGCTCCCGGGTCGTCCTCTCCTTGAAGTTCACCCCTTGGATAAACGAGGGAGCGCGAAAGCCTCCCGGACCGGCGGGGACCGAGGGACATCCCTCCCCGCCGGTCCGGGGCCGAGGACGGACCCCGCCCTCTCCACAAGATCTCCACAGCTCTTTCACCGGGACTTCACACCCCCTCCCTAAGGTGTCCTCATGTCGACGCGATCGCTCAAGGAGGAGAATCCCTCGATCATGTACAAGAAATACGTGGAATGGGTGCTGAACCGCCCCAAACTCGTGCTCGCGCTGATCGCGCTGGTGACCCTGGGGTTCGCCGCGGGGCTCCCGCGCATCCAGACGGACACCGACCCCGAGAACATGCTCCGTCCCGACGCCCCCATCCGCGTCTACAACGACCAGGTCAAAGCTTGGTTCGACCTCCAAGACGTGCTCGTCTTAGGGATCGTCAACGACCAAGACCCCAACGGGGTCTTGAACGCCCAAACGCTGGGGAAGATCTACCGCATCACCCAAGAGATCCTCAAGATCGAGGGCGTCGTCCGCCGCAACGTCTGGAGTTTTCCGACGACCAACCACATCCGGGTGCGGGGAGGCACCCTCGTCCAAGAGCGTTTGCTCAAGACCGATCGGCCCACGGATGCCGACATCGCCGCGCTCGCCCAGGCCCTCGACGGAAACCCCCTCTTCGAGCGCATTCTCATCTCGGACGACCGCACGTTGGCCGCCCTCTACATCCCCGTGGAGGACGACGTGGACGCGAAACCCATCACGGATCGCATTCAGGAGATCGTCCAAGCCGAGGGCGGGCCGGAGGAGTATTACCTCGGCGGACAGCGCGTCGCCGAGGACGTCTTCGGGGTGCTGATGTTCCAACAGATGCTGCTGCTCTCGCCCTTGGTGGCCCTCGTCATCTGGGTGGGCTTGTGGCTCATGTTTCGAAGGCTGCGCTTTGCGTTTGTCTTCTCCCCCTTGTTGATCGCCTTGGTCTCGGTGATCTGGACGATGGGGCTCATGATCTGGCTCGGGATCCCCGTCCACATCATGAGCTCCATGGCCCCCGTGTTTCTGATGAGCATCGGCGTGGTCGACGGGATCCACATCCTCAGTGAGTTCGTCGATCAGTACCCTAAGAGCCGCAACCGCCGCCGAGCGATCCTCGACACCCTGGTGGCCCTCAAGCGGCCCCTGCTCTACACCTCGCTGACCACCGCCGTCGGCTTTGCGTCTTTGTACTTCACGGACATCCCGCCCGTTAGGGTCTTCGGGGTGTTCGTGGCCTTCGGGATCCTGGCCGCCTGGGTGCTTACGATCACCATGGTCCCGGCGATCGTGATGGTCCTGCGCGAGCAGGATGCCAAGGAGCTCGCTGCCAAGGAGAACCGCCTGGCCCGCGGGCTCCAAGCCCTGGGACGCTTCAGCATCCGGCGCCGCCGGGCCGTGCTCGTCGGGGGCCTCCTCGCTTTGGCCGTCGCGGGCTTCGGGCTGACTCAAATTCACATCGACGACAGCCCCGTCTGGTGGTTCAAGAAGGGCCAGCCCATCCGCGAGGCCACCGCTTTATTGAACGAGAAGCTGGGAGGGACTTCGCTCCTGTATGTCGTGCTCGAGGGGGAGAAGGGCACGATGAAAGAACCCGAGGTGCTGCGGTACCTCGAGGAACTCCAGCGGTATCTGGAAGAATCCCCGTTGGTGGGCAAGACGACCTCGCTGGCCGACGTCGTCAAACGCATCAACGAGGCCTGGAACGACGACGATCCTCGGTATCGCGTGATCCCCGACTCCCGCAGGGCCGTAGCTCAGTTCCTGCTGCTGTACCTCTCCTCGGGGGACCCCAGCGATCTACAAGACTTCGTGACCCATGGCACGGGCTACGACAAGGCCAACGTCATCGTACAGGTGAAGAGCCCCGGTTCGGCGGCCATGGAGCGGGTCGTAGCACGGGCGCAAGCCTTCGTAGAGGGGAATCCGCCGCCCCGGGGGGTGCGGGTGAGCTTCGCCGGGCCGGGGTACTTCAATGCGAAGTGGAACGAGGAGATGTTCCGCGGGATGATGCGCGCCGTGGCCGGGGCCACCCTCGTCGTGTGGTTGCTGCTGTCGCTCAACTTCCGCTCGATGCGTTGGGGGATCGTGGGGCTGCTCCCCTTAGGGTTTACGATCGTGTTCACCTACGGGATGCTGGCTTTGCTGGGGGTGCCCTTCACCATGCCCATCGAGGTGATCTCGGCCCTCTCGCTGGGGATGGCCGTGGACTTCGCCATCCACTTCGTCCAACGCTTCCGCGAGCGCTACGCCGAGACTCAAGACGTAGAGGGCTCCTTGAGGTGGACCATGGGCGGGCCCGGCGTGGCCATTTTGCGCAACGCCGTCATCCTGTTTGTGGGCTTTACGGTGCTGATCTTCGCGCCGCTTACGCCGTATATCACCGTGGGGGTCTTTATCGCGATCATCATGGCCCTAAGCTCGCTGACCACGCTCTTCTTCTTGCCCGCGCTCATACGGCAGTTTGCCCCCTGGCTGGTGGACCGGCCCGCGCGGGCGGCCGTCCCCGCGGCCGCTGAAGTGGAAGCGGAAGTGGAACCGAAAGCCTAATGGAGAGATTTTACAGAACCCCATAGGAGGTTGACCGACCATGAGGCAGAGCACAAGCAACAGACTCCTCACGACCGGACGGACGTTGGGGCTCCTGGCCCTGGGGCTGCTCCTCACGCTGGGGGCCTTCCCCGTGGTCCTCACGCAGGCCCAAGCGCAAGGTCCCTCGGCGGAGGAGATCATGCAACAGGCGAAGGACCGCTGGCAGGGCGAGGATTTCACGTCGGCCGTGCGGCTTACGACCGCGGAGCCCGGCGGCGGGGAGACCGTCCTCGACGTCGACTTCAAGGCCAAGCTCATCGAGGAGAGCCGGGACTCGGGTGCGTTCCGCTACAAGGTGTTGGCCCGCGTCACGGCCCCGGAGGACGTAGCGGGCTGGGCGGTCCTCATCTGGGAGCAGGAGTTCCCCACCCCGGACGACATCTGGCTCTACCTGCCGGCGCTCGAGTCCACGAAGAAGATCTCGCTGGAGAACTTCCGTAACCCGCTCTTTGGAAGCGAGTTCGTGTTCGAGGACGTCATCGGGCGCGAGCCGGGGCTCGACACCCACGAACTCCTGCGGGAGGAGACCCTCAACGTCGGCGGCGAGGACCGCCCCGTCTGGGTGATTAAGAGCACGCCTCAGGACCCCGATCTGGCGGGCTTCGCCTACCGCATCACCTACGTGGACCGGGAGACGCTCTTGGAGCTCCGCATGGAGCTCTACAACGACACCGACGCGTTGATCAAGCTCTACCAAGCCGAGGAGGTGCGAGAGCTGCAGGGCATCCCCACGTGGGTTACGGCGACGGCGGAGAACCTCGAGACGGGTCGAGTCACCACCTTCGAGTTCCTCGAGCCGGTCTACAACACGGGCGTTCCGGACGAGATCTTCGACCCGGAGCGGTTGGGGCAGCCGTAACGGCTGCAGGGGCTTGCGGGGGGGGGGGGGGGGGGGGGGGGGGGGGGGGGGGGGGGAGATCCCCCTTGCGTTGGGATCTCCCCCTTGCTATCGTGAACCTATGTCGTTACGGAGGGAAACGTTCATCGCGCTGCGTCCGCAACCGGGGCGCACCGAGACCCTGAGGCACAACTCTGAGGAGGAGGGGATGAGCCCATGAATGAGAAGACGTGGATGATCGTGATGGTCGTGCTCGCGCTGGCCCTGGGACTGTGGTGGCTCTCCACACCGAAAGGCCCCCGGATGGAGATGGGGCAGAGAGCGGCCCCTGCGGCCGAGGAGGCCGTAGCCGGGGCTCAAGGGGGGCTGAACCGCCTGGCGTTCGTCGACCCGAGGACGGGCAGTCGGTTCACGGTCGAGGTCGGCCCGGCCACCCACGGCGTAGGCGTCCTGCCGGACGGCTCGAAGGCGTACGCCACCAGCTTCGGCGCCGACGAGATCTCCGTAGTCGATTTGGCCCAGAAGAAGACGGTCAAGACGATCTCCATCGGGGCCAAGTCCCACCATGTCGAGATCAGTCCCGACGGGCGTTGGGCCTACATCACCGCCGCGGACGACACCGTGGCCGTGATCGACACCCGCACCGACACCCTGGCCGCGAAGATCGCCGTCCCGCCCGGCCCGATGTACGCCGTCTTCTCGCCCGACGGGCGCTTCGCGTACGTCACCAGCATGAAGGGCGGCGTGGTGAGCGTCCTCGACGTCGAAGCCCAGCAAGTCGTCCGGGAGATCCCCGTCGGGAAGGGGCCGGATCACGCGGCGCTCACCCCCGACGGGCGCTTCCTCTACGTCGCAAACCGCAACGACGGGACCGTGAGCGTCATTGACACCCAGCAGGGGAGCGTTATAGCGACGATCCCCGTGGGGAAGGGACCTCATGGGGTGGCCGTCGTCGAACGCGGTGGGAAACTGCTCGTCTTTGTGGGCAACCGCGGCGAGACGACGATCTCCATCATCGATCCCACGACGAACGCAGTCCTCGAGACGTTCGATCTGGGGGTAAGCCCCGAGCACCTCACGCCCTCCTTCGACCGCAAGACGCTCTACATCGGGAGCATCCCCGCGAAGCAGCTCTTCGTCTACGACGTCGAGCGCGGGGAGATCGTGCAGCGCTTCGACGTCGAAGGGGAGATCCACCAGATCGTCGTCGTGCCCCCACGCCAACAGGCCCGCATGCCCATGCCGAGGATGCCCATGGAGCCTGAGCAAGAGAAGGGGAAAGAGATGGGCATGCCTATGGAAGTCGAGTACGAGCTCGTCGAGGTCGAGGGCGGCAGCTACCGAAATATCGACGCCCCCACCCTCTGGGCGATGCTCCAACAGAAGGACTTTCTGCTGATCAACGTCCACATCCCCTACGCGGGCGAGCTGCCCGAGACGGACTTGTTCATCCCCTTCAACGCCATTGAAGAAAACCTCGACAAGCTCCCGGAAGACAAGGACACGAAGATCGTGGTCTACTGCCGCAGCGGGCCGATGAGCGCGAAGGCCGCCGCGACGCTGGTGAAGCTGGGCTACACGAACGTCTGGAACTTAGAGCAGGGGATGCGCGAGTGGCAGGCGGCGGGGTTCCCACTCTTGACGAACAAGGCGGAGTAGGTGCCCCATGGTCTTAGACCCATCCGAGCCCAACCCGGCGCAAAAGGCGATGCCCTCGAAGGCCTTCCCCATAGATCCGGAAGCGACGGGGGTCACGCGGGCGCGCTACGACCGCGTGGCCCCCGTCTATGACCTCTACGAAGGCCTGATGGAAGGGCTCTTCTTCCGCTCGTGGCGGCGGCTCGTCTGGGGCGCCGTCCAAGAGCACCTGGAGCACCTGCAGCAAATCGCAGCCGCCACGAGCGCAGCGAAGCCCCGCTTGCTGGAGGTCGGCGTGGGCACGGGCAAGAACCTGCCCTACTACCCCGGAGGCGTCGAAGCCCTAGCCATCGACCTCAGCGAGAAGATGCTGGAGCGCGCCCGGAAGCGGGCTCTCAAGCTGGGAAAGCCCGTAGATTTGCTCCCGATGGACGCCCAGGCCCTCGCCTTCCCCGACGAGTCCTTCGACGTCGTGGTGGCCACGTTCGTGTTCTGCTCTGTGCCCGATCCCGTCCTAGGGCTCCGCGAAGTCAACCGGGTATTGAAGCCCCACGGACAGGTGGTTTTGCTGGAGCACATGCGTCCGCGCTCCGAGCGCTTGGGGAAACTCTTCGATCTCTTCAATCCCCTCGCCGTGAGGCTGACCGGGGCGAACATCAACCGCCGTACGGTCGAAAACGTCCGCAAGGCGGGCCTCGAACTTGAGAGCGTAAGGGAGCTCTCGGCCCAAGGAATCGTAAAGCTTATCGTAGCCCGAAGGGGCTCACCCGAAGGAGGTCAGCCGTGAGCACTGCCGATCGCAAGCCCGAGCCGGAACCCACCCCCGCACGCGCGCGCGAGCACGAGCACGAGCACGAGCACGAGCACGAGCACGAGCACGAGCACGAGCACGAGCACGAGCA
>Ga0256839_1000296_pt1 | contig 63871 bp, 51 predicted proteins | sample 354166metaG_FD_185968 | JGI IMG/M metagenome (GOLD analysis project Ga0256839, IMG submission 185968) | Hydrothermal vent microbial communities from Mid Atlantic Ridge, Atlantic Ocean - 354-166 | ecosystem: Environmental > Aquatic > Marine > Hydrothermal vents | place: Atlantic Ocean: Mid...
ATCATTCAATGTTAAAATACGCTTGTTTTCTTGATGGGTCTGTCGTTTTTTTATCGATGTGACAGCACAGAATTTTTGAATTTAGCGGCATTACCGAAAGCAAACTGTAGCGGTATGTTGTCATACATCAGCCATCAAACCCGGCAAGGTGATTTTTTACTTTTTTGTCAAGTGCGATGTACCAGGTATAAGGAATTACCTGCTTTACTTCTTCCAGCATCGAGTTCAATTTGTCCATCTGCTTCACATTTGTTTCACGCACCAAACTGGCGGAGACCCAGAGATAAGTTTTTGCCAGCTCTTTTTCCGTCCATTGCCTCTGGGCTGTTGGATCCCCGGGTGGGTGAAAATCAGAGGCGTGAAAATAGAGATGGGCAGTGGGGTAATAGGCCGCCAAAAACCCTTTGCTGGCAGCGCTCTCAAACCAGCGACGGGCTTCGAGCAGGTTTTGTTCTGTACCCAAACCATCACGAAACATAAGGCCCAGTCGGTAGTGAGCCTTCGGGTTTCCCTTGTCTCCCGCTGCCAGATACCATCTCCGTGCCTGAACGTAATCCTGTTCGAGTTCTTTTCCGTCGAAAAAAAGATCCGCCAGGATAAGCTGAGCGGTGATAGCTCCTTTTTGTGCGACATCGATACAGAGGGCAATGCCTTTGTCCCTGTCTTTATCAACACCTGTGCCGACCAGATAGAGTTTTCCAAGCAGGCAGGTTGCGCTGAGCAATCCATTGTTGCTGGCTTTTTCGTACCACAGTGCGGCGATTTCCGGTTTTGGTGTTTCGGTATGTATGCCTTGCAGAAAACAGTCGCCTGACAGCTGTTGTGCCATCGGAATCGATCCGGCGGCAGCTTTTTCAAACCACAGGCAAGCACTGACCTGGTTCTTCGGGCGTCCCCAGCCATTCTGGTAATTTAGCCCGGTGTTGAATTGAGCGAGCGCGTTGTTCTCTTTTTCGGCCAATGCCAGGTATATGGAAAAAGCTTCTTTGTGTTGACCCAGAGAGGTCAGGTGTCGGGCTTTTTTAAATTCTTTTTGTTCGTTTGTTTCTGCCAGGCTGTCAGATAGTGGCAGAGCGGCTAGCGCGAATAAAACAGTGGTTGCTAATATGAGCTTTATGACAGACATGAATGGCCACCGGGGTTGACGTGATTTCCGCCAGTGGTTATGCGCACACAGCTGCGCACTTACCGACGGCATGGTGCTTTAAACGTTAATGTTGTTAGGAATAAAAATTAAATAACTTATACGTCTTGCATCTCATCTTTAGTCCGCCTTCCGCTTCGGCGCGTTCTTCCCTCACAAAAGCTCAAAATAGAACGGCTATTTCTGCGCTTTTGTTCAGTCAGAGCGCATCAATACAGACTAAATCTGAGCACTATTTAGACAAGTTATTGTGTTCCATTCCTTAGTTGCGCGAAGGATAGAGGCCCTGCAAAGCAATAATCCAGTGAAGTGCCACATAGGGTTGCACAATGGAAAACGACTGATTGCCACCCGTATTTTGTACCGTGGTCTGCAAGGATACTCCGGTCATGTCGATAGAGTCGGCATGCATGCTGACATCGGGGGGCGTCATGTTATAAGTCTGTGCCCGGGAATTGGTGGCCAAAGAACGGCCAGCAGGATTGCCGCTGTCTGCTGCTCCCGAGCTTGCTTTCATAGACACACTGCTGCTGATTACAGTGCTGGTGGCTGTGTGACTATGCGCTGCAAGAGTTTGCACCGTTTGGGCTACCCTTTCGACCCCGCCTCTACGGCCAAATCCGTAGTTGGATAAACCCGCCCCCTGTCCTGCGCCGATAACGGTTCGTCCACGGGTGTCCGGTAGCCCAAAAGAAGTACGACAGTCACCGCCATAGGTGCAGCCTAACAGGGAAAACAGCGTCTGATTTGATGAAATGGAAAGTATCTGGCCTTCTGCAAATGCCCAGTTGCGAGGCGCGAAATTAAAGGCCACAACACACATAGAGCCTATAAAGGGTTCAGATGAACACGCATGTGCTTCTTTGGTGGGTATCATGCCCCAAACAAGGATTATGCCGATGCTGAAAGTAGATATCGTTGTTTTTTTCAAAGAACGGATCATAGTATTTCTCCCTGAAGGCTATGAAATTATTTTTTTGTTTTCTCAGCTTACATGTACTAAACCGGTAGTGTTTAGAAGCATAGGTGCTTTCACCCGTTTTTCAAGAAAAGAAATATTCCACCATACGACTGCTATCCTGCCAACGTTGTGGGTGCGTGATCCAACCCCGTTTTTTTAATATGTGTATAACACAGCTTAGGAACGGGCACGTAATAACTTCCCCGTCTAGTATCTCGGCTTCAGCCCGTCTTCGCCCGTTTTTCAATCACAAAAGCTCAAAATAGAACGACTATTCCTGCACTTTTGCTCAATCAGAACGAACGAATAGGGACTCAACCTGAGCGCTAGACGGGGAAGTTATTGCGTGCCCATTCCTTATTGACGAGCGTTGCCGACTTGAATTGTCACTCAGTAGCCTGTCATGCTCTCCTCTGGGTTTTCGGGGGGGATCATGTATGCAGACAAACTTATTGTTAACGATCCGTGGTCGTGATGTCGTTGTCCTTCTTGTGAAGGGAGTGTTAAGAGCTGATGTTACGCAGACCTCAGTCAGGATGCAGGTTGTAGCGTCATGTAAAAACCATCAGTCATTGATTTATTATTACGAGTGCGAAACATCCGTTAAGAAGGGAATGTTATGAGGGAAAACTTCATGGCTATTCGTACATTTTCGTTAACAGATGTTGCTCGGAATATTGGATTGACAGGAAAACCCTCGTCATAACAAATCTCATTTCTTCCCCAGCCCCGGGCTTGTCCAACAAACCGCTTCAGATCGTGGCTCGCAAGCTGGCATGATCTAACCTAATTCGTTATATTCGCGTTTGTTAGAGCAGATAGAAGTTCTCGCTTTCTTCATCATTATCTGAGTTAAGTATGGCGCTAAAGAAATATTTTGAAATAACATTCTTCTTTTCATCCGACCATGATTCGAAATAGTGAGGGCTAATTACAAAGTTTTCCCCACGTTTAAGCAAGGTTTTAGATACTAAATAATTGAAGTAATGTCCATTTGCCACGAGCATGGAAGCCAACTCAACTTCGGCTTCTAGCTTATGTTCTTTTAAGTAGCTAAAGACTATAAGAGATCTAGTTTCTTCTAATGAAACGACTTCTTACACATGCTACGCCCCAAATTTGAAACGGGGCGTAGTATGCATTTTAAGAAATGGTGGCTGTATCAAGAAAAGCGGTCTAAATTACTTGTTTAGTTAGCTCTGGATACGGTATTGGGATCAATTGCTATCATGACTTCCCGGTTATCATAACCGTAATGCCACCATGGGTAAGGTTGTGGTGGAAAAGTGATGCTTCCCAGCGTCGTTGACAGGTCTTTGGTGGATGCTGCCTTTAATCCCATGTCAGAGATTGTGTAAAGGTAAACATTTTCAGTGTCTGTCATTACTACTGAGCGTCGTGGTGCCGCCCATTGGACGTACCATCCATTTTTGCAATCTTCCGTGTAAGGATAGATCAGCGGTGAGTCTTTTTGGCAATAATAATCAAAAGCCAAATCGGCATGATCCACTCTGCCCAACTCTTTAAAGCCGGATGCTACTGAAATTTCGTAAGCCACAATGCCGCTGAAATACTCTTTGGAATGGTTGGGCGAAATTTGCAGGGGGATGGCCAACAAATTTGCAGGTTTGTAAAAGGTAAATGCCTTGTGGTCATATTCGGCGGCACTCCATGACCAACCTTGGGGGGCATCCGGCGTGAGTTTATGAATGACTTCCGGTTTGCTCATGTCGCTGACATCCACCAATTGCAGCTGCATGCCATTTCCGACACCGATGCCGCCTTCACCTCCCACTCGACCAATGGTAATAAGATGATTGTCATCATATGGATGCATGTAAGTGCTGAAGCCGGGGATAGTGAGTTCACCCGTGAGTACGGGGGAAGCCGGGTTGCTCAGGTCAAAGCTGAATAACGGGTCAACGTTGCGAAACGTGACGACAAAACCACGTTTGCCTATGAATCGTGCGCTCCGAATATTCTCATTAGGTGCAAAGTTGCGGATTTCTCCTGTGATGTTGAGCTGGCCTGCGCCATCATCATCCAGTATGGATAAATGATTTGTTTGTACACGTTGCCAGTCGGGTGTGGCACTGTCGTCATTTGTACGTAAAAAATCATCCTGGGTGGTGGCGACGCGCAACATGTCTTTACCATCATATTCGTACTCACTCATGCTGAATGAGTTGTTAATGTATCCGTCTACACGACCGGTGGCCACATAGCTTGGCGCATCTTTTGAAATGGCAAATTTATAAATCGCTGTCTGGGATGTTGGCCGTTCGTTGTTGGGCAGTGTCCACCACCAGCTCCAACTGTTTTCAGCGAGATAGAGGTTGTTTTGGCTGGCATAAACAATATGACTGTTGTTGATGATGCCAGTTGCTGCCAAGTTGGTTCCGTCAGTGTTTATGCTGGTTATAATTTGTAATCCGAGGCTCATGTTAACTTCAGGGTGGTGGATGTTATTACAAGCGAGGTAGGGAACAGGCTCGGGTGTACCATCTATTATGCGTTTGGCATCGGGCAAATAATTTGTGGGGTCAATGGTATTGATAATGTCTTCAATTTTTGCGCCGAGATTTTTTTGTGCTTGTACGACGTCAGGGTTGTTTTCAATCTCACCGTCGGCATCGTCACATTTAACGCTGTTGACCACATCGTTGAATTTTTTCTGCAAGTCGATGAACTCAGCATCTTCATGTAGTGCAGCAGTTTGCAAATAATGATTGGACACTAGGTGTAAACGGTCTTCAATCCGGCGTCCTTCCCGGAAAGAACCACGCATTTTAATGTGATCAATGACTTCCGGTTTGCTTGGATTGGAAACATCATAAAAAACAGCTGTGGTGTAATTGCGTTCTGGTCTTGGTGCAATCGCCGTCAGGCTTTCATCCGTTACTGAGGGCCTGTCAGTAATGTAAACAGGTTCATCGTATCGGGTTAAAATAGTCACCCGTTGGTTTTCTTTATCGAGGAAAAGATTTAAACCGTGTGCGCCCAGGTCTATTTTGACCAATGTACTTAGGTCATGAGGCGGGAACCCTTTGGCAATAATAAAGTGTCGGCCGCTTACAATGTACATGTTGCCTTGGTTGTCTGTTTTTACAATATCGCCTTCATTGACACCTGCTACTTGATTATTTGTGTCAGAAACATCGTTAGGAGTATTTGAAGAGTCACCGGATAGACCGGCTTCATCAGTAATGCCGGAAAAAATCGGCTCCGGAACATCGCCACCTGAAGAACAACTGTAATAACGGTAACGTGGGATTGATGTGTAACGTTTGACTAATGATGTTGATATGTAATTTTTAAATTCATTACAATTATTAACCCGTTGCAGCCGTAATGCGGCCAATGGAACGGGTTGTGTTAATTGTCCAGCATCAGATTCCAAATTTTCGGCGTCGAAATTATCGTTTGAACAGGCGGCTATCAGTAATACCAAGGCGAGCAACCCCAGCCATTTGTGCCATGCCATCAAGTGTGTTTTTTTTCTGAGTCGCATGCTATTTCCCTTGTGATATTTATCATGAGCGCATGGTAGTCAACGCTCGGTTTAGTAAAAAAGGTTTCATTTAATTTTTGACGAACCGCTTTGCTATGTACGGTTTTGTTGAGGGCTGTTTTTCAGCGTCCGCCATTAATTCGTCACAAGTGGCGATAAATATTGCCTAAACCCTATTAACTCGTCAATAATAACGATTTGATTTTTTGGTAAGAATGGGCTATAAATCGTCAATTGTTACGATATGCGTTGGTTTTATGGCCTATTTCGTCAAAGGTGGCGATTATGAAGATTTCTAAACTGCTGGCCGATGATGCAATCCTTACCGAGCTCGGTATTCGCATTGCGCATCGTCGGCTTGAATTGCAGCTGACGCAGGCCCATTTGGCGGAACAGGCGGGTGTGGCCAAGCGTACTGTGGAGCGGATTGAAGCAGGCGCTTCGGCACAGATGGCCAGCTTGATCCGTATTTTTCGGATATTGGAGCTGTTGCCGAACCTGGAATTGATGTTGCCCGATACTCAACCGAGCCCCATGGATCTCCTTCGGCAAAAGGGCAAGATACGGCAGCGTGCTTCCGGTCGTCGGCAGACGAATCGCATTGAAGAGCCACAGCCATGGTTCTGGGACGATGACACATGAACCATGTTATTGAGGTGCGCTTATGGGGGCGCAGCATTGGGGCGGTATCACTGTTTGATGGTGATGAGATTGCCAGTTTTGAATATGATCCCACTTTTATCAACAGTGGCATTGAAGTCGCACCATTGATGATGCCGTTGGCGAGCCGTGTTTATCGGTTTTCTGGGTTGTCTCAGCAGACATTTCACGGTCTACCGGGTTTGTTGGCGGACTCTCTGCCGGACAAGTTTGGTCATGCACTGATTGATGCTTGGTTAGCCACTCAGGGACGGCAATCTAACTCGTTCAACGCGCTGGAGCGTTTGTGTTACACCGGGGAACGAGGTATGGGTGCTCTGGAGTTCACGCCTGCTATTGGGCCACAGGCGCGACAGGCACAACAGATACAAATCGACACATTGGTTGATTTGGCATCACAAGTACTTAGTCACCGTCATAATCTACGGGCCTCGTTTGAAGACGCTGGGAAGGAACGGGCATTGGCTGATATTTTGCGCGTAGGTACTTCGGCGGGTGGTGCTCGGGCCAAGGCGGTGATTGCCTGGAATCCGACCAGCAACGAGGTGCGTTCCGGACAGGTGTCTGCGAGCGAGGGTTTTGAATATTGGTTGTTGAAATTTGACGGTATTGTGGATGATCGAGAGAACAGTTTGGAAAACCCACAAGGTTTTGGTGTTATCGAATATGCCTATTATCTCATGGCAAAAGATTGCGGTATCGATATCAACGAATGTCGCTTGTTTGAGGAAAATAGCCGTCGGCATTTTATGACACGGCGTTTTGATCGTTTGGCCAGTGGCGAAAAACGGCACATGCAGTCACTGTGTGCGCTGGCACATTTTGATTTTAACTTGGCCGGTGCTTACAGTTACGAACAGGCATTATTGGTAATTCGTCAGTTGGGGTTACCCATGCAGGCCATTGAAGAGCAGTTTCGACGCATGGTGTTTAATATTGTTGCTCGCAATCAAGATGATCATGTTAAAAATATTGCTTTTCTGATGGATAAGTCCGGCAATTGGTCATTGTCACCAGCTTTTGATATTACATTTAATTTTAATCCCATAGGTGATTGGACAGCTCGTCATCAAATGACACTTAATGGCAAGCGGGATGATTTTACTCTGGATGATTTCAAAGCGTGTGCAAAAACAGCGACCATGAAGCGCGGGCGTGCCGAGGCCATTATTCAGGAAGTGCAGAAGGTTGTATCGAATTGGCAGGTTTATTTTGAAAGTGCGGGTGTGCCAGCGAAGTGGCAGGCGCAAATACAGAAAGCTCTCCGATTACAAAAATTTCCCTGAAAAACGCTGTCCGAGATATTACTATTGTATTTAAAAATGGTTTTCGGAGCAGGACGTTTTTTATGGACGATAGCACGGCAAATATTCGCAGTTTACCTGAATTCCGTAATTGACCGCTTAGACGGCGTAATAATATATTTAATAAATATTATAGTTTTGGAAAATTTACCGGTCATTCAGCGATGAGTTTTAGGTTTATGGGTACAGCTTACTGTAGGGTCGCTTATCAGCGATATGTCGAAGTGGTTAATTTTTATCCATCGAATTGACGAAATTTATATAAGAGGTTTGCGCATGTTTGATCGTAGAAGTAGGTTATTGCTGTTTATTGCAGCAATACAATTACTGTTAATTCCTACTGCATATTCCAATAGCTCTTACACCCTTTTTGAATCCGGGCAGGTACGTCCTTTGGCGATGTCGCCGGATGGCAAAAGGCTGTTCGCATTAAATACGCCGGACAATCGTCTGGAAATATTCAGAATTAAACGAAATGGCACACTGAAACATAAGCGTTCCATTCTGGTGGGAATGGAACCCGTTTCGCTTGCAGTACGCAATAATAATGAAGTTTGGGTGGTTAACAGCATTTCTGACAGTGTCAGCATTGTCAATGTCGGCAGAGGTGCCAAGCAGGTTATCAGAACATTGTTGGTGGGCGACGAACCTATGGATATTGTTTTTGCCGGGGAGCATAACGAACGCGCATTTATTACCGCCGCCCACCGTGGCCAGAATTCACCCGTTGATCCAGCGTTAACCACGCCGGGTGTTGGTCGTGCGGATGTCTGGGTTTTTGATGTCAATGAAGTGGATCATGATACCAGCCTGGGCGGCACTCCACTGACCATCATTACCTTGTTTACAGACTCCCCCCGCGCATTAGCCGTCTCTGCTGATGGCAGTAAAGTTTATGCTGCCGGTTTTAAAACCGGCAACAAAACGACGACGATTATGGAAACTGTGGTGACTGATAATGGAGGTGTTCCTCTGGCCAGCCTGAATGTGGACACTGATGGTGATGGTGTGCCTGAAGCACATATGACGGATACTGCGGGCAATGTGCAGCCATTAACCGGCCTGATTGTTCAGCACAATGGTGATCACTGGATTGATGAAACCGGCAAAGTGTGGGATCACTTGGTTAATTTTAATCTGCCGGATAAAGATGTGTTTGTCATCGACGCCAATGCGGATGTGCCTGTGGAAATAGAAGCGATTTCTGGTGTCGGTACTATTATTTTTAACATGGTCAGTAATCCGGTGAATGGCAAGGTTTACGTGACGAATACCGAAGCATTAAACCTACAGCGTTTCACCGGGCCTGCCGGTATATTGCCGGCAACCGCTGATGCAGCTGCCACCGGTTACACAACCCTCAATGGGCATTTTGTCGAAAGTCGCATCACCGTACTGGATGATGACAATGTAACTCCTGTGCATTTGAATAAGCATATTGATTACAGCGTTTGTTGTGATGACTTACCCAATGATGAAAATGCTAAATCACTGGCACAGCCTATGGATATGGTTATTAGCAGTGATGGTAAAACACTGTACGTTGCTGCGTTTGGCTCAAGCAAGGTGGGCGTGTTTGATACGGCCAAACTTGAAAATAATACGTTTGTTCCTGATGTATCCAATCAAATTCAATTAAGTGGTGGTGGTCCTGCTGGCCTTGTATTGAATGAAAAAAAAGGTGTTTTGTACGTGTTAACACGGTTTAATAATGCCATTTTAGTTGTCGATATCGACACCCATACAGAAATTTCACACATGACGATGTATAACCCTGAGCCTGCACATATTGTCGTAGGTCGGCAGTATCACTACGATGCATCATTGACCTCCAGCCATGGCGATAGTTCTTGTGCGTTATGCCATGTGTTTGGTGATATGGATCAACTGGCTTGGTCTCTGGGCGACCCGAGTGGTAACGCAGTATTAAACCCAAGTGCCGCCGATTACCCCGGTGGCCCCAGTGATTTGGCGATTAATCATGAAGACTTTGGTTTGCCCATCAGTCCGCATTTTGCATCGGTAAAAGGTCCAATGGCCACACAAAGCATGCGAGGCATGGCTAATCATGGTGCGATGCACTGGCGTGGTGATCAAACGGGCGGCAACCTGGAAGCTGATGGTTCGCAGGAAGACAATGTGCAACCTGATATGGGCATTTACAACGAGCGCCTAGCTTTTTCCAAATTCAATAATACTTTTGTAGCACTTCATGGGCGCAGCGTTCCGCTGTCTACAGAAGCTATGAATGAATTTACTGACTTCGCGTTGGCATTGATGTATCCACCAAATCCGATTCGTCACCTTGATGATTCTTTGACTCCTGCTCAGCAGGCGGGTAAGGATTTCTTCTTTGATCCTACTAAGGTGGTGGATTCCGTGTTTCACTGTAGTGGCTGTCATGTGGTTGATCGTGATTTCAATAAGGACATGACCAACAAACCAGGTGTTTTTGGCACAGATGGTAGAAATACTTTTTCCTTTATTCAGCAATTCTTAAAAATTCCTCATCTGCGTAATGTGTATAACAAAGTAGGTATGTTCGGTATGCCCAACAGTCGTAAGTATCTGGCGGATGATCCTTTTACGGGAATGGATCCCGCCTGGAACCCGAATGTGCCGGAAGACTTCCAGAAAATTGCCAATCATCTTTTTTTTGGGAATGACAATGTACATAGGGGAGATCAGATCAAAGGCTTTGGTTATACACAGGAAGGCAGCACTGATACCCTATTCCGTTTCCACAATACCAATGGTTTTCTACCGCGTGCGCCGGGCACAGTATCTCCACTGGATCCGGGTAACGATGATGCGCTTCCCATTACGCCTGAAGGAATGGAAATACGTCGTAACCTTGAGCAATATATGATGGTATTTCCGAGTAATTTTTTCCCTATTATGGGACAACAGATTACCTTAACTGAAAACAATGCCGACATCGTTGGCCCACGCATTGACCTGATGATTGCAAGAGCCGATCTTGGTGAATGCGACTTGATTGCGCAAAAGAAAAAGCAGGGTTTTCTTTATCAGGGTGATGGTACTTTTGCACGGGATCGTCTCCAAAAAAGACCAATCAGTGATGCTGGGTTACGTAAAAAGGCCAAGCGTCATATTGGCATTACCTATACCTGCACCCCCCCAGGCTCCGGCATGCGTATTGCGCTGGATCGTGATGAAGATGGTGTGTTGAATGGCGATGAACGGCGGGCAGGCACTGATCCGGCCAATCCTGATAGTGTGCCTGTCGTATATGATGTGATTACTGAAAACAAAAAACTGTTTGATGTTTCTGCTTGGTGGACGTTTTATGGCCTGGGTTTGTCTTTTATCACATTAGATCGTCCGTATTCGTATATGGGTTATTCGCAGAATGATCGGCCTTGGTAGAAAGTCCGCATAAAACCCTGCAAACACGAGCATTTGCAGAGTTTGGATAAAATAATAGAGCGTCTGCCTGATACGTAGGGACCGTAAAAAAATTCACTTCAACTTACCGCGCCGTTTTAACTATAAGCCCACACTTTTCAGTCGGCATTTATTGGTGACATAAGCCGACTAGGGCAGGTGGCTGGATTGCGATTGAATGAGAGGATGTTCTGGATTTATCTGCAGCCGCAAAAAGTTTGCACAATGGTCAAAAACCCTCCGGCACCCATCTTTTAAAGCTGTTTAGATGACAGCTTCCTACCAAATACCTGTTTCTTTCATGGGTAAGCCCATGAAGTTGTGGTGATATCACCTCTCACTGAAGGTTGCTCGTTAAATGATCAAGCGCTAATATTATCATCAGACCGGATATCTCTTGTCATACGGTTGGGGCTTCTGCGTAGGTAGGGCACGAATAACAGTATCGATCAACAGAGACTGCATATTATGAAGCTGGAATTGGTACCCAAAAATGAGTGGGAAAATGGGGCTGAGTCTGAAGGTCTGCAAGATGGGTCTTTACAGTATGTCGGCCCGGATCGACGCAAGACCGCTCGCCGCATTAAAGTGGACCGGCGGGCAATGGTGCGTTTTGAAAATACGGTGGATCGGCGTCAAAATAAAGATCGACGTCAGAGCACCTGTATGTGGAATGGGCGCGAATTTTGATTTTTGTTCACTCCTACATGGCCAAGCTAAGGGAGACACTCCTCGCAACCCGGTGAGTGTCTCGCTGTTTAAACATGTCAAAATGGTTGTTAACGCCACCTAATCTATTCCAGTATATGCAATATTAATTTTGGGCTTGGTTACCCCTTTCTCTTACGTATTCTATGATGAAGGGTCTAGTGGATTGATGGGTGGGTTTTGTGGTGCTCCGACGTCACGCTGGGGGCGGATTCGGCACCGAGATGAACATCGTCCTCCTCATCCTTTTTTTGCCCTTGGGTTTCCAGTGCTTTTAATTCTTCTTCGGTGATAGTGGGAGTGTTGTTGTCGGTAGTCTCTACAGCAGCGATTACTTTTTCTGTAGCTGGAGATTCCTCCGACGATTGCTCGGCCTCTACTGATTTTTCCACAACTTTTTCCGGCAGCTCGATATCCTCAGGGGGCGCTGTTTCGGAGACTGGTGTGGTGATCGCTTCGGCAGTTATACTGGCCTCAGTATCCGGTTGCGGCATGTCATTTTGCTGAGTGTCTGTCAATGTCGGGGGGGCAGTATCGACACTTGGCTCTTCCCCATTGGCGATTGCGGTACTGACGCCGGCTGTGAGTGTAGCGCCGAGAATTTTTGTCTTCGGCAGATCCAGGGTGGTGGCGAGTGGTTTGTCGTTGCAGAGTTTTTGTGCCCCAGTAGCAAGATGTTCGTACACTTCACGGTAATCATCGGTGAGTTTGTTGAATAACAGGGATGTTTTGAGGAAGTGACGGTTGACTTCGCCTTGGTACTCACTGAGTTGGTTTTGTGTGGTTTCCAGTTGTTTTTCCAGCCCCAAAGTGTGCTTATCCTTTATTTTTCGGGCAATATAAAATCCTGCGCCGCCGCCGACGGCAAATACGATGGCTCCGCTCATCCATGCCACAAGTGATATTTCGCTGAACATGTTGCACCTCTCGTTAATTCTATGGGCTTTGATATTCAACATGCTAACGGATGTGGCGTGAGGCTGTCATGCAATTTTTGGTATTTGTAAAAATTCAGTGTCTGTCAGGGGCTCTGGCACTGGTTTATTGTGTGCTTTGGTGCTGCAATAGGTGAATTGGCGGTGCTGTTTAAGGTCGGTAACGCGATCCTTAAATATCCTGCGGGTAACTGAGCATTTTCTGGACGTGCTTAATGACCCACTAATATTGTTGGCTTTTGTCGCCAGGCAAGCTGGGTGGCGCGGCCCTGATTTTCAGAATTTTGACACTTGATGCCAGTTATTTTTCATGTGAACAAAGCTTGCAGATTCTATATTGCTGTATATAATGACAGAAAAACTAATTAATTGCTGTATGCATTGACAGCAGGACATAGGAATATTTCAGGAGAGTGTCAAAATGAAAGGGTTAACCAAACGGCAGCAACAAGTGCTAGATATGATTCGTGATTTTATTGAAGAATACAGCATGCCTCCCACTCGTGTGGAAATAGCCGATGCCATGGGTTTCCGCTCTGCCAATGCTGCGGAAGACCATCTCAAAGCTTTGTTGAACAAAGGAGCTATTGAAATGTATGCCGGTGCTTCGCGCGGGATTCGCATCGTGGAGAGTGAAGAGCAAGGTTTACCTGTAATAGGGCAAGTGGCCGCAGGCAATCCGATTTTAGCGGAAGAAAATATCGAAGAGCATTACCAAATGGACGCAGCCATTTTTTATCCTGCGGCGGATTACCTGCTGCGGGTAAAGGGCATGAGCATGCGTGATGTGGGTATTCTCAACGGTGATCTGCTGGCAGTACACCGTACACAGGATGTGCGCAGTGGTCAGATTGTAGTGGCACGTCTGGGCGATGAGGTGACTGTAAAACGTTTTCGACGTCGAGGTAACAAGGTGCGTTTAATGCCTGAAAACTCTAACTTTAAGCCCATCGAAGTGGATCTACGTGACGAAGAATTGACCATTGAAGGCTTGGCTGTCGGTGTGATTCGAGGCGAGATAAAATAATGAAACAAGCAACGGGGTGCTTTGGCCTGAAAGCCATTGGGTATGGTTTGATCAATGGCTCCGTCAGTATTTATGCTCAGGCGATTTGGCGCATGAGCAGCCGTTCCATTGCGGGCCGATTGAGACCGGGTAAAAAAGGCCGCTGGAAAAGTCAGGCGCGTTATGAGCGGATCGCCAGCCATGCGCCGACAAAGAACGTCAATAAGAGCCAGGCAGCAGATAAACCGGGCGCTGTGATGACGGAAACCCTACCAGCTGGAACATTGACGGAAATTCGTAGTATTTCACTAAGTGAACACTATCGAACAGGGGTGCCACCGCATAATTTACGACAGAGCCTGCAACAAATACTGCCCGCGCTGGCCAGCTTTTGCCAGCAGCGCTGGCTGGTATTGGTCGCGCCGCCTTGTTTGCCCAGTATCGATGAATTAAAAAAAGCAGGCATTAATCCGGCGCGAGTGTTGCTGGTGCATTCCAATGTAGCCAACAGCTTTAATGTCCTGGAGCAGACTCTGCGTTCAGGCACCTGCGGTGCTGTACTGGCCTGGTTGGAAAAAGGCGATGCGCAAACGTTGAATTGTCTTCGCCAAGCTGCTGAGGCCGGTAATGCCTGGGGTGTGCTGTTTTGTGGTACAAAGCAGGCGCGAAATTCACGCCTATCATCATTTCGCAAAAATGAAAATATACAGTTAAAGATAGCGCTCAGATAGCATTGAGGACAAGCCGAGCAGTATTATTGAAAATAATATTGGAATTTGGTCATTCATGGCATTATTGACGTTCGCCAATATAGTGGGGCAGAACGGGGTTTTGTGGGGAGCGTTGTCTATCAAGGCTTGACAACTTGGCACTCTACGCCTTACTATCCGCGCCTTTTTGAGACAGATCTTTTTGGAGTAGTGGCTGAAATGAAAACGTTTAGTGCGAAACCTGCGGAGGTCAAGCGTGACTGGTTCGTGATTGATGCGACCGACAAAACCTTGGGTCGTATGGCGACCGAGATTGCCCGCCGCCTGCGCGGCAAGCACAAGCCGGAGTATACCCCGCACGTTGATACGGGTGACTACATTGTGGTGATTAACGCGGAAAAAGTTGCTGTTACCGGCAATAAAGCAGCCGCGAAGCAGTATCATCGTTATACTGGTTATGTTGGCGGCCTGAAGACCACTACTTTTGAGAAGTTGGTAAAAGAAAAGCCTGAATACATTATCCAGACAGCGGTAAAGGGTATGCTACCCAAAAACCCGTTGGGCCGGGCAATGTTCCGTAAATTAAAAGTGTATGCAGGTGCTGAACATCAGCATACCGCTCAGCAGCCTAAACCGCTTGACGTTTAACCCCTATTACTCAGCCTTTACGAGACGATAAAACCACCATGGCAGATAAACAATATTACAGTACAGGCCGCCGCAAGAGTTCTACTGCGCGGGTTTTCATGAAATCCGGCTCCGGCAACATCACCGTTAACTCGCGTGCGTTGGATGAATATTTTGGGCGAGAGACATCACGTATGGTGGTTCGTCAGCCGCTGGGTGTAGTTAATATGCCGGAAAATTTTGACTTCAATGTTACCGTTAAAGGTGGCGGTAATAATGGTCAAGCGGGTGCCATTCGTCATGGAATTACCCGTGCATTGATGGAATATGATGAGACATTGCGTCCTTCACTACGCAGCGCGGGGCTGGTAACTAGGGATGCCCGTCAGGTCGAGCGGAAGAAAGTAGGTTTGCATAAAGCGCGCAAACGTCCGCAGTTCTCCAAGCGCTAGGCGTTTTTTGTATCTCGACAAAGCCCGCAGCTGCGGGCTTTGTCGTTTGTGCGGAGTGTTTTACCCAGATTATGGTTGCTGACCCGTAATGCTCAGAGCCGTGAAGCAGAAATTTTGGGAGATCGTCTAACGGCAGGACAGAGGACTCTGACTCCTCTAATCTAGGTTCGAATCCTAGTCTCCCAGCCACATCAATAATCAAAAAGGCTTGCTCGTTGAGTAGGCCTTTTTTATTTCTGCTGCCGCGTAAAAAATATGGAAAATCGATGGTTTTGTTGTTTATTAGCAACATTTCTATATAAAAATCGCAGTTAATAGTAGAAAAATGTTGTGATTTTACCTAAAGCTGCTATAAATGCTGTTGTCGAGTAGTAAACGGCTTTAGATAACATTAAATTACCAATATTATTGTGGAGAGCGCTTTTTTATGAATAAAAAATTATTAGCAGTTGCAGTAAGTGCTGCCTTGGCTGTCCCTGCGGCTGCCATGGCGGATATGTTCGTATATGGTCATGCTCAGGTGGAAGTGGCCAGCTACTCTGAGGACGGAATAACGGGTCAGGACGGTGTGGCCGTTGAAGATAATGCCCGTGGTCGTTTGGGTGTGAAAGCTTCCGAAGATTTGGGTAATGGCCTGAAAGCAATCGCCCAGTTTGAATGGAAGATGAAAACAGATGAGGGCGGCGGTTTTACCAGTCGTGTATCTCAGGTAGGTTTGACTGGTGGTTTTGGCACCTTCGTGATGGGGAATCTGAAATCGCCTTATAAATATACCGGTGGTGTGAAATATGACCCCTTCGTTGCGACTGCGCTGGAAGCGCGTAGTAACGGCGGTATGTCGGGCAAAAATCTTGATCCGACAGGCACTGGTGCGTTGGGTCATCACAGCTTTGTGAGTGACTTGGTTGCTTTTGCCTCACCAAAAGGCCCTTTCACTGGATCTATTGGTTACGGTCCTTCTGAGGACGATGGCTTAGTGGTACTAGACTTAAAATATAGCCAGGGTGGTATAGAAGCCTTTGTTGCTTATCTTGATGCCGGTGATCGTTTGGTTACTATGACTGCGCCAGATGATGAATATTCTGCCACTAAAGTAGGCGGTCAGTGGAAGTCTGGTTCACACAAAATTTCGGTTCAATATGAAATGATTGAACGTGATTTATCGGGTGTTTCCACTGATCCCACAGTTCTCTTTTTGGGTTACCAGATGAAAATGGATAAAAACACCTTTGCACTTCAATATGGTGATACTGATCATGATGCTTCAGGGATGGATAACACGACTTACGTGGCTTTGGGTGTGATTCACAAAATGTCTAAAACCACCCGCGTGTTTGCAGGTTATCGTGATACCAGTGATGTGGAAAGTGTAGTGACTGTTGGTTTGCGTAAAGATTTCAAGTCTTAAAAAGCGTGAAATAACAATAATATTTTAGGTAGTTATTAAACGGGGCTTCGGGCCCCGTTTTTTTGTGGGCGCAAAAGCGGTACCTTTCTTTCCTCGGTTTTACTTCGATTACTTGCGCCAAGGAAATTTTTCGCTCACCATCCATGGTTTGTATTGATACGGATGGCATTTCACTTTGCGAATAAATATACGGAAAATAGGGCGTTGGCCATGTGTGTTATTACTGGCAGCACTGGGGGGATGCGCTGCGGCACCGAAACCGTTGGATGATCAGCCCGTCTACTGGCCCAAGCCGCCAGAGGTTCCACGATTTGTACATGTGACTACGCTGAGATCGGGTGAAAGCATTCGCAGGGAAAATACGGAGGATCGCCTTTTCAAAGCCCTGACTGGAACTAAAGGCGGGGGCCGTGTTTTTGCTAAGCCGTTTGGTGTCGCTGCCAGGAATGGTTTGGTGGTGGTGACCGATACCCTATTAGGGCAAGGGTTCATTTTCAATCTGCGTCGCCAGAAGCTGTATCCCTTGGGGAAAGTAGGTAGGAAGGGGGTGCTAGGTAAGCCTTTGGGTGTAACAGTCGATGGAAATGGTCAGATTTACATTGCTGATGTGAAAGCAAAAAAAGTGTTCATCTATGATGCTTTTGGGATGTATCTCAGTGAAATTGGTGATTTCAGAGATCTGGATCGCCCTGTCGATGTGGCAGTATCACCGGACGGGAAGCGGGTTTATGTCATGGATGCGGGAGGAATCGACAGCAGGCGTCACCGAGTGGTGGTGTACTCTGATGAAGGTGCGAAACTGTTTGAATTCGGGTGGCGTGGCGGCAAGGCCGGGGAGTTCAATTTGCCTACGCAGGTGGAGATTGCGGCAGATGGCACGGTTTATGTGTTGGATGCAGGTAATTTTCGGGTGCAGGTGTTTTCGGCAGACGGGCAGTTTCAACGGGCCTGGGGTGGAGTAGGCCGAAATTTTGGTGAGTTTGCTCGACCGCGGGGGTTGGCGGTGGGTGGTGATGGTAATGTTTATGTTTCAGATGCGGCCTTTCGTAATGTGCAGGTGTTTAATTCCAAGGGTGAGCTGTTGTTGGCTATAGGAGGCAAAAGCCTTCTGGATCGGCCAGGAGAATTGGCGATGCCAGCTGGTGTGGCAGTCGATGAGTTGCAGCATGTCTATATTGTGGATCAGGTTTTTAAGAAGGTTGAGGTATTGCGTCGATTAAGTGAGCAGGAAATGGAGGCCATTGTTGCCAAGCGCCAAACGGTCAGCAGTCAGTGATTCTTAAGTTGAAGCCTATAAGGGTATAAAATATTTTTTTAGTTTGGAATAATGAGTATGATCATGTTTGTTGTGGGTAGATGAGATTAAGGAAAATGAGATAGTCAATCTAAAATTGTGTGAACTGGATCACGTTTCCATAGAGTAATTTTGTGCGTATTGTGGCCGGTTATAGTAAATGGCCAGTATTATTTTTTATGTATCTTATTGATTTTTAATAATTTATTTTTGTTGTGAGAAGCTTTTTGGGGTGATGGTGCAATGTGGTGGCTTATTGATCCGACAGGTTGCTAGGATTGACATCTTACTGTTAGGCATGTTAAAAAGTGTGCTCAACAAATGAGGGAACGGTTTGTTGAGTTCTGCGGGTATGTTAAGCCCGTTGAGTAGTAGATATATATTTATTAATTCTCGTGCACGAGACCATATGGGGGTTTCATGATGAAACAATTTGTAAAAACGTCGGTAGCGACAGCGGTGGTACTAGGGGCGACTTTAGCGGCTAGCGGAGCATTTGCTAGTGTGGCAGGGTCGATTGTTAACACACGTCATAATATGGGTTCTGAAGGTCAGGGGCCGAATACAGCCTCTGCTGCTGATACCGCTGAGATTTGCATCTTCTGTCACACGCCTCACGGTGGTGATACCGATGCACCGGTTCCATTGTGGAACAAGCAGCTGACTGACCCAACATTATTTACTCTTTACGACCAATTGGGCACCTCGACGTTGGATGCTGCTGTGGGTCAGGTAGGTTCCGTATCACTGGCATGTCTGACTTGTCATGATGGCACACAGGCGATTGATAATATTATCAATGCTCCGGGTTCTGGTGGTTATAATCCTGACGGTGGTGGTGTGGATGGTTTGGGTTGGGTATGGAATAGTGGTGATAACACCTTGAATGCCGCAGGGCAATTGATCGATTCTGTCGATGTGCCAGGCGGTACTAATATTTGGGCAATCGGTACTGATTTGACCAATGATCATCCAGTGAGCGTGCAGTATGCAGGTGGCGGCTATTCAGCAGCCTCCCCCACAGGCGGGCATTTCGCGGACGCTTTAGGCCTGACACGAGATCAGGATTTTGCACCTGCAATTCAGATAGGGACTGGCGCGCGCTGGTATGTGGATAACACGCTGGTGGTTGCTCCTGGTGAGTCAGCAATTGGTTCCTTTGACAAATGGGATTTCAAGCTATATACGCGTGATACATCCTTGGAGCCGGTAAGACCAGACGGTGGGCCGGCCTTTGCAGGCCAAGATGAACCGTTTGTGGAATGTGGCTCTTGTCATGATCCACACTTTCAAACTACGACCTTCTTGCGTATGGATGGTTTAGTCGATCTGGGTGGTGCAAATGCTCCCCCTGCCGGTTCTGATATGTCTAATTCAGGTAGTCGTGTCTGCTTGGTATGTCATACCAAGTAATCTGATCCAGCTTCTGGTTTAGAGTAGTGGGCTGGCAGCCTGGCGGTGACGCTCGGGCTGCCAGCCTTTTTTATGGGGCGCTGAAAAGAGCGCTATCATGTGCTGATCAAATCATTTTGCGATGGGGTGAAAAAAAGAATGTTTATGACGCGTGTAGTGTTGTTGGTTTTGTCGTGTATTTTTTTCTGGGTGGGCGGGGTTTCCGCTGCGCCGCAGCAGGCTGCGAGCTCAGGTGCTGCTGAAGGAGAGTCAAAATCACAAAAAGAGACGGAGAATCCACAGGCGTTAGATTATATTGCTATTGTGAATGGGCAAAAAGTGTCGATGAGTGAATATGTTTCCGCGTTACGTAGAGGGGTTCGGGAGCGTTTTTATCATGGCAAGGTTGAAGAGGACGAGGCGCAGGCATTCCGTAAGGAAATTGCGGATGAGCTTATTGAAAGAGCTTTACTGGTTCAGGAAGCCAAGCGACGTAACTTGAAGCCTGATGGTGATGAGGTCGAAACCGGGGTGAATGCTTTTGATGCCAAATTTCAGGATGACCCTGAGTGGGCTGAAGCGCGGGACGAGGTGTTATCGGAATTGAGAGAAAAGCTAAGTGATGATAGCTTGGCTAAAGTGATTAAGCGCTCGGTGACATCAGTGTCGGCCCCCAGTGAAAGTGAGCTGCGAAAATATTATGAAGAGCACAAAGAGCTGTTTACTACACCGGCGCGTAGTCGAGTTGCGTTGATTTTGTTGCGAGTGGATCCGTCATCATCTTCAGAAGTGTGGAAGCAGGCCAGCGATGAGGCTACCTCAATTGTTGAGCGAGTCAATGCAGGAGGCGATTTTGCAGAGTTGGCCAGGATCCACTCCAGTGATAAATCAGCAGAGAATGGTGGTGATATGGGTTTTGTGCATTTGGGTATGCTGGGTGAAAATGCAGAAAAAGTATTAGCGATCATGGAGCCAGGTGAGGTTTCTGCTCCGGTAGTGCTGTTGGAGGGTGTATCGATATTTCAGCTGAAAGAGCGCACCCTTCCTGAGTTGAATGCATTTGATTCAGTGAAAGAGCGGGCGCAAAGACTGTATCAGCGGGCCAAAGGGGAAGAGGCGTGGAAGGCGCTGTTAGTGCGCTTGCATGCGAATGCAAAAATTACGGTTAATGATGCCCCCTGGCGTTGAAATACGACACTTCGAAGGTGCGTAGTAGGTTTGCGCCTGTCGAGTGGCTAACATATACTGCTAAATGGTGAAAATAAGCGCAAGCGTGGGGTGTCGCTTGTGGATAAAACATGCCTGGATACCAGAATGTTTTCGGTATGGGGGTTGTCTGAAGATGAAAGCGGGGGGCTTCATGTGTTGAATATGGTTGACGGTGAAAACTGGCTTGTTCGCGTTTAGTGCGAATCAGATTTATATGATGTCGAGCGGCGTTATTTTGCGAAGGAAGTGGCTGGTTGTCATTTTGGGGCTTTTTGTGCTGCCAGAGGCATATGCCGCTTTTGGTGGTTTAGTGCCTTTAGCGACTTCCGGGCATGTTGCTTATAACTATAACTACACTGAAAATGCGGGCAGTCAGTCTGAGTCAACCAGTTTGTTACTTGGTGTGACCGCATCTGGATATATTTGGCGACCCTGGTTCGCTACCACATCGTTGGCATTGAATGTTGGTTTGTCGAGTACCAATTCTACGTCTGGTGGTTCGGAAGGAACGGTGGGCACCGGTAGTTTTTCAGTTGGAGTATTTCCCCAGAGTCGCTTTCCTTTTTCCATGAGTTATTCCAAGACCGATAGTCGTTCCCAACAGTTTCAGGATATATCTCAAATTTCGGCCAGTACCAGTTTTCGAGTGACACGGCTTACTTTACGGCAGAGTTTCCGCCCTCGGGCACATAATCAATTGTACAACGCTTGGTATAGCTCCACGGATTATGACGGAGACTCTTTTACTTCAAATAGCGAGGTTTACGGTCTGGATTATCAGTTGCGTGTCCCACAGCAAGTTATGACCGCAAATATAGCTCACTCTGGATCACGGTCACGAGGAGGGGCGAATGAGTCAAGTGTGGATATGGCATCAGTTGGCCATATTTATACGCCGAGTACGGAGCTGGGTGTGAACAGTTTGGTTTCATATGTGGCAGCCGATTCTGGCGGGAGTGGCAGTGCATCTACTAATTCCCAGGCATTCAGTTCATTCTTTTGGAGGCCGGAATATCGCGCAATCAGTATATCGGGCGGTGTTCGGTTAAGTGAGAACAAGCGTTCAGCCGCAGTCTCGCGGAGCTTGAGTACAAACCTGGGTTTGGGGTATCGGATTTCTCGTTCGTTAAATATGAGCGCGGGAGTATCCTTGAGTACAACTGATGCCGAGAGCACTCAAACGTTGTCAACGACACAGACTGTGAGCCTGTCATATACTGGCGGACAGAAGCAATGGGAAGGGTTTTCGTATGCTTGGCAATGGAGTGGGAGTGCGGCGAACATAACGACAGAAATCGAAACCGAAACTGAAGAGGCTGGTGTTCCTTCTTCTCTTCCGGGAACCCGTCAGAATGTCGCTTCAGGTATTGGTCATAATCTGAGTAAGTCTTGGTCGGTGGGGCCAGCCAGTTCCCTGGCGGCGTCTTTTTCGCAGTCCGCATCTGCCAGCAAGAATAGCGAGATTAGTACCATCGCCAAAAGTTTGAATCACGGGGCCGGCCTTAGTTGGAGTTCGCGCGGAGGTCGAGGATCTACACACATCGGTGGGCGTCTCAATGATTCCCGAAGCTTTGGTGACAGCGATACGGTGTTTAACGGCTTTAGTTTGACTTACAATACTGATCTCACCCTAAGCCGCCTCAGCAGCCTATCAGGCAATGCCTATTACCAGGCCACCCAAAGTGAGGTGGAAGTAGAGGAAGAAGGTAAGACGGAAAGCTCGTCGCGGAACCTTGCGGGAGGAGTGTCGTATCGTAACACTCGCCCATTTGGAATTTATAACCTTCGTTTTACTACCAGCTTGCATGGCAGTAAGCAGATTGATAGTGTTACTCCAACATCAACTTTGCGCTGGGAAGGGGCATTCAGTTACAGTTTGGGTTTGCTGTCAACCTCGTTAAGTATGAGGGCATCGGAGAGTGCGGGCGGGAACATTGTAAAATCAATGAATTTTCAGGCTACCCGTACTTTTTAATGTAGGGTAGTATGTGCGTCGCGCGTGAGATAATAAAATCACATTCGGCGCGTGTTTTGGTTTTTTTGATGAATATATGGAGGGAGGCTCTATGTTCAAGTCAGCGATGATCGGCTTGTTGAGTATGTTTGCAGTCTTGATGTTGCCGCAGGCGGCACAGGCTGAATATGCTGATGTAGTTATCAATAATTATGCTGACGCGGCGGGTATGCGTCCGGTAGTTTTTCCACATTGGTATCACCGCATTCGTTTCCGCTGCAAAGTTTGTCATGCGGATCTTGGTTTTAAATTCAAAGCCGGCGGGAATAAGATTACCATGGCGAATATTATTGATGGCAAGTTTTGCGGGGCTTGTCACAATGGTGAAATTTCATGGTCGGTTGAAAACTGTGGTATGTGTCATTCGGGAGTGCCTGGCATGCCAACGCAAATTCACGGTAGTACCGTGCAGCGATTGGTTGCGCCAACGTATAAATCTCTGGGCAAGCCAGCTAAATAACGACGTTAAGGGAGGAATAAAATGAAAACAAAATACTTCTTCTTGAGCGTGCTGGCGATGGCGACTTTTTTAGTCGCTGGTTTTAGCGCTCAGGCAGCTCAAGCGCCTTTAAAGGAAGTTAAGTCGGCCAAAGGCAAGGTGAGTGGGGCGAATGTTTTTAATCGCCTTTTGAAAAAAGATACGCAGCGCAATGCCGCGCCAGCTGATGATGGTATTCATGACCCTGCAAATGATAGTACACATGTATTACAGCCTCCGTTGATTGCCTATGATGGCCTGCCAACTTCCGAGTTTGGTAATTATGTGGATTGGGTGAAATCACTGGATGATGGGTTGTTGAAGCCGCGCTATGATTTGTCTGATCCTACCGTAGAACCACTGGTAATGGATTTGGATATTGTTCGCGAAGTGAATGCATCGATGCCTGATGTCGTGTTCCCACATAAGCCACATACCCAATGGTTGCATTGTTCCAATTGCCACCCGAAAATTTTCATTCCGCAGCGTAAGGCTAATGTGATGAGTATGTCGGCGATTTTATTGGGGCAGAAGTGTGGCGTGTGTCATGGCAAAGTATCTTTTCCTGTTACGACAAAATCATGTACTAAGTGCCATTCTAAGCCGAAGGCCGCTGACTGGAAGCCGCCAAAAAGTGAAGCCAGCCTGACGAACCCATGGCGATAGTTTTTGTTGCAGTGAATAATCGTTGATAGGACTAAATGTTGCAAAACCGGAATGCGGCACAGATAAGTTTCTGTGCCGCATTTTAGTGTTGTGTTTGTGTCATTTCTACGTGTCAACGATGTTCAAAAGTTTTGTCAAATTTTAGATGTATTTTTGAGGGTGAGTCAAAATGGTAAAGCTCCGCGCTAAAACTGAGCTGTTTTTTTATATGGCCGCAGTGCTGGGTTTGGTGGCTTGCGGTGGTCAAGCGGTCAAGCCTGAGGATGCGGCAGAAGTCATGACAACAACAAAAAGTGAGGTTGTAGCGGTAACTCAAGAATTTGTTGAAAATAAGTCAGAGTCGTTGGTAGAGGTGATGCCACAAAAGCAAGACGATGAATCATCGATTACGATGGAGCCTATTCCTGCGACACAAGTTCCCAGTAAAAAAGATTCGCTGACCGGAGAGGCAAAGTCAGCGCTTGATGCTTCTGGTGTTGAAAGACCATCTGTTGTTCCGGATGTCTCAGGTAAGGTGGAGTCGATGGTTGACTCGGCGGTAGAGAAAATGGAAAAAGAGACAAGGTCTATTTCGGTAGGGCCAAACCATTTTGTCGTAACCGTTGGCCTCAAAGAGCCTAGTCACCCCTCATATGGTAAAGGGCATGCTATGGGCTTTCTGGTGGATGGTGTCTCGGGAAAAGAGTTGGTGATCGAGCGTGGGAAAACCTATACATTTGAAATTGCCACGGATCAAAAACATGATGTTTACCTGTCGAAAAAAGCAGTTGGCTGGGGTGGAGCACCTTTTGCGAGAGGTGTGGAAGGAGATTATACCTACAAGGGAAAGATGACACTTAAGGCAGATAAAGAGACGCCTGATCAATTGTTTTATGCTTGTCGCAATCATCCGTACATGGGAGGTGTAATACACATTGTCGATAAAGGGCAGAAAATTGACAGTAAACAGCAAGCTGCTGCTTCCACGGCAGCGGGTGGGAGCGTGTCAACAAAAGCGGAGACAGCTACCCTATCCAAAGTCAAACAAAAACTGATGTTTGCGGAAATGATGCTTGGTGCGCAAAGTACGAAGCGTGTGCTGGCCAGCCAAAATGATGATGCTAAACAGTTAGTTAGCTCCGCAAAGAAAAAGCTGGATGCAGGGCGTGAAAAATCTTTGGCGGATGCATTGCCTGAAGCATTGGTTTTGGCTAACGAATCATTGCAGATGTTAAGTGAGGCGGCGCGCTTGGTGCCGGGTGATGAGGAGATCGCACAGCAAGCAGAAGACTACAAAACCATGCTGACAGAGATACAGGATTACCAAAAATCGTATCACGATAATGTTAAACGTATGGCAAAAAATGGTGGTGTGGCTGACGCTGTAACACTGGACGAAAAAAAGTTGGTAAATACTTTGGCGCAAGCAAAGAGTTTGGCGGAAAAGAAAGATTATGTGCGTGCCAACAAGCTGTTGCGGCAGGCGCAGACCACAATCACTGGTGCGCTGCATAACCTTCTGGACTCCAAAACTATCGTTTATGATCTGAAATTTGACACGCCCGCCGATGAATACGATTATGAGCTAAAGCGGTTTTCGGGGTATGAAGAATTGATACCTGTGGCCATTGAGGCTAAAAAACCTGCGCCAGGGGCAGTTAAGTTGATGGAAAGTTTTTTGAGCAAGGCACGCAGTCGTCGTGATGAGGCTATTGCTAAAGCAGATGCTGGTGATTATCCCATGGCAATTGCTATGCTCTTACAAGCGACTAAAACTGTGCGACGCGCGTTGCGCATGGTGGGCGTGTCACAATAAACGGTTATTCAATTCATTACTGAAAAGTAGTAGGGCGATGCATAATTCAGAATTAATAAAATGGGTTCAGTGCATAGTATCGGGTGTGGCATTGTTTGCTGGTGCTGTATTCATTTCGACCGGTGTGTACGCAGAAGAAGGGGGAGGGCATTATCAGTTGCATGGTGATGTGGTGCCCGTAGCCGAAGATGGAATCCATGACCCGGAAAATGCTGCAACCAATACATTGCAGGCACCCGCAGAGGCAATGAAAGACTTCCCCCGGGATGCTCGTGGCGTCATCAACTGGGTGGAAACGCTGAATAATGGATTGATCGCGCCACGTACGGGGTTAACCGGTACGGAAAAAATGCACTCAGTGGATTTTGATGTCATTTTCAAAAATACGGCGTCCATGCCTTATGTACGTTTTCCACATTTACCACACACGCAGTGGCTTACCTGTAAAAATTGTCACCCAGCTATTTTTTTACCGCAAAGGGGCGGGAACTTTGTCACCATGGCATCAATTATCGAAGGTGAGTTTTGTGGCGTTTGTCACGGTAAGGTGGCTTTCCCCCCGTTGCAATGTAATCGTTGTCATAACGTAGCCCGTGAAAATGTCGGGCTACGTTAGTCTTTCGGCATTACGAGTATTTCTCTTTCTTGGGCTGGCGTGCTTGCTGATGGCATGCAGTGTTGCTGAAATGGAAAAATTTGCTCTTGAGGGTGATGAGCTGACAGAGGCTAGCAGTAACCCTGTGCGTGACACAGGGCTGTCGCAAAAAGTGGGCGCAAAGTTACTTTCTGCCGAGTCCATTATTCGTGGTGGTCGTCGTTCCTATGAAGGTTTTTCCGGGCAGCTTGGCCGTCTTATGATTGGTGAAGCCGATGAAATCGAGTTGCAAAATCCTGTTGCCGTTGGTGGCGTGGATGGTATGTTGTATATCGTCGATGCTGGGCCAAAGATTGTTTATAAATATGACTTGGTCACCAACGAAATTGAACCGCTGGGGAGTATAGCTACGCATTTTCAAGGTGATCCTGGCAACATTTATGTCGCCAGTGATCGTTCATTTTATGTTGTGGATTCGATTGGCCGCCAGGTTCTGCATTTCAGTGAGCATGGTGAGTTGCGTACTGTTTTTCAGGACTTAGCTAATTTGTCGCGTCCTATTGATGTCATCGTAAACGAAAAAAGTGGTGATGTGTTGGTGGCAGATGGTTCATTCAGCCACATAGTGGTGTTTAATCGTATTGGCAAAGCGATTGGTGCTATAGGTCAGCGTGGTACGGGGCCGGGCCGTTTCCGAACGATAACTTTTATGACCAGCGGTGCGGATGGTTTGTATGTGCTGGATCGATTGGAATTGCCGGTACAGGTGATCGACTGGCAGGGCAACTACCGTTACTCGTTTGGTGAATCTGAGCTGTCAGATCCTAGCGCTATTGCCGTTGATCGAGATCAACGTGCGTTTATCAGTGATGGTTCGACCAATAATATCCAAGTTTATCAGGACGGCCAGCTAATCTTGACCTTTGGTGGCGGTGGTTCGGCAGCAGGGCGTTTTCGTTTGATCAGTGGCCTATGGATAAACGGTAACTTGTTGTACGTTGCTGATAGTCTTAATCGGCGCGTGCAGGTGTTGCGTATTAATCCGTCTGCGGCGCTGCCAGTGATTCCGGGGGGCTAACGTTTATTTATTATGCGGACAAAATTCTTTGTTTTCTTGCTGTCATTCACAGTGCTGTTGCTGACAGGTTGCGGTGAAACACGTTACCTGTTGCGTTACGACAAGCCTACTACAGAAAAAATTTGGCCCCCGTTACCGGATAAACCGCGTTTTCGCTATGTTGGTCAGTTGGTGGGTGAAAGTAATCTTTCTACCGTGGATGGTGCAGGCGCTGGTGCGGCCATAGGGCGATTTTTTAAGACATTGGTAGGCTTGGGAGATGAGCCGGATAATGTGAGGAATTTGTTGCGTCCACAAAGTGGCACCGTTGATGCGAGAGGGCGCATCATTGTTACTGATGCTGGTCGGCAGGCTCTGTTCGTGTTTGATCAAAAGATTGGGAAAATAGACGTTTGGCGGAGTGCGACTGAAAATTTTGATTTTGTGTCGCCAGTGGGTGTGGCCGTTGCAAAAAATGGCGATATTCTGGTAGCCGATTCCGAGTTACGCCGAGTGATTCGTTTGAGCGGTGATGGTAACCCTGAAGGGGAGTTTGGTTTTGAAGACTTGGAACGCCCCACCGGGCTGGCGATTGATGCCGAAACTGGCCGCATTTTTGTGGCTGATACTGCTGAGCATAATATCAAAGTGTATTCCGATGCAGGCGAATTGGTGCAAGTGATCGGCCAAGTCGGTGCCCAGTTTGGGGAGTTTAATGCGCCGACGCATGTCAGTTTCGTGGGTGGCCAGTTGTATGTTACGGATACTTTTAATGCCAGAGTGCAAATTTTTGACTCAAAAGGAAAGTTTCTTCGCAGTATCGGTTCTCGAGGACTGTATCTGGGTAACTTGGTGCGACCAAAAGGTGTTACTGCTGATAATTTCGGGAATATTTATATTATTGAATCCTTTCATGATTATTTGTTAATATACGACAAGAACGCTAGGTTTTTATTGCCTATTGGTGGTACTGGTTCTGATATAGGGAAGTTCTATTTACCTGCGGGAGTTTGGTCTGATCAGCAGAACCGTATTTATGTGGCCGATATGTACAATGGGCGAGTGGTTGTGTTCCAGTATCTTGAAGGTGAGCCAGGGATAGAGTGACCCTTTTTGTGTGGTGGCGCAGTTTATGCGCGGATAAGGGTTAAAAAAGACCAAGGAGAGGTCGATAAAGAATGAACGGGAACTGAAAAATCAAAATGTTTTAAGCAGTAGGAGAGGTAATGCGAAGCACGAAAATTGTGATGACGGGTACGTTGGTGCTTGTGGCAATGGCAGTGTGGCTGTCGGTTGCATCGGCTGCGCGTATCTCCGATATTCGTAATACCAAACACAATTTTTCGAATTTTGTGACACCAAACATCTTGGGGAGTGGTGATACCCGCACAGTAAAAGCGACGGAAGAAGCAGAAATCTGCGTTTTTTGTCATACTCCTCACGGTGCCAACCAGTCTGAAGGCCCGCTTTGGAACCGTGCAATTCCATCCAGTGCTTCATATACGGTTTATAGTTCTGGCTCCATTGATTCCTCGATTCAACAACCCAACGGTACGTCGAAATTATGCCTTTCTTGCCATGATGGCACCATTGCCATTGGCAGTGTGCGTAACAGTGGCGGCAGTGGTGGATTTCAGTCCGGGGACATTAACATGACCGGTACGGGCAGCGGTGGGGTAATGCCGCCGGGAGAGGGTAATAATACCGGTTACACCCGCTTTCTTGGCACGGACTTGAGTAATGATCACCCTGTTTCACTAACTTATGATCAAGCTTTGTTCAACGCTGATGGTGAACTGCGTGATCCAACACAGGATCCGATTCGCGTGCGTGGTTTGAGTCCGCAGCCGCAGCTTCAGGATATTCATTTACAGCCTGCTGTGCGCAATGCGCCAACCCCTGAAAATGGGCAAGTGCAGTGTATCAGCTGTCATGATCCACATATCCGTGACACATCGGACGAAAACATCAAATTTTTACGGCTGAATCGCCTGCAAAAAGCGCAGCCTGATGGTTCCGATAATTTTCTGCCGGCGACGGATATTATTTGTCTGGCGTGTCACACCAAGGCGGGCTGGGAAGGTTCAGCTCATGCTCAGCCTAATGTGGCCAATGAGATTTACACCAATGCTGCTGCCGACGTGCGTGAACTTGCACAGGGTACCGCAGTGTGGCAAACAGCTTGCCTGTCCTGTCACGACACACACACTGTGCAGGGCTCTCGTCGTTTATTGCGTGGTGGTGCAGATGGCAGCACATTGACCTCGGCCAGTGGTTATTCGATCAAAGCGGGTGATGGCAATTATTCGGTGGAAGAAACCTGTTTTGCTTGTCATTCCAGTGATGGTGGCACACTCACCTCGCAAGGCATGGGTACTGAAGTACCGGATATTAAGGTGGATTTTAATATGCCCATTCATATGCCGATTCGTAGCTCGGAGCAAGCTGCGGGTAGAGAGGTGCATGATATTGGCAGTACGGGTTTAGATACCCAAGAACTGAATCAGCGTGGTAAGGACTTTATCGAGTCTCGCGCCCATCTGGGTAAAATCAGTATGGGTGGATCACTCGATAATCGCCATGTGGAATGTACGGACTGCCATAACCCGCATCGAGTGACTAAGCGTAGACAGTTCAATCAAGATAATCTTGATGGTACGATGGATCCAGCGGGTACTCATAATCATGATAATGCCAATCCGCATACCAATATTGCTTCTGGTGTGCTGCGTGGCATGTGGGGTGTGGAGCCAACGTACACATCCAACAGTTTTCACGTTGCGCCAGTTGATTTTGTTCTTAAGCGAGGCGACCCGGGGGCCAATGGCTCTACTGAAGTGACTCAGCCTTATGTAACCCGTGAGTATCAAATTTGTCTGAAATGTCATTCTCGTTATGGTTATGATGAACCACCGTTATTAGGTGTCAGTTCGGTTACTACGCCATCCGGTGTTAATGGCATGGTTCGCTACACTGATCAGGCTCAAGAATATAATTCACCGGCTTCGCATGCAGGTGAGCCGCGTAATCTGGGCACTGATGGTGGTGCTGGCAACAATAACGGTTTTACCTGGAATACCAATAACCACCGTGGCTGGCATCCTGTTATGCAGCCTACCGGGCGTACTCCCTTTGTGCGTGCTACGAATGAAAACAATTGGATCAGTCCCTTCAATAGGGCAGTGGGAACCCAGACTATGTATTGCAGCGATTGCCACGGTTCGAATACGCCAGCAGGTACTGTTGACCCCGATCCCGGACAGGAAGATGGTCCGGCATGGGGGCCGCATGGATCCACCAACTACTTCTTGCTCAAGGGTGACTGGAGTGGCAATGCGCCGGGTTCTCCGCAAAATGATTTTACTGGTAGACCGGGTACCGGGGACAATGATAGTGGAAATGACGCGACTACCCATTTGTGCTTCAAGTGTCATCGGTACGAGCAATATGCGAGTCCCTCGGGTGCATCGCAGGCCAGCGGATTTTCCGGCATGGGGTGTATGTGTTTAGGTATGGGGGGCATGGGCGGTATGGGCGGAGGGGGTAATTTCCATCGTTTGCATGCAACTCGCGTGACGGATTTCCGTTGTAATATGTGCCATGTGGCAGTGCCGCATGGCTGGAAAAACAAGAACTTCTTGGTTAACCTCAATGACGTGGGTGAGGAGGCTGGTTTCCCGGCGGGTTCCAGCAACGAGGTACGCAACAATACCACTAGTGGTTATGTGCAAGGCCCTTATTATAATCGCGCGGTGCAGAAGGTTCGCAGTTTTGCGAGAAGTGGTAGCTGGAGCGCAAATAATTGTGGCTCTATCGGTGTCAGCGGTAATGGTGCTGTTGGGGTAGGTTGGATGGTTGGTATGGGTGGTATGGGTGGTATGGGTGGTATGGGTGGAGGCGGAGGTGGGGGTTCAGAAGCGTGTAGCAATATACCCTGACTCTTGGCTTAAATGTCGTATTTTCTACGTTATTTCACTTGTTTAGAAACCCTTGGACAGGCAGTGAGTAAAAAATTGTCGATCATGAAAATATTGTCAGGTTTGCTCTTGCTGCTATACGGTTTAACGGCTCCAGTGCTGGCTACAGAAAATACACGTTTTGCATACAGCACCAATGATATAGATGCCAGTCTGGCGCGTTATTCAGTAGACCCTGGCTCAGGCCAATTGCGTTTCATTGATTATTTACCATTGGGGAAGAATACGCCGGAAGCAGTGATTGACCCCTCCGGGCGTTACCTGCTGGCTCTTTCTCAGTCCATCAATCGTTTGTTTGTGTATCGCATTGATCGCCAGGATGGCGCATTGACCCCGGTGCCGGGCTCTCCCTTCGACGTAAAAGGTGCGGGCCCGTTTAATATTGCTTTTCACCCAACGGGGCGTTTCTTCTATATTGCACTGCGTTTTAATGGTGTGGGAGCCTACACTTTCGACCTTGCAACCGGTGCAGTCAGTGTTTTGCCGAACTCACCTTATCCAGCTCAGGAACGTACTCGTGCTGTAGCGCTTACGCCTGCCGGTGATTTTCTGTATGCGCTGAATTCTTATGTCAGCACAATCTCTGCTTTTAAAGTGAATGCCCAAACAGGTGCGCTGAGTCCCTTGCCCGGTTTTCCGATCCCCGTTGGGAGCGTTGGTGAATATGATTACCAGTATTTGAGTCAGGATGTTCCGGCAACGGCAGGGGCGGTGCCTTATCACATGTTGGTTGAAGCACAAGGGCGGTTCGTGTTGGTGTCAAATTTGGCAGGTGGAAATGTCAGTGTATTTCGTATTAATGCGGTTTCAGGCCAACTAAAAGAAGTCGATGGCAGCCCATTTTTTGCCGGATTTAATCCACATAGCATTGCGTTGCACCCAAATGGTCGATTTGTTTATGCGATACGTGGTCGGGATAGTCTGATTGAGGTGCTTGAGCTGGACTCCCGGACAGGACGGCTTACTCAAACATCAGGCTCCCCTTATGAAACGGGCGGACAAGGGCCGGCAGAAATTGTGTTTAAGGATCAAGGGCAGCGCGCTTACGTTATTAATTGGGATTCCAATGATGTTGCACGGGTAGATGTGAATGCTGACACAGGGGCATTGACGGTGCGCGAAGTGGTAAAAACGCGCTCAGGCCCCTGGTCTTTTGTGCTTGCCAATGGTGACAAAGCCCCCCCTGTGCGAGCACACATTTTTGCTGTGCTGGGAGACAAAGGGCTGGGTTGGGCGAATAGCAATGACCTGTCCGCTGTGAAACCGTTGGCGGCAGGGCGTATGAGTGAGCTGTCCATTGGCCCCAAGAAACGCTTAGTCTACGCCATAGATAGTGCCGCAGATACACTCACAGCCTTGAGTCTAAGCGAAACAGGGGATATAAATCCTGTTGTTGACGGGCGTGTAGCGACAGGGGAAAAACCGAGTGATGTCGCCATTGACCGCAACGGTTGGTATGCCTATGTGACCAACTCAGGGGATAATACAATGTCGGTGTATTACATCGATGAGAAAAATGGTCAACCCAGGCCGGTAAAGGGCTCGCCGTTTAACACAGGTAAGCAGCCGACATTTGTCAGTCTTGATCCGGCGGCGCGCTATGCTTATGTCGTCAACACGGGAGATGATACGATTTCGGTGTATCGTTACCGTTCCAATGTCACGCCATTGGTTTTCGAGACTGTTTATTACGGTTCACCCTTTGCCACGGGTAAAGCACCTGCAAGTATCGAAATTGACCCTACAGGGCGTTATGCTTATGTGGCCAATGCTGGATCCAATGATGTTTCGGCGTATCGGGTTCACCATCAGACTGGTGCTTTGACAAATTTGCCTGGATCACCTTTCAAGGCAGGTCAAAAGCCACAATCACTCCTGGTACACCCTGATGCTCAGTGGTTATTTGTCGCCAATTACGACTCCGCCGACATTAGTGTGTTTCGTATCGAAGCGACACTAGGGGCGTTGGCAAATATCGGTAACGCATTGAAATTACCGTTTAATCCTGGGCTTCTACAATGGAATTCTGCCAACGAAAAGCTTGTGGTATTGGCGGATGATGGTACAAGATGGTTAGCACTTTCACTGGATACCCAAACAGGATCACTTTCCCTTACGGCTGAAAAACGACTGAAAACTCCCATCCTGGATCTGCTCATTACGACCAAGCCTTAATATTATTTGTTGGCATTGAAATGTCTTTGGGTATTGACTCTTCGGCTTGTTCTGCGTATTTTCTACACCAACCTCGCGCAGGAAGTGCTGTTGCGGGGCCAGTGTCGCTCATGGACGACTCCCCCTTTGCAAGGATGTGCTGAACGGAATGGTGCTACCGCACCGGTTTTGCCCCTCGGTAAATTACCACGTTTATACTGCACTGCCTGATTTTTTGCTGATGGTGTTGATCCATAGTGCGTTATAAATAGCCGCGTCGCATAACGACATATTGCAGTTGTCAACCAAAACGCTCTTTCATGCAAGGTTGAATCGCAATTTTTCGTTAACCCAAGAAGACGATTGTAGTCGATGCTTGAGGCAATAACGGTTGCGGCAACAAATTAGCACGATATTTTTCGTTAGGGATTCGGCAGAAAACAAGGGAACGGTATGAAACGCTACCGGTTAGCACTGTTTGCTATTCAATGGATGATTGTTTTTATCATTGGGCTGGAGACTGCCTGGGCTGGCACCATGCCCTCGGGGCGTGTTTCCGACATCCAAAATACCAAACACAACTTTTCAAGTTCTACGCCCCCTGACATTTTGGGTAACGGTGACACCCGTACCGTTAGAGCCTCCGAAGAAGCCGAAATCTGCGTATTCTGCCACACCCCCCACGGAGCCAATGTAGCGGCCCCTGGCCCGCTGTGGAACCGGAGTCTCTCCACCGCCACCTACGACACCTACAACAGTGGCTCGCTGGACGCCACCGGCGAAGGCATCGCCCTCGACCAGCCCGGCGGCATCTCCAAATTATGCCTCTCCTGTCACGATGGCACCATCGCCATTGGCAGCGTTCGTAATCGCAGCGGCAGCGATGGCTTTCAGGCCTCCGCCGTTGGCATGACCGGCGTAGAAGCCGATGGCACCATGCCGGGTGGACTTCATGGAGAAAACAGCGGATTCACCCGACGTCTTGGCACCGACCTGACCAACGACCACCCCATTTCCTTCACCTACGACACCGCCCTGGCCAACCGAGATGGAGAAATGCGAGACCCGGCCATCGAAGCCCACATTGGCAACCGCAGCCCCGGCAACTCCCCCCACATCCCGCTGGAAGACGGCCAAGTCCAATGCAACAGCTGTCACGACCCGCACATCCGCGACGCCACAGACCCGACCCGGAACATCAAATTTCTGCGCCTGAACCGTTTTCAGCGAGTCTCGCCCACCAACACCACCTTCAACGAAGCCAACGACATCATCTGCATGGCCTGCCACGACAAAGACGGCTGGGTAGGCTCCGCCCACGCCACCGACATCGTCGCCAATGAAATTTACACCGATGCGGCTGCCGACCGCCATGAATTCCCCCGAGGCAGCGCCGTGTGGGAAACCGCCTGCCTGACCTGCCACGACACCCACACCGTCCAAGGCTCACGTCGCTTATTGCGGGAAGGCGTAGACGGCCCCGTCGGTGCTTCTGGAGCCAAACAAGGCGGAGATGCTGCCATCGAAGAAACCTGCTACGCCTGCCACTCCAATGACGGTGGTACTCTTACCGCCCAAGGCATCAACACTGAAGTTCCCGACATCAAAACCGACTTCAGCCTGCCCCGGCACATGCCCATCGCCAACTCGGAACAAGTGGCGGGCAGAGAAATGCACGATATTGGCACCGTTGGCACCGACAGCCAGGAAATCACCCAGCGCGGCAAAGACTTCATCGAATCCCAAGCCTCCCTGGGCAAAGTCAGCGCAGGCGGCTCACTCGCCAACCGTCATGTGGAATGCACCGACTGCCACAACCCCCACCGTGTTGTGCGCCGCCGCCTATTTACTGAAAATCATCTGACGGGCGTCCTGGACTCAGCGGGAACCCATGCCCATGACATCAGCGACATCACCGCCGAAACCCCGCACACCACACACAACAACCTAGCCTCTGGCGTCCTGCGCGGAGCCTGGGGTGTCGAACCGGTGTATGGCTCCAACAACTTTGCGGCAGAACCCGTTGACTTCATCATCAAACGTGGAGACCCCGGCACCCCGGGGTATGGCAGTGGCACCACCGACGTTACCGAACCGTACATGACCCGGGAATACCAAATCTGTCTCAAATGTCACTCCAACTACGCCTATGACACCCCGCCGATGCTGGGTGCCAGCCCGGCCACCACGCCTCCTGGCACCAATGGCATGTTTCAATACACCAACCAGGCACAAGAATTTAACGCCCCCATCAGCCATCGGGGTGAAGGTCAGCCCCTGGGGGTGGATGGGGGAGCGGGAACAGCACCTGCAGGCAGTGATTGGAATACCAACAACCACAGAGGCTGGCACCCAGTAATGCAAGAGACGGGGCGAGACCCGGCCACCCGCAAAGCTAGCGCCAACAATTGGATTGCTCCCTTTAATGCGGCGGTGGGCACGCAAACCATGTATTGCAGTGACTGCCATGGCTCCAATACGCCACCGGGCACAGCTGACCCTGACGGGCCGGGTTACGAAAATGGTGCGGCATGGGGCCCACATGGCTCTACCAATGATTTTTTGCTGAAAGGGCCATGGTCGAGTATCACGGGTAACGCATTTTCCCCCAACACCGAGAATCATCTGTGTTTCAAATGTCACGAGTTTGACCAGTACGCTAACATTAATCCACCGGTAACGCAGGATAGCGGTTTTGGCTCCAGAGCCATGTGTATGGGGTGTGGTGGTGGCCCGAGCACAAAAAATTACCATGTTTTCCATGCTGCGGTAGTGGTGAATTTCCGCTGTAATCTCTGTCATGTTGCTGTGCCACATGGTTGGAAAAATAAGGCTTTTTTGGTGAACCTCAATGATGTGGGGCCTGAGGCGGGTTTTCTCGGCCCGGGCAATCAGGTGCGTTATGATACATCTGGATTAGGTTTCCCGGTAGGCGCTTATACTCAAGGCCCTTACTACAATCGTGCGGCACTCAAAATTATCAGTTTTGCCCGCAGCGGCGAATGGACGGAGAGTGACTGTGGTTCGTCCGGGGCGCCGGGCAATGGGGTAAGAGGCATTGACTGGATGATTGGTGTTCCGGGAATAAGTCCTGATGGATTTAGCATCATTGGCGGGGAAGGTTGTGACAACCTGCCTTGAACCTAAGTTAGTCAGTTAAATCTATTGCGGGTGCCTAATACGCTGAATTTAAGGTATTTTTCTATTTTTTAAAACTCACCCATAGCTGGTCGCCTGCTCGCCTTAAAAAGCGGGATAAATGCCTTATTTTTAATATGTTAGATGCTTTCGTTACCATTCAACCGATTTATTTAGGCTAAATTGTCGGTTCGTTTGCAGGCACGAAAAATGATTGATGTGTCGGTAGAATCTTTTTTATTTAGAGGCGTGCGGTACAAATGGTTCACCGTGTATATGTAGTGTTTTTTTTGCTGTTGCTTGCTGGTGTGTCGGCTGCGGATACAGCGCGCTTTGCTTTCACCATTAATTCTTTTGACAGAAGCCTGGTTGGTTACCGGCTTGATGCCAGTGGTATGTTGCATATTAATGGTTACCAGCCAGTGCCGACTCCCGCGTTTCCCACTGCGGTGGGGGTACACTCTTCGGGGCGTTTTGTTTTCACGACGTCTAAGTCAGTAGGCAGTATTAGTGTTTACCGCTTTGATTCCGAGACTGGCTCACTGACCTCAGTACCTGGCTCACCGTTTCAGTCTGTGGGGCGCTCGCCGTTCTCTATTGCCTTTCATCCTTCGGGCCAGTACGTTTATTTTGCTTCTCGTTTCGATGGTGTACAGGCATTCACTTTTGATCAGGACTCAGGTGCTCTGAATCCAATTGATGGAATGCCTTACCCTTCCGGTAAGCGCACCCGCTCTCTGGTAATGCACCCATCGGGGCGCTTTCTTTACGCCTCTAACGCTTATTCCAACAACATCAGTGCCTATGCCATTGATTCAGCCACAGGCCAACTGACAGATCTTGAAGGTTCACCTTTTCCTGCTGGCGATACCTTTCCTATTGACGCTCAGCTGGCGTTATTGGCAAAATTTCCTGTCTCGGCTGGTGGAGTGCCCTATTATGCTGCCATGCACCCCTCGGGGCATTTTTTGTACGTTACCAACTGGCTGAGTGCCAGTGTGTCAGCTTTTCGTATTGATCCGGATAGCGGCGTACTCAGCCTGATGGACGGTTTTCCGCATATGACCGGCATTAGCCCCTATGCTGTTGCGACTCACCCCTCTGGGCAGTTTTTATACGTCACCAGCTGGGCTGACAACGCGCTATGGGGTTACCACATTGATACTGTCAGTGGTGACCTGACCCTGATACCCGGTTCGCCTTTTGCTGTTGAAGGCACCGCCCCCGTAGCGATAACCTTTGATCCCTCAGGTCGTCACGCTTATGTGCCTAACTACCACTCCAACAATATCAGCGTGTTCGATATTGACGTAAGCAATGGAGTATTAAGCCTGCGGGATACCGTGCAAACGCGCTCCGGCCCTTGGTCGCTAGCACTGGTGTCAGGTGAAGTGCCGACACCGCCAGTCGCGCGTCTTGCTTTTGGCCTGTCCGGAAAAGAACTCGTCATGTTGAGCCAGTCTGCTGTTAGTGGTGAACTGAAAAAGCTGACCAGTATCGGGGTAGGTCACCAACCGAGCGCAGTGGTTGCGCGTCGCGATGGCCGTTTTGTTTATGTGGCCGATGCTGACAGAGGCCACATTCATGCCTTTCGAATTGAAGACGAGCGACTGCTCCCTGTTTCCGGCTCACCTTTCACTGCTGGCAAAGGGCTTCGAGACCTGACCATGGACATTAACAGCCGTTACCTTTACGCCGTCAATGAAGCCGCCGACAGTCTCTCGGTATACACCATTGACACCATCAGCGGAGCCTTGAGTGAAGCCACCGGCTCACCGCTGCGTACCGGAAAGGGCCCGGTTGCGATCACCCTGGATGCATCGGCGCGCTATGCCCTGGTTGCCAATGCCGGTGCTGGCAACATCTCAGTATTTCGTTACCAGACCAACCAAAGTCCGCTGATTTTCGAAATTGCCAAATACGGCTCGCCATTTACTGCGGGCAAACGTCCCACGGCTTTAGCGATAGATGCCACCGGCAAACATCTCTACGTCACCGATGCTACGGCAAATAACTTATCGTTGTTTCAGATGCATCATCAAAGTGGCGTACTGAAAGCCTTGCCCGGCTCGCCTGTGGCGACCGGCCAGTCACCCCGTTCCGTAGAAGTGCATCCTGAAGGCCAGTGGGTTTATGTGCTCAATGGTGGCAGTCATGACATCAGTCGTTATCAGCGTGACCGTTTACGGGGAACCCTGAAAGAAATTCTCCCCCGGCTTGCAGTGAACCAACAGGCCCAACGCCTGAGATTGGATCCGGTGGGGCGTTATCTTTATGTGCTTGCGAAGGAGGGTGAATCGTTACAACGTTATGCGGTGGACAGGGCGAGCGGTGTGTTGAAATCGCAAAAAACTTCGCAGTACGAAGGGCTTCGAGAGTTGGTGTTTCCGGTGTTTTCAGAGTAGTCCTTTGCAGGGAGCTTGTCAGGCTTAGGAGATTGTAGCGAAGGACAGTTATTTTGAGTCCATTTTTCTGATTGTTTGGTGCGAATGTTGGGTATATTTTTAACGAAAAGGATCGAAAAAATAGGCCGAAATGGCTTTTCTTTGTTAGACTTACTCTAAGCTTAACGGTTTCCTGGGTAATAAAATGCGCCTGGGTGTTGACTCTCGGGTTTGTTCTGCGTATTTTCTGTGCAACTCTCACACAAGATAATCCTGTAGTGAGACCAGTGTCGCCCACGGATGACCATTATTCCCCCTCAAGGAAGTGCTGAATGAGAAGGGTGCCTACGGTACCGGTTTTTACCTCATCAGCAAATTACTGCGTCTACTTCATAATTAATAATAATGTACGGCCATTGGCTCATTGCTGATGTAGGGGTTATTAACCCACTGATTTTTCATCCTTTATTTTTTAATGTTCCAAATTGCCGACTCAATTTTTGCGTTATTTGGCCGATACAAGGGCAATATGACGATGAGAATGCATAAAACTATTGGGTGAATAGACAAAAAGTTTGAGGGCATAGAAATGAAACGCTACCGGTTAGCACTGTTTGCTATTCAATGGATGATTGTTTTTATCATTGGGCTGGAGACTGCCTGGGCTGGCACCATGCCCTCGGGGCGTGTTTCCGACATCCAAAATACCAAACACAACTTTTCAAGTTCTACGCCCCCTGACATTTTGGGTAACGGTGACACCCGTACCGTTAGAGCCTCCGAAGAAGCCGAAATCTGCGTATTCTGCCACACCCCCCACGGAGCCAATGTAGCGGCCCCTGGCCCGCTGTGGAACCGGAGTCTCTCCACCGCCACCTACGACACCTACAACAGTGGCTCGCTGGACGCCACCGGCGAAGGCATCGCCCTCGACCAGCCCGGCGGCATCTCCAAATTATGCCTCTCCTGTCACGATGGCACCATCGCCATTGGCAGCGTTCGTAATCGCAGCGGCAGCGATGGCTTTCAGGCCTCCGCCGTTGGCATGACCGGCGTAGAAGCCGATGGCACCATGCCGGGTGGACTTCATGGAGAAAACAGCGGATTCACCCGACGTCTTGGCACCGACCTGACCAACGACCACCCCATTTCCTTCACCTACGACACCGCCCTGGCCAACCGAGATGGAGAAATGCGAGACCCGGCCATCGAAGCCCACATTGGCAACCGCAGCCCCGGCAACTCCCCCCACATCCCGCTGGAAGACGGCCAAGTCCAATGCAACAGCTGTCACGACCCGCACATCCGCGACGCCACAGACCCGACCCGGAACATCAAATTTCTGCGCCTGAACCGTTTTCAGCGAGTCTCGCCCACCAACACCACCTTCAACGAAGCCAACGACATCATCTGCATGGCCTGCCACGACAAAGACGGCTGGGTAGGCTCCGCCCACGCCACCGACATCGTCGCCAATGAAATTTACACCGATGCGGCTGCCGACCGCCATGAATTCCCCCGAGGCAGCGCCGTGTGGGAAACCGCCTGCCTGACCTGCCACGACACCCACACCGTCCAAGGCTCACGTCGCTTATTGCGGGAAGGCGTAGACGGCCCCGTCGGTGCTTCTGGAGCCAAACAAGGCGGAGATGCTGCCATCGAAGAAACCTGCTACGCCTGCCACTCCAATGACGGTGGTACTCTTACCGCCCAAGGCATCAACACTGAAGTTCCCGACATCAAAACCGACTTCAGCCTGCCCCGGCACATGCCCATCGCCAACTCGGAACAAGTGGCGGGCAGAGAAATGCACGATATTGGCACCGTTGGCACCGACAGCCAGGAAATCACCCAGCGCGGCAAAGACTTCATCGAATCCCAAGCCTCCCTGGGCAAAGTCAGCGCAGGCGGCTCACTCGCCAACCGTCATGTGGAATGCACCGACTGCCACAACCCCCACCGTGTTGTGCGCCGCCGCCTATTTACTGAAAATCATCTGACGGGCGTCCTGGACTCAGCGGGAACCCATGCCCATGACATCAGCGACATCACCGCCGAAACCCCGCACACCACACACAACAACCTAGCCTCTGGCGTCCTGCGCGGAGCCTGGGGTGTCGAACCGGTGTATGGCTCCAACAACTTTGCGGCAGAACCCGTTGACTTCATCATCAAACGTGGAGACCCCGGCACCCCGGGGTATGGCAGTGGCACCACCGACGTTACCGAACCGTACATGACCCGGGAATACCAAATCTGTCTCAAATGTCACTCCAACTACGCCTATGACACCCCGCCGATGCTGGGTGCCAGCCCGGCCACCACGCCTCCTGGCACCAATGGCATGTTTCAATACACCAACCAGGCACAAGAATTTAACGCCCCCATCAGCCATCGGGGTGAAGGCCAGTCCCTGGGTGTGGATGGGGGAGCAGGCATGGCCTATAACGTCAATAATCATCGCAGTTGGCACCCGGTGATGGGGGAGACTGGCCGAGACCCTGCCGCTCGTATGGCTGATGCCAACAATTGGATTGCTCCCTTTAATGCGGCGGTGGGCACGCAAACCATGTATTGCAGTGACTGTCATGGCTCCAATACGCCACCGGGCACAGCTGACCCTGACGGCCCGGGTTACGAAAATGGTGCGGCATGGGGCCCACATGGCTCTACCAATGATTTCCTGCTTAAGGGGCCCTGGAGTAATGGGCCTTGGGGTGGTACTGCCAGCGTACCTGTGCCTTGGATTAATGCCACAGGCTTTGTTCAATTGGGGGTGTTTGGTAACACTAGGGATCATTTATGTTTTAAATGTCACAATTGGGATGATTATGCCAATCCTGATAATACCACTCCAGGTTTGAGTGGTTTCAGAGATTCTCAGGGAATAAGTTTCGTGGGGTGTGGTTACGGACCTTTCGATACTTCCAGAGTCAACCTTCATATCCTGCATGCCGATATTGCCACAGCAAACAAGGGGAGCGGAGGTTTCGGTAGTACGTTCGCTTGTAGCAATTGCCATGTTGCGGTACCTCATGGTTGGAAAAATAAGGCTTTCTTGGTGAATTTGAACGATGTCGGGCCTGAGGTGGGCTTGCCGACAGGAACGGTGATTGATCGATATACCGATCCCAATTGGGAAGGCAATGGGTACACCAATGGCCCTTATTACCTTAATGCCAAACTTTACATTATCAACCTCAAGAAAAGCGGAGAGTGGACTGAGGATGATTGTGGTTATCGGCAATTTGCCGGGCCTTTTGGCATGATAAATGCCTGTGATGTTACGCCGTAGGGTGTGGGTAAATTTGAGTTGGAGGATAGATTGTGATGAATGTGCAAACAATATATCGAATTGTTGCCAAAGGCAGCGTGATCACCATGCTGTTTTTTAGTATGAATGCATCGGCCATGCCCGTTGCTGCTTATGTGCTGGCTCATCCACCGGTAAACGGAGATTGCGCCAGCTGTCACCCTGATGTAAGGACGATGCCGCGCCCCAATTAATAGCTAAAAACCCTGCAAGTGCTCGTGCTTGCAGGGTTTAGGTAATGTTTGTTGCGTGAGTGCTGCCAAGCTGTTTTGTTGAACTGTCCATGAATCTAGATTCCTCAGTTAACTGCTTCGAGGATGAATGCAATTAATTCCAGATTAATTGTTTTCGGAATGAATTTTTCCGAATTTTGTTGTAATTGAGTCAAAGTTCGTCATATTTGTGAACCTCTCCGTTTAATATGGTCAAGGTATACTGCGCATGGTGGTGTAGCTGAATACGGGGTATTGCGTACGAAATTTATTGATGAAATAGGATTATTATTATGTTACGTCGTTTGGCGTCGTTAAAATTTACCTTGGTGGGAATGGTTTTACTAGCGGGTGGTGCCGCACTGAGTTATGGCAATCCCGTAGAAACGTCAGTATGGGTGTTGATAGTGCCATTGGCGTTATTGGCGCTGAATCTGGCAGCGGCCATTGTTACCAACCCGCGTATCAACCGTCAGCCAGGGTTGCTGGTATTTCACATTTGTTTGCTGGCGACGGTGCTGCTGGCCGGGCTGGGACGGTTAACGCATCTGGATGCACATCTCGAAATTGCCCAGAATGAGGTATTTAGCACAGATACTCTACAGGAGGTAAAAAAAGGCCCCTGGCACTCGGGTAACCTGGATAAAATACAATTTATTCAGGGAACTTATACCGTAAATTATGCGAAGGGGCTGAAGCGAGGGTTGACGCACAGCGAGGTGTTTTTGCCGGGGTTGGGCGGTGCTACTGTGGTGCAGATTGTGGGGGATGATCGTCCGCTAATTCTGGAGCGTTATCGTTTTTACACTACCCACAACAAGGGGTTTGTTCCTATTCTGACGTGGTTGCCAAATCAGGGAGAGCCTGTTACTGGTCGCATTAATATGCCCGCCTATCCTCTTTATGATTACAAACAGGACAATAGTTGGATCCCATCCGGCACAAAAGAAGAAATCAAATTTTGGTTGCAATTACAGACTGGCATGACCATGGATGAGGCGTGGGTGCTGGATGGACGTAATGCAACGGGTACTTTGGTGGTGACTAGTGGTGGAAAGCGCACAGAATTAGAGCCGGGTGATGAGGTGTCATTGGAGCACGGTCGCCTGCGTTTCGAAAGCCTGACTACCTGGATGGGGTATCGCGTATTTTATGATCCTACCATACAATGGTTGTTCTGGGTCACTGTCGTAGGAGTCTTTGGATTGACACATTTTTTCTGGGTTAAGCTAAATCTTGTTCCCTGGATGGATGAGGGTGACGAGCGGGGGAGCAAAGTATGAATATAGTAGCGGAGCAGCCATGGTTGTGGGCTGGTTTGGGAGCCTATCTTGTGGCCACGCTGGTCGCCATGTGGGGAGTGTCTCCACGTTCTGAAAACAGCGCATTGGTGGCTAACAAAACACACGAAAAACTGGTGTTGGGTTTCATTGTGCTGGGTGTGTTGCTTTTGACCGTCGCTATTGCTGCCCGCTGGATACGCATTGGCCACGGCCCGTGGATCAGTTTGTTTGAGTTGTTGATGAGCCAGGTGTGGAGTCTGGGACTGATTTTTGCTGTACTTTACTGGAAGTTGCCGGGTTTGCGCCCTAGTACAGTCATTGTAATGCCAGTGATGTGGATACTTGGCAGTTGGGTGCTGTTGTTGGAACCAGGGATCAGCCACTTTCCGGCGACTTATTATAATGTCTGGAAATGGTCTCATGTGGGATTGGGCAAGATATTTCTGGCGCTGTTGCTGGCGGGTGTTGGTCTTGGTGGGGTGATGATTTTACGTACCACGGAACGGGGCAGAACTTGGTTTCGTGCCATGCCCTCAGATGCGGTTATTGACAAGCTGGCTTGGCGAATGATGATGCTGGCACTGGTGTTCGACAGTTTGATGCTGATCGCTGGTGCGGTGTGGGCGCAGGATGCCTGGGGACGTTACTGGGCGTGGGATTCTCTGGAAACTTCGGCCTTTTTGACTTGGATTTTTCTCGCTATTGGTTTGCATGTGCGATTGACTTACAAGATTAAACCCTGGGTCAGCGGCGCTATTATCATTGGTGTTTTCATTATGGCCTTCAGTACTTATTTTGGTATACCGTACATTAGCACCTCAGCACACAAGGGAATGGTGTGATGGCAGTTAAACACGATTTCGAAGCACTGGCAGTCATTCTTTCTGTGGCTGTCGTTGTCTCCATCGGTAGTTTGATCAGCACCCTTCCAGCTTGGAAAACGGGAGCGTCTTCGACACCCTTGGTGACAGGCTATACCATGCCTGCTCACATGCGCAATACGCCGAAGGCTGTGCCAACAACGCCAGTACAGGGTGCCCGGCAAGCTTTTCGCGAAGCTTTTGCAGAACCACAGACCGAATTGGAAGCGAGAGTGATGGAACGCTTTCAACAGGGAATAGCATTGTTGCATGCCAAACGTTACGACTACGCGATTACGGCGATGGATTCGGTATTGAATATGGTGCCGAATATGCCTGAGGCCTATGTCAACATGGGTTATGCATTTTTGGGGTTGGAAGAATACGGTCCGGCACGGGGTGCTTTTGAAAAGGCATTAACTATAAAGCTCGATCAGGTGAATGCCTATTATGGGTTGGCAATTGCTTTTGAAGGCACGGAAGAACTTGAGGCAGCACTAGGAGCCATGCGTAGCTACATTCATTTGTCGAAACCTGATGACCCTTTCGTGACTAGGGCGCGTGCGGCTCTGTGGGAATGGGAGGCGCAACTGGGCCGCATTGAAGGTGTGGAGGTTGCGCCAGAAGGTGTGGATGGAGCACCTATTAAACCGCCATCCTGGGATAATCAGCATTAATTTTGTGTATACACATACATGATACTGCTAATTATTGTTACTGCCTCCGTTGTTTTATACCGTTATTGAATTAACGGGAGAGGTTATTTAACACCATGAAGCAAATATCCTCACTGAATGATGTATTGTTGGTTCGATGGACGTTGTTGTTGGCCTTGGCAGCAGTACTGCTGGCTTGTAGTGAATCACAACCATCGCTCAAAATACGCATTGGCGAAGTGGTTCCCCCTCTGGCAGTGGAGGATTTGTTCAATCAGCCCGCGATTCTCAAACCCACATCTGGCAAGTTGCTAATGCTCAACATCTGGGCCACATGGTGTGGGCCTTGTCGTCATGAAATGCCTGCTATGCAGCGGTTTGCTGCCCGTCTTGGTAGTGACCGGTTTGAGTTAGTAGGGCTTTCTGTGGACACAGATGAGCATGTGGTACGTGAATACCTCATTGAAAACAAAATCACTTTTCCCAGTTTTCTGGATCGTGATCTCAGTGAAGTGACTGATATGTTGGGAGTGCGCATGTTTCCATCCACCCTTTTTGTGATGCCGGATGGTACTTTGGTAAAGGTAGTTGAAGGTTGGAGAGAGTGGGATTCACCCGAATTGGTCGAGGAGATTCAAGCTTTGCTGCCTCCGGCGTCAGCCGAATAGATGCCGCCATAAATGCATTGTGCCACTGCATAAAAACCTTGATAAATTCAGGGGTTGAGTAAAGATTCTCTGCAGCTTTCAGTGGAGCTATGGTCGGTGTCAGTGTTACACTGATAGGCTTTCGTCAGTGTAACGATAGCAAAATAATACGACGGGATTTAACAATAGTGCTGAAGGGGTGAATGGGTTAGATGTTGGAAGTCCGTGATCTAGAATGTGCGCGCGGCGATCACCGCCTGTTCACAGGGTTAAATTTTCAGTTACAAGGTGGGGAACTCTTGCGTCTGCGCGGGTCAAACGGCAGTGGTAAGACCAGTTTGTTGCGGATGTTGTGCGGTTTGTTGGAGCCGGTCGAGGGAGAAGTGCTCTGGAAGGGGAAAAGTATCCGCGCTCAACGTGATGAATTTAATGCTGAGCTGTTGTACCTGGGACACAGCAATGGCGTGAAGTCTGAATTAACCGGTTTCGAAAACCTGCGTATCAACAATGCCCTTTGTGGCCGCTTACTGATGGATGACCAGCTTTATGATGCGCTGGCGGACATTGGGCTGGCGGGTCGGGAGGACTTACCCACCCAGATGTTGTCGCAGGGGCAAAAACGCCGTGTGGCGTTGGCCCGATTATTATTAAGTGATGCAGCACTGTGGATATTGGATGAACCATTTACTGCATTGGATGTGAAGGCCGTAGCACAGTTGGCCAAACTCATTGAGATGCACCTGCAAAAAGGTGGCATGGTGGTGTATACCACACACCAGGAAGTGGAAATGCGCGCGGATGCTTGTTGTGAAGTGAACCTTGATCGATGAGCGGGATCAATGAGGCAGGAACAGTGAACCACTCTGGCCTGTTTGCCGCTTGGAGGGCAATGGTTGTACGCGACTTGACGCTCGCCATGCGTCGTCGGGCCGATGTGCTGACCACGTTGTTTTTTTTCATCATTGTGGTCAGCTTGTTCCCGTTGGGGGTGAGCCCGGAAATGGCAGTGCTGCGCGAGATTGCTCCCGGAGTGATCTGGGTCGCGGCTTTGCTGGCCTCAATGTTATCGCTGGGACGTTTGTTTTCAGATGATTATCAAGATGGCACGTTGGAGCAGATGTTGTTATTGCCCCAGCCGCTTTCGGTGCTGGTGTTGGCCAAGGTGCTGGCCCACTGGCTGGTATCGGGTGTGCCGCTGGTGTTGCTGTCCCCGCTGCTGGGTATGCAATTAGGCTTGGATGGCTATGCCATTATGTTGATGATGCTGACTCTGTTGCTGGGTACACCTGTGTTGAGTCTGATTGGTTCTGTGGGGGCGGCACTAACCCTGGGTGTGCGAGGTGGTGGGGTATTGGTTTCCCTGTTGGTGTTGCCGTTGTATATTCCTGTGCTGATTTTTGGCACTGGTGCGGTGGGCGCTGCAACGTCAGGCATGGAATTCGAAGGGCATTTGTCGCTGTTGGGTGCTTTTTTTGTACTGGCGGCATTGCTGACACCATTGGCTACGGCGGCGGCGCTACGTATCAGCGTCGAATAAAAAACGGAATAAATGGATATAATGAATGAGCTTTAACTATGGCTTTTAAGAACTCTATCGCGTGGTACTACTTCTCCTCGCCTAAAAACTTTTACCCGTTGGCCGGGCGACTGGTTCCGTGGTTTTGGGCTTTATCGATTACTTTGTTGGTGGTCGGTTTGTATATGGGGTTTTTTGTTGCTCCCACAGACTACAAACAAGGCGAGAGTTATCGCATTATCTATATCCATGTTCCGGCGGCGTGGATGTCGATGTTGATTTATCTGGTAATGGCGTGCTATGCCATTATTGGCCTTGCTTGGAAATTACGTATGGCTGAAATGATGGCCAGTGCCTTGGCGCCCACCGGGGCCATGTTTACTTTTCTTGCATTGTGGACTGGAGCCTTCTGGGGCAAACCCACCTGGGGTACCTACTGGGTATGGGATGCACGTCTCACCTCTGAATTGATCCTGTTGTTTTTATACATCGGTTACATTTCCCTGCAATCAGCGATTGATGATCCGCGCCGTGCCGCACGCGCCAGTGCCTTGCTGGCTATCGTTGGTGTCATCAACCTGCCGATAATCTATTGGTCAGTAACATGGTGGAATACCTTGCACCAAGGCGCATCGGTGAGCCCCACAATGGAACCCAAAATGGCATCAATCATGCTCAACTCAATGCTGGTGATGACCTTTGCTTTCTGGACGTACACCATTGCGGTTGTGCTGATGCGAGTGAGGCGCACGATACTGGAGCGCGAAAGTCAAACGTCCTGGGTGAAGGCGTTAGTTGGTGGTCAAACGGAAAATAAGTCGGCAGGAGAAAAACAGTGAGTGAATTTTTTGCCATGGGTGGACGTGGTTATTACGTCTGGATGTCTTACGGTATCACCGCTCTGTTTATGATTGTTGAAGTGATCGCGCTGATGCGCAGCAGAACATCGGTATTGAAACGTCTGGCACGGATGGTACGTGCCGAGGAGCGGGGTAATTCTCAATAGTATCTGTGGTCAAATCCAGTGGATTTGTTTCTTATCTCGTTGATGAAATTTTAAACGGCACAAGTAAAAACTGAGTTACGGAGTCAGCATGAAAACACGGCACAAACGAATGGCATTTATTTTGGTGGGGTTGGCAGGCTTGGCCGTAGCGGCAGGGTTGGTGCTCAATGCTCTTAACAGTAATCTGGCGTTATACATCAGCCCCACCGATGTGTTGGCGGGTAACATTCCCGACAATGATAAAGCTTTTCGCCTGGGAGGCATGGTGGTGGAAGGCAGCCTGAAACGACAGGCTGATGGTCTGACCGTGCATTTTGATGTGAGCGATAATGTTGAAACGGTGACGGTTGCTTATACCGGTATCCTGCCGGATTTGTTTAAGGAAGGTACGGGCGTGGTGACGCAGGGTAAAATGACCAATGGCCTGTTTAAGGCCTCTGAAGTGCTGGCCAAACACGATGAAAACTATATGTCACCCGAAGTGGCTGAAATGCTGGAAAAAGGTGAAAAAGCCAATCAGGCCGCAACGGGTGCAGCAGCATACTGATTGTTTCACGCTAACTACATGTGCTCAACCTGAATGTTGCAAGTGCTCACGGGCATAATTGCTTGCAGGGTCAAGGTTTGGCGTTTAAACGAGGATTAAACAAATGATTCCAGAAATAGGACAATTTGCGCTGATTTTAGCACTGTGTGTTGCTGTCGTGCAGGGCGTGGTTTCCATCGCCGGGGCGCAGCTGGGTATTCGCTCATGGATGTCGATGGCACGGCCTGCGGCACAGGTACATTTCATTCTTGTCGCGATATCCTTTGTCTGCCTGCTGTATGCATTTGTCTATAACGATTTTTCCGTGAAGTATGTGGCTTCAGTGTCGAATTCGTTGCTGCCGATACAGTATCGAATTGCGGCAATATGGGGTGGGCACGAGGGCTCGTTATTGTTATGGGCTTTGTTGCTGGCTGCCTGGACGATAGCTGTGGCACGTTATAGCCGCAATTTACCGTTAGATATGGTGTCGCGGGTTATTGGTGTAATGGGGTTGATTTCGGTGGGGTTTTTGATGTTCATGCTGTTTACATCAAATCCGTTTGATCGTTTGTTACCAGCCGCTCTTGATGGGCGTGATCTGAATCCGCTGCTGCAAGACCCAGGGCTGATTTTTCATCCGCCTTTATTGTATATCGGTTATGTTGGTTTTTCTGTGGCTTTTGCTTTTGCTATTGCTGCATTGCTGGGTGGACGTTTGGATGCTACCTGGGCGCGTTGGTCGCGACCGTGGACCACGATTGCGTGGAGTTTTCTGACTGCTGGTATCGCGTTGGGTAGTTGGTGGGCTTATTATGAATTGGGCTGGGGTGGCTGGTGGTTCTGGGATCCGGTGGAAAATGCTTCATTCTTACCCTGGCTGGTCGGTACGGCGTTGGTACACTCTCTGGCGGTAACCGAGAAACGCGGCAGCTTTAAGAACTGGACGATATTATTAGCGATCTTCACCTTTTCGTTGAGCCTGTTGGGTACCTTCCTGGTGCGTTCCGGTGTGCTGACCTCTGTGCATGCTTTTGCGACCGACCCTGAGCGTGGTGTGTTTATTCTTGGCTTCCTGGTTGTGACGATTGGCAGCTCGCTGGCATTGTTTGCTTGGCGTGCGCCGAAAGTGGGAGTGGGAGGCAGGTTCAGCCTGGTTTCTCGCGAAACCTTTTTGTTGATGAATAATGTGATGTTGGTGGTTGCTGCCGGTGCAGTGTTATTGGGTACTCTGTATCCCTTGCTGTTGGACTCTCTGGATATGGGCAAGATTTCTGTCGGTCCACCGTACTTTGATACGGTGTTTTTACCGTTGATGGTGCCAATGATTTTCCTCATGGGGCTGGGGCCTATCGCACGCTGGAAGAAAGCGGATTTGCCGGATATGGCCAGCCGCATGAAATGGGCGGCAGCGGTGAGTTTAGTCATGGCGCTGATTTTACCGTTTGTTATGGGTGAATGGTTTGCTTTGACCAGTCTGGGCTTTGCTCTGGCCTTTTGGGTTTTCAGCAGCATCGTGGTCAGCATGAGTGAGCGCTTGCGCAAGACCGCCGGTAGTGGTTCGGGTAAGAGCCTGTTTGCGCGCATCATTGCATTGCCAAACGCCTATCTTGGTATGAATATCGCGCATGTTGGTATCGCTGTTTTCATCATGGGCGTCACCATGGTGAATACCTATGAAGTGGAAAAAGATATGCGTATGGAGGTGGGAGATACTGTAACCATGAGTGGTTATACGTTTCGTTTTGACGGCGTGACTGAAATTGAAGGGCCGAATTACAAGGCCAGTCGAGGTCAGGTGCTGGTGACGGTGGATGGTAAAACGACAACTGTGTTATTCCCAGAAAAGCGCGTTTATTTTGTGCAAACGATGCCGATGACCGAAGCTGCCATTGACTCTGGTTTGTTCCGTGATCTGTATGTATCGCTGGGCGAGCCGGTGGGCGGTGGTGCCTGGAGCGTGCGTGTTTATTACAAACCCTTCGTCGGTTGGATCTGGGGTGGAACCTTCCTGATGTCAATTGGTGGTATTTTTGCTATCAGTGATCGTCGTTATCGCTTGGCCTCGCGCAAGCGTAAGGCGCAGACTCGAACTCAGGAGACCGCTGCCGGACAAACTGCGACGGCGCAAACGGCTCCGGTTCAGTCAACTGAAAGGGAATAATAACTATGCTGCGTTACATTGTGCCTTTATTGGTGTTTCTGGGCGTATCGGCTTTTTTGTTAAAAGGTTTGGAGCTTAATCCTCACGAAGTACCGTCGCCGTTTATTGATAAACCAGCGCCGGTCTTTAGCCTACAAAAATTACATGCACCAGACACATCGTTTTCCACGAAAGAGATGTTGGGCGAAGTGTGGTTGTTGAATGTCTGGGCTTCGTGGTGTGTGGCCTGTCGCGCCGAACATCCGTTGCTGGTACAATTGTCACGCGCAAATATAGTGCCTATTTATGGTTTGAATTACAAAGACGAACCTGATGATGCCCGAAACTGGCTGCGACAACTGGGTGATGCTTATGTCAGCAGTTTGATTGATTACGAAGGCAAGGTAGGCATCGATTTTGGTGTATATGGTGTGCCGGAAACATTTGTTATCGATAAGCAGGGAATTATTCGTCACAAAGTGATTGGCCCGGTCACACCTGCTGCACTGGATGACTGTGTATTGCCGCTGGTAAGGAAGTTGCAGCAGGCTTCGGCGCAGATGGTTGTGAAACGTACCGAAGTGGAGGGCTGCGCATGAACTCGCTGAAGGTGTTTGTTGTACTGCTGTGCTTGCTTGTATTTGCGCCGTTGGTGTTAGCCAAAGAAGCCGTTCATATGGTTGAAGACCCGGAAATGGAAAAAACGGTTAACGCAATTTCCGATGAATTGCGTTGTCTGGTTTGTCAGAACCAAACTATTGCGGATTCTAGCGCCCCGTTGGCGGTTGACCTGAAAAACCAAGTGCGCAAAATGGTGGAAACCGGTCAATCCCAAGATGACATTATCGATTACATGGTACAGCGTTACGGTGATTTTGTGCGCTATCGCCCACCGATGAAGGCAAGCACCTTGTTATTGTGGATAGGTCCATTTTTGTTGTTGTTGATTGGTATTGCCGTGCTGGTGATTAATTTGCGCAAACGTACAGCGATGAAAAGCGACGAAAATTTGTCGGTGGAAGAGCACGAGCGACTTCAGGGTTTGTTGGCGGCTGAATCCTCGCGGCAGGGTGCAACACGAAGCAATTCGTTACAACAGAAAGTCGGGGAAGAAAAATCATGATGGTGTTTTGGTTAGTTGCCGTATTATTACTTGTTGTGGCTTTACTGTTTTTGTTACCCCCGCTGATTCAGAAAATGCAGCGGGGTTCAGATGAAGATGTCTTCGGTCGTGATGAATTGAATACCACTATATTCAAGGATCAGCTGGCAGAGCTGGAGTGGGATTTAGCTGCGGGGGTCATTTCTCAAGAACAGCTTGAAATGGCTAAGCAGGATCTAGAACGCAGCTTTTTGCACGATGCCGATACGGCAACTGAGGAGCCTGTCTCGCAAGTGGATCGTATTGTAGGTCGATCTGCTGCAGTGGTGATTACGGTGTTAATCCCATTTTTGGCAGTGAGTATTTATAATTTTCTGGGCTCGGGTGAGGCCGGTTTGAATCCGGAAGATGCACGCCCACAGGTGCAGGCCGAAGGTCACGAAGGTTCGTTGGAAGAACAAGTACGCAGGCTACAGGATCATTTACAGCAAAGTCCGGATGATGTAGAAGGCTGGGGTATGCTGGCGCGTTCCTATTATTTCCTTAAGCAATACGGCGCAGCGGCAGAGACCTTTGCACGGGTTTCAGCTTTACAGCAGGATTCTAACGCGGAATTGCTGGCCGATTATGCTGATGCATTGGCCATGGCCAATGGGCGTAATATGGCAGGGCGACCTTACGAGTTGGTGAAAAAAGCGTTGGAAATTGAACCGCGACTCCAGAAAGCGTTATGGCTGGCAGGCACGGCAACGTATCAGGCGGAGAATTTTGAAGATACTCTGGGTTATTGGAAACGCTTATTGGAGATTTTCCCCAAAGGTTCAGAAAACTATGTGCAAATGCAGAAAAACATTGGTGAAATTCAACAAAAACTGGGTTTACCCGTGGACACCGAAACACAAGCGGCTACGACAAGCGGCGCGAGCATTTCCGGCGTAGTGCGTTTGGATGAATCTCTGATGCTGGATGCGGCGATTGGTGATACCCTGTTCGTTTATGCGCGTGCAGCCAGTGGGCCGCGTATGCCGCTGGCAATCGTGCGTAAAACGGTGAAGGATTTACCACTTGTATTTACCCTGGATGATTCTATGGCAATGAATCCAACGATGAAATTGTCAGATTTCCAGCAGGTTGTAGTGGGTGCGCGCATTTCTAAAAGCGGTAATGCCATACCGCAGCCGGGTGACTTGCAAGTGGTATCTCAGCCTATGGGAGTTGACGGAGTGCAAGGCTTGGAATTGGTGATTAACGAAGTTGTTCAATAGTTACAATCTTCGGCAATTGGAGAGAAAAATGACGAAAAAGTTGCCCGTTGTACAAATATTTTTGATTCTTTTTATGCTGGTGCCCACCAGCGCAGTGTTGGCAGGTGACCCGATGAAAGGGCGTCAATTGTATGTAGACCGTTGCTCGGGTTGTCACGGTTTGAATGGCTCATCACATGTCACGGGAATCCCCAATTTTAGGCTGGGTGAGGGATTGATGAAATCTGACCTGGAAATAATAAGCTTTGTGAAAAAAGGCAAGGGTGTTATGCCAGCTTTTCAAGGCATTCTCACGGATGCTGAAATTCGCGATATTCTGGCCTATGTGAGAACTTTTTTCTGATGACATTCCAAACTGATATTATAATGTTATTACCACGCAGGTTGGGCAGGGTGGCCGCCGTGGCTTCAGCGGCAGTGATTTTTCTGTTGACCGCTTGTTCTGATGACAGCGATAAAGCAATAACACCGGTTGATACCCGTGCGCAAACACCCGCAGCACAGATAGCTTCACCGGTTGCCGCACAATCCAGCAACATAGCCAAAAGTGGTTATCGTATTGCTGACACGTTTAATGTAGGAGAACGTGTGTATGTGCGCTCCATGGCACTGGATGAAAAACAAAACCGTCTGTGGGTAGGCACCAGCGTCGGTGTGTTGGAAGTGGACACCGCCAGTCGTAACTTAGTGAACACCTTTACCCGTGAACAGGGACTGGCCAATGAATATGTGTTTGGCATGCATATCGACAGTCAGGGTAATCGCTGGTTTGGTACCAATGGTGGTGGTATTTCACGTTATTCCCCTGAACAGGAGTGGAAGACGTTTTTTCCCATGCATGGTTTAGCTGATTATTGGGTGTATACATTCACTGAACAGGCCGATGGTACCCTGTGGATTGGTACTTGGGCGGGGTTGAATAAATATGATCCAAAAACCGAAACCTTTCATACTTACTTGAAAGAATTGGTCAATGAATGGGTTTATGGCCTGGGTGTGGATTCACAGCAGCGTGTCTGGATCGGTACGGAAGGTGGTGTGAACATGTTTGACGGCAAAACCTGGGCAACCTGGACGCACGCAGATGGTTTGGGAGCCGTGAATGAGCAGGGCCTGCCTGCGAGCACCAATACCGGCTTGGGAACACGTTCGCGTCACGACCTAAGCATTCTCTCTATGGATCAGGAGACCTACAATCCCAACTATATTTTTTCACTGTTCGTGGCAAAAGACGACGGTGTGTGGGCGGGTACCTGGGGAGGGGGCGTGAGCCGTTTTGATGGTAAAGTCTGGGAAAATTACAGCACTAAAAATGGTTTGGCCGGAAACATTGTCTACAGTGTGGCGCAGGATGAAAAAGGTGGCATGTGGTTTGGGACCAATGCCGGACTCTCACACTTTGATGGCAAAGACTGGCACACCTTTACCCAGGCTGATGGTCTATTGGACAATAATATTTATGCGGTCACGCCCGCGAGTCAGAATCAGGTTTGGGTGGGTAGTCGATCAGGTGTTGTATTGTTGGTTGCTGAAAAATAAATGACTACAGGCAATGGTTAGCCTGAAAAACAAAATGCATTGGAGGACGTTGTGAATATCAGTTCAAAAGGTTTGGCCGTAGCGGTACTGGTCGCAGGAGGGCTGATTATTGCGGCCTACAATTTTGGCAGTAAGCAACAGGAGTCGGCCGTACCATCCAATGCGTCAACCGATGCACCACCGTTGGCGGGCGCAACTGAAATGCCACCCGGACATCCTGCAACGACAGCTACACCCGCACCCACCGTCGATTTATTACCCGCCAATAATGCGAAATTTGCACATTTTCGCGTTGGTCAACGAAATGTCAAAGGTATGATGGCTGATGATAATGAAGTATGGGTAGGCACATCCGGTGGTGTTATTCGTTATGACCTGAAAACCAATGACTATCAATTGTATGATGTTAAAAACAACAGCCTGATTTCCAATGGTGTGTTTCATGTCAGTAAAATGCGTGGAAAAATCATGGTGGGCACTTATGGTGGTGGCCTGTCCGTTTATACGCCAGAAACGGATCAGTGGAAAAATTACAATATCCCGGATGGCCTTGCAGATCAGTTTGTGTACGATATTATTGAAACCGACAATGGTGACTACTGGATTGCCACTTGGTCTGGCGTGAACCGGGTGCCCAATGGTGATTTTTCAGATAGCTCCAAATGGGAAACTTTTACCGTGGAAAGCACTCAGGGTGGTTTGCCGAATGACTGGGTATACGCTGTTGCAGCGGGTAAAAATGGCGACATCTGGTTTGCCACAGAAGGAGGGCTGGCACTTTACAGAAACAAACAGTGGACCAATTGGCAGCACGAAGATGGTTTGGGCGCCCCTTATGAAAAGGTAAAAGATGATATAGCCTTCAGTAATGATCCTGCTGCATCGTCCAAGCATCATGCCAGACAAAAAGAAGAACAGGGTCTGAGTGACGTCAAGGTTGGTTATAACCCGAACTACATTGTTTCCATGATCGTGGACGAAGACGGTATCGTTTGGGCGGGTACCTGGGGTGGTGGTTTATCCCGCTTCGATGGAGAAAACTGGAAAACATACACAGTGAAAGAAGGGTTGCCTGGCAATCATATTTTCATGTTAAGCAAAAAGCCGGGTGGTGATATGTGGATCGGCACCAACAAAGGCTTGGCACGACCAAACGTCAATGGTGAAGGATTCAAGGTAATGACCACTGCCGATGGCTTGTTCGCAAACAACGTATTTTCGCTTGCCGAGGCCTCCGATGGCAGCTTATGGGTAGGCAGCTTTGGTGGTGTGGCAAGAATTACTGATTATAATTAAGTTTTCCGTATGAGGCGCTGATTAGCATAACGGAAAATATGTGACACTGAAGCTCTGCCTGGAAATCCAGGCGGGGCTTTTGTGTATTTGAGAGGCTTGAAATGAAACAAATTGCTTTTTCCATACTGCTTTTGATACTGGGGGCATGTTCGCCGACAGAAGACGAAACACCCGCAAAAAATAATACCGCGTCGGAAAATGCCGCACTGCAAAATGAAGTGTGGATTTCCGGCTGGAAAGAAACCAGCTCATTAAATATAGCGCGTGCGGGCGCGGCAATGGTGGTACACAATAACTTCATTTACATGATCGCCGGGGTTGATGGACGGGATTTTTTACGTAGCACAGAATATGCGCCTATTCTTCCGGATGGGCGTATTGGTGAATGGGCAGTGGGGCCACCGTTAATTGAAGATCGTGGTTTTACCGAAGCGGTTGTCAAAAATGGCTATATCTATGTTGTTGGCGGTGGCAATGGCCCGAATGGTCAACGCCTGCTTACCACCGTGGAGCGGGCTAAAATCAACCCAGATGGCAGTTTGGGGGCATGGCGGCAAGAGAACAACCGTACCGTGCTTCCCCGGCGTTGCACCAAGTTAAGTTTGATAGGTGATTACCTGTATTCATTTGGCGGCTATGCCGGCACATTGCTGGACAGTGTGGAATACGCAAAAATTGAAGCGGATGGCAGTGTTGGCAAATGGCGCATGGCCAGCGAGGCTATGATATTGCCGCGTTATGTGAATAGCGTAAAAACAGTCGGCGGCTTTGCTTTTGTGTTGGGTGGTCATGATGAGAATAAAGGGGTAGGCATTGTCGATGTGGAATGGGCCAAACCCCAGCCTGACGGTGATATACATTCTTGGCAAAAAACCAGCCCGCTGAAAACCGGGCGCTATGGCGTGGCTTCTGCCAAACATGACAAAACAATCTATATGCTGGGCGGTTTAACCGGACTTGAATATCTGAGCAGCATAGAAAAAAGCCAAGTACTACCTGAAGGTGGTTTGACAGCATGGCAGGAAACCACGGCGATGAGTGTGCCGAGGGCGACATTCAGTGCGTTCACGAACAATAGTTATATTTATGTTCTTGGTGGTGCCAATCGGGATGGTTACCTGCGTAGCGTGGAATATGCTGAAATCAATACACAGGGTGATTTGGGTTTCATGGGCAGCCCACAGGAGCGGGAGCAATATTTACAGTACGTTAAGTATAAACAGGATAATGCACCCGTACTGCCTAATGAAGGAACGGTTAGGCAAATATTGCATGCTGAAATGTACAGTTATGTGCAAGTGCTGAATCAGGGGAAGTTGATGTGGATTGCCGGGCCGAAAACAGAGCTGTCTATCAATTCCCATGTTCGGTATAGCAAGGGTGTGTACATGAGTAATTTTTTCAGCAAGGAACTGCAAAAAGCTTTTCCTGAAGTGACTTTTGTGAGTCGTATCGAAGTCGTGAAATAAAGCTGATATCAGTCAGAGTTTCCCGGAAAATAAAATAATACATAAAATAGCGGATAATAAAATACCTCTGAGATTGCCCAGAGGCGTTTTATGGGCAGTTTTGGTTCACAAAAAAATGTTAGCTCATACAGGCAAAGAGTAGATATGTTTATTCGATGACTGGTTTCTATTGAGCTTATAATTAACCGGACTCTTTCCTGTTATAAATCATTGGCAGATTTGGCCACCAATGCGGTCATGTATGAACGCATTCCAGCCATTGGTATTAATACCCCCGGCCACAAGATTGGTGGCGGCCGAATGAAATAGAACGTAGCGCCCATCTCCGCTCACGTTGCTGTGCCAAAAGCTTATGTTGTTAGCGGCCGACCCATCGTGGGGTATATCGACCATTTCGGTAACTTGAGCAACGCGGTCGTAGACAAAAGCACCGAAGCCTTGGGGAACGCCACCAGAGACTAAATTACTTGCCATGGAGATAAAACTGACATAACGACCGTTGGCACTGATAGCTGGGTCTCTGCTCTGCAAATTTGTTTGTGAGCCATCATTTGCGATGCTGACTCGTTCGGTAATGCTTGAGACCAAGTCACGAACGAAGATGTCAGCTTGGCCATTGCTATCATTGGCAACGAGGTTGCTGTCAGTGGAGCTAAATACGACGTAGCGACCATCTGAACTCAGACCGAACAATCCGCTATGGCCAATACTCATTTGTGAACCATTGTTGGTAAGATTGGCCCGCATGGTGAAGCTGTTTATTCGATCATGCACGAAGAGGTCGGGTTTGCCATTGTTGTCACTTGGTACCAAATTACTCGCGGAGGAGCTAAAGACGACATAGCGTCCGTCCGCGCTTATGGCCGTTCCGAGATAATTGCCCCCGCTGTCCCCGTTGGCTTGTGTGCCGTCGCTGGCAATGCTGATTCGCTGAGTGGTGCCGTTGACTCTGTCTCTAACGAAGACATCTGTCATTCCGTTGTTATCATTGCTCACTAAATCTTCGGAAGTAGACACGAAGGCGACGTAACGCCCATTACCGCTAATTGACACATTGCTAGCACTTTTGTTGGCAGTGCCTGGGTTACCGTCACTGTTGATGGAAATAAGTTCTGTTGTGCTTGTGACGCGATCACGCACGTAGGCGTCAATGTAGCCAGTGCTGCCGTCAAGTTTTTTACCTAAAAAAACAACGTAACGACCATCACTGCTGATGTCGATTGCACCGCCGACTCCCTTGTTGGTACTACCATCGTTGGCGACACTGACCAGCTCTGTTGTTCCTGTTGCGCGGTCACGGAGGTAGGTGTTGACCTGAGAAGAAGAGGTGCCAATGAGGTTAGCAGTGAATACTACGTATCGTCCATTGTCACTTAATGCGCTTGTATAGGAGTCGCGGAGCTGTAAGCCTCCGCTGTCCACGCTCATTAATTCTATGGAACCAGCGAAAGTTATATTGGTGCTAAGCGTTAAGCAAAACGATGCTGCAAAAACAGCAGCGCCGATTTTATTTGCAATAGTTTTTGGGGGCATACGAAATTTCATCGGAGATTCTCCTTAGTTTGGCTGTTTGAAAAACGAGATAAAAACAAGCTTGCGTTGTCAATAGACATTTTATCGAAGGGGATATGAGAACAGGTTTTTTTTACTATGGCTAGATGGTGATTTTACTTGGTTTCTGAGGGGTAGGTGGGTTACGGAGAGGAAATAAAAATATCGGCGGGGGAGGGCGATATTTTTTATCGCCACCAAAACAAAGCCACCGGTTTTTACGCGGTGGCTTTGTAGTTTATTTATGGATAGGTTGTTTTTATTTGGTGTGGCAGGTTAGGCATAACCCACTGGGCCCACCAATGCCGTTGCTATTTGCAGTGCTATTGCTAATGCGCAGGAAGCTGGGAATGAACTCACTACCAGGACCGTTGGAGGGGATGCCGTGAGGGTCATGACAGGACGCGCACTCCACAGCGGGGCCAGCACCACTGTCATACATACGCACTTCATTCTTTTCAGCGAGCCCATTGCCATTGTCGTCAAAAAATGACCATCTGCCAGGGATTACTACTTCCGGTTCATTGTAATCGACCCCAGGGCCAAAGGTAGTGGGGAATGTTACCCCTACAATGTGATCGTTGCGGAGGTTAGTGCCAAGCATAAAGGCGCTGAAATCTGGCGCAATGCCTGAGCCGCCGTGACAGAGATTACAGCCTACGATGCTGCCGTCCGCCGCGAGTTCCGGCCCCAAAGCGAAGTGGGAACCACTGCCTGCACCACCCGCATTGGTCCATTGATCCAGAAAGACCTCATTGACAACGCCTGTGCCGATCTCATCGCCCCCAGCACGACCTGAGCCGGGCATGTTTAATACGGAGTCAATGGCGATAGTGCCATCATGACAGGATAAACAGGTTAGTGAACTTGGCCCTGGTAAATTCATGCGACCTTCTAATCCCAGCGTGGTGGGCCTGTCGTAGATGACATAGTCACTTGAGTTAGAGATAGTGCGGTTCCACAGGGGGGCGTTAATTTGTGTGTTAGCTCCATGCGGTGTATGGCAGTAAACGCAGACTTGCCCATAATTGTTGCGGGCGAGATCCATAAACGAATTAGCATCGGGGTTGTAGGAGAGACTGAGGTCATGGCGGGTGTTAGCAATACTGCCAATGTTGGTCGCTTTGGAGGTCGGATCCCAGCCATCAGCAAATGCGACAGACCCCATTCCAAATAGCCCTGCTCCGAAAAAACTTATTGAGAGTGCAGAGAGTATAGTTTGTGGTGTGATTTTTATTGACATTACAAGATCCCTGTTAGTTGTTGGTTGCCAATACCGGTAAAACTGGCTTTGTTATTGTAAATCTTGAAAAAAATCTGCTGAGCATCACTCTGCTCACCAGAGTCGCAATTCCCAATTACAATTCAACTATAATCAGGATCTGCCGACTAACTATAAGAGGCGACATTTATATCACAAATAAGTTGCATTCGGCAATCAGGAAAACCGGAGGTTACCGTTTTATTTGTTTTCTGACAGGTGTTCTCCCCCCAGGTAGCCTTCATTTGTTTCTATATTAGCCGGTCGGTAGATGTCAACTTTCCGGAAAAACTGGTCAACAATGTAGACGCGACCGTCTTCATCCACAGTAATACCGGCAGGTAGCATGTAACGACCGGGTGCGGAAACTTGGCTGCGTTGGCCGACAAACATCAATAATTGGGTTTGGTCGTTGAATATCTGGAAGTTGCCAAAAGCGGAATCGACCACATAAATATTTCCTTCAGAATCGGTTGCGATGCCTTTGGGGCGCGCAAAATTTCCGAGTTTTCGCCCAACGGTGCCAAAACTCAGCTTGTGAGAGCCGTCCGGGTTAAATGCCTGTACGCGGAAATTGCCGCTGTCGGTCACGTAAATCGTGCCATCGGGGGCGGTGGTGACTTGCAGGGCCAGGTTAAACTCGCCATCTTTACGACCGCGCGTACCAACGGTTTTTTTCAATTCGCCGGTCTTGGCATCGAAAATGTAAAGATGATGCTCTTGTGAAGTGACGCCGCCAGTGTCAATGACATAGGCTTGCAAACCATCGGGGCTTACTGCAACTCCTGAGGGACGTTTGAAGATGTTGCGATTACCGAAGGCGCGTAGAAACTTTCCATCTTTGTCAAAAACGACAATACGTTTCGCCGTATGATCCGCGACATAGAGTTCCCCGTCTTTGCTGACGGCGATGCCGATGGGTTTGCTTAATGCGCCAGGGCCTTCGGTGCCGATCATTTTGAAATCTTTACCGGGGATGTCAAACATCAGTACGGCACGTTTGACGGTGTCAGTAACGTAGACGCGGCCCTGATAAACTGCAACACCATAAGGTTTGCCTAGGCCAGTGGCTGTGCCCAGTGTGCCGGTGGCAAAAATTTTCAGCCTATCGACGCCGGTAATTTCTTTGACATCGAAGCTGCTGCGAAGGGTGCCTTCAAAATAAAAGCGTGCGGGCTCGGGGGCCGCTGGATAGGCCAGAAGAAATTCTTCCTGTTTTATTTCTTCTCCGCCGCAGCCAGCCAGAAGAAGGGTGATGATGATCCCGAACCAGATCAATCCATGATGTGTTTTTTTTATTTTGCGTGACAAGTGAAACATAGCACCTCGGCATTAGCACGTAGTAATAGTTCCCGTGAGGGGTCGTGTACATTATGACAAGTCATACATTCTACTTGGCCATCATACAATTTAACACCGTTATCGAAGCCGTCAGGCGAGTCGGGTGGACGAAAATCTGGATCTTGGAATGAAAGACCTGCATATCGCATGGATATTGGGTGGTCATTGCGTAAGTCGGTGCCCAGCATTTTTACGGTGATGTCGTGGGCGACGTCACCATTGTGGCATTTACCACAGCTTTCGATGTTGTCTTCTGCATTGAGGCGCATATGCAAGGCTTCATCTGCTGCTGTATCGAATGTGGCAGGCTTAAAAACCACCATGTCCACGGCCATGGTGCCATCATGACAGGAGAGGCAAAGCATGCTGATGGGGCTGGGGCTGTTGGTTTTACTATCCATATTAGCGCTATCGTATAGCTGATAGTTGCCGAGCGCAGGCACGTAGCGGTTCCAGCCGTCGATGCCGCCAAAGTCTGCGGGGACAGCACCCGCTTCTTCCGGAGGAATGTGACAGTAAACGCAGGAGTAGCCGTAGTCCGAAAAGGCGACGCCCGCCATAGCGACTACGCCGGCACGCTCGTTGAGACCGGTGAAATCATGTTTGGAACCCAGAATTGGATCGTCTGCGCCAAGCACTGGGTCGCCGACAATGGCGGCAGCCGCAGCGTAGGTGACCCATGCCAAGCTACTGGCCAGTAGGGTGATGATTAAAAAAATGGTTTTGGCTTTGAAAAGCTGTTTTTTAATTTGCTGCGACATGCTCCCGCCCCCGTGCAACGTAAAAATGGTGCAATGCAACATCCGGTGGCGTTGTTGTGTGTGAAAACATCAACGCGCCATCTTTGTGAAATTGTAGAAAAAGTTTGATAAATCCGCGTATTACCTTCGCTATCGGCCTACTATACGCGAGCTTTAGGGTAGCGTAAAAGCCGTTTTTACGCCACAATTCGCGAGCTTTATCGTAAGTGGGTATATAATACCGAGCTATCCGGGCATGGGTTATCGGGTATTATTGGTGTGTGCCACGTAAATGTGCTGAGTGGTCGGCTGTTCTCAGCCGACGGTTTTCAGCAGATAATGTAGTAAGCGGTTGGCTTTAGGTAATAACAGTGGGAAAATTGAGAGGCGTCCTGGTTTATGAAAAACAGTGTGGTGTGGATAGCAGGTGTGGTGTTGCTTGGATTGGGCGCAGCGAGTGTTGCAGCGCCGCCTAATAGCGGGTCGGCGGAGGATAAGAAGGATGTCGCTTCTCTGTATCTGAAAAATTGTTCTATTTGTCATGGTGATGAAGGTGATGCGAATACCCGGGCTCAGTCTGGTATGTATCCTGTGCCCCGCGATTTTACGACGGCTGAGGCTGCTATCGAATTGACTCGTGAGCGCATGATCAAATCAGTTGCTGACGGTCGCCCTGGTACCACTATGGTGGCACACAAAGAACGGCTGAGTGAGCAGGAAATCGCTGATTTGGTTGATTATATCCGCAGTAATTTTATGCAGCTTCCGGTCGCCGCAGCGGGTACGCCTGCGGCGGTGAGTCTGGGCGAAAAGGTTTACACTGACTCTTGTTCGGTATGTCATGGGGACAATGGCAATACGGCTCTTTGGGCTCAAAATGGTCTTAATCCGGCACCTCGGGATTTTACGTCTCCCGAGGCTCTGAGTGATTTGACTCGTGATCGTATGTTGATGTCCGTAACCAATGGTCGTCCCGGCACCGGCATGGTGTCGTACAAGTCACGCTTGTCCAAAGATGAAATTGCGGCTGTTGTTGCATTCATTCGTTTCAAATTCATGGGGGTTGATCCGGACAAAGATACGGGGGTTGCTCCGTTGGCTATTAGCAAGCCAGTGGCAGCAGTTTCGCCATCTGTCCGGGGGGGGGGGGGGTTCCCG
>Ga0256839_1000297_pt1 | contig 63727 bp, 61 predicted proteins | sample 354166metaG_FD_185968 | JGI IMG/M metagenome (GOLD analysis project Ga0256839, IMG submission 185968) | Hydrothermal vent microbial communities from Mid Atlantic Ridge, Atlantic Ocean - 354-166 | ecosystem: Environmental > Aquatic > Marine > Hydrothermal vents | place: Atlantic Ocean: Mid...
CATCCCGTGCCTGCGGCAAAGGTCGGCGCACTTCGCTCCCGCCTCATGCTCGACCAGAATGCCGATGATTTGCTCTTCCGAATATCTCGTTCGCTTCATTGTCCGTCCCTTCCTTGGGCCAGACTCCAATCCCATCCGGAGAAAAAATCCCGTGGCAGGTCAGATTCCCCCCATTTCTCAATCGGTTGCACGCCTCCACACACCTCTGCCGATTTACACCATCTTGATGGACGTGAGCGGGGAGATAACTATTCGGGCAGGACCATCGAGCGGTGGGGCGGAGGTTCGCCATCAACTTGTCGGGCATCCCGGACGGTGGAAGCGCTCCGGTTTCCCTTCTCGTTGATCACTGGAACAGCGATCGATGCGATCGCCGGCAAGGGGCGCGTCTTCCGCGCCGGGCCGAAGACGGTGGCGACGGGCCGCACATCGAGGGGCGGTTGACCGGTGTGACCGATGCCGGAGCGGCGGGCGAACCCGGCCGATTTCCCGGCCCTCCGCCCGCTGGCGTCCCGCCTCGCCGGTGGCCGCCCGTGCGGTCTTCCTCAGCCGAGCGCGGTTTGCGGCGTGAGAGGATCCTCGCGGTCGGGCTCCGCCTCCGGTGTGGCGGCGGGTGCCGCGTTCTCCTCGCAGCCCGTATCGCAGAAGAGGGCATAGACCGTCTCGATCAGCTGGCGCGGCTTGTCGTCGGCCAGGGAATAGTAGATCGTCTTGCCTTCGCGACGGGGGCGCACCAGCCCTTCGAGCCGCAGCCGTGCGAGCTGCTGGGAGACGGCCGCCTGCCGGGCCGAAAGCAGCCGTTCGAGCTCGGTGACGGATTTTTCCCCGGTCATCAGATGACAGAGGATCATCAGCCGGCCCTCATGGCTCACCGCCTTGAGAAAGGTCGCGGCTTCGCAGGCATGCTCGGCGATGCGGTCGAGCTCCTCCTCGCTCAGCCCCTCGTGGATTTCGGGAATGGACACCTGCCCGGCCCCCTGCCTCGTTCATGTGCGCAAGACGCACAGTTCGAAACGGATTTATCAATTTCGCGTGAGTTTGGCAAACGGCTGCTGCAGGGACAATGATTCGGAACCCGGTCCTCAGGAGGGCGGAGCGTCGGTGCTCTCCTCCATGGCCGCACGGCCTTCGGGGAGCTTCTCGAGCATCTGATCGAGAAGTGCCCAGAAGAAATCTTCCCCCGGATAGCCCTCGATTCGGCCGATCTCGCGCCCGTTCTCGATCAGGACGAAGGTCGGCGTGTACTGGATCGACCGCTGAAGGGAAACCCCCTCGGGCACCGGATCGGTGATGTCGATGCGCCTGAGCGGGGCCACCTTGCTTTCCCAGGTCTTGGGATAGACGGGGCCGATTTCCTCGAGCCAGGTTTCGCACCAGTAGCAGCCCTGTTCCTCGAACATCCAGAGCTCGGCCGCGCCGGCGCGGAAGGGGGCGGCCAGCAGCAGGGCCAGGGTCAGGAGAAACGGCAGGAATTTCCTCCGCACCCCGCGGGAAGGCGCGGCGGTCGGACGGCGGGAAAGGTCGGGGGGCAGGGTGGCGTGCATCATGGTCTCCGTGCCATTCGTTGCGGAATGAACGTTCCGGCTTCACAAGGGCTCATAATTCGAATATGTGAATAAATCAAATTCCGCGAAGGCCGGGGCGCCCTCGGGGCGTTCACATGCCCGGGAGTGCCGCGGAGCGGGATGCGAAGAACAGGCCGTGAAAAGGGCCGGGCAGAGGGGAGAGACGATACCATGTTCGACATTTCCAGCCTGGGGGCGCTGGTCGCGGGGCTCTTGTCCTTTCTCTCGCCCTGCGTGCTGCCGCTGGTGCCGTTCTATCTCGGCTATCTCGCGGGCGAGAGCATCCACATGATGGCCGAGGGCGAGGAGATGCCGGAGAACGTGCGGCGCAAGGCGGTGATCGGCGCCTTCGCCTTCGCGGCCGGGATGCTGGTGGTCTTCGTGTCGCTCGGTGCGGCGGCGACGGCGATCGGCCAGGCGTTGCGCGAATGGTTCGACGTGCTGCGCTGGGTGGCGGGCGCGATCGTCGTCGTGATGGGGCTGCATTTTCTGGGCGTCTTCCGGATCGGTCTGCTCTATCGCTCGGTGAAGGCGGAGGTGAACGTGCCGGCGACGAGCATCTTCGGTGCGCTCCTCATGGGCATGGCCTTCGCCTTCGGCTGGACGCCCTGCGTCGGTCCGGCGCTGGCACCGATCCTGATGATGGCCGCGGGCGCCGAGACGGCGATGCAGGGGGTGTGGTATCTCTTCGTCTATGGCCTCGGCATGACGGCGCCCTTCATCGTCGCCGCCTTCTTCGTCGGCCCGTTCCTGCGCTGGATGCGGCGTTTCCGCCGCCATCTCGACAAGGTCGAGAAGGCCATGGGAATCCTGCTGATCGTCTTCGGCGTGATGATCGCCACCAACCTCGTGCAGCTGCTCTCCACCTGGTTGCTGAATCTGGCGCCGGATCTGTGGACGAAGGTGCTCTGAGAGCGGTCTTCGCGGCGTCGCGGACGAGCGATGCCGAGGCGCGAACGGGAGGTGGGGAGGCATGCGCGGCTTTCGTCAAGGGAGAGAGGAAATGGGCATGGTGAAAACGTTTTCCGGCATGGTTCGCGCCCTTCGGTGGCTGGTCGCCCCGGGCGCCTGGATGGCCGCGGCGCTGGCCCTGGTTCTGGGAGCTGCGGCCGCGGGGGCGGCCGAGGAGAGGGCCTACGAGCCCGTGCTCGGCGATGACGGGCTGCACAAGGCGCCCTGGCTGCGCGATACCTTCAAGGACCTGCGCGAGGATCTCGCCGAGGCCAATGCCGAGGGCAAGCGGCTGATGCTGCTGATCGAGCAGCGCGGCTGCATCTACTGCAAGAAGATGCACGAGGAGGTTTTCCCGATCCCGCAGCTGTCGCAATACATCGAGGATCACTTCTTCGTCGTGCAGATCAACATGTTCGGCGATGTGGAGGTTACCGATTTCGACGGCGAGACGCTGCCCGAGAAGGAAATGATCAAGAAGTGGGGCATCCTCTTCACGCCGACGATGATGTTCTTCCCCGAGGAGGTTCCCGAGGGGGTGAGCGCGAAGGATGCGGCGGTGGCGATCATGCCCGGCGCGTTCGGCTACTACACGACGATGAACCTGCTGCACTGGATCGTCGAGAAGGGCTACGAGACCGATGAGCCCTTCCAGGCCTATCATCGGCGGATGCTGCCGGAGCGTTTCAGGGAGCGGCCGCTGAAGAAGTGAGACATCGGCTCCGAAACCGCTGCGATATCAACGAAGTGTCGCGCGGGCTGCGTCATAAATTCATGCTTGTGAATTTTGTGTTGTGAGAGGTGCGGCCGAGGCGCTAGGGTATGAATCACGGAGTGTTGAAGACTCTGAAGGGAGGAAACATGAAAATCACAGGGCTGACGGCTGTGGCGCTGGTCTTCGGTGCCAGCGTTGCGATGGCGGAGGTTGTTCCGCCGAAGGAAGTCAAGTTCACCGAGGAGGGGGCCGTGGAGACGCCGGTCACCACCACGCCGGGCAACCCCGCCAACGGCCGCAAGGTCTTTGCGCACCGCAAGAAGGGCAACTGCCTTGCCTGCCATCAGAACAGCGACATGAAGGATCTTCCCTTCCACGGCGAGATCGGCCCGTCGCTCGATGGTGTGGCGGACCGCTACTCCGAGGCCGAGCTCAGGGGGATCGTGGTGAATGCCAAGAGGGCGCTCGATTCCGACACGATCATGCCGGCGTTCTACAAGGATTGGGGTTTCCGCCGCGTGCTCAAGAAGTTCGAGGGCAAGTCGATCCTGACCGCCCAGGAGGTCGAGGACGTGGTGGCCTATCTCAAGACGCTCAAGGAATGACAACTCGCAAGGAGACTGTGACATGCTGCAACTGACGAGACGCGAAGCTCTCGGCGCGGGAGCTGGCGCCTTCGCCATCACGGCTTTCGGCCTTCCCGCCATGGCTGCGGCCGTGGAGGACGCCATCAAGAAGTTCACCGGTGGTGCGATGCCGGCCGAGGGCGGGGTGGATCTGACCGCGCCCGAGATCGCCGAGAACGGCAACACCGTGCCGATCGAGGTTGCGGCTGACGGTGCCGTGGCCATCGCCGTCTTTGCCGACGGCAACCCGGCGCCGGAGGTCTGCACCTTCAATTTCGGCCCGCTTGCCGGTTCGAGCGCGGCCGCGACGCGGATCCGTCTCGCCAAGACCCAGAACGTGATCGCCGTGGCGAAGTTCGCCGACGGTTCGTTCAAGATGGCGAAGGCCGTTGTCAAGGTGACGATCGGCGGCTGCGGCGGCTGACGGAAATTCAGGAGGAACAGGAAACATGGCCAAGATCAAACCCCGCGTCAAAGTCCCGAAGAAGGCTGAAGCCGGTGAAGTTATCACCATCAAGGCGCTCATCAGCCACCCGATGGAATCGGGCCGCCGGAAGGACAAGAAGACCGGCAAGCTCATTCCGCGCAAGATCATCAACCGCTTCACCTGCGATTTCGTGGGGGCAAGCCAGTCGGGCAATGTGATCGACGTTCAGCTCGAGCCCGCGATCTCGACCAACCCCTACTTCCAGTTCGAGGCCAAGGTGCCCGAATCGGGCGAGTTCCGCTTCAAGTGGGTCGAGGACGGCGGCGCCGTTTACGAGCTGGCAAAGAAGATCGCGGTCGGCTGACGCGGACCGGGACAACAATAGGGAGGATTTGCCGAATGAAGCTGACTCGCATCGGGGCTGGTTTCGCCGCCGCCATCATCGGCCTTGCCGGTATGGCGTCGGCCGGGGAGCCCGAAATCAAGAAGCTGGTCATCGACGGGGTCGAGATGACCGTGGCGGCGCCTGCGCCGCCCTATCTCGAGAATCTCGACATGATCTATTCCGGCTGGCTGTTCCGGTCGCCGGAGACCCAGGCGCTCGAGCTCGATGACTTCGACAATCCGGGCATGGTGTTCGTCGAGCAGGCCCAGGACATGTTCTCCACGCCGGAAGGCACGGCGGGCAAGGCCTGTTCCGACTGTCACCAGCTCGAGGACTTCAAGGGGCTGCGCACGGTTCTGCCGCGCGTCGAGGACGACGGCAAGCTGTGGACCATGGAGGACTACATCAACAAGTGCCGGACCGACCGCATGGGGGCGAAGGCCTGGAAATACGGCGGAACGGAGCTGACCTCGATGGTGGCCCTGATCGGCCTGCAGTCCCGCGGGATGCCGATCAACGTGAAGATCGACGGCCCGGCAAAGCCCTACTGGGAGAAGGGCAAGGAGATCTTCTACACCCGTGTGGGTCAGCTCGACATGGCCTGTGCCAATTGTCACGAGGACAATTACGGCAAGATGATCCGGGCGGACCGGCTCAGCCAGGGCCAGATCAACGGCTTTCCGACCTACCGCCTCAAGAACGGCAAGCTGAACTCGGTGCATGCCCGCTTCAAGGGGTGCATGAAGAACATTCGCGCCCAGCCCTACAAGGTCGGCGGCGACGAATTCAAGGCGCTCGAGCTCTACATCGCCTCGCGCGGCAACGGGCTCTCCGTCGAAACGCCTTCGGTCCGCAACTGACACCGGACAGCCCTCAGGGCGCCGGTTCCGGTCTGAAGGTCTGAAAGATCCGGCCCTCCCGTCCCCGTGCGGGGGGGCCTTCCGGTTTGAAGGCCGGCGCGGCAAACGGTCGGCAAACCGCCCTTCCCTTCCTCCCTTGCAGACCATCACGAGGAGACGAGCGACATGATTTCGCGGCGAGAATTCCTTCAGGCGGCCATGGCAGCCTCCACCATCGTCGGCGCTTCGGGCTTCGGCAACTGGGCCCGGCTCGCGGCACAGCAGAAGCTGACCCAGGACCAGCTGCTCTCTTTCCCGACCATGGGCAATGTCACCATCGCCCACATCACCGACATTCACGCCCAGGCGGTGCCGATCTATTTCCGCGAACCCGAGATCAATCTCGGCGTCGGGGGCAATTGCGGCCAGCCGCCGCATCTGACCGGCGCGGCCTTCCTCGAGTATTTCGGCATCGATCGCGGCACGCCCGAGGCCTATGCGCTGACCTATCTCGATTTCGTCGCCCTTGCCCGCACCTACGGCCGCATGGGCGGCATCGACCGGATCGCCACCGTCTTCAACGCCATTCGCGCCGACCGCCCCGAGGCGATCTTCCTCGATGGCGGCGACACCTGGCAGGGCAGCTACACCGCCCTCAAGACCAATGGCGCCGACATGGTGAAGTATCAGAACGCCCTCGGTCTCGACGCCATGACATCCCATTGGGAGTTCACCCTCGGCATCGACCGGGTGCAGGAAATCCTCGACGGGGAGCTCAAGGCCGAGTTCCTCGGCGCCAACATCTTCGACGCCGAATGGGACGAGCCGGTCGATTTCGCCAAGCCCTACATCTTCCGCGAGCAGAACGGGGTGAAGATCGCCATCATCGGCCAGGCTTTCCCCTATCTGCCGATCGCCAACCCGAAATGGCTGTTCCCCGGCCTCTCCTTCGGCATCCGCGAGGATCACATGAAGGAGGTGGTGGCCGAGGTGCGCGAGAAGGGGGCCGATCTGGTCGTGCTTCTCAGCCACAACGGTTTCGACGTGGACAAGAAGATGGCGGCACGCGTGCCGGGCATCGACGTGATCCTCACCGGCCACACCCACGACGCCATGCCGCGGCCGATCAAGGTCGGCAAGACCCTGCTGATCGCCACGGGTTCCCACGGCAAGTTCGTCTCCCGTCTCGATCTCGACGTGCAGAACGGCGAGGTGAAGGGTTACGAATACCGGCTGATTCCGATCTTCTCCGACGTGATCGAGCCCGACAGGGAGATGGCGGCGCTGGTGGCCGAGCAGCGCAAGCCCTTCGAGAAGGAGTTGACGGAAGTGCTCGGGCACACGGGCTCGCTTCTCTATCGCCGCGGCAACTTCAACGGCACCTGGGACGACCTCATCTGCCAGGCGCTGATCGAGGAGCGCGAGGCCGACATCGCCTTCTCGCCGGGCTTCCGCTGGGGCACCTCGCTCCTGCCCGACAGCCCGATCACCCGCGAGGACCTCTTCACGACCGTGGCGATGAGCTACCCGGCTTCCTATCGCTCCGAGATGACGGGCGAGACGATCAAGATGATCATGGAGGACGTGGCCGACAACCTGTTCAACCCCGATCCCTACTATCAGCAGGGCGGCGACATGGTCCGGGTCGGCGGCATGGGCTACAAGATCGACGTGGACAAGCCCCAAGGTCGGCGCATCAGCGAGATGACGCTGCTCAAGACCGGCGAACCCATTGATCCGCAGAAGAAATATGTGGTCGCGGGCTGGGCGTCGGTCAACGAGAACACCGAAGGGCCGGCGATCTGGGATGTGGTTGAAAGCTACATCAGGCGGGTCGGCACCGTGCACCTCGAGCCCAACAAGAGCGTCAAGGTTGTCGCAGGTTGCTGAAAATGGATGCAAACGATCGTCGCATTCAATAATATGCATTCGATCAATCACCGAGGAGGTTCGAATCGATGACGGAACAAAATGGCGGTCCGAAGACCTCGCGCCGCAAGTTTCTGACATCGGCGCTGATTGCCGGCGGGTCGGCAGCCGCGGCTCCCTTCGCCCGTGCTGCCAGCCCCGATCCGGCGATCACCGAGATCCAGCCCTGGAACCAGGAGCTGGGCTGGGGCGTCGATGCCAAGCCTTACGGCATGCCGAGCCAGTATGAATCGCATGTGGTGCGCCGGAACGTGGAGTGGCTGACGGCCTCGACCGAAAGCTCGGTCAACTTCACGCCGCTGCACGAGCTCGACGGCATCATCACGCCGAACGGGCTCTGCTTCGAGCGCCATCATGCCGGGGCGGTCGAGATCGACCCGTCGAAGCATCGGCTGATGATCCACGGCCTCGTCGAGAAGCCGCTGGTCTTCACCATGGAAGAGCTGATGCAGTTTCCGCGCATCAACCGGATCTATTTCCTCGAATGCGCGGCGAATACCGGCATGGAGTGGAAGGGCGCCCAGCTCAACGGCTGCCAGTTTTCCCACGGCATGATCCACAACGTCATGTATACCGGCATTCCGCTCAAGTTCCTGCTCGAGCAGGCGGGCGTGAAGCCGAACGGCAAGTGGCTTCTGGCCGAGGGCGCGGATTCGTCGGGGATGACGCGCTCGATCCCGATGTTCAAGGCGCTCGACGACTGCATGGTCGCCTTCAAGATGAACGGCGAGGCGCTGCGTGTGGAGCAGGGGTATCCGCTCCGGCTGATCGTGCCCGGCTGGGAAGGCAACATGTGGGTCAAGTGGCTTCGCCGCCTCGAGGTGGGCGACGAGCCGTGGCATCACCGGGAAGAGACGTCGAAATACACCGACCTCATGGCTGATGGTCGCGCCCGGCGGTTCACCTGGGTGATGGACGCCAAGTCGGTCATCACCAATCCGAGCCCCCAGGCCCCGATCATCACGGGCCCCGGTCCGGTCGTGCTGACCGGTGTCGCCTGGTCCGGCCACGGCAAGATCAAGCGGGTCGATGTCACGCTTGACGGCGGCAAGAACTGGCACAAGGCCCGGCTCTCCGGCCCGTCGCTCTCGAAGTCGATGCACCGCTTCTACTTCGAGTTCGAATGGGACGGCCGGCCGCTCCTGCTGCAAAGCCGCGCCATCGACGAGACGGGTTACGTCCAGCCCACCAAGGACGAGCTGCGCAAGATCCGTGGCGTGAACTCGATCTATCACAACAACGGCATCCAGACGTGGTATGTCAATGAACAGGGGATCGCGGAAAATGTCGAAATCTCTTAGTGTTTTCGCGGCCGGCGCCACGGTTCTCGTGCTCGGGGGTGCCTACTATCTGGCCGACAGCCTTGTCGAAAAGGGCGGAACCGCCGATCAGACCGTGACCTTCGTGGCCGGCACCGAGCCGGCGGCCGAGGAAAAGGTCGAAACGGCTGCCGCCGGGCCCGAAACCGCCGTGGCCGCGGTGCAGACCGTGGCGGCCGGGATGGCGAAGCCGGTTGCCGCCGAGGGCGGCGCCGCATCGCTCGAGGGCGCCGGCGGTGATGCCGACTATGCCGACGAGGGCTTCATGCCGTCGGGCAAGCTCGGCCTGGGTCGCGAGGCCCTGCCCGAGGAGATCGCTGCCTGGAACATCGATGTCGCCCCCTATGACAAGGGGCTGCCGCCGGGGCAGGGGTCGGTCGCCGATGGCGAGGAGATCTTTGCCGAGAAATGCGCCATGTGTCATGGCGATTTCGGTGAAGGCGTCGATCGCTGGCCGGTGCTGGCGGGTGGTCAGGGCACGCTGACCGCGGATCGTCCGGTCAAGACCATCGGGTCCTACTGGCCCTATTTCTCGACCGTGTGGGACTATGTCCACCGCGCGATGCCCTTCGGCAATGCCCGTTCGCTGACCAATGACGAGGTCTATGCGATCGCGGCCTATCTCCTCTACGTGAACGACCTCGTGGATGAGGATTTCGTCCTCAATCAGGACAACTTCGCCTCGATCCACCTGCCGAACGAGAACGGCTTCTACATGGATGACCGCGACAAGGTCGAGTATCCGGTCTTCCGTCGCGAGCCCTGCATGACCAACTGCAAGGGCGAGGTGAAGATCGTCATGCGCGCCCGGGTCGTCGATGTGACGCCGGAAGACGCCGTGGCCCGCAAGCGGGCCGAGGAAGCGGCGAAGAAGGCGGCGATGAAGGCCAGGGAGGGTGCCGGTGCCGCGACGCCGGCAGCAGCCCCGGCTCCGGCGGCTCCTGCCGAGGAATCGAAAGCCGCTCCGGCTGCCGAGACCAAGCCGATGGAGACGGCCTCCGCCGCAGCCGATCCGGCGCTCGTCAAGAAGGGCGAAAAGGTCTTCAAGAAGTGCAAGTCCTGTCATGCCGTCGGACCGGGTGCCAAGAACAAGGTCGGCCCCGAACTCAACGGGCTGATCGGCCGGCCGGTTGGCAGCATCGAGGGCTTCCGCTACTCCAAGGGCATGAAGGCGCTGCATGACGCCGGCAAGGTGTGGGACGAGGCCTTCTTCGCCGAGTTCATCAAGAACCCGAAAGGGACGGTGAAGGGCACGAAGATGTCCTTCCGCGGCCTGAAGAAGGACTCGGACGTCGAGGCCCTGATCGCCTATCTCAAGCAGTTCTGAGGCGCCGAACGGCTGAACGTTCAGGTGATGGCCGGGTTCGAAGGAGCCCGGCCATCATCGTTCCGGATCTGGTCCGCGGCCGCGAAACGGCGTATCCTGCAAGAGTGATCGCCATTCTCATCTGTCGGGAGACATGCCATGCGCGGCCTTCTCGCCCTTCTCGTGCTCGTTCTCGCCCTGCCCGCCCTTGCCGGGGAAGACCGGCCCTGGGTGCGCTATGTCGAATATGATGGCAGCTTCGAGGATGCGGTGTTCGGGGTCGAGAGCGCCATCATCGACCGCGGCCTCAAGGTCGATCATGTCAGCCATGTCGGCGACATGCTCAATCGGACCGCGGCCGATGTCGGGGCGACGAAGCAGATCTTCGTCAAGGCCGACGTCTATCAGTTCTGCTCGGCCACGCTTTCCCGCAAGATGATGGAGACCGACCCGCTCAACATCGTCTTCTGCCCCTACAGCGTGTTCGTCGCCGATACGGGCGAGAAGGTCTATATCGGCCATCCGGTCTATCCCGAAGGGCCGATGAAGGAGGTCGAGGCATTGCTCGACGCCATCGTCAGGGATGCCGGCGAGATGTAGCCTTGGCCGCAGGCCGCATGTTCGATTCCGGGGGCCCTGCGGGGCCCCTTTCTTGTCAGGGCCGGAGTCTCTTCTTCACCGCCTGCAGCACGAAAGGCCGCAGGGAAACCGATCGTTAAGGATTGGCGGCTAGGCTGGCGACGAATCGGCAGGAGGTGCAGTGCGAGCATGGCGCAGGACGCGACAGGCGTGATCGTCCCGGGGCCGGGGGCGCCCGATCCCCCCGGCCGGGGCATGGAAAGGGTGTTTCTGAGCGGCGGCGAGACGGCCGAACTTTCGGCGGCCCGGGCGGCGCTCGAACGCATGGAGAACCGTTATTCTCCCCTCGGGCGCCTCGAGCGCTATGCGAGGGGGCGCCTGTCGCTCATGTGGTTGCGCCTGCTCTACGAGGCGGGGGGCGTGCTCCTGATCTGGGTTTTCGGAGATCGGGAACATGCGCTTCGGGCCCTGATGATCTGTCTCGCGGGGGAGGTGGCCGAATCGGCCCTGATCCAGTGGGTCTTCCTCACCCGGCTGATCTGGCAGAACCAGCGCCGCGCGGCGCGACTCGTCCTCTCCGGATCGGTTCTCTGGCCCTCGCGATGGGCGGGGGGGTCTGGATGATCGTTCTCTCGGGCGAGGAGCAGATGCTGTTTCTCGCCATCACCTTCCTGATCTCGGCGGCGATCAACAGCCAGCTCGTGGGGGTGCTGTTTCCACCGGCATTGCGGGCGATGATGATCGTCCTGCTGCTGACGGGTTTCACGATCTTTGCCTACGAGCTTTACGAGCTGCGCGAGGGTTCGGGGCTCGAGGGCGCGCAGTTCGAGCTTTTCGCCCTCTCGACCGGGATCCTGACCTTGACGCTGTGGGGGCTTTTCCGGCGGCTCGAAATACAGAACCGGCGCCGCCACGCCGCGGAGCGCGATCTTGTCATGGCCAATATCCGCCGGCTCGAGGTCAACCAGAGACTGCGGGAATCGCGCGAGGCCCTGCGCCAGCGCGAGAGGGAGGCCCTGCGTCTGGCCGAGGAGGCCAAGGCGGCCAGCCGCGCCAAGTCCGAGTTCCTCGCCACGATGAGCCACGAGATCCGCACGCCCATGAACGGGGTGCTCGGGGTGGCCGAGCTTTTGCGCGATACCGACCTTACCCGCGAGCAGGCCGACCTTCTCGAGACCATCGAGCGATCGGGCCAAGCGCTGCTGTCGATCATCAACGACATTCTCGACTTCTCGAAGATCGAGGCCGGCAAGATGCAGATCGCGCGCCGCCCCTTCTCCCCGGCGGCGCTCGTCGGTGATCTCGAGCGGATCATGGCGCCCCTGGCGCGACAGAAGGGCCTTGCCTTCGAAGCCCGTTACGAAGGACCTGCCGTGGCACTGCTGGGGGACGAGGGGCGCATCCGCCAGATCCTCGTCAATCTTCTCGGCAACGCCGTCAAGTTCACCGATGCCGGCAAGGTCGCCTTCCGGCTGCGGGTCACGCCTCTGGAGGGCGGCAGGATGCGTTTCTTCGCCGAGGTCGAGGACAGTGGAGAGGGCATCTCGAAAGACGACCTCGCCCGCATCTTCGCTCCCTTCGAGCAGGCGGACAGTCAGCTCTCGCGGCGCCATGGCGGCACGGGGCTCGGCCTCGCCATCTCCCGCCGTCTTGCCGAGGCGATGGGAGGCGAGCTCACGGCCCGGTCCGAACGCGGCAAGGGGAGCGTGTTCATGCTGTCTCTCGTTCTCGAGCAGGCGCAGGAGGCGCCCGAAAGCGCTCCCGCGCGTGCGAAAGAGCGCACCGGGCCGCCGGATCTTGCCGGTCGAACCATCCTCGTCGCCGAGGACAACCGTACCAACCGCATGTTGCTCCGCCGTTTTCTCGAACCGACCGGGGCAAGGATCGTGGAGGCGGCAGACGGCCGTGCCGCCACGGCGCTCTGGGAGGAGGAGAGGCCCGATCTCGTCATCATGGACGTCTCCATGCCCGGCATGACCGGGATCGAGGCCACGCGGGAAATCCGCCGGAAGGAGAAGGGCGAAGGGCGAAGAGCGGTTCCCATCCTCGCCCTGACGGCCAATGCCTTCGAGGAGGACCGGGAAAGCTGCCTTTCTGCCGGCATGAACGCCTTTCTGGCAAAACCGGTCAAGCGGCGCGATCTCTGGCAGGAATTGCGTCGAATGCTCGATCCGCCGGAGTGAGCGCGCCGCACTCGAAGGTGCGGGCCGTCGTCGCGCCTGTCCCAGCAGGGCGGAAACGCCGCATGAGGCTCCTCGTGCGTACGGTCGGGATGCCGGGCGGGCGAAGATCGGGGTTTGCCAATATCGCTTGCAACATGAAGCGGCCTGCGTGTCTCGAACGGCGGAAGGCGGTGGCGTGAGGGTGAACCTCGACCGAGATCGCAACAGCGGCGAAAGGCGACAAGGCCCGGTCGGGGCGGATGGGGCAAAGCCCTTGGCAGGGCGACAGAACCGGCGGCCGGCTTTCCGGGCAGGCAAGACGGCGATTGGTGCCGGCGAACGGCTTGGCAAGGCGCGGTTGACCGAGATGGCTGGGCGCGAGAGCCGTTCCCGAGCTGATTGGAGGGCGGATCGGAGACCATGATGAAAACTGCCCGCACTCGGTCCTCGGACGGTGCGCGCCCCGCGAGTGCCGGACATCCGAACCAAAACTGTTCGGGGGTCCGGTGAAACGGGCAGGATCACCCTGTCCCGGCCCCGCACGGCGCGGACATTGCGATGTCCGCCAGCCGCCCGGCCGCGTCACGGATCGGATCCCGCAGACAATTCCCGTCTTCGCTTCCGAGAATCCGCCCGGCAAGACCGATCATGGTTCCGGTTGTCGCCGACTCCTTCGTCACGTTGTCGGTTCCCGCAAACCTCGGACGGACGAAGAAACACCGTAGTCGCGTCTTGCACCACAGGCCGGGGCGCTATCGAAAGGCGGGACTTGATATACGGTTTCGCTGCCGGCCCTGAACCTCGCAGGCGAAGAATTTTCGACCACACTCCGTCTGGATGCGGTAGATGGGCAATGCCATTCCCTCGAGGGCCTGATCGAAGGAAGCGAGTGCCGGAATCGTCGTCCCGCCGGAAGAATGGCCATGACGACACAGCGTGAGAGATCGTCGAGGGCCGTTGTCGCTCCATCCGCCGAAGGGCAGGCCAGAGGCGGCAGGAAGCCGTTTCGGAGGCAGGATGCCCCGGCGATCTTCACAGGGGGCCGCTCCTGCGGGTTGCGATCCGGCCGCATTGTCTTCGGACTGCGGGAAGGTATAGCTTCGAGCCATCCTGCGTACGGGGCGCAGGAAGACGGTGGCGTGGTGTCGGGGAGAAACGGAATGGTGACGAAACGGTTCAAGGCGGCAGGGGCGGGCGCTCTGGTGGCGCTGGCGGTGGCATGTGCCTCCCCCGCCCCGGCGGAGCGCTTCCCCGCCGGGGCCTATCTCGCGGCGCGCGCGGCTCTGGAGGCGGGCGATTTCGCCAGGGCGGCCTCGCTCTTCTCCGAGACCATCGCCGCCGATCCGGAAAACGCCGACCTCGTCCGCAACGGGCTGATCTCGGCGGTGGGGGTCGGCAACATGGCCATGGCCCGGGCGCTCGCTCTTCGGCTGGAGGCGCTGGATCCGGGAAATCCCGTCGCCTCGATCGTCCTCGTCTCGGATCAGGCGAAGGCAGGGCGGTTCGACAGGGCCCGGGCCACGCTGCGCAAGGGCGAGGGTGATCCGCGCGGCTTCGAGAAACTGGTCGAAGGCTGGCTCCTCGTGGGTGAAGGGCGTATGCGCGAGGGGCTCGAACTTTTCGCCGGCCAGTCGAAGGAACTCGGGGCGCTGGCCGATTACCAGCGTGTGCTGGCTCTTGCCCTTGCGGGGGATTTCGAGGCGGCCGCTCGGGTTTTCGACGCGTCGAAGAACCTGCAATCGGGGGGAAGCTGGTTCCTGCCCGCCCGCATCGAGATCCTCGCTGCCGCCGGGCGGGGAGAGGAGGCGCTGCAGCTGGCGCGCAAGGTTCTCGCGGCGGCGCCCTCCCCCCGGATCGCCGCTCTCGCAGAGGCCCTTTCCTCCGGAAGGGAGCCGCCCTTCGACATCATCGCCTCGGCGAAGGACGGGCTCGCCGAAGCGCAGCTGCTCCTTGCCCGTCTCCTCGAGAACCGGAGCGGCAACGAGCGCGCCGCCCTGCTTTATGCCCGTCTTGCCGAATATCTGCGCCCCGAGGATGCCCGCACCCATCTTGCGGTGGCGCGGATCCTCTCGAGTGTCGGGCAGGCGGATCTGGCTCTCGCCGCTCTCGGCAAGGTCGCGCCGGATGCACCCGAATACGAAGAGGCGATGCGCCTCAAGGCGACGATCCAGAGCGACGTGGGGCAGGTGGACGCGGCCGTGGCCACGCTCGACCGCCTTCTCGCGAAGGTGCCCGACGATCTTCCCGGCTGGTGGAGCAAGGGGGACATTCTCCGGCGGGCCGAGCGTTTCGAGGAGGCGCGGCGGGCCTATGACCGGGCGATCGCCCTGCTCGCGAAGCCCGAACCGCGGCACTGGACGCTGTTCTATGCGCGGGGGATCACCGAGGAACGCACCGGCGCGTGGGAGCAGGCCGAGGCCGATTTCAGACGGGCTCTCGCGATCAACCCCGACCAGCCCCTCGTCCTCAACTATTACGGCTATTCCCTGCTGGACCGGCAGGAGAAGGCCCGTTACGCCGAAGCTCTCGACATGATCCGCAAGGCGGCGAAGAAGCGCCCCAATGACGGTTACATCGCCGATTCGCTCGGCTGGGGCCTCTATCTCACCGGCCGGCTCGAGGAGGCGGTGAAGCAGATGGAGCGTGCCATCCGGCTCGTGCCCTTCGATCCGGTGATCTCGGATCATCTGGGCGACGTCTATTGGGATGCGGGGCGGCGCTGGGAGGCGCGGGTGCAGTGGCGCCGGGCGTTGTCGCTCGATCCCGAACCCGAGGCGGCCGCCCGGATCCGGCTCAAGATCGAGAAGGGGCTCGATGCCGTCCGGAACATGAGCCCTGCCGAGATCGAGGCCGCCATCCGCAGGACCGAGAAGGGGGCGACCGGACAAGGGAGCGATGCCAGACATGCCATCGGCAAGGGCGCAGGCCGGGAATCGGGTGGCTGAAGACGGGCGCATGATCGAAGCGGCGCCGGCCAAGATCAACCTCGCGCTTCATGTCGTCGGTCGGCGTGAAGACGGCTTTCACGAGCTCGACAGCCTCGTGGCGCCGGCGGCAGTGGGCGACCGGGTCGAGGTGGGGTCAGCAGCGGGCCTTGTCTCGATGTCGTCCCCGAGGGCGCGGTGCCGACGGGGGCGGACAATCTCGCGCTCAGGGCGGCCATGTTTTACGGGCGACGCGTCGGGCGGGGTGACGCGGCCATCCGTCTCGAGAAACGTTTGCCGGTCGCGGCCGGGATCGGCGGCGGCTCGAGCGATGCGGCCGCCGTCATCCGCGCCCTGGCGCGCCTGTGGGGCACGCCGCTGCCTCCGGCCGAAGCGCTCCTGCCGCTCGGGGCCGATGTGCCCGTCTGTCTGGAGCCGCAGCCCTGGCGGATGAGGGGGGTCGGAGAGCGGCTGACGCCGGCGCCGCTGCCCCGGTTCGATCTCGTCCTCGTCAACCCCCGTCGTCCGGTCCCGACCGGCGCGGTGTTCCGCCGCCTTGCGCGGATCGACAATCCGCCGCTGCCGCCGCTTCCGCGCGGGGAGGGGCGCGAAGAGTGGCTCGGCTGGCTCGCCCGCACCCGCAACGACCTCGAGCCCGCGGCCCGCGCGATCCGCCCCGAAATCGGTGCGGTGATCGCCGCGCTCGAGCGCAGCGGCGCTCCGCTTCTGGTGCGCATGTCGGGATCGGGGGGAACGGTCTTCGCCATTCATGCCGACAAGGAAGCCGCGCACAGGGCGGCGGAAGCGGTCCGCGCGGCCCATCCCGAGTGGTGGGTGGTGGCCACGCACACGCTCGCGGGCTGAAGCAAGCGCCGCGCTTCCCCGTGCCTTGGACCGGTCAGCTCACCCGTGCGACCACGAAGTCGGCGAGCCCCCCAAGATGATCGCGAATCGGGTGGGGCGGCAGGGCGGTGAGGGCCTCACGCGCGCGGCCGCTCCAGGCGAGGGCGGCCTCGCGGGTCTTCTCGAGGGCGCCGTGGCGCAGGAGAAGGGCGAGCGCTTCCTCGAGGTCGCCCTCTTCCTGCCGGCCCCGCTCGATCGTCCGCTGCCAGAAGGCGCGTTCGGCGTCATCGGCGGCGGCCAGGGCCTTGATCAGCGGCAGGGTGATCTTGCGCTCGCGGAAATCGTCGCCGACATTCTTGCCGAGAGTGCCGGAGGCGCCGCCGTAATCGAGCAGGTCATCGACGATCTGGAAGGCGATGCCGAGGGCATCGCCATAGGCCCGGAGAGCGGCGATCTCGTCCTCGGGCCGGTCGGCGATCACCCCGCCGACCTCGGCCGCGGCGGCGAAGAGGGCGGCCGTCTTGCCGCGAACGACCTGAAGATAGGTGGTCTCGTCGGTCGAGAGATTCCGGGAGACGGTGAGTTGCAGCACTTCGCCCTCGGCGATGGTCGCGGCGGCGTTGGCGAGAATGTCGAGCACGCGCAGCGAATCGGTCTCGACCATCAGCTGGAAGGAACGGGCGAAGAGATAGTCGCCCACGAGCACCGACGACTTGTTGTCCCACAGGAGATTGGCCGTGGGCCGGCCGCGGCGCCGGTCGCTCTCGTCCACCACGTCGTCATGCAGGAGCGTCGCCGTGTGTATGAACTCGACGGTGGCGGCCAGGCGGATGTGGTTCTCCCCCTCGTAGCCGCACATGCGGGCGGCGGCGAGGGTGAGCAGCGGTCGCAGCCGCTTGCCGCCGGCCTCGATCAGATGGGCCGAGATCTCCGGGATGCGCGGGGCATGTTCCGAGGACATGCGGGCGCGGATCAGCCGGTTGACCGCCTCCATGTCGTCGGCGAGGAGCGCGCGCAGGGCATCGACAGGCGAAGTCACCAGGTTTTGACGGTTCACAGGCGCTCTCCTCTCGACAAGGTGGACGCGGCCGCCCATGGATGGGGCATGAAGGTCGTGATGCAGACGAACGATCCGGCCGCGCTGGCCTTCGCCCAGGCACTCCTCGATGGCGAGGGTATAGCCTTCTTCGTGCTCGACGTCCACATGAGCAGCCTCGAAGGCTCGATCGGCATTCTGCCGCGTCGGCTCGCCGTGCCCGACCGGGAGGCGGCGCGGGCGCGGGAGATTCTGGCCGAGAACGGCCTCGAGATCGTGGAGGGTGGTCGATGAACGGCCTCGCAGAGGATGATGCGGCTCTGACGCGGGACATGCTCCTCGGCGGGCGGGTGACGCTGCTCCAGCCGCGGGAGGGCTATCGGGCGACCACGGATCCCCTGCTGCTTGCCGCGGCGGTGCCGGCGCGTGCCGGGCAGAGCGTGCTCGAGCTCGGTTGCGGCGTCGGCACGGCGGCGTTGTGCCTCATGCGCCGCGTGCCGGGGGTGCGGGTGACCGGCGTCGAGCTGCAGGCGGCGTATGCGGCGCTCGCGCGGCGGAACGCCACGCTCAACGATCTGCCGCTCGAGGTCGTCGAGGGGGATGTCGCCGATCTGCCCGCAGTGGTGCGGCGGCGGCAGTTCGACCATGTGATGGCCAACCCGCCCTGGTTTCCGCCGGGAAGTGGCGCGCCGGCCGGGCGGGGCGACCGGGAGCGGGGGCGGCGCGAGGCGACGCCGCTTGCGCTGTGGGTGGATGCCATGTTGCGCCGCCTGCGCTCGGGCGGCCATTTCGTCCTCATCCAGCGCACCGAGCGGCTGCCCGAGGTACTGGCGGCCATCGGCGCGCGCCTCGGCGCGGTGCGGGTGCTGCCGCTGGCGGGGCGGACGGGCCGGCCGGCGGAGCGCTTCATCCTGCTTGGCCGCAAGGATCTGCGCACCCCCTTCACCCTGCTGCCGCCCCTCGTCCTCCACGAAGGGGCACGTCATCTCGCCGACCGGGACAGCTTCACCCCCGAGCTGCGGGCGATCCTGCGCGAAGGTGCGGCTCTCGAGATCTGAAAGCACCGCCTTCCGGCATCACCCTTCGGCCTCGCCCGCGCGGACGAGGGCGGAACGCTTTGAGAGGATCGAGGTGGTGATGACGCCGATCGTCACCAGGGTGATGAGGATGGTCGAAAGGGCGTTGATTTCGGGGCTGACCCCGAGGCGGATCTGCGAGAACACCCGCATCGGCAGGGTGGTCGCCGCCGGTCCCGACACGAAGGAAGCGATGACGAGATCATCGAGCGAGAGGGTGAAGGAGAGCAGCCACCCCGACACCACCGCCGGCGCGATCACCGGCAGGGTGACGAGGGAAAATGCCTGAAAGGGCGTGGCGCCGAGATCGAGCGCGGCTTCCTCGAGCGCCCGGTCGAAGGTGACGAGCCGCGAGGAAACCACCACCGCCACATAGCACATCGAGAAGGTGGCATGGGCGATGATGATGGTCGTCACGCCCCGGTCGATGTTCATGGCGATGAAGAGGAGGAGCAGCGACAGGCCGAGGATGACATCGGGAATCACGAGGGGAGCGAAGATCATCCCCGAAAACAGCGTCCGTCCCGCAAAGCGGCTGAACCGCACCAGCACCCAGGCGGCCATCGTGCCCAGCACGGTGGCGATGCTGGCCGAGACGAGCGCGACCTTGAGGGTGACGAAGGCCGCCTGGAGGAAGGCCTCGTCATGGAACAGCTTTGCATACCAGCGGGTCGAGAAGCCGGCCCAGACCGTCACCAGCTTCGAGGCGTTGAAGGAATAGATCACCAGCACCAGGATCGGCAGGTAGAGGAAGGCGAAGCAGAGGGTGAGCGAGACGATGTTGAAACGCGAGAGCTTCATTCCTCGGCCCTCCGTTGCTGGCGTTCGGCATGGCGCTGGAACAGCAGGATCGGCAGCACGAGGATCAGGAGGAGCACCACCGCCACGGCCGAGGCCAGCGGCCAGTCGCGATTGGCGAAGAACTCGTCCCACAGCACCTTGCCGATCATCAGCGTGCGCGAGCCGCCGAGCAGCGAGGGAATGACGAACTCTCCCACCGCCGGGATGAAGACAAGGAGGCAGCCGGCGATGATGCCGGGGCGCGAGAGCGGCCAGGTGACCAGCCAGAAGGCCTGCAGCCGCGAGCAGCCGAGATCGAGCGCCGCTTCGATCAGAGAACGGTCGAGCCGGTCGAGACTCGAGAAGATCGGTAGCACCATGAAGGGCAGATAGGCATAGACGATGCCGATATAGACCGCGACCGGCGTGCCGAGGATCACGAGCGGGGTGTCGATCAGTCCGAGCCAGATCAGGAACTGGTTGAGATAGCCGTTCTGCCCGAGGATCCCCATCCACGCATATACCCGGATGAGAAAGGAGGTCCAGAAGGGCAGGATCACCAGCATCAGGAGGATCGGCCGCCAGCGCTCCGGCGCCCGGCTCATGGCATAGGCGATCGGGTAGCCGGCAAGAAGGGTCAGAAGGGTGGACAGCGCGGCGATGCGGAGCGAGGAGAGATAGGCCTGCCAGTAGAGATCGTCCTCGCTCAGCCAGACGTAGTTCTCGAAGTCGAAGGCGCGGAACATCGCCGCGATCCCTTCCCAGCCGCGGGAAGGGTCGAACGTCGGCGTGTAGGGGGGAATGGCGAGAACGCTGTCGGAGAGCGAGATCTTGAGAACGATGACGAAGGGGGCAAGGAAGAAAAGTCCGAGCCAGAGATAGGGCACGGCGATGAGAAGGGCGCGGCGAAGCCGCCCTGCGAACCCGCTCCCGGCCTTGTCGTCGTCGCTCATTCCGTCAACACCAGCCCGGCGGTTTCGTCGAAGGCGAACCAGACCCGGTCCTCCCAGCTGAATTCGCGCCGGGCGACGCGGCGGCGATTGGGGCTCTGGACCTTGAAGCGCCTCCCTGCCGGCCCGACGATGTGATAGGTCGAGAGATTGCCCAGATAGCCGATATCCTCGATCCGGCCCTGCCAGGCGTTGGCCGCGCCTTCCGGTGCTTCGGCGCCGACCGTGATCTTCTCGGGCCGGATGGCGAAGGTCACCCGCGTGCCGACCGGCGCCGCCACGTCGGAGCGGGTGACGATGGGCGCGGCGTCTTCGGCCCAGTCGATCACGAGCCGCCCGTTTTCGGCAGCCGTCACCACACCCTCGACGAGGTTCACCTCGCCGATGAAATCGGCGACGTAGCGCGAATTGGGCTGCTCGTAGATCTCTTCCGGCGTGCCGACCTGCACCAGCCGCCCGTGGTCCATCACCGCGATGCGGGAGGCCATGGTCATCGCCTCCTCCTGGTCGTGGGTGACGATGATGAAGGTGGTGCCGAGCCGCTCCTGGATGTCCACGAGTTCGAACTGGGTCGCGGCCCGCAGCTTGCGGTCGAGCGCGGCGAGGGGCTCGTCGAGGAGCAGGATGCGCGGCCGGCGGGCGAGCGCCCGGGCCAGGGCGACGCGCTGGCGCTGGCCACCCGAGATCTCGTGCGGCCGGCGGTGGGCGAAGTTTTCGAGCTGCACCAGCCGGAGCATCTCGGCCACGCGCTCGGCGATCTCGCCCCTGGGCAGCCCGGCGCGCTTCAGGCCGAAGGCGATGTTGTCTGCCACCGTCAGATGGGGAAACAGCGCGTAGGACTGGAACATCATGTTGACCGGTCGCCTGTTGGGCGGGACCGGCACGAGATCCTCGCCGCCGAGGAGGATCCGCCCGGCGCTCGGCGCCTCGAAGCCGGCGATCATCCGCATCAGCGTGGTCTTGCCGCAGCCCGAGGGGCCGAGGAGCGCGAAGAACTCTCCCTCGTGAATGTCGAGCGAGAGATCGGCGATGGCGGTGAAGTCGCCGAAGCGCTTGGTGACGTTCTCGAGGCGGATCAGCGGTTCGGCCGCCGGATCCTGCCAGGGAGGCAGGGCCGCCGAAGCGTCGCTGGTGGGTGGTGGTGCCTTGGCCGTGTCCATGACGACACCCGTTCCTGACAGGAGGCCCGCCGGGGCGAGGATGGGGGCGGCATGGGTACCGCCCCCCGGCGTCAGTGCCCGGTCTTGATCCGGGTCCAGATGCGGGTCACCAGCCGTTGGGTCTTCAGATCGTAGGGCGTGGTGACATAGAGCTTCTTCAGTGTCGCCTCGTCGGGATAGACGGCGGTGTCGTCGAGGATTTCCGGGTCGATGTATTTCTTGCTCTCCTCCACGCCGTTGGCATACCAGACGTAATTGGTGTTCTCGGCCGCGATCTTCGGGTCGAGCATGAAGTTGATGAAGGCGTGCGCCCCCTCGGGGTTCGGCGCGTCGGCGGGAATGGCCATCTGGTCGAACCACATGACGGCCCCTTCCTTCGGGATCGAATAGGCGATGTGGACGCCGTTGTCGGCCTCGTCGGCCCGGTCGCGGGCCTGCAGCACGTCACCCGACCAGCCGATGGCCACGCAGATGTCGCCGTTCGCGAGGGCGTTGATGTATTCCGAGGAATGGAACTTGCGGACATAGGGCCGCACCGCCATCAGCACCGGCTCGGCCTTGCGGATGACGGCAGGGTCGTGGCTGTCGGGATCCTCGCCGATATAGTTGAGCGCGGCCGGGATCATCTCGGTAGGCGCATCGAGGAAATGCACGCCGCATTCGGCGAGCTTCTTCATGTATTTCGGGTCGAAGACCAGCGCCCAGCTGTCCACCGGCGCATCATCGCCCAGAACCTCCCTCACCTTGTCGATGTTGTAGCCGATGCCCGTGGTTCCCCACATGTAGTTGACCGAATACTGGTTGCCCGGATCGTAGGCCGCGACCCGCTGGGCGATCTCCGGCCAGACATATTTCAGATTGGGCAGCTTCGACTTGTCGAGCTTCTGGAACACGCCGGCTTGGATCTGCCGGGCGAGGAAGGTCGCCGAGGGCACGACCACGTCATAGCCGGTATGGCCGGTCAGGAGCTTGGTTTCGAGGATCTCGTTCGAATCGAAGGTGTCATAGATCACCTTGTAGCCCGTGGCCTTCTCGAACTTCTCGAGCACTCCTTCGCCGATATAGTCCGACCAGTTGTAGACATGGACTTCGCCCTTCTCCCCGCCGGCGAGCGCCGCGGTGCCGAGGGTCAGGCTGGCTGCGAGCGCGGCCGCGAGAGCGATTGCCGTCTTCTTCATCGTGCTTTCTCCATCCTCCGAATTCAGCCGGGCCTTCTGATGAGGCATCATTTCCAAGTTGATCAAAGTCGGCGGTGCTGGCAAGTGTTTTTTGGGAAGCCGGAAAGAGGGCGGCGCTGCCATGGCGCAGGATCGGGGCATGGTGATGGCGGAAGGGCCGGGGCGAGCGCCCCTGCCGCGGCACGAGGTCGTCTGGCGCGCCCTGCGGGAGATGATCGTGACGGGGGCCTTCGCGCCGGGCGAAGCCGTCACCATCCAGGCTCTGGCCACGCGCTTTTCGGTTTCGATGACGCCCGTTCGCGAGGCGCTGCGTCGTCTCGTGGCCGAAGGCGCGCTCGAGATGCTCGGCAACCGGCGGGTGCGGCTGCCCGAGATCGACCGGGCCCGGATGGTCGAGCTGGCGATCGCCCGCCGCGCCCTCGAGCCGCATCTGGCCGAAATGGCGGCATCGCGGGCCGATGCGGCGCTCCTCGAGCGGCTCGAGCGGCTGGACGACGCGGTTGATGCGGCCATCGAACGGGGGGATGTGGCGGCCTACATGCGGGCCAATCACGCCTTCCATTTCACCATCTATCGTGCGGCGCGCTCCGCGGTCCTGCTGCCGATCGTCGATGGGCTGTGGCTGCGATTCGCCCCCCTTTACCGCATCGTCGCCGGCAAGCAGGGCACCGACAGGCTGGTCGATCAGCACGAGGCCGCGATCCGCGCCCTGCGGGCCGGTGACGCACCGGCCGCGCGCCGCGCCATTGCCGCCGACATCGACCAGGGCATCCAGCTCGTCTGCTCCGCCCATGGTTGGGGCGGGATCTGAGCGCCGCGTCATCGCCGCCGCCGATCTTGCAATTTGATCAAATTTCCGACAGGCAGAAGGCAGAAGACCAGCGAGGGAGCCTTCCATGACCGGACCGCGCAATCATCCGCCCACCGGGGCCATGCAGGCGGCGGATGCCGCCCACCATCTCCATCCCTTCACGCACCATCGCGACCTGGCCGACAAGGGGGTGCGGGTGATCACGCGGGCGGAAGGGCCGTGGATCTTCGATTCGGAGGGCAACCGGATTCTGGATGCCATGGCCGGGCTCTGGTGCGTCAATATCGGCTACGGGCGCCACGAGCTGGCCGAGGCGGCGGCGCGGCAGATGCGCGAGCTGCCCTATTACAACACCTTCTTCCAGTCGGCCCATCCGCCGGTGATCGCCCTTGCGGAAAGGCTGGCCCGGCTGGCGCCCGAAGGGCTCGATCACGTGTTCTTCGCCACGGGCGGCTCCGATGCGAACGACACCAACATCCGCCTCGTGCGCCATTACTGGGCTCGCAGGGGGGAGCCGACGCGGCGGATCATCATCTCCCGGCACAATGCCTATCACGGCTCGACGATGGGGGCCGCCTCGCTCGGCGGGATGGCGCCGATGCACGGGCAGGGCGGCCTGCCGATCCCCGACATCGTCCACATCATGCAGCCCCATTGGTGGGCCGAGGCCGAGGAGGGAGAGACGCGCGAGGCGTTCGGTCTGCGCGCGGCACGGGCGCTCGAGACGGAGATCGAGCGGCTCGGCCCGGAAAATGTCGCCGCCTTCATCGGCGAACCGGTCCAGGGGGCAGGGGCGGTGATCGTGCCGCCCGAGAGCTACTGGCCCGAGATCCGGCGCATCTGTCGCGAATACGGCATCCTTCTGATCGCCGACGAGGTGATCACCGGCTTCGGCCGCACCGGCCGCTGGTGGGGTTCGGAGAGTTTCGGCATCACTCCCGACATCATGACCATCGCCAAGGGGCTGAGCTCGGGTTACGCGCCGATCGGCGGGTCGATCGTCTCGCGCGAAATCGCCGAAACCATCGCCGACGAGGAGTTCTTCCACGGCTATACCTATTCCGGCCATCCGGTGAGTGCCGCCGTGGCGCTCGAGAACCTGCGGATTCTCGAGGAGGAAGGCATCATCGAGCGGGTGCGGGACGAGACCGGCCCCTATCTGGCCGAGCGCTGGCGGGAGCTCATGGCGCATCCGCTCGTGGGGGAGGTGCGGATTCGCGGCTTCATGGCGGCGGTGCAGCTCACCCCCGACAAGACCCGTCGCGCCGCCTTCGCGGCGCCTGCGGGTACGGTCGGGCTGATCGGGCGCGAGAAGGCGATCGGCAACGGCATCGTCATGCGCCATATCGGCGACAGCCTCGTGATCTCGCCGCCGCTCATCCTCACGCGCGAGGAAATCGACATTCTGATCGACCTGGCCCGCAGGACGCTCGACGACACGCTCGCCGAAGCCCGTGCCCAGGGGCTGATGGCGGCGCGCTGAGCGCTCCGTCATGGGCCTGGCGCGTCTTCCGCTCCGCGCCGGGCCGGTTCTCCCCGCTGTGCCCTCTGTTGCCGCTCCGTTCCCTCGGGGCGACACGAACGGCGCTTCGGTCGCCGTCCCCGTGTCGGCGTCCTCGTTCCTTCCGTCGCCGCCCCGTCCGTTCGGGCGGACCGGAACGGGGCACGCCGGCGGTGCCACCCCCTCAGTGCATCACCACGCCGAGAGCCTTGCGCCCGTCGCGCACGAGCACATGGGGCCGGCCGAGGCGGTTGCGCAATTCGGCGAAGCCGTGGCCGAGAAAACGGAAGGAACAGAGGACGACGCCGGATCCTTCGGCGATCAGGCTCAGCCTGCCGTCGATGAACCCGACGAGGAACCCCTTGCGGGCCAGCCGCTCGGAAAGCTCTTCCCAGCTTCGGGCCGCCTCGATGTCCGGTGCGAGCCATGCCCGCAGCATGGCGGCGGTCTCGACGTCGAGTCCGTTTCGCGGCTCCGCCTGTCCGGCGTGCCACAGGGCCGCCACCGGAGCGGCCGCGCGGGTTCCCTGTCCTTGATCTGCCTGTATCAGCCTCATCGAACTTTCCCTCTCCTTCGCCGCGCCTCTCCCTGCCTTGCGCGGCTTCGGTTCCAGGGCCCGGGCTTGATGCTTCTCGAACGCCTCTTGTGCCCATCTGCGAGAGTGGCGCGCGAATCGCGCCATAATCGGCATGCCTTTAGGGCGAGATCATGGCATTTGCCCTTGAAGAGACTGTTAACGGTGCAAATTCGATCGATTTTCCCGAGAGCGGGGCGGGAGCAGGTCGCTTGCAGAATGGGGGGCTTCTCCCTATCTTCGACGAGGCGGGTTCTGCCCGGTGCGTGAGAGGCCCAATTCCGGTGGCCACAAATCATCTCGAGGGAGCTGGCTCTGCCGGAACCGTGGTTCCGGTATTCCGGTGCCCACCTGGGTAACCAGGCTCTCGGGAATTCGACGCCTCCACGGCCGGTGCGGGCCCGTCGTCGCATTCGCCGGGTTTCGACGGGCAACTGCTACGGGGAGCGGCGCCATGGCTGAGTCCGCGGGCGCGGAAGAAGGGGGCGTGGCCGCCGCCAAGGCGCGTCTGAGGCGCGAGGCCCTTGCCCGGCGCCGGAGGGTGCAGACGGCCAGGGACGCCCCGCAGCACGAAGCCCGTTTCAACCGGTATCTTCTCGGCCTTCTCGAACGCCTCGCCGCTCCGGGGAAAGCGCCGGTCGCGACCTATCTGCCGATCGGCACGGAGATCTCGCCCCTGCCGGCCATGACGGCGCATGTGGCGCGAGGCGGTCGGATCTGCCTGCCGGTGATGCGGGGAGCGGGCCGGCCGCTCGCCTTCCGCCTCTGGCGGCCGGACATGCCCCTGGCCAGGGGGGCTTTCGGCGTGATGGAGCCTGCCGAGGGGCCGTGGGTGACGCCGGCGGCGCTCCTTCTCCCCCTTCTCGCCTTCGATCGGCGGGGCCGGCGTCTCGGCTACGGTGGCGGCTATTACGACCGCACCCTCGCCGCGCTTCGCGCACGGGCCGCGCCGCCGGCCATTGGGCTGGCCTGGGCCGGGCAGGAGGTGGCGGCCGTGCCTGCCGAGGCCACCGATGCGCCGCTCGACGGCGTTCTGACCGAGGAGGGCTTCCTGCCGTTCACCCCGGCCGCGATTGCGCTCGGGGAAGGGATCGCCTAAAGCGCCGTCATGCGTATTCTCTTTCTCGGTGACGTGATGGGCCGTGCCGGGCGGCAGGCGGTGATCGACCATCTCGCGCGCCTGCGGGCCGACTGGCGGCTCGATTTCGTCATCGTCAATGCGGAAAATGCCTCCGCCGGCCGGGGCCTCACCGGCAAGCACGCCGTGCAGCTGCTCGAAGCCGGTGCCGATGTGCTCACCCTGGGCGATCATGCCTTCGACCAGAAGGACATGCTGGCCTTCGTCGAGAGCGAATCGCGGGTGCTGCGCCCGCTCAACTACGCCCGCGAGGCGCCGGGGCGGGGGGCGCGGGTCTTCACCACGGCTGGCGGGCGGAAGATTCTCGTCCTGCAGGCACTCGGGCAGGTCTTCATGAGCCGGTGCTATGACAACCCCTTCCCGATCGTCGATCAGGTGCTGAAGGCGCATCCGCTCGGTGTGGCGGTCGATGCGATCGTGCTCGACATGCATGCCGAGGCCACCTCCGAGAAGATGGGGATGGGCCACTGGTGCGACGGACGGGCGAGCCTCGTGGTCGGCACCCATACCCATGTGCCGACCGCCGACACGATGATCCTCCGGAAAGGCACGGCCTATCAGAGCGATGCCGGCATGTGCGGCGATTACGACTCCGTCATCGGCATGACCCCGCTCGAGCCGGTGCGCCGCTTCGTCACCGGCATGATACATGGCCGCTTCGAACCGGCCCGGGAGGAGGCGACGCTGAGCGGCGTTCTGGTGGAGACGGAAGACGCCACCGGCCTTGCGCGGGCGGTGCATCCCGTGCGCCTCGGTGGCCGCCTGTCGGAAGCGGTGCCGCCGCGGGCCGATTGACGGGCCGTTTTCACGGCAGCCATGAAATTCCTTGCCTCTTCCGTTCCGACGACCGAAGAATGTTCCGGCTGTCCGTCGGAAGGAAGTGCGCCCCGTCGCAACCAGGGATCGACCCGATATGCCGGATCTTGTCTCCATCGCCAGCCTGCTGCCGCTGCATGTGACGGCGGGGCTCGGGATCGCGATCGTGGCCGTGATGTTCGTGCTCTTCATGCGCGACATCTGGTCCCCCGAGGTGGTGGCGCTGGGAGGCGCGGCGGCGATGCTGCTTCTGGGGCTCCTGCCCTACGAGAAGGCCCTTGCGGTCTTCTCCAACCCTGCGCCCTGGACCATCGCGGCCATGTTCATCCTGATGGGAGCGCTGGTGCGCACCGGAGCGCTCGACTGGCTCCTCTCGCGCATCGTCAGCCATGCCGAGGAGCGGCCGCGGCGCACCCTTGCCATGCTGATCGGTTTCGTGGTGGTGGCCTCGGCCTTCATCAACAACACGCCTGTGGTGGTGGTGATGATCCCGGTCTTCATGCGCCTGGCGCGACTGCTCGGGGTTGCGCCGTCGAAACTGCTGATCCCGCTGTCCTACGCCGCCATTCTCGGCGGCACGCTGACTCTGATCGGCACCTCGACCAACCTGCTTGTCGATGGTGTCGCCCGGACCCACGGCCTCGCCCCCTTCGGCATCTTCGAGGTCACCCCGCTCGGCCTTGTGCTGGTGGTGTGGGGGATGGTCTATCTTTTCTTCATCGGTCGTCACCTGCTGCCCGAGCGCGATTCGCTGGCCAATCTGGTCTCGGATCGGTCGCGGATGAAGTATTTCACCGAGGTGGCCATTCCCGAAGGTTCGGCGCTCGTCGGGGAGAAGGTGCTGGATGTCGATCTGTTCCAGCGCCGCGGCGTGCGGGTGATCGACGTGATCCGCGGCGACGAATCGCTCCGGCGCGATCTCGGCGCCGTCACCCTCGAGGCCGGGGACCGGGTGGTTCTCAGAACCGACATGAGCGAGCTTCTGAGCCTCCATGAAAATCCCGATCTCAGGGCGGTGGACAAGCTGTCCTCGGTCGAGACGACGACGGTCGAGGCGCTGATCACGCCCGGCTGCCGGCTCGTGGGCCGGCGGCTCGGGGATCTGCGGCTGCGGCGCCGTTACGGCGTCTATCCCCTTGCGGTGCATCGGCGGAACCAGAACATCAGCTCCCGGCTCGACGACGTGATCGTGCGGGTGGGCGACACGCTGCTTCTCGAGGGCGCCCCGGCCGACATTCGCCGCCTTGCCCAGGACATGGAGCTTGTCAACATCACCGCGCCGACCGCCCGGGCCTACCGGCGGGCCCATGCACCGCTGGTGCTTGGGGCGATGGCGCTGGTTGTGATCCTGTCGGCGCTCGGCCTCGCCCCGATCTTTCCGCTGGCGGTGGTGGCCGTGGCCTTCGTGCTCCTGACCCGCTGCATCGACGCCGACGAGGCCTTCTCCTTCGTCGAGGGGCGGCTGCTCGCGCTGATCCTCGCCATGCTCGCCGTGGGCGCCGGGCTCGACGAGGCCGGATCGGTGCATCTCGTGGTCGAAGGGATGAAGCCGCTTCTGGCCGCCGCGCCGCCCTTTCTCGTGCTCTGGGCGATATATCTGCTGACGTCGCTGATGACCGAGCTCGTCTCCAACAATGCCGTCGCCGTCATCCTGACACCGGTCGCGATCGAGCTGGGCCGCAGCCTCGAGCTCGATCCGCGCCCGCTGGTGGTGGCGGTGATGGTGGCGGCCTCGGCCAGCTTCGCCACTCCGATCGGCTACCAGACCAATACGCTCATCTTCGGCCCCGGCGGCTACCGCTTCGCCGATTTCGTCAAGGTCGGCCTGCCGCTCAACCTCTCTCTCGGCATCGTGGCGGTGCTGGTGATCCCGCTCCTGTGGCCGCTGACGGGCGGCTGAGCGCGGGGGGAGAGGGCTGCGGACAGGGGGCGCGCCCGGCTCTCAGCCCCGGCTCCAGGGCACGATGCGGGTATGGTGCCCCATCTTGCGGTCGGGGCGGATCTCGCTCTTGCCGTAGAGATGGATCCGCAAATGGGGATCGCGCGAGAGGCGCGGTGCTTCCAGCACTTCCTCGCCGAGAAGGTTCACCATCTCCGCATCGGCGATGCGCTCTCCCCGTCCGAGCGGCCAGCCGGCAATGGCGCGTATGTGCTGTTCGAACTGGTCGATGGGGCAGACGGCTTCGGTCCAGTGCCCCGAATTGTGGACCCGGGGAGCGATTTCGTTGACAACGAGCCCGCTCTGGGTGACGAACATCTCCACCGCCAGCACCCCGACATGGCCGAGCGCCTCGGCCACCCGGGCGGCCATGGCACGGGCCCGGTCGGCAAGATCGGGGGCGATGGCCGCCGGCACCTTCGAGAGCCTGAGGATGCCGCCCTCGTGCAGGTTTTCCGCCGGGTCGAATGCGGCCGTCGTGCCGTCGCCGCCCCGGGCGATGACGACGGAGATCTCCTTCTCGAAAGGCACGACAGCCTCGAGAACCGCCGGTACCCGACCGACGGCCTCCCAGCAGGGGGCCAGCTCCTCCGGGGTGGTGATCCGCGCCTGTCCCTTGCCGTCATAGCCGAGTTCGCGGGTCTTGAGGATCGCCGGCAGGCCGATGCGGCGCACCGCCTCCTCGAGCGTGGCCATGTCCTCGACCGGGGCATGGGGCGCCACGGCAAGGCCGCTTTCCTCGAGGAAGGCCTTTTCCTTCAGCCGGTCGCGGGTGATGACGAGAGAGCGGCGGGAAGGGCGGATCGGCGCCAGTCGCTCGATCGCGTCGAGCGCGGCCGGCGGAATGTTCTCGAATTCGTAGGTCACGACATCGACCGCCCCGGCAAAGCGGCGCAGCGCCGCTTCGTCGTCATAGGGGGCGGCGGTATGGTGCAGGGCCGTCTCGCGGGCAGGAGCGGCCGGATCGGGATCGTAGACATGGGCATGGAAGCCGAGCCGGGCCGCGGCGGTGGCCAGCATCCGGCCGAGCTGCCCACCGCCGAGAATGCCGATGGTGGCGCCGGGGGCAAGCGGCTGCAGGGTGTCAGTCATCTTGCGGCACCTCCGGCACGGATGCGGCCAGGGCCGCCCGCCAGGCATCGAGCCGCGCGGCGAGGTCGGGGTCGGTCGTGGCGAGGATCGCGGCGGCGTAGAGCCCGGCATTCACGGCTCCTGCCGGGCCGATGGCCATGGTGCCGACGGGAAAGCCCCGCGGCATCTGCACGATCGAATAGAGCGAATCGAGCCCCTTGAGCGCCCGGCTCTCGACCGGCACGCCGATCACCGGCAGCGATGTCTTGGATGCCACCATGCCCGGCAGATGGGCCGCGCCCCCGGCACCGGCGATGATGACCCTGAGCCCCCGCTCGCGGGCGGTGCGGCCGTATTCCCACAGCCGGTCGGGGGTGCGGTGGGCCGAGACGATCCGCGCCTCGCAGGGGACGGCCAGCTCCTCGAGCACGTCGGCTGCGCCCTTCATCGTCGGCCAGTCGGACTGGCTGCCCATGATGATGCCGACAAGGGGGTGCGGGGCGGCTGGTGGCATGGCGGTCTCCTTCGATCGCAGGGAGCGGGGAGTCAGGCGATGATGTCGGGGGTCAGCTGATCCTCGATGCGGGCGATCAGATCCTTCAGCATCAGCTTCTTCTTCTTGAGGCGCCTGATGGTGAAGGGGTCGCCACGGCCCGATTGCTCGAGCGCCGTGATGGCGGCATCGAGGTCGCGATGCTCGCAGCGCAACGCCTCGAGCCGCACGCGCAGCATTTCCTCCGCGTCGATGGTTCTTGCGGTCATGGATGGTCCCCGTGCTTGCCATTGTTTTAGGCGAAACGGCGCAGGAGCGGAAGGGCCGGAGCGTGGCCGGGAAGCGGCGCAGTGTCGCTTTTGCGGTGTGACGATGGCACCCTGCTTCCGCCAACATCTTGATATGACGGGGGAAGCTCCCCATATTTCCTTCGTCGGCTGCCTCGAGGAGGGGCCGGCGCCATGGAGTCGCTTCAGAAAGGACCGAAAAATGAACAAGATGTCACTCGCCCAGCACCCGTTCCTGCTCGGCTTCGAGGAGCTGGAGAGGTTTCTCGAGCGAATGTCGAAGAGCGGCAATGACGGCTACCCGCCCTTCAATATCGAGCAGACCGGGAAGAACGCCTACCGCATCACCCTCGCGGTCGCCGGTTTCTCGGAAGACGATCTCGAGATCGTCGTCGAGGACAACCAGCTGATCGTGCGCGGCAGGAAGAAGCCGGAGGACGAGGAGGGCCGGATCTTCCTTCATCGCGGGATCGCCTCGCGCCAGTTCGAGCGTCGTTTCGCGATTGCCGACGGGGTCGAGGTCAGGGGTGCCACGCTCGAGAACGGGCTCCTGCACATCGACCTGGAGAAGGAGGAACCCGAACCCGTGGTCCGCAAGGTCGAGATCAGGAAGAGCTGAACGGCCGGGCCGGATGTGCCGGTGCGTTCAGGGAAAGGGAGCAGATGAACGAGAAATACGAACTCGATGTCGGCGGCGCCGGTGAACGGATCGTCTATGTGCGGCCGGTGAAGGTCGAGGATCTGCCCCCGGAGATTCGCAAGGAGGCGGAAGGGCTCGAGACCCTCTACGCCGTCCATGCCCCGGACGGGCAGCGTCTCGCGCTGGTGCGGGACCGCAATCTTGCCTTCGTGCTTGCACGCAAGCACGATTTCGCACCGGTCAACGCCCACTGAGGCCGTCCGAACCGCGCCTTCGGGCTGCCGGTCCGACGGGAGGGAGCACGAAGGGCGCAGGATGCGAGACGAAAAGGGGCTCCGCCGGGTGCGGGGCCCCTTTCGCATGGGCAAGGTTTGCACGGGAGAGGGCGGCGCGCTCAGCTCCTCATGCCGATGAGGCCGAGCTGCTCGAGCTTCAGAAGCACCTGATGGGCGCAGTAATCGACGTCGAGCCCGGTGGTGTCGATCCGCAGATCGGGATTTTCCGGTTCCTCGTAGGGGTCGGAGATGCCGGTGAACTCCTTGATCTTTCCTTCGCGTGCAAGCTTGTAGAGCCCCTTGCGGTCCCGCCGCTCGCACTCCTCGAGAGGGGTTGCGACATGCACGAGCACGAAGGCGCCGTATTGCTCGATCATCTCGCGCACGGCCCGCCGCGTCGCCTCGTAGGGGGCGATGGGGGCGCAGATGGCGATGCCGCGGTTCTTGGTGATCTCCGAAGCGACGAAGCCGATGCGGCGGATGTTGAGATCGCGATGCGCCTTCGAGAAGCCGAGCTCGGAGCTCAGATGCTTGCGGACCACGTCGCCGTCGAGCAGGGTGACGGGCCGGTCGCCGATTTCCATCAGCTTGACCATCAGCGCATTGGCAATGGTGGATTTTCCCGAACCCGAAAGCCCGGTGAAGAACACGGTGAAACCCTGCTTGTGCCGCGGCGGGTAGGCCCGGCGCAGCTCGGCCACCACCTCGGGGAAGGAGAACCATTCGGGTATCTCGAGCCCTTCGCGCAGCCGCCGCCGGAGCTCGGTGCCGGAAATGTTGAGGATCGTCGCGCCCTCGGGCACTTCGTCCACCGGGAAATACTGCGCCCTCTCCTCGACATAGACCATGTGCTTGAAGGGCACCATCTCGATGCCGATCTCGTCCTGATGGGTGGCGACCAGTTCCTGGGCGTCATAGGGGCCGTAGAAATCCTCGCCCCTGGAATTCTTGCCCGGACCGGCATGGTCGCGCCCGACGATGAAATGGGTGCATCCGTGGTTGCGGCGGATGAGGGCGTGCCACAGCGCCTCCCGCGGGCCGGCCATGCGCATGGCGAGATTGAGCAGGCTCAGATGGGTGGTGCTCGGCGGATACTTGTCAAGCACGGCCTCGTAGCAGCGCACCCGCGTGAAGTGATCGACATCGCCCGGCTTGGTCATGCCGACGACGGGGTGGATCAGGAGATTGGCCTGCACCTCGCGGGCGGCGCGGAAGGTCAGTTCCTGATGGGCACGATGGAGCGGGTTGCGGGTCTGGAAGGCGACGATGCGCCGCCAGCCCATCTTGCGGAAGAAGGCCCGAAGCTCGTTGGGCGTGTCGCGCCGCGAACGGAAATCGTAATGCGTCGGCGGCTGGATGCCGGTCACGGGGCCGCCGAGATAGACCGGCCCGGCCTCGTTGTGCAGGTAGTTGACGGCCGGATGGGCGACATCGTCGGCCCCGAACACCTGTTCGGCCTCGTGGCGCTTGTCGGGGCGCCACTTGTCGGTCACGGTCATGATGGCGAGGATCACCCCTTCCGGATCGCGCAGGGCGATGTCCTGTCCGGGCTCCACCTTGTCGGCGAAGGCTTCCGACACGTCGAGGGTGATCGGCATGGGCCAGAGCGTGCCGCCCGCGAGCCGCATCCTCTCGACGACGCCTTCGTAGTCTTCCCGGGAGAGGAAGCCCTTGAGGGGGGCGAAGCCGCCGTTCATCAGCAGTTCGAGATCGCACAGCTGGCGGCGCGAGAGGTCCCAGCTCGGCAGCTCCGCCGCCTCCTCCTTCAGCTTGAGGGCGGATTCATGGGAGACGTAGAACTCGGGGATCGGGGCGAGGTTGTCGAGTTTCATCGCTTGCTCCGGCACGGACGCTTCGGGGAACACACAGGAGGTGAACATCGGCGCGCTTTTGCGCTGAAAACGTGCCCCGATCAAGGCCGGATGCCGACGAAAAGACGGATTTTCGCACGAAGGAGCGGCCGCGGTTGCGACTTCGGTGCCCTCGGGCCGTGCAGGGGAGATTTGCAGGGGAGATTTTCGGCGGCAAGGAGGGGCGGCGGCGTGCCTCGCCCCCTTGCCGCCGCCTGCGCGCCCTCTCCGGGTCAGCTCCCGGCTTCCTGTTCCGCCAGCCAGCGCTCGGCGTCGAGCGCGGCCATGCAGCCCATGCCGGCCGAGGTGACCGCCTGGCGGTATTTCCAGTCGGTCACGTCGCCTGCGGCGAAGACGCCCGGTTTCGAGGTTTCGGTCGAACCGGGGCGGACCTTGATATAGCCGCCCATATGGGTTTCGAGCTGCCCTTCGACCAGTTCGGAAGCCGGCTTGTGACCGATGGCGATGAACACGCCCCTGGCGGGGATCACCTGCTCCTCTCCGGTCCTGACGTTGCGGATCTTCACGCCGGTCACGCCCTTCGGGTCCTCCTCGCCGAGAATTTCCGCCACCTGCGAATCCCAGACGATCTCGACCTTAGGGTTCCTGAAGAGACGCTCCTGAAGGATCTTCTCGGCCCTCAGGCTGTCGCGGCGATGGATCAGCGTGACCTTCGAGGCGAAATTGGTCAGGAACAGTGCCTCCTCCACCGCGGTGTTGCCGCCGCCGACCACCACCACTTCCTGCCCGCGATAGAAGAAGCCGTCGCAGGTGGCGCAGGCCGAGACGCCGAAGCCCTTGAACTTCTCTTCCGAGGGCAGGCCGAGCCATTTGGCCTGGGCGCCGGTGGCGATGATGACCGCGTCGGCGGTGTAGGTCGTGCCGCTGTCGCCCGTGGCGGTAAAGGGGCGTTGCGAGAGGTCGAGCGAGGTGATGTGATCGGTGACGATCTCCGCGCCCACCGCCCGGGCATGCTCTTCCATCTTCTGCATCAGCTCCGGGCCCTGGATGACCTTCTCGCCCGGCCAGTTCTCGACATCGGTGGTGATCGTCAGCTGACCGCCGGGCTGCATCCCCTGGACGAGCACCGGTTCGAGCATCGCGCGCGCCCCGTAGACGGCGGCGGTGTATCCCGCCGGTCCCGAGCCGATGATGAGAAGTTTCGTGTGCTTGCTGTCCGCCATCGTTCCGCCTTTCGCTCGGATGAATGGAAATGTGCACCGCGATTCATTCGCGAGCGCTAATATTTCCTCCGACATATAGGGCGCCCCGCTGCTGCTGGAAAGGGGGGAGACCCTGGTGCCGATCGTGGCCGTCTGTCAGGCGGATGATGATGTTTTGTTGCGCGGATAAGAAAGAATGTTGCGCCACGTCATGGGCATGGGTAAGTTGACACAAGATGTCCGGGACGGGGGCCGGATGCGTCTGCCCGTCGGTCCGCCCCAGGCGCCGGTCATCGCGACGACAGATCACCATGACGGAGGATGCCATGCCCGGATCGAGGCTCGATGCAATCGACCGCAAGATCCTCGCCGAGCTTCAGGCCGACGGCCGGATGACCAATGTCGAGCTGGCGCGGCGGGTCGGCATCTCGGCGCCGCCTTGTCTGCGGCGGGTGCGCAATCTCGAGGAACAGGGCTACATTCGCGGCTATCATGCCGATGTCGATGCCCGCAAGCTGGGCTTCGAGGTTCATGTCTTCGCCATGGTCGGGCTTCACAGCCAGGCGGAGGCCGATCTGCGGGCCTTCGAGGAACAGTGCCGCTCCTGGCCCCTGGTGCGCGAATGCCACATGCTCAACGGCGAGATCGACTTCCTGCTCAAATGCGTCGCCCCCGATCTCTCGACCTTCCACCGCTTCCTGACGGAGGAGCTGACGGCGGCGCCCAACGTCGCTTCCGTGAAGACCTCGCTCGTCATTCGCGATGCCAAGGACGAACCCGGCATCCCCTTCGAGGTGCTCGAGAAACGCGTGGCCGCCGAGGAAGGCTGAGAGGGGGGCGGCTTCGAGAGGGACGATCAGGCCGAAAGGCGGGTGCGCTCGGCGGCAGGGCGGCCCTTGCGGGCGGGTGCGCCTCGCTCCTCTCTTTGGGGGAGCCGTGCCTGCCGGCCCGGCAGGCGCGACATCCGCTCGGCTTCCTCGATCACCCGTTCCAGCCAGCGATGGCGCAGTCTCTTGCCCATGACACGATACTCCCACGGCATTCCGACGGCTCCGTTGCCGTCCTGTTGACGATGGCGGCGAAATGGGGCGAGGATGGGCCGCCAATCGCAAGATTTTGCGAAAAATGCGAGGCGGACGGCGTGTGGTCCGTTTCCGCGCCGGGGTCTGCCGTTGCGATGTTCAGAGGCGGATGGCGGAGATCAGGCGGCCGTAATCCGCTTCGCCCTCGTGGCAGGCCCGGCGATAGGAGAAGAAGCGCACCGGGTCGTCATAGGTGCAATGGCCGGTCCACTCGGCGTGGCCCACCCCGGCCTCGCGCAGAAGGTGCAGGCCGAGACCGGGCAGATCGAACAGGTAGCGATCGCCCGTGCCGTTGGCGAAGAAGCGCGAGAGGGCGGGGTCCTCGGCCATGAAGGCGTCGAGGATCTCCGGCCCGACCTCGTAGTTGCGTTGGGAGATGGTCGGTCCGATGACGGCGGCGATCCGCTCGCGGCGGGCGCCGAGCCCCTCCATCGCCGCGACGGCCGCCTCGATCACCCCGGCCAGGGCGCCGCGCCAGCCGGCGTGGACGGCGGCGATCACCCCGGCCCCGGCGTCTCCCATCAGGATCGGCTGGCAATCGGCGGTCAGGACCGCGACCGCGAGGCCGGGGGTGGCGGTGACGAGCGCGTCGGCCTCCGGTTCGTCACCCCGCAACGGCCCGTCCACCCGGATCACCCGCGGCGAATGCACCTGCCGCACGGTGACGAGGCTTTCCGGCGGAACGGCAAGCGCCGCGGCGACGATGGCACGGTTGCGGGAGACGATCTCGCCCATGTCCTGCGAGCCGATGCCGCAGTTGAGGCTCTCGTAGACGCCCGAAGACGCGCCGCCCTTGCGGGTAAAGAAACCGTGCCGGAAGGCCGAAAGCGGTTTGGCGGTGATGATCTCGAGGCTCATCGGCTCTCTTTCGAACTGGCATCACGCGGCAGGCGGCAGCCCCGGCGGCGGGCCGAGGCGGTCATGGATCGCCATGACCTTGAACAGGGTTCCCATTTCCTCCGGCGAGGTCAAGCGGCGGATGGCGGCAAGGTGATTTTCGAGCGCCGGTCCCTTCAGCCGCCGGGCCAGGGCGGCGGCGCGCGCCCTGATGCCGAGCGCCTCGAGAAAGGCGCCCTGAGCCGTCATCGCAGAATGGCAGGCGCCGCCCTCTCTCGCGGCGGCAGCGAGGGCGGCGAAATCGACATGGGCCGTGAGGTCGGCCATGCCGGGGCGGGCAAGCGGATCGACCGGTGCGTGGTTCTCGACCGCCTGGAAGGTATCCCCGAGGGAGCGCCAGCCGCCATAGTCGATGATGAGGGCGACCCCGCCCTTGGTGGCGATCCGGCCGGCGAGGGTGCGGGCAATGGCGAGTGCCGGCAGCGAGATCTCGACGATGTCGCCCTCCCGCGTGTCGGCCAGTCGTTCGGCGAGGAAGGCAGCCGGCATCTCGCCCGAAAGACCGAAGGCGAGCTTCCCCGCCTCGTCGAGCCCCACCATCCGCTCGCGCCAGGCGGTGGGGGTGCGGATGAACTGGCGGATCGGCAGGGCGTCGAAGAATTCGTTGGCGACGAGGAGGAGCGGCAGATCGGCGTGGCGGGACAGCGCCTCGTCGATGGTTCCGGCCCATTCGACCGCGTGACCGGCGAGCGCCTTGCGTTGGCGGCGGCGCATGGCGGGGCTCGCCTCGACGAGCACGAGCCGCATCGCCCCGTGAAAACCGGGGACGATCCGGGTCGCACGCAGCAGATCGGCCATCAGCGTGCCGCGGCCGGGGCCGGCCTCGACGAGGAGAAAGGGGGCTGGGCGGCCGCGGTCGATCCAGCTCTGGGCGAGGGCGAGACCGAGAAGCTCGCCGAAGACCTGGCTGATCTCGGGCGCGGTGATGAAGTCGCCCCGGGCGCCCAGGGCCTCGCGCCGCGTGTAGTAGCCGTGCTCGGGATGAAGGAGGCAGCTGCGCATGTATTCGGCCAGCGTGACGGGCCCTTCGGTGCGGATCCGCCGGGCAAGGATCTCGGCCAGGGGGGTGGTCATGGGCGTGCCCGCATCCGTCGTCGTGCCCAGAACATGATGCCCAGCCCGGCGAGGATCATCGGCAACGAGAGCAGCTGCCCCATGGAAAGGCCGGCACCGCCGAGGCGCACCACATGGCCGAGCGGGTTGTCGGGGGTGATGAATTGCGGATCGGCCTCGCGGAAGAATTCGACGAGGAAGCGCGAGAGTCCGTAACCGGCGAGGAAGAGGCCGATCGAGAAGCCCGGCGTCTTGAGCGTGCCCTTGCGGAAGGCGAGCCCCGCCAGCAGCGCCCCGAGCAGCAGTCCTTCGAGCGCCGCCTCGTAGAGCTGCGACGGATGCCGCGCGCAGATCCCGGCCCAGCCTTCGGGGCAGGGGGCGCCGGGAAATGCCATCGCCCAGGGTACATCGGTCGGCCGGCCCCACAATTCGCCGTTGATGAAATTGGCGATCCGCCCGAGGAAGAGGCCGATCGGGACGGTGACGGCCAGCGCATCACCGAAGGAAAGCGGGTCGATCCCCCGTTTGCGGGCGAAGAGCCAGGCGGCCGCGACCACGCCGAGAAAGCCGCCATGGAAGGACATGCCGCCCTTCCACACGGCGAGGATCTCGGCCGGATTGGCGAGATAGTAGTCGGGGCGATAGAAGAACACATAGCCCAGCCGCCCCCCGAGAATGATGCCGACGATGGCCCAGGCGAGGAAATCCTCGATGTCGCGCGTGGTCATCGGCGGCCGCTGCCCGGGCCACAGATGCGGCCGGCGCAGCATCGCCACGATCACCCGCCACGCGAGGAGGATGCCGGCGACATAGGCCAGCGCATACCAGCGAATGGCGATTCGCACCGGCCCGATGTCGATACCGAAGATTTCCGGGTCGATAGCGGGATAGGGGATGACAAGGGCGATCTGGCTGAGCATGGGGCCTCCTCGGTCGCTCCAGCCATTTCAGCGCCTCCGGTCCCTGTCAAGCCGCGGAAAATGGCGATCGCGTGAGCTCCCGTGAAACGGGCGCTCCGGCCGCCCTCCCTTGGCATTCGGGCGCGGGAAATGCATAGAGGGGGCAGCAAGAAGGAGTGCGCCATGCAAGGTCGCGGCAGGATCTTCGATGATCTCGCGCAGATCATCAACAATGCGATGGGCGTTGCCCAGGGGGCGAAGGCGGAGGCCGAAACCGCACTCAGAAGCTGGTTCGAGCGCTGGCTGGCCGATCGCGACCTCGTCACCCGCGAGGAGTTCGAGGCGGTGCGCCGCATGGCCGAGAAGGCCCGCGAGGAGAACGACGCGCTGGCCGCCCGGCTCGATGTGCTCGAAAGGGAGGTCGCCGCGCTCAGGGCCGAAGCCGCCGCCGATGCGGGCGAGGCGCAGGGCGGGCGCACGCGCGGCGCCACGAAAGCCGCGACCGGCAGGAGCACGCGGACGCGGCGCAAGACCGCTTCCGCATCGCGTGCCGGCAAGGATACGGCGAAGGGTGACGACTGAGCCGCGTCCGTCTCGCGGGAAAGGAGCCTTGTCGCAAGAGTGCCCGGTCCGTCGGAAAGCCTTGGGGCGGGTCGGTGGAGACGAGGCCGTTGCCTCGCCCGGTCCCGGCAGGACAGGCCGGGTCGGCTGTCGCGGCGCACCCCGGCGGTGACGGCAGCGCCATTTCCCCGCGGGGATCGCCGCCCCGGCCCGGCATTTCCCCGACGGCCCCGCTTCCCGGTGGTGTCGCTCCTCGCTGGTGCCGGTGCCGGCGGAACGGTGGCACCCCTCCCGCGGCGTGCCGGTCGGCCCGGTGGCCATCCTGCCCTGTCGCTCGACGGGGCACTCAGCGCTCCGCCTGCCCCTTGCGGCGCTTCTCGAGCATGAGGGTGATCACGTCGGCCATCTCGCGGGCCATGCGCCCCGGCGTGGTGCCGCCGATACCGAGCCGCCGGCCGAACCTCCACCACAGCCCCGGCGCCCAGGCGAAGGGGCCCTTCTTTCGGAGGATCAGCACGAAGCCGTTGGCCGGGCGGATGGCGAAGAAGCCCCGTTCGACCTTCTCGATCTCCTCGATCCGGGCGAGGAGGCGGCCTTCGGTGTCCTCGATGCGGTCCTCGTGGAGCACGATGCCGACGGCGCTTGCCCGCCAGTTGCGCCAGGCGAGCCAGAGCGCGCCGAGACCGGCGACGAGCAGCACCACCGTCCAGACCGGCCCGGCCGGCGGCCGCAGCGCCAGCACTTCGAGGCAGACCCCTCCGAAAAGCGCGAGAATGGCGGCCGCGATGATGCGCCGCGCGAGGCTTGGTCTGAGCACCATCACGAAGGGGCGCACCGCCCCCTCGTTCCGCGCCGTCCGATCCGTCGTCCCGTTCATGCCGCTCTCCCCTGTCGCACGCATCTTCCCATCGCATGTTCGGCCGGCGGATGCGAGAGGCGGGTCGCCGTTCGCCCCGCTCAGCTTGACCGGGGCGGCGATCTCGCCCATACCGCGCCCCATGACCGAGCTTGACCGCATCCGCAACTTTTCCATTGTCGCCCATATCGATCACGGCAAGTCCACCCTTGCCGACCGGCTGATGCAGGCCACCGGCGCCGTCTCCGAGCGCGAGCTCAGGGAACAGATGCTCGATTCGATGGAGATCGAGCGCGAACGGGGCATCACCATCAAGGCCCAGACCGTGCGGCTGCGCTACACGGCGAAAGACGGCAATGCCTACATCCTCAACCTGATCGACACGCCCGGCCATGTCGATTTCACCTATGAGGTCAGCCGCTCGATGCGGGCGGTCGAAGGTTCGCTCCTGGTGGTCGATGCCACCCAGGGGGTCGAGGCGCAGACCCTGGCCAATGTCTGGCAGGCGATCGAGGCCGATCACGAGATCATTCCGGTGCTCAACAAGATCGACCTGCCCGCCGCCGAACCCGACCGGGTGGCCGAGGAGATCGAGGAGGTGATCGGTATCGACGCCACCGACGCGATCCATGTTTCGGCCAAGACCGGCCACGGCATCGACGAGCTGCTCGAGGCGATCGTCGAGCGCCTGCCTGCGCCGAAGGGCGAGCGCGAAGCCCCTCTCAAGGCGATGCTGGTGGACAGCTGGTATGACCCCTATCTCGGCGTCGTGGTGCTCTTCCGGGTGATCGACGGCGTGATCCGCAAGGGCGACCGGATCCTGATGATGCAGACGGGAGCGCGTTACACCGTGGACCGGATCGGGGTCTTCACCCCGAAGATGGAGGCGGTCGAGGCGCTCGGCCCCGGCGAGATCGGCTTTCTCACCGCCTCGATCAAGCAGGTGCGCGACACGCGGGTAGGGGACACCATCACCCACGAGAAGCGGCCCACGGCCGAACCGCTTCCCGGCTTCAAGCCGGCCCAGCCGGTGGTCTTTGCCGGGCTCTTTCCGGTGGACAACAACGATTTCGAGGATCTGCGCGAGGCGATCGAGAAGCTCGCCCTCAACGACGCCTCCTTCACCTACGAGATGGAAAGCTCTCCCGCCCTGGGCTTCGGCTTCCGCTGCGGCTTTCTCGGCCTGCTCCATCTCGAGGTGATTCGCGACCGGCTCGAGCGTGAATTCGGCATCGAACTCATCACCACCGCCCCTTCGGTCGTCTATCACGTGCATCTGCGCGACGGGACGATGGTCGAGCTGCACAACCCCGCCGACATGCCCGATCCCTCGACCATCGATCGCATCGAGGAGCCGCGCATCAAGGCCACGATCATGGTGCCCGACCCGTTTCTCGGCGACGTGCTCAAGCTCTGCCAGGATCGCCGCGGCATCCAGCTCGAGCTGACCTATGCCGGCAACCGGGCGATGGTGGTCTACGACCTGCCGCTGGCCGAAGTGGTGTTCGACTTCTACGACCGGCTCAAATCCGTTACCAAGGGCTATGCCAGCTTCGACTATCAGTTGATCGGCTACCGGCCGGACAACATCGTCAGGATGACGATTCTCGTCAATGGCGAACCGGTGGACGCCCTTTCGGTGATGGTGCATCGCGATCGGGCCGAGCAGCGCGGCCGTTCGATGGTCGAGAAGCTCAAGGAGCTCATCCCGCGCCACATGTTCAAGATCCCGATCCAGGCGGCGATCGGCGGGCGGATCATCGCCCGCGAGACCATTCCGGCCCTGCGCAAGGACGTGACCGCCAAATGCTATGGCGGCGACATCACCCGCAAGAAGAAGCTGCTCGAGAAGCAGAAGGCCGGCAAGAAGAAGATGCGCCAGTTCGGAAAGGTTGACATCCCCCAGTCGGCCTTCATCAATGCGCTGAAGATGGACGACTGACCGACAGGGAGGGGCGACATGCCGCAACGCTATGCACGGGTGCAGATCTGGCTGCACTGGGTCATCGCCGCGCTGGTCGGTCTCGAATATGCCACCTCGGAGCTGATCGAGGAAGGCGGGGCGTTCCTTGCCGGGCTGCATGTCTGGCCGGGGGTGGCGATCCTCGTCCTCATGCCGATCCGTCTCGTCCTGAGGCTGGCGCTGGGAACGCCGGAGCCGCCCGAGAGCGAGCATCCCTTCCTGCGCAGGCTCGCCGTCTGGACCCACTGGGCGTTCTATGCGCTGCTGATCCTCATACCCGCCGGCGCCCTCGCTGCGCGCTATGGCGTCTGGAAGGGCGGGCAGCTTCTGCATGATGCGGGCGAGCCGGTGTTCTTCATCCTGTTCTGGCTCCATCTCGGCGCCGCACTGGTGCACCACTTCATCTTCCGCACCGATGTGCTGATACGCATGGTGCCCATTCTCGAGCGCCGCTGAGAGCGCCCCGGGAGGGGATGCCGGAGCGCCTCGTCCGCAGGATCCTGCCCGTGGTGGAAAGGGGTTCACGGCGGCGGCATCGACGCACCGGTGATCGTCGCGCCCCCTTGTGCCCTCTTCGCTTGTGACTATAACCACCGCGAACCGGCCCGCCGCCGCGGCAGCGGGGTGCAGGCCTGCGCCATTCACGGACGACCATCGAGGGCTCCATGCCGAAGCGCGAAGACATCTCCTCCATCATGATCATCGGTGCCGGCCCCATCGTCATCGGCCAGGCCTGCGAATTCGACTATTCCGGTGCCCAGGCCTGCAAGGCGCTGAAGGAGGAGGGCTATCGCGTCATCCTCGTCAACTCCAACCCCGCCACCATCATGACCGATCCGGGGTTGGCGGACGCCACCTACATCGAGCCGATCACCCCCGAGATCGTCGCCCGCATCATCGAGAAGGAGCGGCCCGATGCCCTCTTGCCCACCATGGGCGGGCAGACAGGCCTCAACACCGCCCTTGCCGTCGCCGACATGGGCGTGCTCGAGCGTTTCGGCGTGGAGCTGATCGGCGCCAACCGCGAAGCCATCGAGAAGGCGGAGGACCGCAAGCTCTTTCGCGAGGCGATGGAGCGGATCGGCCTCGAGAATCCGCGGGCGGCCATCGCCAACAACATGGACGAGGCCATGGCCGCGCTCGAGGAGGTCGGCCTGCCGGCGATCATCCGTCCCGCCTTCACCCTCGGCGGCACGGGGGGCGGCATCGCCTACAACCGCGAGGATTTCGAGCATTACTGCCGCACCGGGCTCGACGCGTCCCCCGCCGGCCAGATCCTGATCGACGAGAGCCTTCTGGGGTGGAAGGAATTCGAGATGGAGGTGATCCGCGACAAGGCGGACAATGCCATCATCGTCTGTTCCATCGAGAACATCGACCCGATGGGGGTGCATACCGGCGACAGCATCACCGTCGCTCCGGCGCTCACGCTGACCGACAAGGAATACCAGATGATGCGCTCGGGCTCGATCGCCGTCCTGCGCGAGATCGGTGTCGAGACGGGCGGCTCGAACGTGCAGTGGGCGGTCAATCCCGAGACGGGCCGCATGGTGGTGATCGAGATGAACCCGCGGGTGAGCCGCTCCTCGGCGCTGGCATCCAAGGCCACGGGGTTTCCCATCGCCAAGGTCGCCGCCAAGCTCGCGGTCGGCTACACGCTCGACGAGCTCGACAACGACATCACCAGGGTGACGCCCGCCAGCTTCGAGCCGACGATCGACTACGTCGTCACCAAGATCCCGCGTTTCGCCTTCGAGAAGTTCCCCGGCGCCAGGGCGGAGCTGACCACCGCGATGAAGTCGGTGGGCGAGGCCATGGCCATCGGACGCAGCTTTCACGAGAGCCTGCAGAAGGCGCTGGCCTCGCTCGAGACCGGGCTTTCGGGGCTCGACGAGATCGCCATCGAAGGCGCCGACGACCCGGAGACGGGGCGCGCCGCCGTCATCCGGGCACTTTCGCAGCCGACCCCGGACCGCATTCGCGTCATCGCCCAAGCCATGCGGCACGGGCTGACGGACGGGGAGATCCACGCGGCGACGAAATACGACCCCTGGTTCATCGCCCGTATCCGCGAGATCGTGGAAGTCGAGGAGAGACTGCGTCGGAGCGGCCTGCCCGAAGAGGCCGATGCGCTGCGGTCGCTCAAGATGATGGGCTTCACCGATGCCCGGCTCGCCGCCCTCACCGGGCTCGCGGAGGCCGAGGTGCGCCGGCGCCGTCTGGCGCAAGGGGTGCGCGCCGTCTTCAAGCGGATCGACACCTGCGCCGCCGAGTTCGAGGCCCAGACGCCCTACATGTATTCGACCTACGAGGTGCCCGCTCTCGGCTCGGTCGAATGCGAGGCCTGGCCGACGGACAGGAAGAAGGTCGTCATCCTCGGTGGCGGCCCGAACCGCATCGGCCAGGGGATCGAGTTCGACTATTGCTGCGTCCATGCCTGCTATTCGCTCTCGGACGCGGGGTTCGAGACGGTGATGATCAACTGCAACCCCGAGACGGTCTCCACAGATTACGACACGTCGGATCGGCTGTATTTCGAGCCGCTCACCTTCGAGCATGTGATGGAGATCCTGCGCGTGGAGCAGGAGAAGGGCACCCTTGCCGGGGTGATCGTCCAGTTCGGCGGGCAGACGCCGCTTAAGCTCGCCAATGCCCTCGAGGAGGCCGGCATTCCCATCCTCGGCACCACGCCCGACAAGATCGACCTGGCCGAAGACCGCGAACGCTTCCAGCAGCTGCTCGGCCGTCTCGGGCTCCGGCAGCCGAGAAACGCCATCGCCCGCTCCCCCGAGGAGGCGCGGCGGAAGGCGCGGGAGATCGGCTATCCTCTCGTCATTCGGCCGTCCTACGTGCTCGGCGGCCGGGCGATGGAGATCGTTCGCGACGACGCCCAGCTGGAGCGTTACATGAGTGAGGCGGTGGTCGTGTCGGGCGACAGCCCGGTGCTGCTCGACAGCTATCTCGCCGGTGCGATCGAGGTCGATGTCGATGCGCTGTGCGACGGGGAGAGGGTCCATGTCGCCGGTATCATGGAGCATATCGAGGAAGCCGGCGTCCATTCGGGCGACAGCGCCTGTTCGCTGCCGCCCCATTCCCTGCCCGAGGAGACCGTCGCCGAGCTCGAGCGGCAGACGGCGCTTCTGGCAAGGGGGCTCGGCGTGATCGGACTGATGAACGTGCAGTTCGCCATCAAGGACGGCGAGATTCATGTGCTCGAGGTCAATCCGCGCGCCTCGCGGACCGTGCCCTTCGTCGCCAAGGCGGTGGGTTCGCCCATTGCCTCGATCGCGGCGCGGCTGATGGCCGGCGAGAGCCTCGACGATTTCACCCTCAGGCCGGCCAGGACGCCGTGGTTCTCGGTCAAGGAAGCGGTGCTGCCTTTCGCCCGTTTCCCCGGTGTCGATACCCTGCTCGGCCCGGAGATGCGTTCGACCGGCGAGGTGATGGGGCGCGACAGGAGCTTCCCCCTTGCCTACTGGAAGGCCCAGATCGGCGCCGGCAACACCTTGCCCGGGAGCGGCCGGGTCTTCGTTTCGGTGCGCGATGACGACAAGAGCGACCAGCTTCTCGAAACCGCCCGCATCCTCGTCGATCTCGGTTTCGAGATCGTGGCGACCCGGGGCACGGCGGCATTTCTCGCCGGTGGCGGCATTCCGGCCGAGGTGGTCAACAAGGTCTATGAAGGACGGCCCAATATCGTCGATGCCATGAAGAACGGCGAGATCGCGCTCGTCTTCAACACCACCGAGGGCGCCCAGGCGATCGAGGACAGCCGCGAGATCCGGGCGGTGGCGCTGGCCGAGCGCATCCCCTATTTCACCACCCTTGCCGGGGCCCATGCCGCAGCACTCGCCATGAAGGCCGTGCGCGAGGAGGAGGTGGAGGTGGCGCCGCTGCAGGACCAGCCCTGAGGGTGGCGCGCCGCGCGGACGGGGCATCGCCGGCATGCAGGCGCGACCGTGAGGGCGCGGCGCCGGCCCGCCCTGCGGCGGGCACGGTTGCCGGTCCGGGCTTGCCCGGCGCCGGCTCTCCGGGGCACGGGGCGGGGCTCACAGCCCCTTCGAGCGGTAGCTCAGGGCGATGCGCTCGATGGCGATGATGTAGGCCGCCATGCGCAGATCGGGCACGTCCTCGCGCCGGTGCCACAGCTCGCGCATCGCCTGGTAGGTGCCGCGCATGGTGTCGTCGAGCCCCGATCGCACGAGCTCCAGCTCGTCCGCCCCCTTGAGATAGCGGCGGATGAAATCGTCGGAAAGGCCGGTCGCGAGCCCGGCTTCGGCGATGATCCGCTGCAATTCGGCGACGAGCAGGGCGTGCCGGGCTTCCTCCTGGCGGCGCTGCAGGCGGCCGAAGCGGATGCGCGAGAGGTTCTTCACCCATTCGAAATAGGAGACGATCACCCCCCCGGCATTGGCGAAGAGGTCGGGAATGACGACCTTGCCGCGGGAACGCAGCACCTCGTCGGCCCCGGCGGTGATCGGTCCGTTGGCCGCCTCGACGATGAGCGGCGCGCGGATCCGGTCGGCATTGGTCAGGTTGATGACGCCCTCGATCGCCGCCGGGATCAGGATGTCGCACTCGGCCTCGAGCATGGCGAGCCCGTCCTCGACGAAGCGGCCGCCAGGTGCGCCCTTCACCCCTCCGGTTTCCCGGAGGTGCGCGGCCACGGCCTCGACATCGAGCTTCCCTTCCGGTTCGTCGGCGAGGATGGCGCCGTCGCGTTCGATGATGCCGGTGATCCGCGCGCCGCCCTCTGCCGCGAGGAATTTCGCCGCATGATAGCCGACATTGCCGAGCCCCTGGATGACGATGCGCTTGCCCTCGAGCCCCCCTTCGAGACCGGCCCGGGCCACGTCCTCGGGATGACGGAAGAATTCCTGGAGCGCGTAGAAGATGCCGCGGCCCGTGGCCTCGGTCCGCCCGTGGATGCCGCCCATGTGCAGGGGCTTGCCGGTGACGCAGGCTTCGGCGTGAATGTCGGTGGTGTGCATGCGCCGATACTGGTCGGAGATCCAGGCCATCTCCCGTTCGGACGTGCCCATGTCGGGGGCGGGAACGTTCTGGGAGGGGTTGATGAGATCGCGCTTGATGAGTTCGTAGGCGAAGCGGCGGGTGATGAGTTCGAGCTGATATTCGGAATACTTGCGCGGATCGATCCTGAGGCCGCCCTTCGACCCGCCGAAGGGCACTTCGACGAGGGCGCATTTGTAGCTCATCAGCGCCGCCAGCGCCTCGACCTCGTCCTGGTTGACGGCGAGGGCGTAGCGAATGCCGCCCTTCACCGGCTCCATGTGCTCGGAATGGATCGCCCTGTAGCCGGTGAAAGTGTGGATCTGTCCGTCGAGCCGCACGCCGAAGCGCACCGTGTAGGTGGCGTTGCACACGCGGATCTTCTCCTTCAGCCCCGGCGAAAGATCGATCAGCTGTGCCGCGCGGCTGAAGATGAGATCGACGGACTGGCGAAAGCTCGGCTCGACGGGAAGGCCCATGATGTGCTCCTCGGAAGGGGAAAACGGACGTTATGAATATCGACTCGACGCCTGCGACGTTTTGTCCCTCATAGCGCATTGTTCGCGCATGTGAAGCCCGAAAGGCGGTCCATGGGGACTGTTTCACGGACTCATGAAGAAATCACCAATCCGGCGCGATGGGGCCATATTCCCGCCCTCATCCGGCGCTGCAATGCCGAAGGCAGAAGGCGATTCCCGCATCCCGTGCCGACCGGATCTCCGCAAGGAAAGTCGTTCGGCGGGAAGGTGCCGTGATCCGGTTCGGGCGCGGCTCCGGTTCGGGCGTGGCAATGCGTGATGCAAGCGGAGGAGCTGATGAGAGGGCGTGCCTTGAAGGAAGTGGCCGTGGCGTGGTGCCGGGCGGTCGGGCGGCCCGCTGCGCGCTGTCGCCGGGCCCGGCGCCGCGGAGACCTCGGGAGGCGGCTGGCAGGTGAGGAAGGGTCGGTCCTTTCCTTCGCCCTGGTGCTCTTCATCGTCATGCTGATGGTGGGCGGCATGGCGGTGGACGTGATGCGGTACGAGAACACCCGTGCCGAGCTGCAATCGACCCTCGACCGTGCCGTTCTCGCCGCGGCGTCCCTCAACAACGCCCTCGATCCCCAGGATGTGGTGAACAGCTATTTCGCCAAATCCGGCCTTGAGGGCTACACGCTCGATGTGAACGTCTCCCAGGGCCTCAACTTCAAGACCGTGAAGGCGACGGCGTCCGCGCCGATGCCGTCGATGTTTCTCAACATGCTCGGAATCGACCGGCTCAAGGTGCAGGCGAAGGGCGGGGCCGAGGAGCGGATCAACAAGGTGGAGATCTCCCTCGTGCTCGACATTTCCGGCTCGATGGGAGGCCGCAAGCTCGATCTTCTCAAGGATGCCGCCAAGGATTTCGTCGATTCCCTGCTCACCGACCAGAGCCGCGACATGGTATCGATCAGCATCGTGCCCTATTCGGGCCAGGTGAACGCGGGCAAGATGCTCTTCGATGCCTTCAACGTCACGAAGAGCCACGACTATTCCTACTGCATCGAATTCGATCGCGACGAGTTCGGCGATGCCGCGCTGGATTTCACGCGGGCGCGCAGGCAGGTGCAGCATTTCGAATATTCCTCTTCCTGGTATTCGCCGATCCGGCGGCCGGTCTGCCCCGCCGGGGAGCAGGTCACCGCCGGGGATGGCGGTGGCAACGAGAAGTTCGCCATTACCGCCTTCGAGCAGGACAAGGCGGTTCTGAAGGCCCGGATCGACGATCTCGAGGCCATCAGCTCCACCGGCACGCAATATGGCGTGAAATGGGGGCTTGGTCTTCTCGACCCGAGCGCCCGTTCCGTCGTCGCGAAGCTGGCACGGAACGGCAAGGCCGATCCGGCCTTCATCGGCCGGCCTCTGGCCTGGGACGACCCGGAGGTGCTCAAGGTGCTGATCGTGATGTCGGACGGCGAGAATACCAACCAGTATCGCATTTCCGACTGGGCCTATGACAGCCCCGAGGAAATCGAGCTGTGGAACGGCACCACGCTGTGGCGTTACCTCTACAACAATGTCTGGTATCCCTACTGGGGTTATTTCTACCATCGCATCGTCCGGGCTTCGGAGGCGGACGCGGACATGCTTGCGGCCTGCTCGGCGGCCAAGGAGAAGGGCGCGGTGGTCTTCACCATCGGTTTCGAGACCACGTCTCATTCGGCTGATGTGCTCGAACAGTGCGCCACCTCGCCGGCCCATTACTACGACGTGGACGGCATCGAGATTTCCGAGGCCTTCAGCGCCATTGCCGCCACTGTCCAGAAACTGAAACTGATCGAGTGATGGCCATGGCACGGGGCAGGAACAGGAAAGGTAAGGAAGGGCGGCGTGGCCTCGCGTCCCTGCTTGCCCGTCTCGTGGGAGAAAGGGGCGCGGCGACGATCGAGTTTGCCATCATCTTCCCGGTCCTCTTCGCCGTTTTCGCCTCGACCCTCGAGCTCGGCATCTACCTCACGCGACAGGTGATGCTCGACCGGGCCGTCGATCTCACCGTTCGCGCCATTCGCCTGTCGAGCGACCGCGGCGCCATCACCCATGATGCGGTGAAGAGGATGATCTGCGACAATATCGGCATTGTCAGCAACTGCACCCGCTCGGTGCGCGTGCGGCTCGATGTGGTCGATCCCGCCAGCTGGCAGTTTCCGCAGGCACCCGTCAGCTGCGTCGATCGGCGGGCGGAAATCCAGCCGGTTGTCACCCTCACGCCGGGGCAGCCCGGCGACATCATGCTGATGTCGGTCTGCCTCGTGGTCGATCCGCTCTTTCCCGGTGCGACGCTGGGGCTGAGGCTGGAGCAGGATGCGTCGGGCGGCGTCTACATCTACAGCCGCACCGCCTTCGTGAACGAGCCGGCATGAGGAGGGCAGGGGAATGAGAAGGCTTGTCGCCAGCCTCGCGCGTTTCCGCAAGGACGTGAGCGCGGCCGTCTCGGTCGAGTTCCTCCTGGTGCTGCCGGTGCTGCTTTCCTGGTATGTCGGCAGCTTCGTCTTCTTCGACAGGTTCCGCAGCCACACCGCCGCGCTCAAGGCGACCTATGCCGTGGCCGACATTATCGCTCGTCAGACGGAGGTCGACAACGACTATGTCGATCACATGGCCGACGTGGTGGACGCGCTGGCCATCGGCACCGCTCCGAGCTGGGTGCGGGTGACGAGCGTGCGCCGCACCACCGACAGCTATGCCGTCGAGTGGAGCCACGCTTCCGGGCAACATCAGGGGCTGACGACGGCGCAGCTCCTCGAGCGCAGGATCCCGGAGAACTTCATCCCCGACATGGCGATCGGGGAAACCGTGCTTCTCGTGGAAACGCACATCCCCTACGATCTGCGCCTGCCGGTGCGGCTCGGCTTCGACGAATGGATCAATGTGGTGGTGATGCGGCCGCGCTTCGCTTCCAAGGTGGTGAACACCGATCTGCAATAGGGCCGCTGCGGGTCTTTTTGCCGATGCCTCTGCCGCTGCGCCGTGGCGTGCTTCAGGCCAGGAGATCCCGCAGATGGGGGATGAGCGGCCGGTCCGCCGGCGGCATCGCCAGCGTGGCGAGATCCCGCGGCCAGACCCAGCGCAGCGCCTGGCCTTCGCGCGGTGCGGGGACGCCCTGCCACTTGCGGCACACATAGAGCGGCATCAGCAGATGAAAGTCGTCATAGGCGTGGGAGGCGAAGGTGAGCGGCGCAAGGCAGCTTTCCCAGGTGGTGATCCCGAGCTCCTCGTGAAGTTCGCGCCGCAGGGCGGCTTCCGGCGTTTCGCCATTCTCGATCTTGCCGCCGGGAAATTCCCACAGCCCCGCCATGGCCTTGCCTTCGGGCCGTCTCGTGACGAGGATGCGCCCGTCCGTATCGACCAGCGCCACCGCCGCCACCAGCACCAGCGGCCGGTCGGCGGCCCTCCCCTGGCCGATCCCGTTGCCTGTCCCCTTCATGAGCGGTAGTCCGCGTTGATCTCGATGTAGCGCCGGGTGAGATCGCAGGTCCAGACCGTGGCCTCGCCGGTACCCAGCCCGAGATCGACGCCGATCGTGATTTCGCGCCGCTTCATGTAGCGGGCGGCCTCTTCCTCGCGGTAGCCCTCGGCCACCCAGCCCCGTTCGGCCACGAGAATGTCGCCGAAACGGATGGTGAGGCGGTCGCGGTCTGCCCGGGCACCGGACTTGCCGACCGCCATCACCACCCGGCCCCAGTTGGGATCCTCGCCGTAGATGGCGGTCTTGACGAGGGGCGAATTGGCGATCGACAGGGCGACCTTCTTCGCGTCCGTGCGGTCCACGGCCCCCGTGACCTGCACGGTGACGAACTTGCTCGCCCCTTCCCCGTCCTTCACCACCTGATGGGCGAGATCGCGCATCACCTCCTCGAGGGCCGCTTCGAAGGCGGCCGCCTCGGCGCTTCCGGTCGCGAGGGGGGCATGGCCGGCCTTGCCGGTGGCGGCCGCGAGCAGCGTGTCGGAGGTGGAGGTGTCGCCATCGACGGTGATGCAGTTGAAGGTCCGCTCCGTCAGGCGCGAAACCATGTCCTGCAGGAGCCTTTGGGGAATGGCGGCATCGGTGAAGAGGAAGACCAGCATCGTCGCCATGTCGGGTGCGATCATCCCCGAGCCCTTGGCAATGCCGTTGATGGTGACGCGCCGCCCGCCGATCGCGACCGAGGCGGTGGCGCCCTTGGGATAGGTGTCGGTGGTCATGATCGCCCGGGCCGCCTTCTCCCACGGGTCGGGTGCGAGCGCGGCGGCAAGATCGTCGAGGACGGCGACGATCCGCTCATGGGGCAGCGGCTCGCCGATCACCCCGGTCGAGGCGGTGAAGACATGGGCCGGGGGAATGGCGAGCCGCCCGGCAACCGCCTCGGTGAGCGCCGCGACGGAGCGTTCCCCCAGTCGGCCGGTGAAGGCGTTGGCATTGCCCGAATTGACGAGGAACGCAAAACCTGCCCCGTCCGCCGGCGCCGCGGCATGGGCGGCGAGCTTCGCCTCGCAGTCGAGCACCGGGGCGGCGCGGGTGGAGGAGCGGGTGAAGGTGCCGGCAATGACGGCACCCTCGTCGATCGCGGCCAGCATCACGTCCTCCCGCCCCCGGTAACGCACCTCGGCCCGGGCCGTGGCCAGCCGCACGCCTTCGACGGACGGCAGGTCGGGAAAGCGTGCCGGGGCGAAGGGGGAGACGGGGGTGGTCGTCGCTGCGGTCATCTCGGACTCCTCGTTCGATCGGATGCGGCAGGGCGCCGCGGCCCGTGGCGGCTTCATGGGGCAGACACGCAGAAGGCGCCACCCCGCCGGGATGGCGCCTCTCTCGGGTGATCGGGCGCTCTCGTCAAGCCCTGTCATGCCCCGTTGCCGTCTCCGGGGCGGCGCTCATTCCTGCCAGATGGCCGGGTCGCGGATCGCCTTCGGGTCGATCTCGACCTGCCTGCGTTCGACCCTGGCCCCGGCGAGCGCTTCCTCGACCGCCTTTTCGACCCGGCGGCGCTGGAGTTCCTGCACGATCTTGCCGCGCACCTCCTCGAGCGAGGGCGGTGCCTTCCTGCGCTTGTCGTTGAGCCTGATGACGTGCCAGCCGAACTGGGTCTGCACCGGCTCGGTGGTGAACTGCCCCGGCTCGAGCTGCGCCACCGCCTTCTCGAACGGTTCGACCATCATGCCCTTGCCGAACCAGCCGAGTTCGCCCCCGCGCTTGCCGGAGGGGCCGGTGGACTTCTCCCTGGCGAGGGCGGCGAAATCGGCCCCGTTCTGCAGCGCCTCGATGACCGCCTCGGCCTCCTTCTTCGTCTTCACCAGGATATGCGAGGCATTCCATTCGGTTTCCTCGGGCCATGCCGCCTTCATCTTCTCGTAGGCGGCGCGGATCTCGTCTTCGCTCACGGGTTCCGACTGGATCTTCTCGATCACGCTCTGCGCCTTCACCGCCCGGGCCTCGTTCTCGAGCGAAACGGCCAGCTTCCTGTCCTTCTCCGGGTCGGCGAGATCGGCCAGGGCCTGCTGCCGGATCAGCTGCTCGAGGATGGCGTCGAACAGCTCCTTGTCGTCGATCTGCTGATACTGGGCCGGCAGGCGCGAACGCAGCATGGCCACATGGCCGAGGGTGATCGGCTTGCCGTTGACCACGGCCAGCACCGTATCGGCCGAGGCCGGCGCGCCCTTCGCGTTCGCAGCCGGCGCCTCGGTCGGTGCCTGTGTCTCCTGGGCCAGCACCGCGGGCGCGGCGGCAAGGGCCGCGATGGCGACGACGGCGCGGCCGAGATCACAAATGGGGAAAATCATCATCAACCTCCTGGGAACTCCCTGTGCCCCGCACGGGGCTCGATTGACAGCCTCGATGTGCCCGCTTACATGCGACAGGGGCTTTCTCGCGGGCCGGCGTCCGGATCGTTCATATGTTGCGACGGGGGCTCCCACAAGGGAAGGACGCCCCACATTTTCGTCAGCGCAGGCCGGCGGCAATGCCCGGAACGCGCCAACGCCTCAGGAACGGAGAGCCCATGCTCGGTCTCGGAACCCTCTCGCGCAAGATCTTCGGCACCGCCAACGACCGCAAGATCAAGGCGCTTCGCCCACTCGTCCGGAAGATCAACGATCTCGAACCCGAATTCGAGAAGTTGAGCGACGAGGAAATCCGGAGCAAGACCGAGGAGCTGAAGGCCCGCCACGCGGCGGGGGAGAGCCTCGACGATCTCCTGCCGGAAGCCTTTGCCAACGCCCGCGAGGCGGCGCGGCGCACGCTCGGGCTCAGGCCCTTCGACGTGCAGCTGATGGGCGGTATCATCCTGCATCAGGGCAAGATCGCCGAGATGAAGACCGGCGAGGGCAAGACGCTGGTCGCCACCCTGCCGGCCTATCTCAACGCCCTGACCGGCCGCGGCGTGCATATCGTCACCGTCAACGACTATCTCGCCCGCCGCGATGCCGAATGGATGGGCAAGGTCTATGCCGCCCTCGGCATGACCACCGGCGTCATCGTGCCGGGCCAGTCGGACGAGGAGAAAAGAGCCGCCTACGCTGCCGACATCACCTATGCCACCAACAACGAGCTCGGTTTCGACTATCTGCGCGACAACATGAAATCGTCGATCGAGGAGATGGTGCAGCGCGATCACCATTTCGCCATCGTCGACGAGGTGGACAGCATCCTGATCGACGAGGCGCGCACGCCGCTCATCATCTCGGGCCCGTCGCAGGACCGGTCCGACCTCTACAAGGCCCTCGATGCCGTCATTCCCGAACTGACCGAAGCGCACTACACGATCGACGAGAAGAACCGGCAGGTCACCTTCACCGAGGAAGGCAACGAATATCTCGAAGAGCGCCTGCACGCGCTCGGCATCCTGCCCGAAGACCAGAGCCTCTACGATCCGGCCTCGACCACCATCGTCCATCACGCCAATCAGGCGCTCCGGGCGCACAAGCTCTTCCACAAGGACAAGGACTACATCGTCCGCGGCAACGAGGTGGTGCTGATCGACGAGTTCACCGGCCGGATGATGCCGGGCCGCCGCCTTTCCGACGGTCTTCACCAGGCGATCGAGGCCAAGGAAGGCGTGCCGATCCAGCCCGAGAACGTGACGCTCGCCCAGGTCACCTTCCAGAACTATTTCCGTCTCTACGAGAAGCTCGCCGGCATGACTGGCACCGCCATGACCGAGGCCGAGGAATTCATGGAGATCTACGGTCTCGATGTCGTCGAGGTGCCGACCAACCGGCCGGTGGCGCGGATCGACGAGCACGACCGCATCTACCGGACCGCCAGGGAAAAGTATGATGCCATCGTCGAGAGCATCCGCGAGGCCCACGAGAAGGGCCAGCCGGTGCTCGTCGGCACCACCTCGATCGAGAAGTCGGAATATCTCTCGGGGCTCCTGAAGAAGGCCGGCATCCCCCACAACGTGCTCAATGCCCGCTATCACGAACAGGAGGCGCAGATCGTGGCCGAGGCGGGCCGGCCCGGCGCCGTCACCATCGCCACCAACATGGCCGGTCGGGGCACCGACATCCAGCTCGGCGGCAATGTCGAGATGCGCGTGCTCGAGGAGCTGGCGAAGAACCCCGAGGCCGATCCGGTGGAAGTGCGCAAGCGGATCGAGGCCGAGGTGGCGGCCGACCGGCAGAAGGTGATCGAGGCCGGTGGCCTCTACGTGCTCGGCACCGAACGCCACGAGAGCCGCCGCATCGACAACCAGTTGCGCGGCCGCTCCGGCCGGCAGGGTGATCCGGGCCGGTCGGCCTTCTTCCTTTCGCTCGAGGACGACCTTCTGCGCATCTTCGGCTCCGAACGGCTCGACAGGTTTCTCGGCCGGCTCGGCATGAAGGAGGGGGAGGCCATCATCCACCCCTGGGTCAACAAGTCGCTCGAGAAGGCGCAGGCCAAGGTCGAGGGGCGCAATTTCGACATCCGCAAGCACCTTCTCAAGTATGACGACGTGATGAACGACCAGCGCAAGGTCATCTTCGGGCAGCGCCGGGAGATCATGGAGGCGGAGGACGTCTCCGAAATCGTCACCGAAATGCGCCACGAGGTGATCGACGATCTGGTCGATGTCCATCTGCCGCCGAAGACCTATCCCGACCAGTGGGATGTCGAGGGGCTCGCCCGTGCCGTGGTCGAGAAGCTCGGCATCGAGGTGCCGATCGCCGAATGGGCCGCCGAGGAGGGCGTCGATCAGGATGCGATCCGTGAGCGGCTCGTTCGGGCGGCGGACGAATTCATGGCCGCCAAGGCGGTGCAGTTCGGCCCAGAGGCCATGCGCCAGATCGAGAAGACCCTGCTGCTGCAGACCATCGACGAGAAGTGGCAGGAGCATCTTCTCCGGCTCGAGCATCTGCGCTCGGTGATCGGTTTTCGCGGCTACGCCCAGAAGGACCCGCTCAACGAATACAAGACCGAGGCCTTCCAGCTGTTCGAGGCCATGCTCGACGAGTTGCGCGAGGAGGTGACCCAGAAGCTCGCCCATGTCCGGCCGCTGACCGAGGAGGAGCGGCAGGCGATGATCGAGGAGATGATGGCCCGTCAGCGCGAAGCGGCCGAGGCCATCGGCCTCAAGGAGCTGCCGGGAGACGGGCAGGTGCAGGGAGGGGATCGGCCGAAGCCGCTCGTCGAGGGGTTCGACGAGAACGACCCTTCCACCTGGGGCAATCCGGGGCGCAACCAGCCCTGCCCCTGCGGCTCGGGCAGGAAGTTCAAGCACTGCCACGGCAGCCCCGTGCGCCAACGGCAGGGCTGAGCCCATGCGCAGGCTTCTGCCGGAACGCTGGTCGGACCCGGCGGCCTACGGGGCGGGCTGGTCGGAGCGCAACGAACGGCTCCTTGCCCTGGCGGACGGGGCGCTTCCCGAGCCGGAGAAGCTCGATTTCTCCGAATATGGTTGCGGGCCTCACGCGCCTTTCGCCGCGGCGGTGGCACGGGCGGACGAGGCCGCGGGCCGCACGCCGCGCCGCGTGCACCGCTTCGACCGCACACGCTGGGACGAGGGTTGCGGTCTCATCGACTTCAACGAGGCCCGGTTCGAGGAAGCGGTTTCGAGCGCCGTCGGTGTTCTGAGCGGCGTTCTCGAATATCTCGACGATCCGGGCGCGGTCCTGGCCTTCGCCGCTCGTCATCACCGTTGGCTTCTGGCAAGCTATGCACCGGTGACGACTCCGCCGCACAAGCTCGCCCCTTATGCCGCCGAGATCGACCGGCGGGCCTTTCACCACGGCTGGCGCAATCATCTTGCGGCAGACGCCCTCGTCGCCCTGATCTCCCGCCACGGTTTCGTCATCCGCACCGGGCTCTGGAAAGGGCAGATGCTGGTTCTGGCGCAGCTTGCGGCGCGTTGAGCCGCCCGCTTCGTGCCGATCCGCGGCGGCCGTGCAGATTCTTCGCGAATCGTCGGCATTTGCCATAATCGCGTCACGCTGCTGCCCGCTTCCGCTGGTTGAGTGAGGCTGTCCGACCAACGGGTAGCGAATCGCAGCGGGAATGAAGATGACGCTCAATGACAAATTGCTGACCGGCCTGACGCTGGTTTTCCTCGTCGCCGCCGTGGCGATCCTGAGCCAGAATGCCGAAAGGATCGCCGAGGCCGTGGAGGGGGAAGGCGGAGTCGCGGCCGGCAACGACGTCTATGCCGTGCTCCCCGGCGTGCCAACATTTCTGCCCGTGGCCCGGAACGATACGGGCTTCTCCGCCGACGAGCGGCTCGTGCTTGCCGGCGTGGTCGATTGCGGCCGGGTGGAGCCCGCGCCCCGCGGCTTCGTCTATGAAGGAGGGGGCGAATGCATCGGCACGCGGCGCTTCAGCTATTGTATCGCAGAAAAGGGACGCCGGACCTGCCCCGAGGAGGCGCGGGCGCAGGTGCTCGTCAAGGTGATCGAGGACCCACTCGGGGCATGGAATCCCGACAGGATCGACAGCGGAAGGGAAACACTGCCGGTTCTCGTGAGTCGCAACCGCAGCGCGCTGCCCGATCTGGCCGAAGCGGTGGTGGAGGAAATGGCTCCGGCGCCGCTTCCCCGTGTCGCACCGGCCATCGACCGCCCCGTGCCGCCGGTGCCGCAGGCGCTTTCCTCCCCCGAAGCGGATGAAGCGCCGGTGCTGCCGCGCGAGAAGCTCGATAAGCGCACGGCCGACGCCCATGAGAAACCGCCGGCCCGCCCGTCCGGGCAGCTTCGCCTGGCCGCCCTCGAAGGCCGGCCGGCATCGCGGCCGCCCCGCACGGGGCCGGAGAAGGATGCGTCGCCGACCGGTGCGGTGCCCGGGCTTGTGGCCGCCCTGCCCGAAGGCGCCCCGTCGGCCGAGGCCGGGATTGCCGGGGCCGGCATGGCCGCAGGGGCGGCCGCGCAACCGGAAACGGCCGTGCCCGCTTCCGGGAGCGGGCCGGTGCCGACGGTCGATTGCCGCCCCGTGGCCCGGATCACCCCGCGCGAAGGGGGCGTCATGCGGCTTGTGCTCGCGGCACCCTGCGCAGCGGGGCGGCGGGTCGAGATCGTTCATGGCGGCATCGCCCTTGCCGAGCTTCTCGACAAGACGGGACGGCTGACCCTCGATCTGCCGCTGCTCGACCCCGCGAGCGCCGTGGCTTTCCGCATCGAGGGCGGTCCGACCCTGGCCCTGCCCGCGAAGGGAACGCTTCCTGCCACCATCGACCGCTTCGCCGTCAGCTGGAAAGGCAAGGGGCAGGTCGAGCTTCATGCCCTGATCGACGGGGCCGACTGGGGAGAGGCCGGCCATCTGTGGCGCGGCAATGCCGCAGGAGGGGCCGACAGGCCCGGCGAGGTGGTGGCGCTCGGCGACGGCAGCCTCGACGATCCGGTCCGCTCCCAGATCCTCACCATCCGCACCGACGCCCTCGGCCCCGATGCGACCGGCTTCGGTCATCGCGTGGCCCTGGTGATCGAAGCGCAGAGCGGGCCCGCCCTCTGCGGCACCGACCTGGTTCTCACGCCGGTGCGGATCGAGAAGGGGCAGCCTTCCGGGGAACCGCCGCTGATGCTGGCCATGCCGCCATGCGACGACATTGCCGGAAGCGTTCTCCTCAAGGGAGTGATCGCGCCCTTCGTCATCCGCTCCGGCCGCCCGGCGCATCTTGCCGCGGCCCGTTGAGCCAGGCCCGGACCCTCATTCGATCAGGCCGTTGCCACGAAAGGAGAACTCGCCGCCCCTGGCGATGACGACATGGTCGTGCAGGGTGATGCCGCAGGCCGCGCACAGCTCGGCGATCGTGGCCGTCATGGCGATGTCGTCCTCGGAGGGGGTGGGGTCGCCCGCCGGGTGATTGTGCAGGAGGATCAGCGCCGCGGCCTCGATCTCGATCGCCCGCCGCAGCACCTCGCGGGGATAGACCGGGACATGGTCGATCGTGCCCCGGCCGAGCGTCTCGTCCCCGATCAGCCGGTTGCGACGGTCGAGGAACAGCACGCGGAATTCCTCGCGGCTGATATGGGCGAGGCGCGTGCGGCAATAGGCCATCAGCTGATCCCATGACGAGATCACCTCCCGCTCGATGACTTCCGAACGGGCGAGCCGGCGGGCGGCGGCAACGATCTTGATCTCGGCGAGGCAGGCAGGCCCCAGCCCGGGCACGGCCAGCAGCCGCGGCGCCGGCGCGCTGATCACCCCGGCGAAGCCGCCGAATTCGGAGAGAAGCCGCTTGGCGAGCGGTTTCATGTCGCGTTTGGGCACGGCGCGCAGCAAGATCAGCTCGAGGATTTCGTAATCGGGCATCGATTCGCCCTCGTCCTGAAGAAAGCGGCTGCGCAATCTCTGGCGGTGACCGTGATAATGAGGGATGACATCCGGCCGTGCCGGCGGTGCCGCCTTTCGCTGGGGGGCGCCGAAGAAGGCTGGCAGGAAATGCTCTGCGAAATGCCGGATGCCGGATGTCATGTGGGAAGGGTGACGTGGAATGGTAAAGGAAAGGTTAAGATTTTCCGCCGGTTGCCCGCCGCCGGTGAAAGGGGTGCGCGCCCTGCCCGCGATCGGGCAGGGGGCGTCGGGAACGATCGCCGGGGAAATCGCGGAGGACGTGAAAATTCGCCGGACGATCGCATGGGAGGCTGCGGCCCGGGGGCTGGCGCTCGGCCCGGTCGAACTTTGGCGGGAGATGGGCGGCGGGCGGGCAAACCGCGTCTGGCGCACCGAGGCCGCAGGGCGGGGGGTGATCGTCAAGCATGTCCGCGAACATCGCGCCTCGTCGCTCTTTCCCAACGAAGCCGCCGTCGAGGCCGGGGTGCTGGCCCATCTCGGCCCCGCGGGGCTCGCCCCGAAGCTGCTGGCCTCGTGGCGCGGTGAAGCCGGGCCGGTGCTGGTGATGGCGGCGGTGCCGGGAAAGCCGCTATCGCGGGGGGAAAGGGCGATCAAGGCGGCCGCCGCAACCCTGAGCCGGCTGTGGCGGCAGAAGCCGTTGCCCGATCTGCGGCGCCGCACGGGCGGTAGCGAAGAGATCCTGGCCGAAGCGCATGGCTTTCTCGCCGCCTGGGCCCGTGTCGCCCCTGCAGAGGGGCTGCGGCGCATCGCCCTCGAGCGGCTCGCACCCCCGGGCAGCCTGCCGCCCTCGCCCCGCCTGGCCTTCCTGCATGGCGATCCGGTGCCGGCCAACATGATCGCCTCGCCCCGCAGGGGCTCGTCCCGCGGGGTGGTGCTGATCGACTGGCAATGCGCCGCCGCGGGCGATCCGGTGGAGGATGTGGCACTGTTCCTTTCGCCGGCGATGCAGCGGCTTTACGGCGACGGACCGCTTTCGCGGGCGGAGGAGGCCCGCTTCCTCGCGGCGTTACCCGAAGACGTCTCCCGTCGCTACGGCCGCGCCGCTCCCTTTCACGCCTTTCGCATGGCCGCCTATTGCGGCTGGCGCGCCGCGCTCGGCGAAACGGATTACGAGGCGGGATTGCGGCTGGAGCAGAGCCGTCTTGCCGCTCTCTCGGGGCGGACGTGACGGCCGCCGGATTGCCCGCCGCCGCACCCGAAAGGATGCCCGCCGTGGAAGGGGTGCCCGCCGCGGCGGCTGGCATATCGGCCTTGCCGGGCGGGCTCGGCCTCAGGCCCGCTCGACGTATTCGCCGGTTTCGGTGTTGACGACGATCTTTTCACCGGGGCCGACGAAGGGCGGCACGGTGATGCGGATGCCGTTGTCGAGAATGGCCGGCTTGAAGCTGTTGGCGGCCGTCTGCCCCTTCACCACCGGCTCGGTCTCGGCCACTTCGCATACCACCTTCTGCGGCAGCGTGACGGACAGCGCCTCGTCGCCGTAATACTCGATGGTGACGGTCATGCCGTCCTGAAGGAAGGGGCGACGTTCGCCGAGAATGTCGGCGGGCAGCTCGATCTGCTCGTAGCTGTCCATGTCCATGAAAACGAGCATGTCGCCGTTCTCGTAAAGGAACTGCTGTTCCTTCTGCTCGAGCCGCACGCGTTCGACCCGGTCTTCGGAACGGAAGCGTTCGTTGAGCTTGCGCCCGTCGCGGATGTTCTTCATCTCGACCTGGGCGAAGGCGCCGCCCTTTCCCGGTTTCACATGATCGACCTTGACGACGACCCAGAGGCCGTCCTTGTGCTCGAGAACGTTGCCGGGGCGGATTTCGTTGCCGTTGATCTTGGGCATGGTCTTCGTTCCTCGCTTCGGATGAGGCGCCAGAACCGGCCATGATGCCGCTGCGAGGCGGGGCGGGCGCGTCGCCTCCCGCCCGGCACCGCCTGGCGGCACATGACCGGCGCCTTGGCGGAATTCGGCCATATGCGGCACTGCGGCATCGCAGCCGTTGCGCGATGATCCCCATGCCCTATATATGGGGGAGCGCGACGCGGCAATACGCAGATATTTCGGATTGACGGAAACGGCCACGGCATCGCCATGCATCATCCGCATGGCTGCCATTCCGAAAAAACACAACCGAATCATTCGAAAACCTGCATATTGCCCGGCACGCGAAAAAGGCAAGACCCGAACCGCCCGGTCCACATGCTGTGGGAGCATTTCCCGGCACGAAGGGTCGGAAAGGTGGCAGGATTGCATCACTTGTCGGAGCGACGGATGCCGGACGGGGCGTGTCGTCCTGTCCGGGGCAGATGTGTCACGAACGCAAGGGCGCCAGAAGAGAAGGACGCAAGAGCATGATGCGTGGATACGACGACGAAGTGGCATGGACCAACGATCAGGGCGCGCGGGCGCGCAAGCTGTTCGCGGCCGTGGTCCTCGCCGCGCTCGACGATGCCATCGCCGACGACAAGAAATATGGCAACGGCCCCGAGCAGATCGCGCGCTGGGCCCGGTCGAAGGACGGTCGGGAAGTTCTGTCCTGTGCCGGGATCGATCCGAACGAGCGCGTCGTTCAGGGGCTGATGGAATTCGTGCGCCGTGGGGTGCGGACCTCGGTTGCCCTCTCCCGCGAGGAGAGCGAGCGCCGCGCCGCCGCCGCGCGCGAGAAGAAGGAAGCGGCCTGAGAGGGCTGCCCTTCACGGTTCGCGAACCGGTTTCCGGAATGAAAGGGGAGTGCCACGGCACTCCCCTTCTTCATGTTCTCTCTCGACATGGGGAGCCGTGACGGGCGAAGCGCGCCCGGTGGCGCGGGGGACCGGTCACGCGAGATGTGTCCCGGGGTTCCGTTCAAGCAGTCCGGGGAATGCGGCGCAGGGGCGCTTGCAGGCCCCCCCTTGCACCGACCCGCGACCAGCACGCCAGCCCCGACCGCCGGACAGACGCCACCCGACGGACCCAAAAAGTTAATAACGGAAGATCTAGTATCCAAAATATTCGTAATCAATTCTAAAAATTTTTTCCACCCTCTTCTTCTGGTTCGCTGTCGGGAGTGACCTGCCCCCCGCCAACGCCCGCATTTTGAAGTGGAGTCTGCCCGGTCGGGAAGGAGCGGACGAATGCGAAAGAGCCGTTTCACGGAGGCGCAGATCATCGCGATGATCCAGGAACAGGAGGCCGGGATGCCGACGGCGGAGATTTGTCGCGGGCATGGGCCGAGCCCGGCGCCGTTCTGCAAATGCAAGTCCGGGCATGGCGGCATGGGGCTTTCGGACGTGAAGCGTCCGAAGATGCTGGAGGATGGAAACGCCAAGCTGAAGCGCCTGTTGGCCGATGCGATGCTGGCGGGCGCGGTCCTGAAGGCTCTTCCGGGAAGGAACCGGCGGCCTGAGCGCGCGGCATGATGCGGCGCTGCGGGCGCTGCGGGATCATGGCATCTCGCAGCGCCGGGCCTGCAGGCTGGCCCCTCTCGGGCATGCGGTGCATGCCCTGCCGGCAACGGGTGTCGATCCCAAGACGGTCCGGCGCGAACGCCCGCCGAACCATCCGGAGATCCGCGAAGCGATGAAGCGGATTGCGGGCAAGCGCCGCCGTTCCGGTTGTCGGCGGATCGGCGTGTTGCTCGAACGCAAGGGAATGATCATGAACCACAAGAAACTCTATCGCCTGTATCGCGAAGAAGGGTTGTCGGTGAAACGGCGGCGCGGGCGAGGGGCGCGCCGGATGCTCGAGGACGCCAATGCCCGAGGCGATCAGGCCGAACCAGCGATGGAGCCTGGACTTTGTCTCCGACACGTTCGGTGCTTCGCGTCGGTTCCGCATCCCGGCGGTGATCGACGATTGCTGTCGCGAGAACCTCTGCCTGG